>ERZ651768.951-NODE-951-length-21530-cov-20.865287_pt1 | contig 21530 bp, 16 predicted proteins | sample MGYA00514754_ERZ651768 | MGnify/ENA metagenome assembly ERZ651768
TCGCCGGCATTCGGCAATCCATCGGGTGATTTTCAGAAAAAGTTCGTTGCTGATCGTCTCAAGCCGCTGCAGGAGGGAAAGACGATGGCTGATATCGCCGAAGATGTTATTCCAGAACTCATTGCAGCTGGCGCATCTGATGATGTTTTGGGGTTGGCTAAGGCCTGTATGAATCAGATCACGCCTGATACCTATAGCGCAGCGATGCGATGCATTGTGACCTTCGAGGGCCGGGACAATCTGCCCAGAATTACACTACCCACACTGGTGCTGGCGGGTGATCAGGATCGAAATGCGCCCGCGCCCATGATGGAGAAGATGGCCTCGAAGATCCCAGGCGCTGAGTATGTTTTACTCACTAACACAGGGCACCTGGCACCCATAGAGAATGCACAAGGGTTCAACAGCACTGTGCTCGAATTTGTTCAACGGCATCAGCAAGGCTTGGAGTCATAGGCATGGAAACTCGTCCGGTAGATTACCGACCTGATGCACCGATGTTCGAAGCAGATGCCTGGGGACTGACCGCTCAGGAGAGTGAGCTTTCGACCGTGGCAAGAGAACTTGGCCAATCTCGTTTTGCCGAACGCGCAGCCGGTTACGATCGGGATGCATCATTTCCGACCGAGAACTATCGGGATATGCACGAGGCTGGATTGCTCGGGATATGTATACCCCAAAGCGATGGCGGACATGAGGCATCGCTGCGATGTTATGCCCTGGCGGCAGCAGAGATTGGGCGCTACTGTGGTGCCACTGCGCTGACCTGGAACATGCACGTGAGCTCCTGCTTGTGGTCAGGAGCGTTGACAGACGACCTTGATATGGATGATGCGGCTCGTGCGCAGCATCACCAGAATCGTTCGGTACACTATCGGCGCATTCTGGATGATGGCGCAATCTATGCACAGCCGTTTTCTGAAGGTGGTGCAGCCGCCTCGGGTGCCGTTGCGTTCGGCACCACGGCCCGTAGAGTTGAGGCGGGCTGGCAGGTAAACGGCAAGAAAATCTTCGCCTCGCTCGCAGGTAGTGCGGATTACTACGGTGCACTGTGTACCGAACTGCTTAACGACGATGATCGTCCAAGTCGGCGAAATACGCTTTACCTCGCAATTCCTGCGGCAGCTGACGGGGTTCAAGTCACCGGTGACTGGGATCCGATGGGTATGAGAGCTACGGTGAGCCGTACACTGCTGTTTGAGGACGTTTTTGTGCCGGACGGATCCGAACTGATGCCACGCGGAATTTACTATCAGGCAGCAAGTCAGTGGCCACACATGTTTCTGACTCTGACACCTGCTTATCTTGGCTTAGCTCAAGGGGCTTATGACTTTACCGTCCGGTATTTACGCGGCGAAGTGCCGGGCATGCCACCGACAAAGCGGAGGATGTATCCGACTAAGCAGCTGGCGGTCGCACAGATGCGGGTCATGCTGGAGCAGACTAAATCAGTCTGGTTTCAGGTGATGAGCGAAGCGCGCCGAAGTCCGACTAAGGACCAGGTGATGCGAGCTTACGTTGCTCAATATACCGTTATGGAAAATGCCAATGAACTGGCTCAACTCGCAATTCGTACCTGTGGCGGCCAATCCATGCTCAAGGCGTTGCCGCTGGAACGAATCTACCGGGATTCCCGCTGTGGTTCTCTGATGCTGCCCTGGACAGCTGAACTATGTCTCGACAAACTGGGTCGGGACACACTTTACGAAGCTGGTGAGACGGATGAATCATGAGCCAGGATATCTGTCAGTGGATCGAAACACACGCTGACTTTGTTCCTGAAAAACTTGCCGTTCGTTTCGAGGGGCGAGAGATCACCTATCGCCAGCTGCTGTTGCAGATCAGGACGACGGCGGCTGTTCTCAAGGCGAGTCATGACATCGGTCGGGGCGACCGCATCGCCTACCTGGGCTTCAATTCTCCCGAGATGCTGGTGCTTTTCTTTGCCTGTGCGCGGCTGGGTGCTGTGTTATTGCCACTCAACTGGCGACTGACGGTTTCGGAGCAGACTTATATTCTAGAAAATGCCGCGGCCAGGATACTGGTCTGCGATGATGATCACGTAACGATTGGGCATCAGTTATCAGAAACCGTGCCCGGCTGTGAGATCTGTAATCATGCTGATATCGCTGCGGCCACAGATGATATGGAGGGTCGTGTAGACCGCAATCTCCATGTTGATCTCACAACACCCGTGTTGCTGGTCTATACCTCCGGTACGACAGGCCAGCCCAAGGGTGCTGTACTGACACAGGAAGCTGTCTTGTTCAATGCTTTGAACAGTGTCCACATGCATGACCTGGATATCTCGGATCATATTCTCACCGTGTTGCCGATGTTTCATGTGGGTGGGTTGAACATTCAGACCACACCCGCTCTTTATGTTGGTGCAACCGTTACGTTACAGCGACGCTTTGAGCCGGCCATGGTGCTGTCAGCCATTCGCGATCTTCGCCCAACCCGGCTTGTGCTGGTTCCGGCTACCATCATGGCGCTGGCCGAACATCCGGACTTCAAGACCACAGACTTTGGTTCAATTCGATCACTGACGACAGGGTCGACTATTGTTCAGAAGTCGGTGATCGATATTTTTCACGACCGCAACGTTCCGGTTATCCAGAACTACGGCTTGACAGAGACCGGTCCTGTTGCACTTTACCTTCGTATTGATGATGCTTTTAGCCGCGTTGGTTCGACTGGCCGTGGAGCGCTGCATACGCGTTTTCGAATCGTCGATGACGAAGATCGGGACGTGCCTGCGGGACAGTCGGGTGAACTACTACTTCAAGGGCCGAATGTGCTCTCGGAGTACTGGGGTGATCCGGCAGCGACCCGTGAAGCACTGCAGGACGGGTGGTTCAGGACAGGTGATATTGGTTACTGCGACACTGATGGCTATGTGTATATTAATGATCGGAAGAAAGACGTGGTGATTTCTGGCAGTGAAAATATATATCCTGCGGAACTCGAGTACGTACTGGATCAAATTGATGGACTGGTCGAGGCTGCTGTAGTCGGGATGCCCGATAGCAGGTGGGGTGAAGTACCTGTTGCGGTTATCGTGCTGGAAGCAGGTCGTGACATCGATAATGCCACGCTGTTATCGTGTTTCAATGGGGTGCTGGCCCGGTTTAAGCATCCCAAGGCGGTGGTTCGTGTCGATGCATTACCACGAAACGTCATGGGCAAGGTGCTCAAACATGAATTAAGAGGACAGCTTGCCGATGGAACATTGGTGCCCGATTAGGATGCGTTTAGAAATATAAAGTCAATCTGGAATTCATAAACGAGACTGGAAACGGATGAACACCAAGCTGGGAATCACCCTGCTGGGCACCGGTTGTCCTGCGGTGAGCACAAAACGATACGGGCCTGCCAATTTGGTTCAGTGCGGTGGTCTGAATCTACTCGTGGATATTGGATCTGGCGCGACTCAGCGATTGGTGGGCTGTGGTGCCAGTGGCGCAATTATTGATGCGTTGCTGATTACGCACATTCATACGGATCATCTCGTCGACCTGTACCAGTTCATTATTTCTTCATGGCATCAGAATCGCGATCGTAAGCAAGTGATATACGGACCACCTGGTATTAGACAACTGGTTAATTCGACGATGGAGGTGTGGGAGGCGGAACGGAATCTGAGGATCAAATGGGAAAAGCGTTCCTCAGTGGCAGCACTTGAGATCGAGGTTCATGAGCTAGATACCGAAGGTGTGATACTTGAGCAAGAGGGCGCTCGGGTGAGCATGGTTGAGGTTGAACACCAACCGGTCGAACCGGCATTCGGTTTCATTTTCGAGGCGGCTGGACATAAGCTGGCTGTTAGCGGTGATACGAGATATTGCGAAAATCTGGTCGAAGCCGCCCGGGATGCCGATGTACTCGTTCACGAGGTGTTTGACCATGGTTCAATGGTGATCACGGGCACCCGTACGGAACAGGGACTGGCCAATGTCGCGGCTTACCATACAGCCAGTACTGATGTCGGCAGGGTGGCCACGCAGGCCGGGGTAGGTTGCCTGGTGCTGACCCACATCGTACCGCCGGATGCGGATCGCTCGAAACTGCTGGCACACGCCCGGGCAGAGTATGCTGGCCCGGTCATCGTGGGTGAAGATCTTATGGCGATCGATGTCATTACACGAACTGTGCAATGGGGTGATGTGAACTTCAGCCTGCCAGCCAGGTGATAACCCTCGGGGTGTGGGCAGATGCTGACTGAGTATCCAGAATGAAAGCGCCATCGGTGCTTGAAAGCGATGTTGTTTGTATTTGGTCAGGTGCCGCAATCTGTGGAGAGGGGCCACTATGGGTGCCTGAGCAGTCGGTACTCTACTGGGTGGATATCGATGGTTGTCAGGCGCATGGATACAACACAGAAAATCAGCAGGTTAAGACCTGGACGCTCGCTGAGAAAACGGGTTGGTTGCTCCCGTGTGAGGGACGGCGAGAACTGATCGGTGGGTGCAAATCCGGGGTATATCTGATCGATCTTGAGTCAGGCCAGCGGACACTGCTGTTCGATCCAGAGCCTGATCAACCCGGTAATCGTTTCAACGATGCCAAAACAGATCCGGAGGGGCGCATCTGGGCCGGTACCATGAATGATGGGGGTGCAGAAAAAACGGGCTGGCTCTACCGGATCGAAGCCGATCTGACTTACCAGCGTTGCGACGGCCCCTATGCGGTGACCAATGGGCCTGCCATTTCACCTGATGGCCGTGTGCTGTATCACGTTGATACGCATGGTGGCGTGGTCTACGCTTTTGACAGGAGTTCTGATGGGGAACTAGAAAATCGTAGGATGTTTGTTACGATCGATCCGTCGGACGGCCGACCTGATGGCTTGACGGTCGACAATGAAGGATACATTTGGCTTGCTCATTGGGGCGGTTACCGTTTAACGAGATTTACACCAGAGGGTCAGATCGAAGGCGTCGTGCCACTCCCGGCACCACAGGTCACCAGTTGTGCCTTTGGCGGGGCGGATATGAGCACACTCTTTATTACGACCGCAGCCCGTAACGTTGATCTCAAGCGCTATCCTCACGCCGGGGGATTGTTCTGCGTGAATACTGCCGTCACGGGTAAAGTGGTCGAGCCGTTCAGAATTTCAGAGTCTGCGCCACTGTTCGAATCCGGTGTGCCTTAGGTCGACCGGTAAGCGCATTTCGTGGAAGGAGTGGCCCGTCCCGTTATAATGAGTGCCATGTCCGAGGTTCGAAATATTCTATTCATCATGGCTGACCAACTCAGGGCAGATTACCTGAGTTGCTATGGACACCCGACGTTAGAAACACCGAACATCGATGCCCTTGCCACGGGCGGGGTGAAATTTGATCGCGCGTACTGTAACGCGGCGATCTGTGGCCCGTCCCGGATGTCGTTTTACACCGGCCGAACAATGGCAAGTCATGGTTGTGCCTATAACCGGGTACCGATTCGTACCGACGAGTGGACGCTCAGTGACTATATGCGAGCTGAAGGACTGCGTTCAGCTTTGGTGGGGAAGACTCATTTTGGCGCCAATCCAACAGATGTTGAGCGCCTGAATCTCGCCACGGAAGGTGTTGACGGCCGTTTTGTACTCGAGTGTGGTTTTGAACCTTATGAACGGGATGACGGACTGCATCCGATGGGCATGTTTGATCCCAATCTGAGATACAACCAGTACCTGCGGGACCAGGGCTACGCATCTGACAACCCGTGGAACGACTTTGCAATTTCTGCGCTCAATGATGCGGGTGAGATCGTCAGTGGATTTTATATGCGCAATGCTCATCTACCGGCGCGGGTTTTGGCTGAGCACTCGGAAACAGCCTACATGACTCGGCGAGCGATAGATTTTATTCGGGATGCGGGTGACGAGCCGTGGAGTCTGCATCTGAGCTATATCAAACCGCACTGGCCTTACATGGTGCCCTCGCCCTATCACAATATGTATGGCGTTGAAGATGTTCTGCCCGCAGTACGCAGCGATGATGAAAGGGCTGATCCACATCCCGTGGTCAAGGCATTTATGAACCACGGGGAGGGTGTCGTCCTATCGGATGACTCTGCGCGTCACAATGTAATCCCGACCTACATGGGACTCGTGAAGGAACTCGATGACCATGTGGGCCACCTAATGACAGCTTTGTCAGATCTGGGTCGATCGGACGATACATTAATTGTGCTGACGAGCGATCATGGTGATTACCTTGGGGATCACTGGTTGGGCGAGAAAGAACTGTTTCACGAACCGTCTGTACGTATTCCGCTTATTGTCTCTGACCCGTCCATGTCTGCAGAACAGAGTCGGGGGTCGACGTCCCGGGCACTGGTCGAGGGTATCGATCTGATACCGACATTTATCGATGTGCTGGGCGGTAATCCTCATCAACCCTGGCTGGAAGGCAGGTCGTTTCTGGACATACTCCATGGAAGAAGCGCTGAATCGAGAGATTTCGTCGTGGCTGAACTCGATTATTTTGCCCGCAAAGCCAGGCTGGAACTCAAAGTAGCGGCTGACCGAGCAAAAGGGTGGATGGTACGTTCCGAACGGTGGAAGTATGTGTTCTACGAAGGGTTTGAACCCCAGTTGTTTGATCTTGATAATGATCCAGACGAGTTGACTGATCGCGCCTCAGATCCGTCAAGCCAGGGGGTCCTCGATGAGCATCGGGATCACCTTTTTCATTGGTTCAGGTGCCGCAAATCCACGGTCACTGTTGATTATGACTATCTCGATACGCGTCATGAGTTTGCGACCAGGGGCGGGTTTATATTCGGGGAATGGTAGGGTAAAACCCCCGTAATCAAATCTCCAGAATTTATCTAGCCGTACTAAAACCGTTAGAGGGAAGCCAATGATTTACACCAGCGAACGAACAGACCTCAAACTGGAAATCCCGGACGTTTCGATAACGGAGTATGCGCTGCGACACGCAGATCGGTTGGCTGATAAGCCGGCGCTGATTGACGGCCCTTCCGGTCGTACGCTGACCTATGGCCAACTGGCAGGTGGTATCAAAAAGGTTGCCGGTGGGCTGTATGCCCGAGGGTTTAGAAAAGGCGATGTACTGGCAATCTATTGTCCGAATATGCCTGAGTACGCACTGGTGTTTAATGCTGTCGCTTCGGTGGGAGGTATCAACACCACAGTTAATCCACTGTACACAGCTGCAGAACTCGCCAAGCAACTCAACGATTCCAAGGCTAAGTTTCTAGTGACTGTACCCCCATTTCTGGATAAGGCCCTTGAAGCTGCGAACAATTCTTCGGTTGAGGAGGTATTCGTCTTCGGTGATGCTGAAGGAGCAAGTTCCTTTTCAGAGTTGATGTCTACGGCACTGCCGGCCCCCGTTGTTGCGATCGATCCAAAGAATGATCTGGTGGTTTTGCCGTATTCCAGTGGAACAACAGGTCTGCCCAAGGGGGTGATGCTCACCCATCACAATCTGGTCGCCAATTTGTGTCAGGTCGATGGCTTGGAAGAGGAAAAACGGATGGGGGAAGACGAGATCATTCTGGCGATGCTGCCGTTCTTTCATATCTATGGCATGATCGTGGTGATGAAGTTGGCGCTCGCTGGAGGTGCTACTGTGGTCAGTATGCCGCGGTTTGATATGGAGGAGTTCCTCGGACTGGTGCAGCGATACAAGGCGACCACGTTACCACTGGTTCCGCCGGTCGTACTGGGATTGGCCAAGAGCCCTCTGGTTGACCAGTTTGATCTTTCGAGTGTGAAGACCATTTTCTGTGGCGCCGCACCGCTGGGTCGAGAACTGTCGATGGAGACGAGTCAGAGAATAGGTTGTCCGGTAACGCAGGGCTACGGCATGACTGAGGCAAGCCCTGTAACGCACTTGTCGTCGATGGATCCGGAAAAGTCCCGCGAAGGTGCAATCGGAAAAGTGATTCCCGATACTGAAGTCCGGCTGGTCGATGTCAAGTCCGGTCAGGATTGCGCCCAGGGTGAAGACGGCGAACTCTGGATTCGTGGTCCACAAATCATGAGGGGTTATCTCAATCAGCCCGAAGAAACAGCCGACTGTATCGATTCGGAAGGCTGGTACCACACCGGCGATGTCGGTTATGTCGATGAAGACGGGTTCTTTTTTATAGTGGACCGTGTAAAGGAGTTGATTAAATACAAGGCGATGCAGGTCAGCCCTGCTGAGCTTGAGGCTTTGTTAGTGACGCACCCAGAAATACTCGATACGGCAGTGATTCCGTGCCCTGACGAGGAAGCTGGGGAGATTCCCAAAGCGATCGTCGTGCTCAAAGACTCCGCCGCCGCCAGTGACGAGTTGGCTGAGAAGATTATGGCCTTTGTCGCGGACAATGTCGCACCACACAAGCGTGTGCGGTTACTGGACTTTGCTGAGCAGATCCCTAAATCTGCTTCCGGCAAAATACTGCGGCGGGTGCTCGTCGAAGCGGAACGAAGCAGACATACCTAGCTGCCATCTAACACTTTGTGCCGCTTCGCTTCTCAAGATTTGACGGGCCGGGGCTCTCTGGTCACCAGATCAGAGTCAAGTCGTAAATCTCAGGCCAATCTACACTTGGAATTTGAATCGCGGGACAAATCGTTCTCAACTTGCAAAGCGGTTTGATAAGGTGAACAATGGGCAGGTAATCAGCGATGCTGATACGGTACAAGTCTGACTACCAAAGGAGACAATTAATGCGATTCTCAATGAAATTGATTAGCGCCCTCGGTGCGATTGTTCTAGCATTGACTGGCGTAACCGTGCAGGCGGATACACCTAAAGCGGGTGGCACATTGATTATGTCGATCGGCTCAACACCTCGACATCTCAATCCGGCGGTACAGTCCGGAATTGCCACTGGTGCGCCAGGGGCACAGATTTTTGCGACCTTGGTTCGGTTTGATGACCAGTGGAATGCTCATCCCTACCTTGCGAAGTCCTGGCAGGTGTCTGGTGACTCAAAAACAGTGACGTTTAATCTCGTCGAGGGTGCGACATTCCATGACGGTACGCCGATCACCTCTAAGGACGTTGCATTTTCTATCAAGACCATCAAAGCGAATCATCCGTTTAAAACGATGTTTGGTGCAGTTGAAAGTGTCGAAACACCGGATGCAAATACGGCTGTTTTCAAATTATCCAAACCACATCCAGCTCTAATGCTGGCACTGTCCTCGCAGCTTGGATCGATCATCCCCGAACATATTTATGGCGATGGACAAGATCCAAAGAAACATCCGCGTAACTCTGAAAACGTGGTTGGTTCAGGACCGTTTAAGTTCGTTGAGTTTGTCAGAGACCAACATATTATCCTGGAACGGAATGAGAACTTTTTCATCAAGGGTCGTCCGTATCTAGACAAGATCGTCATGCGAATCATCAAAGATCCATCAGCAAGATCGCTCGGTAGAGAGAATGGCGAAATTGATATGTCTGCCTTTGAGTCGCTGGCGCAAGATATTTTGCACGCGAAAGGTGTTTCTCATCTAACTGCGACTGACCAAGGTTACGCTGCTATTGGACCCATATTCTGGTATGCGTTTAATACAAAAAAAGAGCCACTGAGTGATGTTCGAGTGCGACAGGCGATCGCTTACGCTGTAGATCGTGATTTCCTTATGAACGCCATCAGCCAGGGCACAACTAAGGCGGCTTATACCGGAATTCATCCCGACAGTATTTTTCATGAACCCAATGTCGAGCACTACGATCTAGATCTCGACAAGGCCAATGCCATACTTGATGACGCGGGTTATGCACGTGGCAGTGACGGTATGCGGTTCCCGCTGAACGTCGACTTCGGTTGGCCGGGTGCTAAGCCAAACGCTGAATACCTGAAACCTCAGCTCAAAAAGATTGGCATAGATGTCACTGTACGCACATCAGCAGGATTTCCCGCGTGGGCAAAGACCGTTTCAAACTGGGACTTTGATATCACAACAGATGTCGTCTTCAACTGGGGTGATCCAGTTATCGGTGTCCATCGAACGTATTTGTGTGATAACGCAAAGAAGGGTGTGATCTGGTCGAATACACAGCGGTACTGTAACCCCGAGGTTGATGCCTTATTGGATAAGGCGGGTCAGGAAAACGATCAAGCCAAACGGGTCGCTTACTATTCTGAGGCACAGAAACTGATCGCACAGGACGTACCGATCTATTTCACAGAAACCTTGCCTTACCACACGATCTACAATCATACCAAGGTGGGTAATCCACCGAATACGATTTGGGGTACATGCTCCCCACTGGATGAGGTCTATCTGAAGAATTGACCATCAACAAGGTTAAATGTGGTTCTGAAATGCCTGCTGCTTGTCAGCAGGCATTTCTCATTTTGTTGATGCAACTATAAGTGTCTCTAGATTTATGCAATTTCTAATCGTTACCCTAAAGCGAGCCGGCTTTGGCCTCGTGTTGCTCATTGCCGTATTGGTCTTGAATTTTGTGTTAATGCATCTTGCCCCAGGGGATGTCGCAGACACCATTGCTCAGGACGCCGGGGGATTGGATGCAGAAGTAATGGAGCAGATCCGTACGGATTATGGTCTTGATCTACCACTGTGGCAGCAAATGGCCAAATATTTTTGGGGTGTCGCAAGATTGGATCTTGGCTATTCCTTTTATTACAACGAGCGGGTCACCAAACTGATATTGGAGAAGTTGCCAGCGACCCTTTTGTTAGTCATCAGTGCTCAGGTCCTGTCCATCTTTCTTGGTGTTGTGCTCGGGGTAATCGCAGCTCGAAAACCAACGGGAATGACCAGTCATTTTGTTACGGTTCTCTCTTTGGTGGGTTACGCGGCACCGGTATTTTGGACGGGCATAATGTTGATTATTTTGTTTGCAGTAATTGTGCCGATATTTCCCATAGGGAATATGGTCGATGTGTCTGTAGAAAGGGAAGGGATCCCTTATGTGATCGATATACTGCGTCATCTGGTATTACCGGCAGTTACTCTGGGTTCGATATTCCTGGCGCTCTACAGCCGATTGGCGAGAGCAAGCATGCTCGATGTGTTGGGTTCTGATTATGTTCGAACGGCACAGGCCAAAGGGTTGTCCGAATTCCAGGTTGTTTTCAAGCATGCGTTGCGCAACGCACTGCTCCCGGTGGTCACAACCATTGGATTGGTTTTTTCTTCAATCGTGTCGGGCGCCGTCCTGGTTGAGACCGTATTTAGCTGGCCGGGATTGGGTACCTTGGCCGTTCAATCGATCGTCGCAAGAGATACCCCAACGATCTTAGGCATCCTATTTTTCTCCTCTCTGGTGGTGGTCATCGCCAATTTATTGACCGACATGGTTTATCGAATTATCGATCCCAGAATTAAAACGTCGGAAGGAAGTCAGGTGTAACCGTGGCTGAGAACCTAAAAGTGCAAAGTTTGGGTCATCAAGAAATGGGATCTGTTCAGATAGAGCACCCATTCATAGAGACTGTTCGAATGTTCGCCACAAACTACGCGGCTGTTGCTGGTCTGGTTGTGCTGGTGATTATCACTGCTGTTTCGTTTGTTGGTCCGCTGCTGTACACCGTTGACCCATGGGAGATGGTGTGGGCGCCTTTCAGTCCCCCAGGCGCTAAAGGATTCCTTTTAGGAACGGATTATCTGGGACGCGATCTCATGGCTCAAATTATTCATGGTGGGCGAGCCACCATAGCAGTCGGGTGTGCTGCTGCTTTGTTGAGCGTACTGATTGGTATTACTTTCGGTGCTTTGTCGGGGTTCTATCGGGGATGGGTAGAGGAAATTCTGATGAGAATCACAGAATTCTTTCAGGTGCTGCCGACGTTGTTGTTTTCGATGGTCCTAGTCGCGCTCTTTGGAGCTTCATTGCAGATGATTACGTTTGCAATTGGTATCGTCAGCTGGACTGGCGTCGCTCGGGTTACGCGAGCGGAATTCCTTAAGATTAGAGAACTCGAATTTGTTACCGCATCGCGCTCAGGCGGAGCAAAAGACCCCAGCCTGATCTTTAGAGTCATATTGCCCAATGCATTGCCTCCGATTGTGGTACAGGCCGCGTTACTGGTCGGTTTTGCGATACTGTTTGAAGCGGGTTTGAGTTTTCTGGGCTTAAGTGACCCCAACGTGATGAGTTGGGGCGCGATGATGGGAAACAATAGACCTTTCATCCTGCAACATGCTTTCATGATTATGTACCCCGGCCTGGCAATTTTTATCACGGTGCTGTCTATCTCGTTGGTTGGTGATGGTTTGAATGACGCATTAAATCCAAAGCTCCGGAAGCGTTGATGACAGAGCCCCTTTTATCTGTTTGCAATCTGACGGTTGAGTTCACAATCCGCGGTGGCGTGGTGCCTGTCATAGACGATCTGTCATTCGAGCTTGCGGCAGGAGAAACGTTGAGCCTGGTCGGAGAATCTGGTTGCGGTAAAAGCATGACAGCGCTTGCGATCATGGGTCTCATCCCATCTCCGCCGGGCACGATTTCCGCAGGTTCAATCATTCTGCAAGGCGAAGACCTGGTCCAGGTGACAGATGCCAGGCTGCGAGAGATCAGGGGAAACGAAGTTTCGATGGTTTTTCAAGAGCCCATGACATCCCTGAATCCGGTCTACACGGTAGGTGAGCAGATTGCCGAGACGCTGAGACGTCACCAGGGACTGACTCGGCGCCAGGCACAAGCTCAGGCGATTCAGATGATTGATGCGGTACAGATTCCGTTGCCAGACCGGCGGGTGCATGATTATCCGCATCAATTATCCGGCGGAATGAGGCAGCGCATTATGATCGCGATGGCACTGGCTTGTCAGCCGAAGATTCTGATTGCGGATGAACCGACAACGGCGCTGGATGTGACTGTGCAGGCACAGATCTTCGATCTCATGCAGAACTTACAAAAAGAAACAGGTGCAGCGATCATTCTTATTACTCACGACATGGGTTCGGTCGCCGAGATGGCTGAACGTGTGGTGGTTATGTACGCCGGACGTAAGATTGAAGACGGGCGAGTTGAAGACATTCTGTTGCGGCCGCAGCATCCCTATACCCGGGGGTTGATCGCCTGTGTGCCCCATCTGCTGGACACCGTCACCTCTGATCGACCCTATCTGCAGGAGGTGCCCGGAATGGTGCCACCCCTTGCTGATTTCGGTTTTGAGGGCTGTATGTTCGCACCAAGGTGCAACCTGGTTAAAGATATGTGTTGGCAACAAAAGCCGGATGCCACAAAACTGACAGAAACGCAGAGTGCAGCATGTTGGGAACTCGCTTCCAACAACGGAACGACCAATGCCTGACGTTGGCCCAATGCTTGAACTCCGTGGTGTCGAAGTCCGGTTCAATCTTAAGCGATCTGGTTTATTCGGTGTCGCACCACAGTTAAAAGCGGTTGATGGTGTTTCCCTGTCTGTCCAGCGCGGCCAGACCATGGCGATCGTGGGCGAGTCCGGCTCGGGCAAGACCACACTGGCACTGGCTATTGCTCGCCTTGTACCCATTGCGAAGGGTGATATTCAGATGGGCGATGTAGACCTCCTCAGCCTACGTGGCGAATCTCTCCGAACCCATCGCCGGCACATGCAGTTTATTTTCCAGGACCCGTATTCATCTTTGAATCCAAGACTGCGAGCTCAAAATATCGTGCGAGAGCCACTCGATCGTTTTGGTATTGGTTCTGTTCAGAGCCGCATTGATCGGGTTCAGGAACTTTTTGAGCAGGTCGGACTTCGTCAAGACCAACTGCGCCTGTTTCCCCACCAGTTCTCGGGCGGTCAGCGCCAGCGAATTGGAATCGCCCGGGCGATTGCCTCCAACCCCAGTCTGGTGATCTGTGACGAACCGGTGTCGGCGCTCGATGTGGGCGTTCAGGCACAGATCCTGAACTTGTTGCGGAGACTGCAGAACGATCTCAATTTGACGTACCTCTTTATTTCCCATGATCTTGGCGTTGTGCAACATATGTGCGACAGCATTGCTGTCATGTACATGGGGAAAATCGTTGAACAAGCAGAACGCGAATCACTCTTTAATAATCCCAAACATCCCTATACCCAGGCGTTGCTGTCCGCCGTGCCGTCAGCAGACCCAAATCGTAGAAACCGGGGGCATCGCACAACGATCACAGGCGATCCGCCTAACCCAATTGATCTACCACCAGGCTGTCGCTTCGCGTCACGCTGCCCACTTGTGGTCGATCAGTGCCGGACGGAACTGCCGAATCTGAGGGTGGTAGACAGAACACACCGGGTAGCGTGTCATCTGGTGGAGTGACCGTTCGCCTCGAAAGACCTTGCCCGAGTGTGCCGCGAATTGGCCTGGCGATCGAATTACTCTGAGGACTGGTGTTGTGGGCCTATCCCGGGGCGCAGGCTCGGATAACTGCTTCAAAGATCGCTTTTGACTCCGTGCCACGCGCGAACGGACTGACGATCGGTAGATCGATACCCGATTGCCGGTAGGCTTCGATCTTTTCCCGGCACTGGTCGGCAGTGCCCACAACGCTGGTCGCCTCGATCATGGCGTCGGTCACTGCGCTGGTTGCCGCCGCTCGATCGCCCCGGACCCAGGCCTCGGCCACCTGTGCGGCCTCGTCGGCGAACCCGTATTTGGAGATCAGACGGTTATAGCGCGGGAAGAACCCAAGATAAAACGCAAGCCCGGGTCTCAGGGCGTCGAAGGCCTCTTGGCGGCTGTCGGCGAGTCCGGTCGGCAGTAGCGACGTCACGTCGATGTCAGCAGCATTGCGCCCAACGCGTTGAGCACCTTCAGCAATCCACTGCCTGGTTTGCACGCTGTTTTCCAGCGTGCTGCGGGTCAGGATAAGACCGTCGGCGATCTCGCCACAGACAGAGATCATCTTTGGGAAAAGGCCAGCAAGATAAATAGGAATGTCTCTGCGTTTCGGATTGAACCAGAGGTCGAAGTTTTCGATCGTCACTGTCTCGCCAGCGTACTGGACTATACCGTCGCGCAGCAGCGTCCGGATGATGCCAACACTTTCCTTCACGCGGGTGATCGGTTTAGCGTAATCCATCCCGTGCTCGGGGCTAACCTGCACTTTGTGACTGGAACCCAGGCCAAGAATAAATCGGCCGCCCGAGATCTCGTCAACAGTGGCTGCGGCCATTGCAATGGTCGGTATCGAACGCACGAAGACGCTGGATATTGCCGTGCCCAGTAAAATCGTCGATGTCTGTGTCGCGCAGGCGGTTAATACCGAGAACTGGTCACCGCCATGGCCCTCGGCGACCCAGGCCGATTCATAGCCCAGAGATTCGGCCAGCTTGACGCAGTCGACGATCTCGGCCGGACCGGGTCCTCCCGAGAAGGCGATTCCAATACGAGTCAACTAAATTCTCCTGTTTGGACGAAGCAGCGCGCTACAGGTTGAACAAAGATAGTGTGGCTGTAGCGCAATTTCGGGCGCGACCTGTTTCGGGGTGGGTCAGGCGGTTATGATACGGCTGTCGTGCGTTTCACGCACCCTGTTTACCAGAGAGATCCTTCAATTTATGCCTGATCTTGATCCTGTGACACTTTCGGTTCTCAAGGGGCGTCTCGAACAGATCGCGGACGAGATGGATGCGACGCTCTTCAGGTCCGCATTTAATCCAATCATTGCGGAAGCTCATGACGCCAGCCATGGCCTCTACCATGCCCAAACCGGGGAGACCCTGGTCCAGGGCAAGAGTGGTCTGCCAATTTTCGTTGGCACCATGGCGTTCGCCGTTAAACTGGTTATCGATCGCATCGACGCGACCGATACCCCTTTGAATTTCGGTGACACTTATATCTTCAACGATCCTTACGAAGGTGGCACGCATCTCTCGGACTTCAAGCTGGTGCGCCCCCATTTCTACCAGGGTGAACTTTTCTGTTTCCTGGCCTCGGTGGGGCACTGGCACGATGTCGGTGGCAATGTGCCCGGTAATTACAACCCCGCAGCGACCGAGAGCTTCCAGGAAGGTATGCTGATTCCGCCCGTAAAACTCTGTGAGGGTGGGCGAATCCGAACTGACATCATAGATATCCTGAAGGCCAATTCTCGACTGCCAGGGTCGCTCTATGGCGACCTCAACGGCCAGTTGAATGCGCTTGATCTTGGGGCGCAGCGGCTTGATGCATTGCTCGAAGAGTACGGCACCGACCAGGTTGAGCAGGCCTTCAGTCAGCTAAAACAGCGGGCGGAGGCGTTGATGCGCAGCCACATTGCAGAACTGCCCCAAGGCAGGTACTCGGCGGAAGACTGGCTAGATAATGACGGCATTGTCGACGAACCTCTTCGCGTGGCACTGGATATTGAGATTCGTGACAACAGCATGTGCCTGGATTTTTCAAGGACAGCGCGTTCGTGTGCGGGGCCGGTCAATATTTCCCGTTCTACGACGATTGCCTGCTGTTACGTCGCCTTGAAACACATCTTTAAAGAGGTACCGGCAAACTCCGGCGTCCTTTCACCCATCGAATTCGTTATTCCAGAAGACAGCCTGCTGTCAGCCAGTGCGCCTCGGCCGGTCGGGGGCTATACCGAAACTATCCTGCGAATCATCGACGTGATATTCGTGGCCCTGTCTCAGGCCGATCCTTTGATCTCCAACGGTTGCGCCTACGGTACCATCAACGCTTTGTCGCTAGCTGGGCACCGCAGGGACGGGCGGCGCTGGGTGATGTTTTCCTTCTTCGGTGGTGGCCACGGCGGGCACCCCGAAGGTGATGGTCTTAACCATGGAAACGCGCCGATCTCTACAGCCACCATACCACCGCTGGAAATTCTTGAGGCGGCGTATCCGGTATTGTTTACGAAGTGGGCGCTGCGTCCGGACAGCGGGGGTGCCGGTGAACACCGCGGCGGTTGCGGGGCGATCTACGAGATCGCGTTACTGGAAGATGAGGCCGAAGCTTTTTTGTTCGGTGACCGTGGAAAATTTCCACCGCCGGGTGTGGTGGGTGGATCGCCAGGCAGTTGTAACCGCTTTTCCTATGAGCAGGATGACGGATTTCACTCACCGGCACTGGTATCGAAGATCGTTGGAATTAGACTGAGGAAGAATCAGCGCGTTCGCCTCGAAACACCAGGTGGTGGCGGGTTCGGAAACCCGAAAAATAGGAATCGAAAACGCCAGGAAGAAGACATTCGGCTCGGTTATGTGACAGCACGTGCAGGCGAGAATCTGCAGTAGAACACTGTCTAGGTGATGAGTACAGTGACTGAACGAATTGTTGTTGGTGTTGATGTTGGTGGCACGTTTACGGATATGTTCTTTCTCGACGAGGTAGATGGCACGTGTGAAGTTATTAAGGTGCCCACCACGCGAGAAGATCAGTCCCGAGGTATTCAGCAAGGTATCGAGCGAACCCTTGGAGGGCTTGCAGACGTGGCCACGATCGTGCACGGGACGACCGTTGCGACCAATGCGTTGCTTGAGCGAAAAGGGGCCCAGACGGGTCTGATCACGACCCGGGGCTTTCGGGATGTGCTGGAAATGCGGCGAAGGGACCGGCCCGATACCTGGGGTCTGTGGGGTACATTTACCCCGCTAGTTCCCCGCGATTTTCGCCTCGAAGTGGACGAGCGGGTGCTCGCAGACGGGACCTGTACGGTGTCGATCGATCCTGATCAGGTTACCCAGGCCGCGAGGAAGTTGCGTGCCCAGGGTGCTGACTCGATCTGTGTTTTTTTTATCAACGCCTATGCCAACGATCACAACGAGCGAATGGCTGTGGAGGCTGTACGGGCGGTGTGGCCCAACCCTCACGTGACGGCTTCACATGAGATTCTGCCGGAAATCAGGGAGTTCGAGAGAGCTTCGACAGCATCGTTGAATGCCTACCTTCAGCCGACCATAGGGGATTACCTCGACCGATTGGAGCGTGGTCTGCGCGATGGCGGGCTGACAGGAAACATCTTGATCGTACAGTCCAACGGCGGTGTCATGACAATTGATACCGCCTGCAGGCTCCCGGTTCGAACAGCGTTGTCCGGGCCTGCGGCCGGTGTGATCGCAAGTGCCCACATCGCCCGGTCTGTAGGTATCGACAATATCATTACCTGTGATATGGGAGGCACCAGTTTTGATGTCTCGGTAATTGCAAAAGGCCAGAGCGAGATGGTGGCGCAGACCGAGATCGACTTCGGTATGGTGATCAGAACGCCGATGATCGAGATCACCACGATCGGTGCCGGCGGCGGCTCGATCGCCTGGATTGATCCGGGCGGACTGCTTCAGATCGGACCTGAAAGTGCCGGATCGGATCCAGGGCCGGTCTGCTACGGTCAAGGGAACAGCCATCCGACCGTGACCGACGCCAACCTGGTGCTGGGCAGAATCAACGCGCAGCAACCGATTGGGGGCGGACTGACTGAGCTCGATGTTGATTCGGCCGGTTGTGCGATCCAGAGCGAAATCGGAGAACCGTTGGCGCTGGATACCATGGCGGCGGCGGAGGCTATCATCCGGGTGGCGAATGCGAAAATGGCCGGTGCAATCCGGCTGGTGTCGGTCGAGCGTGGGCACGATCCCAAGAATTTCGTTGCCATGCCTTACGGTGGGAGCGGCGCGCTGCACGTGGGTTCGTTGATCAAGGATGTTGGGCTTGCCAGCGCGCTCGTACCGCGTTACCCGGGAGTCACCAGTGCACTGGGCTGTATCGCTGCGGATATGCGGCACGACCGGGTGATGACGATCAACCGATTGCTAGAGGAACTCGACACCGCGCAATTAGGCCAGCTTGTACGCGATAACGCCGAAAGCGGTGAGCGCCTGTTGCAAAAAGCCGGGATTCGCCTCAATGGGATCGAGGTGGCATGCGAACTCGACATGAACTATGTTGGTCAGACCCACACGATTGCCGTGCCTTTGCCGGGACAGATTCTGGGTGACTCTACCGATCAAGTAGCTATCAGAGCGGCGTTCGATCAGACTTACCGCGTTACTTACGGTCGCCTGCTGGAAGATATTCCCGTACGGGTGTTGAACCTACGGGTCGCTGTGGTGGGCCGGCGGCCGACCTTCGATCTGTCTGTTATCTCTCCCGCTGCCAATACCCGGACTACGATTACCGGAGAAAGGAATGTCTGGGTCGATGGTGGCTGGCACTCGGCTCGGATCTACGAGCGTCTCAGCCTGCCGGTAGGCGAACGCATCCACGGACCGGCGGTGCTGGAGCAGCCCGATGCAACTATATTCATCGATCCCGGCCTGGAAGGTGTTGTCGATGGCTATGGTAACCTGCTTGTGCAGAGGCTGGATCTCTAGTCAACCACGGTAAACGCGATGTCGAACACGGCGCTGGTTCTGATTGATATGCAGAATGATTTTCTGCACCCCGAAGGAGCCTACGCACGTGCCGGTATCAGGTGCGAGGCGATCAGTGCACTGCCGGCGTTGCTCGCACCTGTTTGCAACGCGATTCGCCGATCCAGCGGTTGGGTCGTGTCGACGCATTTCACACTCGTTCCAGGTCGGGACGCCGAGCCGTTTATCAGTGAGCATCTCCAGGAATTGCGTCCTTTCCTTGGGACGGGTGATTTTGCGCCTGGAAGTTTTGGTCATGCACTGATCGAGGAACTTTCTCCGGCAGATCTATCTATAGAGAAGATTGCCTATTCAGCGTTCTACATGTCCCGACTGGAGTGGGTTTTGCATCAGGCTGGCATCACACATCTTGTTACTGGCGGTATCGTCACCAATGGTGGTGTTGCATCCACGGTGCGCGATGCGCATGTGCACGGATTCGAGGTAAGCGTTCTGTCTGATGGTTGTGCGGCCTTCGACCAACGGGTTCATGACGTGAACCTGGAGGCACTCGGCAGTATCGCCAGGCTGATCAGTTGTGCGGAGTTGATCGACCAGTTGTCTGACTGACCGACTGATTCATGTCCGGACCGTTGTCGTAGCAATCAGGCTGAAGTAGACTGTCCCACGGGGGTCAGGTTCCTTTATCAGGGACAACAACGAATAAAGTCGCATTCCCCGTCGGATTCACGACAGTTGGTTTGAAGAGTCTCGATTTGCGGCGACAACATTGACCGAAGGAGTGAGACAAATGACCAGGAAATTCACCACAACACTGTGCGCGTTTGCTGCCAGCCTCGGGATGATGGCGGCAGCCCAGGCCGCGGATACTATAAAAGTCGCAGCCGATGTGGGCTACGTCCCTCATGTTATGGCTACGGCAGATGGCGGTGTAGAAGGCTACAACGTGGATCTTGCCAACGAGGTCGCGCGCCGTATGGGCAAGAAGTTCGAGATTATCGACCAGGAGTGGTCGGGGATATTCGCAGGATTGAATGCCAAACGTTATGACACGATTATTGCGCCGACGACCATAACTGCCGACCGGTCCAAGAACATGCTGTTTGCGGAAGGCTACATGGACGTAAACTACATCTTTATCATCAAGAAGGGATCGTCCGCCAAGAGTCTCGATGAGCTCAAAGGTAAGAAGATTGCTGTTAATAGAGGCAATCTGTTTGACAAATGGCTGAGTGCCCGGCAGGAACAGTACGGCTGGGAGATTATGCGTTTCGGCAAGAATACCGAAGCGGTCCAGGCAGTGGTGACAGGGCGCGCTTTTGCCAATATGGCAGGTGATACGGTTGGCGGCTGGACTGCGAGCAAGAACCCACAGCTGTCAGTGGCTGATGTCGTCATCGAATCGGGCAAGAAAGGTGGATTTGCATTCCGCAAGGATGACACGGCGCTGCGAAACCAGTTTGAAGACATCATCGAGTGCATGAAACTCGACGGCACCGTTGCCCGGATCCACGAGAAATGGATCGGTATGCCGCCACTGCCGACGTCCTCGGCGAACGTCGTTTACCGTGGATACGGTATGCCGGGATTTGAAGGTTACGATCCTTCTCCGCACAAGATAAGCTGCAATTAGTCGGTCGAAACCTCGGGTCCGGCGGCTGCTGTCACGCAGGCGTCGGACTTGGCAGGTGGCTTCTCCATGATGCGGTTGTTGCTTGCCGGGCATGGGGATTTTTCCGGTTGTGTTCTGATCGGAGCACACATCAATACCATGGATGAGCACGTCGAGAATAGATGCCTGCCGTGAGTGATATGCCCACACTTCTCTCCCTCGAGTCACTGCACAAGAGCTTCGGTAATCTGGAAGTGCTGCGAGATATCAACCTGAGCGTTGACGAGCAGGAATTCGTCTTTATTATCGGCCCGTCCGGCTCGGGGAAAAGCACGTTGCTGCGTTGCTGTAACCGTCTAGAGGAGCCCACTAAAGGACGGGTTGTCTTCGATGGTCAGGACATTATGGGCAAGGGAGTTGATATCAACCAGGTGCGGCAGCAGATCGGTATGGTTTTCCAGTCCTTTAATCTGTACCCACATATGAGTGCACTGGGAAACGTCTGCCTGGCACTGAAAAGAATGATGAAACTGAACAAGGTCCAGACTGAACAGCGTGGCCTAGAAGCCCTAGAGGCCGTCGGCCTGTCTGACAAAGCGCGTGCCTATCCCAACGAACTTTCAGGCGGACAGCAGCAGCGGGTCGCAATTGCCCGGGCTGTGGCACTGGAGCCTAAACTGATGCTGTTCGACGAGCCGACCAGCGCCCTCGA
>ERZ651768.952-NODE-952-length-21525-cov-4.001166_pt1 | contig 21525 bp, 15 predicted proteins | sample MGYA00514754_ERZ651768 | MGnify/ENA metagenome assembly ERZ651768
TACCTATAGAGCGAGAGCTGCAGGGCATAATGATTAAAATTACAGTCCATTAGAGAACTAGTTTCCGGTCTGTTGCCTACCTTTCCCTTGAATGAATCCTTATCGATCCTTTTAGAGGTTTTCCAGTCAATTATCTGGTACTCACCTTTCTCACGGTCCCTGACAAGAACATCGATCGTGCCAGCGATCCTAAGCTCCTTACTGTGAACCATAACTTCAGTTGAAATATCCATGTCAAGGTCCATCTTGTAGCTGTTGAGCCAGTTCTTTCCTACAATAGCCTTTCGTTCTTTCGGTTCGATACCTTCTCTTATCCAGTCTTCCATCTCTTTATGTACAATGGTACCATACTCACCGGCTGCATCCCATTCCGCAATAAGTGATTCAGAAGATCTTCCAAGATATCTTGGATGAGTGGTAACAAGTTTTTTTGCGATCCTTTCCTTATCAAATGGTCGAAAGAATCCTGACACGAACGTGGTCACGCTAACGAAATCCAGTTCAGGATGGGTAGCAAGATTATAGGTATGTGTGGCAATATCCATGGTCATATTCGGATCTGATAGCTTATTTTGTTCTCTCATGATTTTATTCTTATTCCTTTTTTAAAATCACTTCAAAAAGATAATTTTTCGCGTTTGAATACTCTCACCCGCTGTTAGTAATAAAAAATATACACCCGCTGAAACCTTGTCTCCATTCATATCTTTTCCATTCCATTTTGCCCTATGCGATCCAGCTTGCATATTTCCAGAAGCCAGAGAGGCCACATGTACTCCGTTCAGGCTCACTACTGTTAAGTTCGCTTCTGATTCAACTGGAAGCTCGAACTGGACCATGGTGACGGGATTAAAAGGGTTCGGGACATTCTGATGAAGAGATAATTCATTTGGAAGATCAGCAGGCTCATTGATGGCAACATTGGGTACTGATATCACACAAGAAAATGCCAGCGTGTCACTCTCTATACAGTACTGGGGTAGATCAACACAGTTCAGGGCTGCGGGCATAGCAAGAAAATCAACCACTGCACCATCCGGGGCAGTGGCACTGGCGGTCACAGAAAAATCCAGTGGTTCACAGTCCCCTGCAATCATGCCATAAAACCAGTAGTGAGGAAACTGAATCGTTACCAGGTCACTGTCTGCTTCAAGGATCACACCAGGATAATACATGTGGTCAGACTCACTGTTGTTACAAAGCTCCATGGAAATGATCATGGTCTCTCCCGGTTCCCAGATCCCATCCCCGCTTGTATCATTGATCTCAAGGTTTTGAATACTGAAATTCCAATCATAAATATCTACCAGAGGAATACGGTGGCTGTTCACCGTAGAACCGGTCTTAAAGATGTATTCATCCGTAGCCACTAATTGGTTGACCGAGAGATCATAGGAATCTAGACCGCTGCTGATATCCACCCAGTTCAGTAGATCAGTAGTATAGAATACTCCCGATACCAATGATGCTGTTCCGGTATAAAGAATATAATTCTTCGAGATCACGGTGTAAACGTGGTGTTGTACCGGAAATCCATTTAAGACTGACCAGTTGGTCCCGGCATCGGAGGAGACAAAGAGTTTTCCTAATCCACCGCCCCAGTACATACTGATGATCAGTTGGTCCCCGTGGTGTGCCATGGACATGACGGCACTGCAATTATATGGATCAGTGTAACCTTCTTCATCCAAAATACCTGTGATATCTTCCCAGTTTACCCCCAGGTCCCCGGTTCGAAATAACTGGCACCCATGGTTGACATAGAGATAGTCATTGGCTGCCAAAAGCAATTGTATGTAACCCGTTATGGGTGGATAAGGAATCGTTGTCCAGTTCTCACCCAGGTCCGAAGAGATGGATATCCCATTCAGGATCGTAAATATCAGTGAATCATTTCCCACCATGCTGACCAAGGCCGATGACTGGTGCGGCAGTGTCTCCCAGGCTCCCCAGCCACCCGTGCCGGAAACACATCGGTAGTTGTAGGGTCCAGGTCCAACATTCTGGACAAAAAAAACAGCACTGTCCTTTTTAAAGAGCAGGTCCGCACCATATGGTTGAGTGTCCATGGTATCCGATAGAAGATCCCAGGTCATGGACTGGTCCCCAGAATGGTAGACCTGAGCCTGATTCGTAGCAACATATAGTTCATCTTCTTCTGCTAACATTAGGATCACGGTACCCATACCCGGTTGATTAATGGTCTCCCACTGCCCAAAAGAAAATGTCTGGACAAAAATAAGAAGAAAAATGTATCGGGATATGGTCACTGAATAGAATACCAACAGGTTAATTTCAATCTAAAAAGTTACGCATGGTATCCCAATTAGATCCTATGTGTATTACACCGGAGAAATATTCCATGTATGGTTTAGAATCATAATGACATGTTAATTCATATCGAAACAAGAATGATCATTCAATGATCTCTAAAACAAAAAATCATACACTTGACCTAAAATAATGCAGTATTATTAGAATTATTTATGATAAGGATTCTGTAATATAGCCCGGATTTTATCTGTACCTATCAAATGGTAGCAAAAGTTACGTTCAAGATCATTCTTACCTACATATTCCTGACCGGTCTGCTACAGGCAAAAGAAAGGGTGATACCCATAAACCAGGCGAGGTCTTTCGTGAACGATGTCGTTAAGAACATGAACTACTTCCGTATCGAGTTTGACGATCGGGCTCTTTCCTTATCCGAAACCGACAACGGTAATACGATATTCACTCTTCCAATCAATTCCAGACGAAATAATTTTGAAGAAGTGATCATTCTGAGCTATGGATGCATAGGGCGAGCAATCAAATATCAGTTGGATAAGGCTGTTAAAGATGGGAAAAAGGTTATCGTGCCATCCATTGTAACGATCGAGTGCTATATTCCAATGGGACGCAATAATACTTATCTGGTCTCATCGCTGAACAATAAAATATTGGTTCAGTTCGTGGATGGTACTATCACTGCAGAACAAATATGGAGAGAGATCAATAACACATTCGAATCATCAACCCACTTTCCCATGACCAGGCGTACTCCTGAGATCTTTATGACGGATGTGGATTTTGAGAACATGATATCCGCAAGAATAGCGCTCGAAGGTAAGAATAGTCCAAACCTTTCCACCATACTGAGCCTTGCATCCAAAGCATCATGGGTTCCTGGGCTGGAAGGCCAGATAGAGGGTATGCTCGTGGACCACTTGAGAGAGAATCATTTAGTGCTCATGACAGATGTCATGGGAACGGTACCTACTGAATCCCAGATGGTCAGGATAGGGAAGCAGTTCTTTTTCCACGTACAAAAACCTGTAGATGAGATAACTGCAACACACACTAAAGACTCTCTCCGCTATGTTTGGAAAGGTAACACCTACCCTGAGGCCCTGGACAAATATTACATAGAGTACTGGCTAAAACATGGTCTTTGAACGGACTAAGGGTGTAATGGGTATAGCTCTGGACGCCGATCTCGGAAGAACAGTGTACGGGCGTGTGATCTTTTCACCTCGGTGATATCCAGGTCAGCGATAAGAATATCATCTACCCCCAAAGGTGACCGGGCGATCACCTTCCCCGCTGGGTTTGAGATAAAGGATTCACCAGAAAACTCCATTTTGCCTTCCTTCCCCACACGATTCGTCAAGGCACAAAAGTATCCATTCTGGAAAGATGCGACCCGTAGTTCAGCCTCATAGAGTCCATCGGGCCATTCACCGATGGTACCAGCTTGGGGTATCACTACCACATCAGCACCCTTAAGGGCCAGAGCTCGCATATATTCAGGGTAGTGCCGATCATAACAGATGGCCACTCCGATCCTTCCTGCGGCCGTATCATATACCGGGGCACCATGATCCCCTTTAGCATAGTATCCTTTCTCGTAAAAACACTCGTAGTTGGTAATGTGTATCATTCGGGTCGTTCCCATTAGGCTACCATCGGCATCGATCACCGGAGATGAGTCATATGCTTTCACACCCTCCAGTTCAAAAAGGTTGATCACGACCACCATGTTGTGTTCATTCGCTTTCGCCATGAACAATTCCGTCGTGGGCCCCGGTACTCTTTCCGCAAGGTGGGTACAATCTCCCTGGGCTTCATACTGGGGAAAGAACCTATTGAAGGCCAGCTCAGCAAAGACGGCAAGTTCTGCTCCTTGCACAGCCGCCCTATCCAGATTATCAAGTCCCCTACGAATGTTAGCTGGTCTATCATCAGAAGCATGCTGCTGAATTAATGCGATCCTCATGTCATCTCCAATTTCCTGTTAGAATCTAAAAGAGATCTTCATCGTCTAATATCTTTATGATCTTATCTCTGATCTCAAAGTAATATTTATTCGTTGAACTGTCCAAAAGAACGAACATGGTTCCTTTCTCGGGTCTGCGGGATATATAAGTGAGAGCACCTACCCAAGAACCCGTATGGTTCATTAGATCACCTTTTTTACTTATGCGCCACCCAAAACCATAGTATGATGTGTCCCCGGAAGCTGTGATGAAGGGTGTTGTGGCCTCCTTGAAAACAGCAGGAGATACCAGGGTATGATCGGCCAATGCACGATCCCATTTCAAAAAATCCTCCGCGCTAACAAACACGGCCCCATCACCCGCGATACCATCGAGCCAAGTATAATCATTCAACCGGTTTCCATTGGTGCCTTCAACACGGTGAGGAAGTTTATTGGGGACGGATAACAGGTTCCAGACGCTACTGTTTTCCATGCCAAGATACTCAAAGATGTTCTCACTGAGGAATGCTTCGAAATCCTGACCGGAGACCATCTCGACAATATATGCGAGCAATACATAACCTGTATTACTGTAGCTGTATCTTTCACCAGGCTCGAACTTCTTTTGATCTCGGTACTTGACCACCAATGATAGAACATCTTTCATGGTAAGGATATCATATCTGTCCTTGAACAGACCGGGGTCCCCGGTATAAAAAAGATTATCCATTGATTGGTCCGTGGTAAAAAATAGAAACGTAAAGAATGAGAGATAATGGCTAAGGACCAGGTCTTCATAATCAGGTATACCTGATGTATGGGTCAGCAGATGGCGTATGGATACGCTCGAGTAAGGGAATTCCGGAAGAAAGTTTTTAACAAGATCATCGAATTCAATCAGCCCCCTCTCTTTTAGCAACATCATCGCCATCGCAGTGAACTGTTTGGACACTGACGCAAGACGAAAGCATGATCTCTCTGTTAGGGGTATGGTCCGTTCCCGGTCAGCATATCCATAGGCATTCATTAGAAGCGGTGTGCTATTACGACTGATGACAATTGAACCATTGAATCTTCTTTTATCAGCCAGTTCTGCCAACCATTTATCAATGGATTCAAGCTTCTCCTGAAAAGATGCTGTGGAACCAATGTTAGGATCAGGCAGATGATATTCGGCACAACCGATGGTCAGGATAAGAACAATAAAAACAATAATGCGTTTACCCATTGCTCAGGATCTTACACCCTATCAGCTCGATCTAATCGCTGCAATACGCTGGCTGACCGGGGGATGGCTATAGGCCAGGAAAACCTTTAATGGATGGGGAGTTAAATGAGACAGGTTACTGGCAGACAGACCTTTAAGCATGCTGATAAGTGCTTCTGGGTCATCCGTGGTCTTCAATGAGTAAGCATCTGCATCGAATTCATTCTTCCGTGATAGGGCAGTAGTGAGTATCGATGTGACCATGTTCACAGGCGCATATAGCATGGCAAAGAATACGAGACCCGCATGAACCGATACATCACCAACGCCAAAGATAGCAAAAAGTGCCTTATCACTCATTATCAGGTTAAATACATAGAGCATGATCCCTGTCTCAACGATCCCCAAAATTGTACCCAGAATGATATGCTTTAGCTTATAATGACCTACTTCATGGGCCACTACAGAAACGATCTCTTCTGTTGTGTGTTTTTCCAATAGTGTGTCGAACAGGGCGATACGTCTGGACTTGCCTAATCCACTGAAGTAAGCATTAGAATGTGCAGATCGCTTGCTGCCATCCATAACGTCTATGCGCCCAATAGGGAATATTACTTTTTTAGCATAGGTCTCAATAGCCTTTCGTAGTTCACCCTCTTCCAGAGGTGTGAATTTGTTGAACATTGGAGCGATCACATGCACAAAGATGGGCTGAATAGCGATCATAAAAATGGTCAGTGCGCTCCAAGCGATCCACCAACCATTGTTACCGAATGTTTCAAAGAAATAAAGGATAGGAACTGTGATCATGCTGCCAAGAACGGATACGAGGGCATAGGCTTTGAGCTTATCAATGACAAAGGTTCGGGGCGTGGTTCTGTTAAAGCCAAATCTTTCTTCGATCACAAAAGTGCTGTAGATCGAAAAAGGAAGGTTAATAATATCTTGTACAATAAAGATGATACCGAAAAAGAAAAGTCCTCTCAGAATAAAATGTTCTGTCTGGTAGCGCACAAACTGATCCAAGAGACCAAAAAGTCCCGAATGGATAACTACCAGTATGAGTACCAGACTAAAGGTACCTGAGAACAGGCCGAAACGGGTTTGAACCTTGAGATAATCTTGAGAGCTGGCATACTTCTCTCCATCATAAACGTCCTGGAACTCATTAGGGATCTCTGGTGAGATACTGCCCATGTTCAGGATAGAACTGATAGTGGAAAGCAGGTATTCCCCTAACAATGCTCCAATGATGATATAATAGTAAGTTTGTTCCATATCAACGATTAAAAATTAAAACGATATTACCGATATTGTTATTGTTCAGGGTATAGGCACTGAAGAAAGTAGATCTTGACGATATTGTAGAAGAGCCCTATAAATTCTTACATTGACCATTGCGCCAGTTATCCCAGTATGTTGGTCAGCAATATGAGGTTCATCTTTAACACCATAGTGTTCCATGATCCAACTGCTGTTCAGGTCCTCAAGACCTAGCCCCCATGCCATAGAAGGGATATCCAGGATAAAATAATAATACATTTCCCTCCAGGTCTTTTTCGCTGATCGAAAGAGATGATCCAGAAAAGCAGCGTCAAAATGGGAATTATACGCAACCATCAAGACGTGATCATTTCCTGCAGTACGCTCATGAAAGGAAAGAATACTATCAACAGCAACAGATCTTTTCAGAGCACCCAGCCGCTCCCATTTACTGGGATCAAAAGCATTGACCTCCATAGCTCCCAGCGAGATCCGTTCTGGATGTGCCGGTTGGATCCTCAGGAAAAGACTGTCGATGAATTCTCCTTTCAGGGTGGTCATAACAATACCAATATCGATCATTTCATGATAGCCAGGCAGTAGCCCTGTGGTCTCCACATCGATATGGGCCAAAAGCCATTGGTCTGGTGCTTCTGTGGGGTGAGGGATCGGTCCCTTGTTCTCCATCTTCTGAATAATGAATTCTTCATGCTGAACACAGGAAAAAGTGATCAGCAAAAAGACAATCATCAATAAGATACGAACCATGTTCATCCTATCACTTTCCGAAGGAAACCACCAGCATCAGATAGCAATTTTTCTGCTGATCTCTTATCGCAGTTATTCCAAACCATTACCACCGCTACTTTAACTGATTTACCTGCATCAAAAAGTTTTTGCCGGGACGCTTCATACCCTAACCCTGTTAACTGCTCGATTATGCGAGTACCCCTATCCACCAGTTTGTCGTTCACTGCCATCAGGTCCACCATCAGATTTCCATAGATCTTACCTAACCGGACCATGGAAGCAGTAGAGATCATATTCAGCACAAGCTTAGTCGCAGTTCCTGCCTTCATACGGGTGGAACCGGTAATGATCTCTGGTCCCGTATCTACGCTTATGGTCACATCCACACTTGTTGCACTATACGGCTTAGGGTTCGTGATCAGATAGACCGTTTTTGCTTTTTTCCCCCTGCTGTGATCCAGGGCAGCAACAACATAGGCTGCAGCACCGCTGCAGCTGATACCAATGACCACATCTCTTTCATTAATGTCAAAAGGTTCGAGATCCTTGAATGCATTCTCAGGTTTGTCTTCAGCTCCTTCGATCGATCTTCTGAGGGCTTCGTCTCCTCCTGCTACGATCCCAATGAACCAATCCACTGGGGCAGAATAAGTTGGGGGACACTCCGATGCATCCAAGACTCCCAAGCGTCCACTGGTTCCGGCACCTATATAAAACACTCGACCACCGTTTCTCAAAGCTGTAGTAGTTAACCTCACGGTATCCTCGATCTCCGGCAGTGCCTTTTCCACTGCTAATGCTATTGTCTTGTCTTCCCGGTTGATGGTTTGGAGGATATCACTTATTGACAGGTCATCTATATTCAAAGAAGCCCGATTTTGCTGTTCTGTGTTTAACGTACCACGCTCTACCATTGTATTTTAATTTACAACGTATGCCGGCTTGGAAAAATATCACCCTTGACCTCCCTGGGCACGATCTACAGGATGTGACCGAAAAACTTGGAAACATGAAACGAATTCTTTCTTCTACCATTTTAGACCGACGTTCTGAAAAGGAATCTGACTGGATCGATGATCCTGGAGATCCTCATCCAAACATCAGTGGTGATACACATTTACTGGTATTATTGGTTGCTGCGGCCACGAACACAGGCCAACTGATGAATGATGTCCAGTCCCATCTTAAAATGGAAAAAGTATTCCATCATTTCGAAGAGATATTTGAAGACCGTGACTGGATCAAGCATTCCCGATCTCAGTTCAGGGAGGTCCTTATATCTGACCTACTACGTATCGTTCCCCCCTGGCTTCCAGCTGTGGGTTTCGCAGGAAGAACCATCATTATCGAACCTGGATCCGGATTCGGAACAGGATCACACGCTACCACCCAGCTCTGCCTGCGCTGGATGGAGATATACCTACAGAATGAACAGAGTTTATTGGATTTTGGCTGCGGTTCCGGTATCATCGGTATCACGGCCGACAAAATGAATGCATCAAAAACCGTTGGCCTTGATATTGATCACCAGGCTCTGGACAACGCCGAGCGAAACCGGGGTCTGAATAAATCCAGGACCGATTTTTTTCATCTGGATGATTACGACTCTTCGGACACATTTGATATTGTAATAGCAAATATTCTATCAAATACTTTGATCGGACTGAAAAGAACATTATTCTCCCGCATAAAGCCTGGTGGGGTCTTGCTTCTTTCAGGTATTCTTTCAGATCAAGCAGCGGAGGTCATCAGCGCCTATTCACCGGAGATAACACTGACCATCCAATCCAATGATGGCGGCTGGGTCCTTCTTTTTGGACGCAAGGATGAGACCTAGGTTTTATTCAGCGAAGCAAAGTAGCGTTTTGATTCGACCACCACTTTGGGAGAAAGTAGCAGTGCGGATGTCATTGTTGGTATAGCCATCACTGCATAGGCACCATCTATCAGACTTATTACCGTTTTGATCGAGACCAATGCCCCAAACGGTATCGCAAGAACATAGAACCATTTATAAATCAGTTTCCGTTTTGTACCAAAAAGATATCCTGTGCACTTCGAACCATAATAGGACTGCCCAAACATTGTTGTGACACTAAAAGTAAGGACACTGATAAAAAGGATTACCTGTCCCGGAAGCCCTAATTCACTCTCAAAGGCCAGAGCGGTCATTGTTACCCCATTGACATCCTGAGAGCTCCAGACACCCGAAACCAGGATCATGAAAGCAGTGATAGAGCAAACGATAATGGTATCTATGAAGGGACCGATCATGGCAACAAGCCCTTCCCGAACGGGCTCCTTTGTCTTTGCGGCTCCATGGGCCATGGCTTCTGTTCCGAGCCCAGCCTCATTCGAAAAAGCAGCACGCCGGATACCCTGACGAATAACTTCTCCGGTCACCCCTCCGGCAACAGCCTGTCCAGTGAAAGCGTCATTTATAATAAGAAAAAGCACGGACGGTATCTGGTAAATATTTTTCACCATGACCACCAAGCCTGCAAGCATATAGATCAGTACCATAAGGGGTACTATCCGTCCAGCCACTAGCCCGATCCTTGTGATACCCCCAAATATCACCATAGCAACAACTACCCCAATGATAGTCCCGATCAGCAGGTTACCCACCATAGGCTGTTCAATGAAAAGTTGGTTAGGAACAAAAAAACTGTCTCGAACAAACTGGGTGAGCTGGTTGGCCTGAAACATGGGAAGACATCCTATCAATCCAGCAGAACTGAATAGCACAGCCAAGGGTCTAAAATCTTTCCCTAACCCTGTTTCAATAACATACATAGGCCCGCCCTGTATCTCGCCCCTATCGTCCTTACCACGAAAAAGAATAGATAGGGTACAGGTAAAATATTTTGTGGACATACCTATAACGGCACTGACCCACATCCAGAAAAGAGCCCCGGGCCCTCCCATATTTATCGCCACGGCTACACCACTGATATTACCCATTCCCACGGTTCCTGCCAGTGCGCTGGATAGAGCCTGAAAATGATTGATCTGTCCGGGATCGTCAATATGGTCATGCTTGCCCATTAGAATGTCCACTCCATGACGAAAATACCGGAAGGGTGTGAACCTGCAATAGATAGTAAAAAAGATACCCCCACCAACCAGCAGGACCAATAATAGAGGGCCCCACATAAGATCTGCAAATGCAGATGTGATAGTTTCTAATCGCTTCACTGATGCATACAAGAGTTCAATCGGAGACCGGTCGGCCATAGAATCGACACAGTGCTGCCAGCAATGCGATGCTTACCAAAAAGATCACTGACAGGGAAAGGCCGAAACCTATACCTATATACCCGACCAACATAGCGATAACGGCAACAGTTACAGCGTAGGGCATCTGGGTGCGCACGTGGTCGATATGGTCAGCACATGATGCTGTAGATGATAATATGGTCGTATCCGATATGGGCGAACAATGATCGCCAAACACGGAGCCTGATAGAATAGCTGAAAATGTGGACAGAAAGATGGGAGTATCGACTATTGCATTAGCTTCCATGTTCATTAACTGTATCGCCATGGGTACAACCACCGGTACCAGGATAGACATAGTGGCCCAGGACGACCCGGTTGAAAAACTGATTGCTGCCGCAGTGAGAAATGTGACAAGCGGTAAAAATGATGGTGACAAAACCTCTGCGGAGATACTAACCAGGAACTGAGCAGTTCTCATATCCTCACATATCCTTCCGATGGTCCACGCCAGCACCAGGATAACACAGGCCATGACCATGGAACGTACTCCGTTTATCCATGCTTCCATTGCACCATTCAATGATAAGATATTCCTTGTAACTGTCATCAGGATAGCTGCCATTCCGGCTATACACGCTGACCAGATGATCGTAGCATATGGATCCGCTTCGCCAATGATCTCGCGCAGGGAATGATTGCCTGGACCTAATGCACCCTTCCCGGTGAAATACAGCCCTATGCCAGTAACCACGATCACAAGGAATACCGGAACCAATGCATTACTCCAGTGTGTTGTGCCCGTTTTTGACCCTTCTGCCATGATAGTGGGGTCTGATAAGGGCTGGGCACCGGGTGCAAGAACCTTACCGGTCCTTCGGGCCCGCTTTTCGGCAACGAGCATGGGGCCAAATTCCCGCGCCATGAGAATATTCATGAACATGAAGACCAGAGTCAGAATACAGTAAAAGGAATAGGGTATACTTTTAAGAAATGTAAAATAAGGATTCTCGGTGATCCCGAACTGGGAAAAGGGTCCATCCAGTAGGCTCATCTGAAAAATTGACCATGTACTGATCACCGCTATGCTGGAAACCGGAGCAGCAGTAGAATCAACTAAATAGGACAGTTTTTCCCTTGAGATACGGACAGTATCTGTGAACGGACGCATCATGTTCCCCACAAGAAGAGTATTGGCATAATCATCAAAAAAGATCAAGAATCCCATGACCATGGTCGCAAGTTGCCCGTTCTTATTGGATGTTGCATATCTTGCTGCCATTTTAACCATACCTTTCATACCTCCATTGGCGGAGATAACACCGATCAGTCCGCCAAAGGCCAAGGTGAAAACCAATATTGAAGCATGCCCTTTATCTGTAATGGATTCCACAATATATGTATCCAATGTCTTGGTCAGTCCGCTAATGATTCCACCATTTAGGATAACAGATCCCAGCCAAATTCCCACGAAAAGAGCCAGGTGAGCCTGTCGAGTGATTAAAGCAAGTATAATAGCCACTATGGGAGGTAGGATCGATATCCAGGATGGACCAAATGCCGATCCCTGATCGATAGTATTACCTATTGCCAGTACGGGAAATAGTAAAATCAGGACGATGCCAAACTGTTTCAATCGCATCATGTCTACTAAGTTAGATGACTGTAATCCATAATCCAAATCGATATGTAATTCACTTGTAGCTCTCCTTTATTTATAGATTGGGCAATATTTTTTATTGAGTTTAGATTACACTGTCAGGTGAAGCTAACATATAGATGAGACAAATTGATAAATACATGGAACGGCAGTTCTTGATAATCCTAGGAATTTCTTTACTGGGATTCATTACAGTTTTTCTCATTGTGGACCTGATCGAGAATTTGGATCGGTTCATGGATAATAGCGTACCTGGGAACATTGTCGCAAAATATTATCTCTTCTCCATCCCCTGGTTCATAAGTATCGCACTACCAATGTCGATGCTGATCTCTACGGTATTTAGTGTTGGATTACTTGTTAAACGAAACGAGTGGACAGCCATGAAATCATCTGGGATCAGTCTCTATCGGTTGGCCTGGCCCCTCCTTCTCACTGGGGCCCTTATGAGTGTTCTTTCCTTCGTACTCGATAATCAGCTTGTTTCCTGGGGAAATGAGAATCGATTTGAGATCGACCGTGATCATATCAAGCGACGTTCCCGGCATAAGCTTAAGAATACCCTGAAAGACATTTTCATCCAGAAAAATATCACGACTCATATAGGGCTAGAAAAATATGAAATAAAAAAAATGTCAGGTAATATTCTGACCTGGGTCGACCTTGGTACCGGTGTATTGAAAAAGAGGATCGATGCTAAAAAGATATTATGGGAATCAGATAGTACCAAATGGAAGATAACGGACTTTTCCATCCGCAGTTTCATAGATGGTGTTGAGAATCATGTGGTCTTCTCAGATAGTGATACTCTCCTGGAACTACACTTTACCCCTGAAGATATCAATCGACAGGCGCGCTCGCCGGATGAACTGGATTATTATGAACTGACAGATAGGATCAGACAACTCAAGGATAATGGGGTCAAGACCGTACGCTGGGAGGTCACCCGTTATATGAAAGTTTCCTTCGCCTTTACAAACCTGATAGTTGTACTCTTCGGGATTCCGTTAGTTGTCCTTCGAGAAAGAAGCAACCTTTCGTTCGGAGCAGGCATGAGTGTGTTCGTTATATTTTCATATTACGCGTTCATCAAATTCGGTCAGTCTTTAGGATTTAAAGGACAGGTAACGCCACTGGCATCAGCCTGGATCGGTAATGTGGTCTTTATGATAGGTGGAATTATTCTTCTTTTGCGGGCTCGGAAATAGGTTCTGATATCTGACCGCTCTCTGTAGTTTTTTTCTTTTTTCTCTTCTGTGTGAAGCGATTTAACAGACCCCGAAGCCCTTTCGTGGTCTCGGCCTTCTCCTTATTTGATCTCCAGCCGCCAAAACTTGTAAGCGTGACCCCGGAGGAAAAATTGAATCCCTTCATTGTATGCAGCCATGTACCATTGCGAAAGGCAAATCCCATATCAAAAATGATGGGTCCCTTATGATAACCGAGTCCCATGGCCAATTCTTTGAGGTCTCCCCCGGCCCATGAATAACCCATGCGAAGGGGCAAGGATTCCATCTTGGTCCATTCCACCGCAATGGACCAGCGCCACCTTTGGCGGGCGTAATATTTATCCTGGAAACCGGCCACTAGATCTGATACTATGGTATAGGTAGGCATTCTCTTGGACACTCCGAAACGGAAAATAGCAGGGTAGCGTGTTTCAAAGACTGATTTGTTTGTAACGAATTCTGTATTGTTGGAAAAAAGAGAGTCGTTCCCTAGTTGATCCGCTCGTAAAGTATCGATCGAATATGTGTAGAGTACAGCCTGAGTATCCGCGACAATAGAATCGCCCCATGTAAAAGGATAAAAACCTTCGAACCATGCCGGATTATCTTCAAGAAATGTTTTCATACCAGATGGTTTGTTCCATTCTATCGTACCCAAAACATTTATCATGGACATACCAAAGGTCCAGTCATTTATCTCTTTTGTAACCAGACCCAGGTCCAGACCAAAACCTTTTCCGCCGATGCCCTGTCTAAAAAGATATTTCCCACTACCGTACAATCCTTCATCGGCGGTAACCAGATTTGCCTGGCTGGAATCGGGATCTATACCCATATAGAACATTCCCTGTAGATACTTAAGAGTAACCCCTAATGATAATGATTTAAAAGGTACACCAAAGGTAAAACCGAATTCATTCAACCCTAATATCTCCATATTAAGTGTCATATCCAGGTCTGGCTTGCCCCCGTTACCATAGAATATCAACTCCAGTAAACCGATAGGGATCTTAAAATTGCTTAGAATGACCATATTACTTGTAAATGCCATATTCCCCTTTGAGTAATTCATCAATGGTATTGGAAGATGACGGTCTCGGAAAAAGGCCAATCCTTTCCCATCCTCAAAATTATCAAATAGTTCATCTTTTTCTTTTGTGTTCAGGGTATCTCCACTGTATTGTGCAACATTCTCTATGGAAAGAAAATTCCCAAGAAATCCTTGATCATATTGTAAGAGTTGCATCATGAATGGTTTATCATGTGCCCGTGTGATCAGGGCCGGATTGTAGCCCACGCAGAATATACCATTAGCAATGGTTGTGTATGCACCAGAGAGGCCTACGACGCGAGGATCTCGCTTTGTCTGTCCCTGCAGTAGCACAAAAGAGGACAACATTAAAATAACGAACCGTTTCATTTTATCTTGCTACCAAGCTCATTAAAGCGTGGGCCAATGAATTCTGGCTCAAGAGTAGACATAACACTGCTTGGATCACGCACTTTCAGGTACCACCCATTAATATCCCTAGCGATCTCGTTCTTATCGGTCTCGAGGTTCAGTACCACTTTTTCTACACTTGTGATCCTGATACGTAGAAAATCCGTGGAGTCAAGACCAGAGATATCCCAATCATAGGTTCCATCATTGGGTATATTCTCTACTATTAAACCACCATTATCACCTGCCCAGTGCCATTCATTCTTCGAACTTATATTGCTATCTGGATCAATGGAATAATGGAGGTTCACATTTGCAATGTCACCAAATGTTCTCCATTCAATAGTATAGATCTGATCGGTGTACAATGTTTCGCCACCGTTAGGGTCTGTGATCAACAGCTCTGAATTCGCAGGTGCGAACATTCCCGTACTGCTTACACGGAAAGTGATGAATGAACCTACTTCCAGGTAATCGTTTATCGATATAAAGACCATCTGACCATCTGTACCTTCCAAGTGAAATCTGGGGAGGACATAGTGGTCACCATAATCGGTTATGAGTCGCAGCCGGCTAGTATCAAGGATGCTGGCATATGTTGCGGTCCCAGGCTCGGCTACCATACCGGTAGGAACACCTAAGCTATCTGCATCCTCATCCGTGTAAAGTCGGTCAGGGAAAGGGAGAATGAATTTAAACAGGGTATCTACATAGCTAATGACCGTATCAACGCCTGTCCCATCCGAACGGATTATGTAGGGCATTCCATCAATACACTCATTATGATCAGTCATAACATTAAAAATGTAAATATTACTGTTCTCGGGAGAGAGGTCCGTACAATTCTTTATGATATACACATCATCTGTCGGATTCCATCCCTGTTCTGCCGCCATACTATCTCGGAAGTCAGAAAGCATATCCATGGTCGTATCCGTTGGGAAGAATTCAGCATTAGAAAGCAGGACAGAGAGTTCCGCACCAAAGGGTAACGAATTGGTAATATCAAATACCATATCAGATTGGATCAGTGAACTACGGATCCTGTTCCTCGTTTGATAATCCATTTCCTCCAGAACAGTGGGCTGTGACATGATGGTCATTGGCTCCATGATCAGGGCAAACGGTGCGACCAGTTTAAATCCTCCACCTAGACTTGCGCCCGCTACTATCGTTCCACGACCATCAATTCGTGCCTCAGCATCAACAATGAGAGTTGCCGGGTTAGCGGCCATTACATCTATAATGGTACCACATTCATCGCAGGGAACCTTAAGAGTATCGTAGGATGGTAGGCTATCGCTTAAAGACTCATAAATAGTGATCTGGGTTCCAAAACGGTTCAGCTCTATGATGGTTCTGGAAGTATCACCGGGACTATCCGAAGCTGGATAACCCACAGTATCAATATCAACTATAAGACGGGTAATGTCATTGAAGACATCGATCGCAATAAAATCCATATTCATCTTTACCGGAAGCCTGATCTGGCTATCCATAATGAACTGAATACGCACATCTGCCAGTGTCACACCCTTGAAACCTTGTGGTAATTCCTGTTCAGTTGGAACAGACGGAAATCCTTGGTAGATAAATGCTTCCAATTCTTTAAAGTTCAGGGAGCCAAATCGAACTCCCAGACCAAAGCTTCCGATCTCATCTGTATTGAATGGTATCGTGGTCTTCTGTTCCGGGATAGTTACAGCCACATCCAGCTCCAGCTGACCTATTGCTGAGTCAGGATATTCCAGAGCACGCAGGGTATCACCTTTCAGACTGAAATCAAAATTATATGTTTCTCCAGATTCGAGTGTCTGATCGATTTTCACTGAATCATTTCCTGGTGGAGGAAAGAAATTCTTGAAATTCATCAGAAAATCAATATCGAATGGGAGAGTGCTTCTCAGATCCATGACCTGTAGCCGGTTAGAGGTCAGGGGGACACCGTCTTGTTCTAATACGCACCTGAAAAGTTCCAGCCTTGTGGTCCCGCCACCAGTTGCACCAGATGACGGAAAACCTATTTCAGGCAAAGGGACAGGAAGATCTACATCATTAGTGGTTATATCGATACCAGTGAATTCATCTAACGCAAATTCTATTTTAAATTTTACATAGATCGAATCACTTGGAGCATGACCTTCGGCGTTCCCTTCCGGCCACAACTCCACGAAGGTTCCTTCTTCAGCATACTCGACCAACAATCCAGCAGCTAATTCAATGAAATTGCAGAGACCCTTACCGCCTAACATTGTTGTGTCCAAAAATGTTTCACCAGTTGCCAGTGTACCAGGATTATGGTTCACAAGTGTATCACTCAGTTCCTCATTACCAGTTACAAGGCGTGAAAAAGCAGGCGTTAGATTTGTAGGGATCCCCCTATTCTCAAAATATGTCACGAACTTACTTTCTTCGGTATCCGCGATGTTTATCGTATCAATGCTCTTTAAGATCGGTGGGTCCAAAGCTAGATCCGTAAGCATGGTCTCAAGCCCAAGATCCAGGGGGTTCAAGCTGGCAAGCCCATCAAAAATGGCTCCAAGAAGAGTATTCACTACGAGTTGGTCGATGATTTGTGAATTATAATTTTCCGCGCTCATTACTCTTTTTAATAATCCATCATCCACCAGGTCTTGGGTGAAATTCTCCCCAAACTGAAAGGTATTGCCTGCAGTATCAGTATACATTGGTACTCCATAAAGGACCATTTCGAATTTTTGATCAATAGCAGGAATATCAGGAAGTTCAAGCCCCGATGCAGGAATTCCCGGAAAACTGATCTCTGGGATGTCAATATCGAGGTATCCTCCAGGGAAATCCACCTTAAGATATTCAGGTTCAATGGTCTGTGGTTCCAGCACTCCTTCATAAATGACCTGAAAACCCATGCTATCATCGGTCGGGTATATATGATAATCAGGATTCGCTATATTACTCATTTCGTATTTCGTTTGGACCAGAGGGAGCTTGATGTCGATGAACCATGTGGGCATCTCGAACTTTTCAGGAATATCGAAGTCGCACCCCGGCGCTATCAGGAGAAAAATAACTCCCAGTGTATGTAATAACCCCGTTTTCCAGCGAGGTGTGGAACTGCTCAGATCTACCTTCAAAGTTGTGTCAAGTTAATTGGACTTCCGCACTTGAATTTGTGGTTTTCAGACTGGAGATGCCAAACGAAAAAACCCCGTCAAAAAATGCGGGGTTAATTGTTGTTTTTATTGATTTTAAATCAATATCTGTAGTGATCGGGCTTGTAAGGGCCTTCTTTGGATACACCGATATAGTCGGCTTGTTCATCCGTTAGCTCGGTCAATTTTGCCCCTAAATGGTCCAGATGGAGTCGAGCTACTTCTTCATCAAGTTCCTTTGGAAGCATATACACACCCAGTTCTGGTTTATCGGTTGCCAACGCGATCTGAGCCATCACCTGGTTGGTAAAAGAATTGGACATAACAAAGCTAGGATGCCCTGTAGCACACCCTAGATTCACAAGGCGACCTTCAGCCAGTATGAACACTTGGTGTCCATCAGGAAAGGTATAACGATCCACCTGGGGTTTAATGATCTCCTTCTTTACTATCATGTCTTCATTAATAGGGTTCACCTGTATCTCATTATCAAAATGACCAATATTACAAACAATAGCCTGGTCGCGCATGCCATACATGTACTCTTTGGTGATCACATCCCGGTTTCCTGTGGCCGTAACAAAAATATGAGCTTCACTTAGAGCATCACCTACTCTAGTGACCTCGAACCCTTCCATAGCCGCTTGAAGAGCACAAATAGGATCTATCTCAGTCACCAGAACTCGAGCACCGTAACCGCGCATGGATTGGGCACAGCCACGTCCCACATCACCATACCCACAGATCAGTACGGTCTTACCGGCAACCATCACATCTAAAGCCCTTTTAAGCCCATCAACCAAAGATTCCCGACATCCATAAACATTATCAAACTTTGATTTCGTAACAGAATCATTCACATTGTAGGCAGGAAACAGAAGGTGACCATCCTTATTCATTTGCATTAACCGGTGGACACCTGTTGTTGTCTCTTCAGATACACCAATTATATTCTTGACCACGCCATGCCAGTGAAAGGGATCTTTTTTTAGAACATCACGTAGTAATTCTTCAATAATGCGTTCTTCTTCCACGGTGGTGGTTATATCAGGTATGGAACCATGTTTCTCAAAAAACTCTTCAAGCTCATACCCTTTGTGCACAAGCAGGGTCGCATCGCCCCCATCATCAACGATCAGATCTGGCCCGGACCCATCGGGATAGGTCAATGCCTGAAGGGTACACCACCAGTATTCTTCCAGTGTTTCCCCTTTCCAAGCAAATACAGGAACACCAGTATCCGCGATAGCAGATGCAGCATGGTCTTGGGTAGAAAAAATATTACAGCTGGCCCAGCGCACATCCGCACCTAATTCAACCAGTGTTTCAATTAAGACAGCAGTCTCGATAGTCATATGTAGTGATCCCGTAATTTTTTTTCCATGTAATGGCTTTTTTTGACCATATTTCTGCCTTGTGGACATAAGACCGGGCATTTCCTTTTCAGCAATAGCAATGACTTTACGACCATCCTCTGCGAGAGCAAGATCTCTCACTTTGTTAGGCAAATTCTCAATGATCGGTTGGGTAATCGTTTCTGACATAAAAATCTCCTTATTGTCCATTGGACCGTAATGCATCCACCATATCTGTTTTTTCCCATGTGAAATTCTCATCCTCTCGACCAAAATGTCCATAGGCTGCTGTGGGATAATACCGAGGTCTCTTAAGATCCAAGTGATCCACTATCTCACCAGGCCTTATTGGGAATACTTTTCGACAGAGGGTTGTTAATTTTTCATCACTTAAAGTCCCTGTACCAAGTGTGCGAACATAAAAAGATGTTGGCTCGGCAACACCAATACTATAAGATAATTGCACCTCACAGCGTTCAGATAGTTCTGCAGCCACAACATTCTTTGCAATATAGCGTGCCATATAGGTGGCAGATCTATCTACCTTTGATGGATCTTTACCTGAGAAGGCGCCACCACCATGAGGGGCATATCCACCGTAGGTATCGACAATGATCTTCCGACCGGTCAATCCTGTGTCTGCGGCCGGACCTCCATAAACAAAGCGTCCGGTACCATTCACAATAAAATCCTTTTCATATGGTACCCCGTATTGTTCCAAAATTGGTAGAATCACATGTTCAATAACTTCTTTTTTTACAAATTCAAGTTCACGCTTTTCGGAACCGTATCTATTGATCATATCCTGATGCTGTGTTGCAATAACCACTTTTGTTACCCTGATCGGACTATAACCGTCATATTCGACCGTTACTTGGGACTTACCATCTGGCCGCAACCAGGTCAACACATTTTCCTTTCTTAACATTGTTAACCGTTCTGTAAGCCTCTGGGCCATTTGAATCGGTAGAGGCATTAATTCAGGTGTTTCCCTACAGGCGAAACCAAACATAAGCCCCTGGTCACCAGCACCCTGCTCTGACATATTCTCAGAATCGACTCCCTGAGCTATCTCCAGACTCTGTTCATGAAGAATCGCCTTTACTTCAACGTTAGCACTATCCATTCCATAGGCTTCATCCGTATAACCAATATTGACCAAGGTATCTTTTACTATACCTTCAACATCAACATTCCCATTACTGCGGATCTCTCCTGAAACAACCACCAGCCCATTGGTCGCCAATGTCTCACAGGCTACGTGTGATTCTTTATCCTGTGATAAAAGGTGGTCTACAATGGCATCGGATATTGCATCACAGACCTTGTCAGGGTGGCCTTCAGTCACTGATTCAGATGTAAATAAGAAACTTGACAATTTCAACTCCTATACTATTATTTATTCAAGAAGAATTTATTTCGTGAAAAACAGCGGCAAAGGTAAAGAAAAATATGTCATGATTGTACTATTAATAATTCTCGGTTTTAATGCAAAACTCACGATAGATCCGGGCCAATTCCTGTAACATTTCTACAGAAGCCTGGAAATTGTAAGACATGATATGTTCTACATTTAAGCCAATTGGTACGGTTAGATCATTTTCTTTAATATGGTCCAGTGTTTCATTTAAAACTCCTACAGCCACATTTAAAGATCGTTCTATCATAGATGCTGGATGACCCTTTAAATATGATTCTGTCTTATCAGGAATCTCTACACCCAGCCATTTTAAGAATTCTATATTCTTCTGAGATGATACTGGTGCGAAGCTGAGTAATAATCGTCTAGGAAATGTATTCGTTTTATTGCACCGTACCTGGTAATGGCTCATCATTCTTTTTATTTTAGATGAATCGTATAGAACTTGTGTGGTGAAAAACTCGGAACCGTTCTTACTTTTATTGATGAGGCTCTTTGACTCTTTCAAACGGCTGGGAATTGTAATACCGCCGCAAAATATATCACAACCATTAGTATCAATTCGACTATTTATCGCCCTTAAAGCTGAATTAACAGTAGGACCCATATA
>ERZ651768.953-NODE-953-length-21524-cov-10.471208_pt1 | contig 21524 bp, 18 predicted proteins | sample MGYA00514754_ERZ651768 | MGnify/ENA metagenome assembly ERZ651768
AACCCGAAAGGCATGAGCCGCGACGTGCGCCGCCGAAGCCTCGACGCGCTCAGGAAACTCAACGAGCAGGAGTACCGCGAGATCGGCGACCCCGAGACGTTGACGCGCATCAACCAGTTCGAGTTGGCGTACCGCATGCAGATCAGCGTGCCGGAGGTGATGGACATCGGCCGCGAATCGCAGGCCACGCTCGAGCAGTACGGCGCGCAGCCCGGCAAGGCCTCCTTCGCCAACAACTGCCTGCTGGCCCGCCGCTTGGTGGAGCAGGGAGTGCGCTACGTGCAGTTGTTCGACTGGGGATGGGACTTTCACGGCACCGGCGCCAGCAACGACCTTGTGAAGGAACTGCCGAGGAAGTGCGCCTCGAACGATAAATCGGTCACGGCATTGCTTCAGGATCTCAAGCAGCGCGGATTGCTCGACGAGACGCTCGTGGTTTGGGGCGGTGAATTCGGCCGCACCTCGATGAACGAGGAGCGCAACGGCTCCAAGTTCCTCGGCCGCGATCATCATCCGGACTGCTTCACCGTCTGGATGGCCGGCGGCGGTCTGCGGCACGGCATCACCTACGGTGAGACGGACGAACTGGGCTACACCGTGGCCAGGGATCCGGTGCATGTGCATGATCTGCAGGCGACGATCCTGCACCTACTGGGGCTCGATCCGTTCACCTTCAGCTATCGTTACCAGGGGCTGGATCAGCGCCTCATCGGTCCCGAGGACACCCCGAAAATCATCAATGGCATCCTGGCTTGACCCGGCGCTTGGCCAAGCTCAGGCGAAGCGATCTTCGGTGAACGGGTCGGCGGTGTTCGAGTAACCGCGCTGCTCCCAGAAGCCCAACTCATCGTGGTCGCAGAAGATGATCTCCCGGATGAACTTGGCTCCTTTCCATGCGTAGAGCTTGGGGATGATCATGCGCGCCGGGCCGCCGTGCTCCGGTGTCAACGACTGGCCATTCCAGGAGTGGGCGATCATCACGTCGTCATCCATGCAGGCGTCGAGGGCCGTGTTGGTCGTGTAGTCGTCGTAACCGATGAAAAAGAGATGCGAGGCGCTTGGCTTTGGCTTGACGAGATCGGCCAGAGTGAAAAAGGCGACGCCTTCGAATTCCATGTCGAACTGACTCCAGGTCGTGACGCAGTGAAAGTCGCTCACGTCGCGAAACTGCGGCAGCGCCATGAACTGTTCCCAGTTGAGCGTGACCGGGTTTTCAACTTCGCCGTGAATTTTCAGCGACCACTCGTTGGAGGGGATTTCCGGGTGCACGCCGAGGTCGAGCACGGGAAAGTTGCTGACCTCGTGCTGGCCCGCGGGGAGGCGTCCGGCATTGGGTCGGGCGGGGCGTTCCCTTCCGGACATCTTCTGCGCCCAGCGTTCCTTTCGCCGCACATAATCTTCCTTCATTGTGCGGCGGCTTCGGCCGGCTTGGCCAAGGGCAGTTTGTAGCAGGCGGCCTCGCGGTGGTTGCGCACGAGCAGATACTCGCCGGTGAGCGCGGGGGGGTTCCAGGTCTTTCCGTCGAGCGCGGCGAACCGGGTCAGCTCGACATGCTGTTCGGGATTGGCTTCAAGCAGGACGACGTCGCCGTTTTCCGCCATGACGAGAATGTGGCTGCCACGAAGCAGAATTTGCCCGTGCCCGTAGCGGCCATCCTTCCACTTGCGGCGGCCGCGCCCGGCGTCGATGCAGGCAAAGATGCCGTCATCGAGCCCGAAAACGTGGCCGTTGTGGAAAATCAAATTCGTGAACTTGGCCTTCATACGGTTCGACTTCCAAAGTTCCTTCACCGTAAAACTGTCGTGGTCAAAACCGACCTGAACCAGTTTGCTGCCTTTGCCATAGCCGAGACTGATCAGGATTTTGTTGCCCGGCAGGGCGACCGGCATGGACACGTGCGGAAAGGGGGCGTCTGGAGCCCCCCAGTCAAACTCCCAAATGACCGAGCCGTCGTCGGGAGAGTGTGCGGCAAGGCCGTCCTGATTAAAAATGAGGATTTGCGTATTGCCGTGCAATCTGGCCAGGCGCGCGGAGCTGTAGCCGGCGCGACTGCTGCCACCGGACCAGGCCGGTTCGCCGGTTGCCCTGTCGTACGATACAAGGGACTTTCCATTGTCACCGCCGGCACTGACGATGACTAGGTTATCCACGATCAAGGGTGAACTACTATAGCCCCACTCTTTGGCTTTATTGCGATTAGCTGATATCCCGATTTGATCAATTGGTTCATTAAGATTCAGTCCGGCATCAGCGGCGATGTTGCGCTGCCAAACCGGGTTGCCGGTGGCCAGCTCGAGACAATTCAACGTGCCGGTTGCGCCGAGCGTGTAAACTTTTCCGTCGTGAATGGTTGGCGTGGCGCGCGGGCCCTCGCCTGCGATGGCGGTCTTGTAGTGACCGGGATCAGTGTGCAGCCAAAGCACGGAACCGGTCCGCAGGTCGTAGCAGACAACGGCTTCGTTCTCGTCGCGCTGCTCCTGGGTGACGGCGCGGTGGCCGGCGATCGCGAAGCCGGACCAGGCCGGGCCGATCGGCTGGTGCCAAAGTTTTTCGGGCGGCTCGGCGGCCCAGTCGGTTGCCAGGTCGGGACCGGGCACTTTGCAGTCGCGGCTTGGCCCGAGGAACTGCGGAAACGATAGCTTGGTTAAGGAGTTGTCGCTTAGATTGGCAACATGGCCAGCAGCGGTTGGCAAGGTGTGCTTGGCCCATCGCCACTCGAACAGCGGCATCATGTTTCCGCTGAACTGGCTGAACCGGAAGCAGGCGCAAAAAAGGACAATCACGCCAAGCAAGCCGCCGAAAATGATCAACCGGGTGTGCTTGGTTAAGCGGGAGAAAAAGAGCATCCACGTCAGCAGCAGTATTGAGGTAAGCGTGGTAGCGCTGAGGATTGTGAGCACCCGATTTGCCTGGTCCTCGGAGCCGGTAGACCAAATCAAACCCAAAGTAAGGGCGAATACGACTGTGATAATGACGGCTGGCCACCAGCGTGTTGGCTTTGGTTTGGTTGTTTTTTTGACTGAGTCCATTACGAATCCGGCACGACTTTACAGACACAGGAGCCCGGGCCAAGACAATGAATTTTAAGGAGTTATCATTAATTATTTTTAAAATAAATGAGTGTAGGCACACAAGTTGCCTATAAGAGTCTGGTTTTTTGTAGATTTTAAGGGGCAATTATGGGATTGGACTGAAAATCAGTCGTGGTCCAGCTGGTCAATGTCGAGCGTGCTCCACAGCGTATCGCCAGGCGTGACCAACTTGAAGTTTAAGAGAAAAACCGAATCTTAGATTTGCTGAACAATGAACTGCCTTCGCTTCAAACCAAGTTGAAGACACTCAAGCAGGTTCTATACGAGATTATGTGGATGAATCGTGGGTGCAACGATCAGTTGCTTCGCCGAATGGGGGCGTTGAAGGCCAAGTCGGAAAGCCAGGTGCAAACTAGGACAACCCTTGGTCGAGTGCAGGGCGCTTATGCCAAGCGGTTTTCACCCTACCGCTGGGAGGCCTGCACCTGGTGACGGGGTCGATTTTGTAAAAACGAATTGACCCCGTTTTTCCATTGGCCTAGCTTCCCCACCCGGTTTTCCGGGCTTCCTGCGGCTGGTTGGCGCGCGGGTTTGTATTTGGCCAAGGGATCACGCAATCATGCGACATACAATTTCAGTGCTGGTCCAGAACAAGTTCGGCGTGCTGACGCGCATCGCGGGGTTGTTCAGTGGTAGGGGATTCAATATTGATTCCCTCAACGTTGCGCCGACACATGACCCTAGCATGTCGCGTATGACGATCGTCACCCGCGGCGACGATGCGACGCTTGACCAGATTGTCCAGCAGTTGAACAAGCTGGTGGACTCGATCGAGGTGCAGGATTTCCGTGACGGTGAGTATGTCGATCGCGAGCTGGTACTGGTGCGCGTGGGGGTGGACTCCCGGTCCCGCGCCGAGGTGATGCAGGTGACCGATATTTTCCGCGCCAAGATTGTGGATGTGCAGCCAGCGAGCGTCACTATCGAGATCACGGGCAGCGAGAGTAAGGTGGAGAAATTTCTCCGGCTGATGGAGACCTTTGGCGTACAGGAACTGACCCGAACCGGCAAGGTGGCCTTGGCCCGCAAGTAATTTTAATCTGAAACCATGGCAGCAAAAGTATATCACGATAAAGACGCAGATCTGAAAGTCCTCAAGGGAAAGACCATGGCCGTGCTCGGCTTCGGTTCTCAGGGCCACGCTCACGCACTTAACCTTAAGGAAAGCGGCGTGCAGGTCATCGTCGGCCTCTACAAGGGAAGCAAGTCAGCAAAGGTGGCAAGGAGCAGGGGGTTCAAGGTGTACTCCAATGCTGAGGCCGTTAAGCGGGCAGATGTCATTTTTGTTGCTGTGCCGGACACCCGCCAGGCCGAAGTGTACAAGGACGATATCAAGCCGAACCTGGCCAAGGGCAAGACGCTGCTCTTTTCCCACGGCTTCGCGGTCCACTTCAAGACGGTTGTTCCGCCGAAGGACATCAACGTGATCCTCGTGGCACCCAAGGGGCCGGGGCACATTGTCCGTCGCCAATACGTTGAGGGAAAGGGGGTGCCCAGTCTCATTGCCATCTACCAAAATGCCGACCGTCAGGCCAAGAAGATCGCGCTCGCCTGGGCTAAGGGAATCGGCGGCACACGCGCCGGGGTTATACAGACCACCTTCAAGGAGGAAACCGAGACCGACCTGTTCGGCGAGCAGACTGTGCTTTGCGGCGGAACGAGCGCACTGATCCAGGCCGGCTACGAGGTGCTGGTCGAAGCCGGTTACCAACCGGAGATGGCCTACTTCGAGTGCCTGCACGAATTGAAACTGATTGTCGACCTGATAAACGAGGCCGGCATCAGTGGCATGCGTTTCTCGATTTCGGAGACGGCCAAGTGGGGAGATGTGAAGATGGGACCGAAGATCATCGACTCCAGCGTGAAGAAGCGCATGAAGGAGGCGCTTACGAACATTCAAAATGGAAAATTTGCCAAGGCATGGGTTCGCGAATACAAGGGTGGCTACAAGCAGTACAACAAGCTGCTCAAAGCCGGCGAGACGCACAACATCGAGAAAGTAGGAGCCCGTCTGCGTTCCATGATGCCATGGATGCGGAAACGCACTGTCAAGGGTGCGCAGGCGGCCTATTAATAAACCGGCCAGGCGCAACCATTTGCGCCCCATGGTGTTTCATTCGACCGTGACGCGTATAAAAAAAGAAGGCCCGATCTGCAGGATGATCCCGATACTGGGGATGCTTGGGCTATTGCACGGTGGATTGTTCGCCGCGAAGGATTCGAAGATCGGCGCGAATCCGTTCCTTACGATCATCAAGCGCAATGCATTTGACCTGACCGATACCCCTCTGCCCTCAAAGGCCGCTCCGCCTGAGCCCCCCAAAAACCTCGACCTCAAGTTCACCGGGATTTATCGGTTGAAAGGGGTGGAGAAAGCGTGCCTCGCTCTGATTGATTCCAGTGCTAAGCCACCCGAAACGAAGTATCTGCAGATACCGGTGGGCGACAAGCAGGGGTCAATTGAGATTACCTCAATTGATGCAAAGTCGGGTACGGTCAATTTGATCAAGGATGGGAGTCCGATCGAATTGAGTCTTAAGAACGATGAGCACACCTACAAGACCGCCGTGGCCAAGGCTCCATCGAGGTCGTCCAAATCTAGATCATCCACCTCATCGAAGACCTCCTCACGCTCAACCAGCGGGTCGAAGCCAAGCAGTGGTAGGAGTTCGGGAACCACCAGTTCCCGGTCCAGCGGAAGTTCAACCAGGGGAGCGTCAAGTCAGACCGGTTCCCGCGCTCCATTGAGTGCATCGAGACAAACTCGTGCCGTTCCCAGTCGTGCGCGTACCTACCCAACACCACCGCCTATGAAAGGTGGGGACCCGACAGTCCAAGCATTGGAAATGATCCACCAAAAGGATCTGGCAGAAAGCAAGGGTGTCCCCATGCCCCCTTTGCCGTTTCAACAGGAACTGGATGATGCTCGGCCGGCGGATGCATCTATGGATGGGCCTCCAAGGCCACCAGGCATCCCACCGGGTCCGCTACTTCCTCCGGTTCCTCCCGGCGGGTGATCCTTCCGCTCAAAAACTATCCAGCAAGCGGGTGGAGTCGGAATCCACATACAGTCCGGCTTGGCTCTGTGTTCGCAGAAAGGATGCTGGACAGTCTGTGCTCACCGGGCCTTCCAGCATTGCCTTGACCGCCTCTGCCTTGCGCGCCTCTGGAGCCACGCAGACCACTTTTTTCGCCGAGCACAGTGCTGGCACTGTCAGCGTCAGTGCGTATTTCGGTACCGCCTCAAGGTCGGGGAAATGCCCTTCGTTAACCTGTTGCATTCGGCAGGCGACATCCAACTCCACAATCTTCACCAGGCGCTCATCTTCAAAATTGGCCACCGGCGGATCGTTGAATGCTATGTGCCCATTTTCTCCGACACCCATGCAGCATAGGTCGATCGGTTGTGCCTTGAGCAGGGCTTCGTAGCGTTCGCACTCAGCGATCGGCTCCGGAGCGTCACCGCCAAGATAGTGAAACACCTTCGGATTCACCTGGCTCTCCACGCGCTCACGCATATAGCGTCGGAAACAGGCCGAATGATTTTTGTCAACACCGAGATATTCGTCCATGTGGAACAGCGTCATGTTGCTCCAGTCTATGCCGCCCAATTCGACCAGCATTTTCAGGAACTGAATCTGCGAATTGCCGGTGGCCAGGATCGCGGCGGCTTCACCCTTGGTGGCGAGTGTGTTCACGAGGTAATCGTGGACGGTGTGCGCCACGTCGGTAGCCATGTCTGCCTCGGAACCATATATCCGGACCGGCAACGAGTCGGCAGTGAATGTCTTGATGGGTTGTTTGGTTTCGCTCATAGCTTTGTCTCTCGAAGCAAGTTGGCTTGGCCGGGCATAAATTTCAAGAAATGAGAAAAAAAATCAACTTAGGCAAGTTGACCTCGGACATGATCGGCTGTAGTTTCTCTGTCGGGTTGAACATGAGTGAGGCAATACAAACAGAACCATTTCTTACCGTAACTGAGGAGGCCGCCAGGCAGGTTGGGATCGTTCGGTCGAAGGAACCGGAAAACTCCGACAAGACCCTGCGACTCTTTGTTGAGGAGGGCGGGTGCAGTGGTCTGCAGTACGGAATGGTGTTCGACGAAAAACGTGATGATGACCACGCACTGGAGTTCTTTGGCGAGACTGTGCTCGTGGATGACTTCAGCGTAAACTATCTGCGCGGGGCTGTCGTGGACTATAATGATGGACTCAACGACGCCGGCTTCAAGATCAAGAACCCAAATGCTAAGCAGTCATGCGGCTGCGGCAACTCGTTCGAGACTTGAGTTTTTTTGTGCTTGGCTAAGCGCGAGATTCAAGTGCCCAAGACGTGCGATCGGAGCACGCCGTACACTTCGGTCGAATCAAGCAGTGTATTGGAATTGAGGCTGTTTGATTTGGAAATCAGGATCGGCCAGTCAGCCTTGTCGCTTGGCCGGCAGCCATGTGAACCCCTGACCAGTGAGGCCTCCAGCGGGATGACATCCATTAGCATCCGGAAGCCAAGTTTCTTTTTTAGCAACTTGAATATCACCCGGGGCATCGAGCCGCGCACGGAATGCTTGAACAACTCGACCGGGTCGTACCCCGGCTTGCGGTGGATGTCCACGCAGCGGGCGAAGTCCGGCGCCACAGTGTCATCCAGCCAGTAGTAGTAAGTGAACCAGGAATTTTCGGCGGATGTGACGACGAGTTCACCGGCACGCGAATGGTCGATACCGTTAGCCCGTTTCTCCACCTGGCCCCAGACCGCTGCCACGCCGTCGGTGCGCTCGAGTAAACCGCGGACCTCGTTTTCGAGCGAAGTGTCGTTGAGATAAACGTGAGCGACCTGGTGGTCGGCTACGGCGAACGCCCGACTGTTGCCGCAGTCGAGTTGCTCGAGGCCAAATTCCTCCTTGATTGCAAGCCAGCCGCGCTCGCGGAAAAGTCGGTTCAGGTGGATCGGTTGCTCGACCGGTGCGATGCCGTACTCGGAAAGCAAAACAACCTGGACGTCGCGCTCCTCGAAAAATCCAATCAATCCCCCGACAATCCGGTCGATGCGTTGCAGGTCATCAGCGATATCCGGGTGTGCTGGGCCAAGACGCTGGAGGTTGTAGTCGAGGTGCGGTAGGTAAACGAGGTTCAGGATCGGCTGCTTCTCTTGCTCGATCCACTTGGACGCGTCGGCAATCCACTCGCTCGCGGCCTCCGGTTTGCCCGCAGGGGACTGTTTGCCGGCCATCGGACCCCAAAATGTGGAGAAGGGAAACTCGCCGAATTCTGCCTTCAGCGCCATCCGGAGGTCGTAGGGCCATGCGTGAATGTCGAAATGCTTGCTGCCATCAGCTGGGTAGGTCGGGCGCGGTGTTGCCGACCAATCGACGTCGGCGTACATATTGTACCACCAGAACATCTTGGCGCAGGTGAAACTGCCATCGACCCGCTTGAGGTCATGCCAAATCTTTGGTGCTTGAACGGTTTGGTTTGGTTGCTTCCAAAAGTTGACTTCAGCAAGTTCGTGATTGTACCAGCCGTTGCCGACGATACCGTGCTCGCTTGGCTGTTTGCCGGTAAGGTAGTTGGACTGCGCGGTGCAAGTTACCGCCGGAAACGCCGGGTCAATCAACGCCGCTTGACCGAGCGAGAGGAACTTGCAGATAGCCGGGGTGTGCTCGCAGATGAGCCGCCGGGTCAAGCCCACGACATTGAGGACAGCAGTTCGTTTCACGGCGGGGGCAGGATTCAGGCCTGGGCAGGGATGACCGATTGCTCGCGGCCGGCCTGACGGTCGCGCAGTTCGTAGATCGACTCGACCACGACCGGGAGGTTCATCTCATGCACCTCGAAACCCTGGCCAAGGTTAAGAGGCAGAGTGATCGTCAGGTCGCCACCGAGATGCTCGCGGAACTCCTCCAGCCCGTTGAGCACTTGCAGCGTTCCCGACTCGCTCTCATGCAGCAGTTCGTTGGCGAACAATTCAAAGCCGAGTGACTCGACAAGTGTCAGGATTCGGTCCGCCGCCGTTGCGTTGAGATGGCCCGTTCGGCGTGTGTAAATCACGTCCAGCGCGATGCCGATCGCAACCGCTTCGCCGTGCCGGATTCGGAACTCGGAGAGTTGCTCCAGCTTGTGTGCCGCCCAGTGCCCGAAATCGAGCGGACGCGCCGAGCCAAACTCGAATGGGTCGCCGGAGGTGGCGATGTGGTTGATGTGCAGTTCGGCGCAGCGATGGATCAGTTGTCGCATCGGTTCCGGCGAGAAGTCCGCCAGGGGCTTGGCATTGGTTTCGATCCACTCGAAGAACTCACTGTCGCGAATCAGCGCCACCTTCACCGCCTCGATGTAGCCGTTACGCTTGTCCCGATCGCTGAGCGTGGAGAGCAGGTCAAAATCATTGATCACCGCATACGGCGGGGCAAAGGCTCCGATAAAATTCTTTTTGCCAAAGGCGTTGATTCCGTTTTTCACGCCGACGCCGGAATCGGCCTGGCTGAGTGTGGTGGACGGTATCCGCACGTGGCGCACGCCGCGATGCGCTGTGGATGAGGCAAGGCCGACCATGTCTAGGAGTGCGCCGCCGCCGACTGCGATGACGTAGCTGTGCCGGTCAATGTGGTGCATCTCGATTTTGGAGTGAATTTCCGAGACATGAAAATAGGAATTCTTCGTCCGCTCGCCACCTTCGAATTGCATGGGGTTGCAGACGAGATTCAAGCGGTCGCTGTGCCGGTCGAAGTACACCTTCACATGTTCGGCAAAGCCGGGTTGCGCACGGCATAACGCCTCGTCCATCACTACAAGGGCCTTGTGCGTTCTATCGGTTTTTTTATCGGCGAGAGTATCGAGGAGCGTAAGATTGCCCGGCGAAAACACCTGTTCCGTGAACCGCACCTGATGCCGGTAGGTCACATCAAACTGTCGCTCGATTAAGCTCATTGCCTACGGGGAAAGTGAAGTGCCATCCGTGAAATTACCAGTTTTTTAGGTATGCTTAACCTAGCATTTGCAATGTCTAAGGGGTTTTCCTGCGCTTGCCCAAGTGGTATAACCGTGCCGCAATGCATCGTGCCATAACACTCACCGTTCTGCTCACGATCGCGATCCCGATTGGCCAAGCGGACCACAACAGCGATCGCTACCGCAAACAATGCGCCGATATCATCGCCGCTAAGGGCCAGGCGGACGAGGGCCGCCGGCTATGGAACTTGTTCGAGGCGAACTGGGAATACCGGATGATTGCCATGCCGGAATCAGCCACGTGGCGTGGGTATCCCGGGCAGAATCATCGCTGGAGTGACTTGTCGATGGAAGCCATCGCCGACGGGAAGGAGTCTGCGCGGCAGACGCTCAAGGCGATCCTTTCGTTCGACCGGGCCAAGCTCACTGATGCCAACCAGTTGAACTACGACCTGTTTCGCCGTGACGCCGAGATGGCTATCGAGAGTCAGCAGTTTCCGGCCGAGTTTCTAGTGCTCAACCAAATGGACGGCTTGCCTCGCGATGTGCCGTCGATGATCGCCATGATGGCGTCCGCTAAGACCAAGGATTACGAGGATATCCTGGCGCGCTTGGGAGGGATTCCCGCGTTGGTTGATCAAACCATCGCGCTGCTTCAGGAGGGGCTGAGGCGCGGGATCGTGCCGCCGAAAGTGCCATTGCGTACGGTGGCGGATCAAGTATCCGGACAGGTGCACATCGGTCCCATGACCACCCCGATGCTGTCAAAGTTTAAAATTTTTCCGGACACCATCCCTGCGGCGGAGCAAACACGCCTCACTGAAGCGGCCAAGGTGGTTTACGCCGACGAGGTTCGTCCGGCGTTGAAACGGCTGCACCTGTTCCTGCGTGACGAGTACGTGCCGAATTGCCGCACCACAGTCGGCCGCAGCGCGTTGCCCAACGGCAGGGCATGGTACAACCATCAAATCAAACATTACACCACTACGACACTTGGAGCGGATGAGATTCACAACATTGGCCTGCGTGAAGTGAATCGTATCCGAAGCGAGATGGAGGCGATCCGCAAGCAGGTTGGCTTCGAAGGAGACTTGTATGCGTTCTTCGAGTTTCTCCGGACCGATCCGCAGTTTTACTACAACACTGCCGAAGAGTTGCTCGCCGGTTACCGGGACATCTGCAAGCAGGCCGACCCGGAATTGACAAAACTGTTCCGGAACCTGCCACGCCAGCCTTACGGCGTGATACCAGTGCCGTCTTACATCGAGAAGTCCGTCACCACTGCCTACTACCAGCCTGGCTCGAACGACGCGGGCCGAGCCGGTTTTTTCTTTGCCAATACCTACGACCTGAAGTCGCGTCCCAAGTGGGAGATGGAGGCGCTCGCGCTACACGAGGCCGTGCCGGGACATCACCTGCAATTGGCCGTCGCAGACGAGATCGTCGGCCTACCGGAGTTCCGAAAATACGGCCGCTACACCGGCTACGTCGAGGGATGGGGACTGTACTCCGAGAGCCTCGGCGAGGAGATGGGTTTTTACACAGACCTGTATTCCAAGTTCGGCCAGTTGACCTATGAAATGTGGAGGGCCATTCGGTTGGTCGTCGATACCGGTATTCATGCCAAGGGCTGGTCACGCCAGCGGGCGATTGATTTCTTCAAGGCCAACGCCGGCAAAACCGAGCACGATATCACGGTGGAGGTCGATCGTTACATCGTCTGGCCCGGCCAGGCGCTTGCCTACAAACTGGGTGAACTAAAGCTTAAGGAGCTCCGTGCCCGGGCCACGGCCAAGCTAGGCGACAAGTTCGACATTCGCTCCTTCCACGATGAAATCGTGTGGAATGGCGCCTTGCCACTGAGTATTCTCGACCGACAAATCAACAACTGGATCGCCGCCGAACAGGCCAAGTAACCGTCCGATTGGCCATACGCTTGGGCAGTGATTAAAAACTCAAATTTGGCTTATTTTTTCGTCGCTTTTGAAAGCATTTTGAATGAGTTTCCCGGCATCCGCATGAGAAATTTAATTTGTCGCACCATAATAGCAGTGGCAGCAATTGCTGCTTTTTCGACCGGATGCAGCACTTTGCCGTCTGGCCGGAGTTCCAACGAAGGGAAACTTAAGCCATTCCTTGCCGACCCTTCAATCGAGCTGCAGCAGATTTTCAAGAACCAACGATTTCCGAATGTCGTCGTCGCGATGGATGGCACGTTGGTTGTCACCTGGGGGTCTGAGGGTGTTGTCGCCCGACGCAGCGAGGATGGCGGCAAATTCTGGGGGCCGGAGATTACCATCGCTAAGCCCGGGTTTCAGGGTGGCGGTGTGACAGTCGATGAGAATAGCGCTGAAATTATTGCCTTTATTGAAGAGGGACATCCCCCAGCACCTTTGAATTTTTATCGTAGCAAAGATAGTGGCAAGAGTTGGCAGGAAGAGGAAGCAGTAATCCATCCCGACAGCAAGGGACGCATGCCGTCGATGCACATGAACGAGCACGGCATTACGCTGCGCCACGGTAAGTACGCCGGTCGCCTGGTTCGTCCGTCGCGCCACTACGCTGCGGGCAATCGCCGAGAGGAGTGGCCAAACCACTTCACCAATGCCGTTTACAGTGATGACGGCGGCAAAACGTGGCATACGAGCGAGCCGTTCCCGGAAAACGGAACCGGAGAGGCAACCGTTGCCGAGCTTTCCGACGGCACGATATACTACAACTCACGCATCCACTGGGATAAGCGGCCAAACAACACTCGCCGTCGGGGCGCGTATAGCAGGGATGGTGGCCGGACCTGGGGTGAATGGCACATCATCGAGGCGTTGCCGGACGGGCATCAGCATCGTTCGTACGGTTGTATGGGTGGCCTCACTCGCTTGGCTGTCAAGGACCGCGACATTTTGATCTTCAGCAATCTCGACACGCCCAATGCCAGGCGCGAGAAGATCACCGTTTGGGCAAGCTTCGACGCCGGCAAAACCTGGCCGGTGAAGCGCCTCGTATTTAACGGGCCAAGCGGGTACTCCTCGATGACCTCGGGCCGGCCGGGTACGGATACGGAAGGCTGGATTTATCTCCACTTTGAGGGCGGCCCGAGAGGCGGCTCCACCATGGCCAAGTTCAACTTGGCTTGGGTGCTTGAAGGCACGCTGACCGGTGACGGTTCAGTGCCAAAACTCTAGCGACAAATTGTAAACAAGCGGACGTCGGCTGCTATGGGGCGCTACGTCCGCTTGACTTGTATTCGTCCAACTTCTCCTTTAGCGCTTTCACGATCTCTGGGTGATCGTTGTATAGGTTGTTCGTTTCGCCGGGATCCTTGGCCAGATCGTAAAGTTGGCCCGGTGCGTCCGGTGCACGTTCCGGCAGGGCGTATTGTTTCATGCCCCATTCACCCTCACGTCCGTAGTTGTTTCCGCCGGAGCCTCTGTGGTCGAGGTACTTCCAGTTTCCATGGCGAATGGCCAGATCCAGTTTGATCGTCTGGTGCAGGGTGTATTCTCGTATTGGTTTGTCACCCACTTGGCCAAGCAGCGCTGGTAAAATGTTGTAGCTGTCCTCCGCTGCGTTTGACGGAATCTTTGCGCCGGTCAATGCCGCACAGGTGGCTATCACGTCGGTGAGGCAGATGGTTTGCTTGGAGGTGCTGCCGTCTTTGATATTCTTCGGCCAACGGGCGATGAATGGCACCCGGTGGCCACCTTCCCATTGGTCGCGTTTGACGCCGCGCCACGGCCGTGCGCCGTCGTGCTTGTGGGTTTTGCGCATATCGATGGCAGTTGGCACCTCCGGCCCGTTGTCGCTCGAAAAGATCACCAGCGTGTTTTCGCCGTAGCCAAGCTGGTCGAGTTTAGACATCAACCGGCCGACGATATAGTCCAACTCGAAGATGAAGTCGCCGTGCGGCCCGGCCTTGGTTTTGCCCTTGAACACCCGGCCGGCGAAAGAGGGCAAATGCACCGCCTGTGCGGAGTGGAACAGGAAGAACGGTTTGTCGGGCGATTTCTTCTTGTGCTCATCCAGAAACTCGAGGCTTTTTTGCAGGAAGACCATGTCCACCTCCTCGAGGTCGAAGCCGGGCGCAATCATGCCGGGGCGATTGTCGCGCGAGTAGGGGTGCTTGGGCAGCGGTTTGCGATCGACAATGTGCGTCGGTGGCATGGGGATTTTGTCGCCATCGATGTAGGCATAAAGCCAGTCGGTTGTCGGACAGCAGGCAGTGCCGAAAAAATGATCAAACCCTCGGTCAATCGGCCCGCCGGTAATCGGCTGCGAGTAATCGATCCTCTCCACCGCCTCGAGTCCGTTCTTGGTAATTGGCTTTCCATCATTGTCGTAAAACGTCAGACCAACGTGCCACTTGCCAAACATGGCGGTCGTGTACCCCTGTCCGCGGAGCATGCCGGCTATTGTGAGCCGGTCGTCCTCGATGAGGCATGGCCCTCCGGCACCGGTGAAGACACCCTTCATGCCGTTTCGAAACGCCATCCGGCCGGTGAGGAGGCTGTAGCGCGTCGGCGTGCAGACGGTCGAGGGGCTGTGCGCGTCGGTGAAGCGCATGCCCTCCCTGGCTAGGCGATCGATGTTCGGAGTGGGCGCCTTGGCTTCGGGGTTGTAACAGCCGACGTCACCGTACCCGAGGTCGTCGGCGAGGATGAAAACGATGTTTGGCTTGGCCTCATGGTGATCGGCCATCGTCTCGCTTGCCCAAGCGGCGAGCAGGCAAAACACCGCGCTGCTGAGTAATGTCCTGTAATGGTTCATAAATTGTGGTTTAAACTGAACGGGAAACTACAGGTTATCGCCTTCCCAGTGAAGTCGAAACTCTGGAGAACGCTTGACCTGATGAGTGAGCTTGGCAGTTTTGTTTCTTGCTTATCAGGAAAATGGCTTGGAAACAACTCAGACGCTTGGGACTACCTGTATGGCTCCTTGTGTTGTACTCGGCCGGTGGGCATGCGGCCAAGTTGAGCTTTGAGATTCAAAACAAAGAGGGCAGGTTGCTGCCGTGCCGAATCCATCTTTTTGACCAAATCGGAAAACCACAAAGAGCTGCCGGCCTACCGTTTTGGCGCGATCACTTTGTGTGCCCAGGAACGGCAGAGCTTGAGTTACCGACTGGCCGCTACCGCTACGAGATCGAGCGCGGCCCGGAACACGAACGGTTGAAGGGGGAAGTCGCCATCAGCAACGAGTCGCCGCAGTTGGTGCGACTGTCCTTGAAACGCATTGCCAACCTTCGAGACGAAGGTTGGTTTTGCGCGGATTTGCACGTTCATCGGCCACTGTCGCAAATCGACCTGTTGATGCAAGCGGAGGACTTGGATTTTGCTCCGGTCATCACTTGGTGGAATCGCCGCAATCAATGGGAACCGCACAAGCATCCGCAGGCCGGGGAGGATGAGCGGGAAGGGGGGGCGCTTTTGTTTCACCGGATGTCTCGTCCTATCGATATCACGAAATCCACACGCGAAGTGCCGTCGCCGATGGTGTATGTCGAGCAATCGCGCAAGCAAAACCCTGGCGTGTGGATCGATATCGAGAAACCGTTTTGGTGGGACGTGCCGGCGTGGTTGGCCAGCGGCAAGATGCAATCGATCGGCGTAGCGAACAATCACATGTGGCGTAGTCAAATGTTCCCGACCGAGGCTTGGGGCAGGGAACGCGACATTCAACGGTTGCCTTCACCCCTGGGGAACGGCTTTTGGACACAGGAAATCTACTACCATATTTTGAACGCCGGCATTCGCATCGCTCCCTCGGCTGGCAGTGCGTCAGGAGTGCTGGGAAATCCGCTTGGTTACAACCGGGTGTACGTGCATCTCGACGGCGTGTTCAGCGAAACAACCTGGTGGGACGGCTTCAGCAAGGGGAACTGTTTTGTGACCAACGGCCCGCTGCTGCGGGTACGTGCCAATGGCAGACTACCTGGAGCCGTTTTCTCTGCAGAAACCAGCGAGTCGCTTGGCTTGGAACTGGATGTGCAATTGACCACGATCGATCGCTTGGCCAAGCTGGAGGTGATTCAAAACGGCAGGGTGACAGGGGTTATCCCGTGCAACGGCGATCGCGACCAAGTTCACAAGCTAGCGGTAAAGGTCAGTGAAAGCGGTTGGTTGCTGGTTCGTGGAATCGCCGAAAATCCCAAGACCTTTCGTTTTGCCTCGACGGCTCCATTTTATGTTGAGCTTGGCCAAGAGAAACGGCGAATCAGCAAAGCCTCATCCCTTTTTTTTCTAGATTGGGTGAATGAGCGAATCGAGCGGGTGAAGGGCAACGTCACTGATCAATCGCAACAAGAGGAAGTGCTTCGCTTCCACGAGAACGCCCGCAAATTCTGGGAAAAAAAAGCCCTGGAATCCAACGTCGATTAGTTTGTTTTTAACGGAGGTCTTTTAAATCGCTTGACTCAGCGTATTGACTGTATATTTGAATCTTACATTGTGTTCCCATCGCTTTAATGCCAGAAAACCGCCCCGTGAAAAGAATCGGATTTATTGGGCTTGGCGACATGGGGTTGCCCATGGCGTGTAATCTACTGAAGGCGGGCTTTGATGTAACCGGGTTCGACCTGCGTCCGGAACGACTCGATCTTCTTAAAGGTGAAGGAGGACTTGGGTCGGGGTCGGTTGGTGAACTGGGCCAAAACTCGGATATTGTTTTTGTGATGGTCATGACCGGTAAGCAGGTTGCCGAAATAATCCTTGGGGATAATGGGCTTTTAAAATCAATGCGCCCGGGTTCGGTGATCATCCTGTCATCGACGATCGCCCCGTCGGATGCGCGTGAAGTGGCTGTGCCTGTTCTCCGGGAAGGGGTTCAAATGATCGATACACCGGTAAGTGGAGGGAAGTCCGGTGCTGAAAATGGGACACTGACCATGATGGCAGCATCGGCCAAAGAAACGTTTGATGAGTGTCAGGATGTCCTAAAAGGAGTGGGGGAAAAGGTCATTCATGTGGGTGAGGAGATTGGCATGGGCCAGACGGTTAAGGCGGCCTTGCAGGCGCTGATTGGCTCTACTTTCACGGCAATTTTCGAGTCGCTTGTGCTGGGGTCAAAAGCGGGGGTTCGTGGCGAAGTGATGCATGAAGTCTTCGGTGCCAGCGGCGTTGGGAGTCCGCTTCTCAAGAACTGCTCAAAACTCATCATGGATAGGGCGTTTAAGGGGACGGGAAGCCAGATTGCGACCATGTACAAGGATTTGGGAATCAGCATGGATCTAGCCAAGCAAAATGGTGTGGCCATGTTCACCACGGCTGCCGCATATGAGCTGTTTCAGTCTGGCATATCACTGTTCCCGGATGAGGATAACTGGTCGATTGTACGGTTGCTGGAGCAGATTGCCGATACGGAAGTCCGATGGTGATTCACAATCAAAAATTCAATTGAACAATGCCCAAGTTAGGAGTCATCACTGATGGGATCAGCAGGGAATTTGAACACGCCTTGTCTGTAATGAATGAAACCGGCCTTGAATATGCCGAGTTACAATACCTGTGGGAGAAGGAAGTGGGGGATTTAAATGATGCGGAAATTTCGAAGGTCCAGTCACTCATCAAGGCTCACAACGTAAGGGTGTCCTGTATTTCTCGACACAACTTTGCCGGCATGCTGGTTGGTGACACGGAGGTTGGGGATGCTAACTACAATCGCCACATGGATGGTTTGCGACGCTGCATCGACATGGCCCATGAATTGGATGCAAGTCTGGTGCGGATTATGAGTTTCAGGCGTGAGATGATTCTTTTCGGCTCAAGTGGGGCGGATTATTGGGTCACCAGCACAGGCGCATGGGATAAGCTGTTGAAATTGCTGGAGGTACCGATTGAGCTGGCTGAGGAAAAGAATATTCAACTGGTGCTGGAGACAGGTAATAATGCCATGGTGCCTTCTGCTTGGCTTGGGCGAAAATTAATAGATGATGTGGGTAGCAAGCACCTGCGAATTTTATGGGATCCCGCCAACAGTCTGTACGCAAATGAGCCAACATATCCAGACGGTTGGGAGGCTCTCAAGGATGACTGTATTGGGCACCTTCACATCAAGGATGCAAGGGTCAATATGCCTCAGGCCCATGTTGAGTTCTGTGAACTGGGCAGTGGGGATATGGCCCCATATCTTTGGCCTTTGGCGGATGATATGAAGAAGAACGGGCATGGCGGTTTTATATCACTTGAGAGTGTTTACCGGCCTGAGGACGGTTCATTTGAGGATGGCTACAGGGCGTCATTGCCCAAGTTCAAGGAGCTCTTCGACTGGTGAGGCGGATCTTTAACACCTGGCGAGCCGCGTTACTCCTTCTGCTGTATAACGGCATTCTGTTTTTTTCTTTGGCGCTGCTTGCTGTTTCTTGTGGCAAGCAAGACTCAGGGGAATTCGTTTTTCGTTATTCAAATGAACAGCCCAAGGGTGCGCTCCGGAGCCAATCCATGATATTTTTCAAGGAGCAACTGGAGGAGCGGTCCAATGGCCGAATCAAGGTGGATTTGTTTTTTGGAGGAGTGCTTGGTAACGAACGCGAGTTGATGGACTTTGTGCTAACGGGGGTTTTGCAAGGGACCAGAGGCGGGTTTTTTGCCGATGCCAATCCGAAATTCATGTTGTTTACCCTGCCGTTCCTTGTCGATGACTGGGATCAGGCACAACGACTGGTTCAAAGCGATTTCACGCGGAAAATAAATGAAGGTGCAAGGGAAAGAGGGTTCCATGTGCCTGCTACCGGAATATCACAGGGGTTTAGGGCCCATACAAATAAAACGAGACCGATCCGGCACCCTGATGACCTCAAGGGGCTAAAGATGCGCGTTCCCAGTCAGGAGGTGTACGTTCAAACGTCAAAGGCTTTCGGTGCAAACCCCCAGGAGTTGCCCTATGTGGAGGTTTATCAGGCGTTGCAGACCGGTGTAGTGGATGGACAGGACAATGCACCTTCAAACATCTGGGATTTCAAGATTCATGAAGTTTCCAAATATTTGACCATCACCAACTATGCTACGGGTCCCGACCCGTTGATGGTGAACCTTGAGTGGTATGAATCCATGCCGCGTGATTTGAGAAATATTTTTGATGAGGTGAGTCAAGAAACGATGGAGTTCAGTGACCGGATCAACCGGGAAAAAGAGGCGGAGTATATTGAAAAAATTTCAAACAAGCTCGAAGTGAACCATGTGAGGGGTGATGATCTCGCGCCTTTCCGGGATGCTGTAAAACCGGTGTATCAATATTTCGAGAATAAAGGGGTTTTAACCTTGGGTGAAATACAGAAGGCCCGAGAAGTGGCGGCAGGCAAAGTCATCAAGCCATGAAGAGATTTCACAGTGGGTTGACCTGTTTTCTAGAGGTGCTGATCTGTCTTTGTTTCCTTTCTTTTTTTACAATGGTGATTCTGCTGGTTGGATTGCGGTATCTGTTTGATTACTCCATGACCGGGGTCAATGAAATCATCAATATTCTCTTTGTTTACACAACTTCGATTGGGGCCGCAATAGCCGTGGGGCAGCGCGGCCATATCGCCATCAACATCCTTTCCAACAATCTTCCGGAGCACTTGGCCAAGCACTTGTCCAAGCTGCAACTGGCTCTTGTCGCGCTTGTCAACTTGGTCATCGCTTGGTTTAGTATTCCTTGGATTTCCCAAACCGGAGACAATCTCATGCCAACACTTGGTGCGACTCGTGCCGTGGTGCAGATCAGCATACCGCTTGGTTGCGGGCTTGCCGTCTTGTACTGCATCACAACCGCAATAGTGGGTTTAGAGCAAACAAAAACCGGTGATTCCATGCAGCCACATGTGAGTTCCCATCCACGGGATCAAGACCGTTCGGCATGACGATTTTGCTTCTAAGCCTTTTGGTATTCCTCTTCTTGGGCGTTCCAATTGCCTATTCGCTGGGGTTGTCTGCCTTGTGCTACTTCGTGGTGCATGAACCGGGCCTATTGGTGGTCATGCCCCAGCGATTGATGGCAGGAATGGATTCCTTTGCCCTGATTGCCCTGCCGCTATTTATTTTCATGGGGCAATTAATGAATGCCAGCGGGATTACTGGACGATTAATTGACTACTGCATGCTTTTAGTCGGGCGTTTTCGAGGCGGGCTCGGATTAGTCAATGTGTCTTCAAGCATGTTGTTTGGCGGGATTTCCGGATCGTCGGCATCGGACACCGCCTCAATTGGTTCGATCCTGATCCCTGAGATGAAACGCCGAGGTTATCCCGAGCGCTTTGCAGCAGGGTTAACCGTCGCCTCGTCCACCATGGGGATGATTATTCCCCCCAGTATTCCTATGGTACTGTTTGCGGTAACGGCACAGGAGTCAGTGGGTAAACTATTTTTGGGAGGGGTGATTCCCGGCCTTATGGTTGGAGTTTTTCAGATGGTGTTTACTTTGTGGATATCAGCCAGAAAAAACTTTCCAAAAGAGGATTCGAAATTCGAAATACGAACCTTTATGGTCGAAACTAGTCGGTCTGCCTACATTCTTTTCCTGCCGGTGTTCGTGGTTGGAGCTGTTGTTTTTGGGGTGGCAACAGCAACTGAGTCCGCGGGCCTTGGTGTGTTCTATGCCATCGTAATAGGCTGCTTTTTGACGCGTCGCTTAACTCGTGAGAAATTTATCAAGGCGTTGCGTCAATCTGTTCTCACTAGCGCCAAAATCATGATTATCATCGCCTTCTCAAAATTGTTCATCTGGATTCTGGCTTACGAACGCCTACCGGATGGATTGGCTGAGATGGTCAAGGAGTTTGACCTGTCTTTGTTTTGGCTGATGATGCTAATGATCGTGATCATCCTTTTGGCGGGAACGTTTATTGATGTGAGTCCTGCGATTCTTTTGCTGACGCCGATTTTCCTGCCGATGGTAATTGCGGCAGGGGGGTCACCCATATTATTCGGCGTGGTGCTTGTGGTGGGGCTTGCGGTTGGTGCCTGTACGCCGCCGGTCGGGAACTGTCTTAACGTGTGTTCCGTTATTTCCGGTCTCGGTATTGGCACCATCTTTCGTGGAGCGCTTCCTTTTCTTGCCGCAAATCTATTAACTCTGGTTATGATTGTTTTCTTTCCGTCACTGGTGCTCTGGCTTCCTTCGATATTGATGGATTAAGGGAAACTCACTTGACCATAAATGCTTGCTCCTCCAACCTTGCCATCCAGATAATGAAAGTGAAGGTGACCATCCTGTTTTTGTCGATTGCAGGCTTGGCGCTTGCCCAAGAGCAAACCGCGCTTCCCATCGCTGAGGTCGAGGGACAGCCCCCAGGGGAGTTCACTGCACCGGTGGTGCAAGGGTTGAGGCATGAGCGGCATGGGTTGGCGCAAGTGCAGCAGGGTCGGTTGTTGGTGGGGGAGTTGCTGTGCGTGTCATGTCATCCGGGCACAGGTTTAGTAAAGAAGATGGGGCCAAATTTGCTGGACGTGGGTTGGCGGGTGGATCCGTCGTTTATAAAAGAGTTCATTGTAAACCCCATGGGGATGGATCCGGGGAC
>ERZ651768.954-NODE-954-length-21516-cov-3.738887_pt1 | contig 21516 bp, 20 predicted proteins | sample MGYA00514754_ERZ651768 | MGnify/ENA metagenome assembly ERZ651768
AATAATGTTTAGTGAAGAGGGTGGGCTTAACTATAGCGTTTTAGATGAGAAAGAGGTGTTGGATACAATCTCAGTACGTTTAGATCAATATCACAAACTTTCATATAAGAATGTAGATACTTCTGGTTTCTCTCTTTCTTCATTAGTCGGTGACCTATTTGTAGAAGGGGTTGACTTTGATCTATTAGACAGCGATGGACAGATACTAGTTCACAGTAGTGGATCAATTACAGAGAGCCAGAGCGTTATCGCAGCCTATCATTATTATCCAATAAAAAACAGTACAAAATTAGCCTCGGAAGAGGGTAACGCTATTTTTGATGGTATGACCCTTGTAGTGCAGAACGAGCAGCTGGATCTAGATGATGCTCAAATCGGTTGGAACACCTATAGCCCAAATAATTGGACCTCAAATGTGAAGCCATTTAATGGTCTTGTAAACTATAGCCACCCCGCAGACTATGAGATTCGTTGGTTTGATTCTCCGGTTAGCTCCAACTATAGACCAGGCTATGAGTATGTTAAGGCAAACTTTGAGGTCTGGGAGACTACTAAAGGATACCCAGAGAAGAAGCTTCCTTTTATTTTGATTGAAAACATTACCACTGACAGTCTTTGGAATCCGGGTGAGCGAATTGTCATACTAAAAGATTCGGTTGTGAGCTCTTATGCATGGGAAGTTACATTTTATGAGCCAGAGGATGGATCAACCTCAGTTCCGCCTATCGGCGGAGACGTTTTTTCCATCTACACAACCAGAAGCTTTACGGATGATATTTTTTCATTCACCACAACCGCTTCCAAGGAGGAAAGTTCTGTAGAGGAAGAGAATATGGATGAGATCTATGTTGTTCCGAATCCGTATGTTGTATCCAGTAATATTGAACCATTAGACCTCCAGAACCCTAGAGACAGAGGACCAAGAAAAGTGTACTTTGCTAATCTTCCTGCCAACTGTACGATTAATATATATACCATGGCAGGAGAGCTTGTTCGATCATTACAGCATAACAGCTCTATTGAGGATGGTATTGAAAATTGGGATTTAACGACATCAGATAATTTTCCAGTGTCTTTTGGGATGTACATATTCCATGTAAAAAGTGAAAACGGAAACGAATCAACCGGCAGGTTTGCGATAATTAAATAATGAATAGAATTAAAAATATAACCCTTGTTTCTATGATCTTGATCTGTTCTGTAGTTAAAGCTCAGCTTGAGAATGATCAAGATATTTCCAAGGTTGGAACCACCGCTGCCCAGTTTCTTAAAATAAGTTCAGGCGGTAGAGGACTGGCCATGGGTAGTGCAAACGTAGCTGTCTGCTCTGACCTAACAAGTAGCTTTTGGAATCCAGCCGGGTTGGCTCATTTAAAAGGAATTCAGGTGTACTTTGAGAATAATGGCTGGCTCGCTGGTACAGACTATAATTATGGTTCTTTTGGTTTTGCATGGCCTCGTGTAGGTGTTTTTTCACTCTCTCTGACCATGCTCTCAAGCCCTGATGATTTGGTTAGGACAGTAGATGAACCCACAGGCACCGGTGAAAAGTTTAATGCTCAGGATATGTCTATTGGGATAAGTGTAGGCAAAAGTCTTACAGATCAACTTTCTCTAGGAGCAAGTATTAAAAACGTAAGGCAGCGCATCTGGCACTCATCAGGACAGACGGTAGCCGTTGATATTGGTGTGCAATATAAGACACCAATAAAAGATATAATCTTAGGCGCTAGTATTGCCAATTTTGGTAATGATATGTCGCTAGCTGGGAGAGATATGAATCTGAGTGTTGATCCAGATCCTAATAATCAGGGGAATATTGAGTTTGTTAATGCACAGTATGAGACAGATGCATTTCCTCTGCCACTACTTTTTAGGGTTGGTATCGGAGGACACTTAATTAATAAAGAAAAATTGAACGTATTGTTTGCGATTGATGCTGTTCATCCGAATGATAATTATGAATACTTAAACATTGGCCTTGAGACAAATATTAATAACATGTTTTCAATCCGTGCGGGTTATCCTGGCATAGGCAAGAAAGATGCTATAGAGGGACTTTCTATTGGTGCTGGTATAAGATATCCTATAATGAAAACATCTAATATATTAGTTGTTGAATATACGTCTGCTGATTTTGGCCCGCTTGGCATGGTGCAGCGAGTCTCTCTCGGTTTTAATTATTAGACTATTTTTTATTTCAAATAAATTGAATACCTCTATCTTATATAGAGTTTCCCCTTTAGCCTTTTTATTACTAATTATTCCTCTATATTCGCAGCTTGATGATATCGGAATAACGATTGATAGTGAACCAAGGCTAAGAGTTCGCGATAGTCTTCAGTTTTTTATTTATGAGGGTGAGTCACCAGTATTTACCCAAACCGCAGAGGGTGGAGCGATTGATTTTTTTGGAGAGAAAATAGAGAGCGTTTCCTTTCGTGTGATGAATCAGTCTGGAGCGTATATAATAATTCCAGGAAAAATATTTAGACAGCCTGATTCAGATAAAGTCACTGCTACCTTCTTAGAGTTAATGAAGGATAAGCCAAAAAGATTTTTTTTCAAGATAATCTCTGAGGGCAATGTAGAGGTAAATAGCGTTCTAATATTTCCAGTGGATCAGGAAAAACCGGGACTAGCAAGAGCGTTGGAGCCTACGCTTGGAGATATTCCTAAACCTGTCATTATCAGCAGGGAAGAGTGGGGAGCGGAAGAACCGAAAAACTCTTATAGTTACCATCCTTATTTTGATAGGCTTACGCTTCATCATGCCGCATGCTGCAGCGCTGATGATTTAGAAGAGGGTAAGGCGCAAGTTTATTGGATACAAGATTTCCATCAAAATGGCAGGGGCTGGAATGATATAGGATACCATTTCTTGGTGGACCGTGCTGGTAATATCTATCAGGGTCGACCGGAAACTGTGATCGGTGCACATGTTGGAGGTGCAAATACCGGGAACATTGGAGTTTGTCTATTAGGTTGTTATCACCCTCCGGAGGTTTCTTGTTTTCAGACAATTACGCCTGAGAGTAGACAGTCAATCGTAGAACTTTTTTCATGGGTCTCAGATACTTATGGTCAGAGTCCAACTGTACTGCTGGGTCACCGTGATTATTTTGGTACAACAGCTTGTCCAGGAGATAATATTTGGATTGAGCTTCCTATATTCAGAGCGGAAATATCAGACTTTATACAATCATATTTTGAGATGCCGCCTATTTCAATTTTTCAGTCACCGTATCCGAACCCTTTTTCCAGTCAGATTACACTTAGTTTTGATCTAAGAAGAAGAATGGATTTAAAGATAAATATCTTTGATCTTTTAGGCAGGAAGGTGAACACTATTGAGCGAACTGAGACAATCCCAGGAAAAGTGTTTATTAATTGGGATGGAAAGAACGTCAATGGACAAAAACTTGGCTCGGGAGTTTATTTTGCTATACCAGCATCTTCGGAGAACCTGGATGTGATAAAAATTGTTTTATTAAAAAAGTAAATTTTTAAAGATAATTGCGAGATTGTTATTTTTTAATGAATGTGATCAGCCCAGTTATATCCTAGATATATAAGTCCAACCACAAGGATCAGACAACCACTAACAATATCCAGGTTAAGGTTATACTTTATTTGAGTAAACTTATTTATCAGTATGTTCTTGGTAAAATTAAATGTAAGAACAATCAAAAATAGAACCAGTGCAATCCCAAAAACATAGATCATAATAAAACGTAAGATAGAGATCAATGATGGTGTTATTCCTGTCATCATTACAACAGCGAGGGACGATGCGCATGGAAGCATACCCGTTAGTAATCCTACGGCGATAGGATTTTCGATTGTTGAATCGTTGAAATTTCCATGTTCGTGCCCACAATCATCTGAGTGGATATGCCTGGTTTTATAGATAGCACGAATGAGTATATATGATCCAAATGTGATCACAATTCCCGGAGCAAGCCAGTGTGAAAATTCATGAAGGAATGTACCTGCAATCTCGGCCATGACAAGGTTGAAAATTATTGCAATAAGACTTAAAACAATAAAGTGTGATACTAAAAGGCTAGCCGTGAGAAGTAGGATCTTTTGAAAGTCTAATTTCCCGCCAACAGTATAGGCTAATAGAAATGTTTTTCCGTGCCCAGGCTCTAACGCATGTAAGCAGCCAAGTAAAAAGATAGATGTTATGGTTAATGATTCGGTCACAGTATCAATAATCTAATAATTTTTCAGAGGTTGCGCCTCGGGTTAATTTTTCATAAAGCGTGTTGCTTCCCCATAGCCTGTTTAGTCCATTTTCTCGAATTTTTATTTTATCAGGGTACATATTGTATATGGAAAAAAGAGTTAAAACACCGGTGTCAATGCTTTTGTATGTGTCTCTATTGGTTATCCATATCTCAACACCGTGACATTTTTCATTTTTATACTTAGGCAGCTCAGATTTACCAGGAATGATTACAGGGGTAAAACTTTTTGGGACAAACACCACTCCGGGAAGGCGAAAATTATTTAATGTTTGAGATAATTTTCTGCCATCGATCCAGGGAGCTCCAATCCACTTAAATGGGCTTGGTGTACCACGACCTTCACTAATATTGGTGCCCTCAATCAGGCACATGCCTGGATAGATAATTGCTGTCTCCAGGTCAGGTATATTTGGTGAGGGAGATGTCCAAATAAGGTCGGTCTGGTCAAACCAGGCATTAGGCTGCCAGCCTTCCATTTTTATTACCTCGAGCTTTGGTAGTGGGGTTACCCATTTATTTTCAATGATACTCTCTGCAAGCTCACCTATGGTACTTCCATACCTAATGGGGATAGGATAGTTACCTACAAATGAACGATACTTTAGATCAAGTATAGGGCCCTCAATAATATCGGCCCGAATTGGGTTTGGGCGATCAAGTACGAGAACGGGGATATTGAGCTCTGCAGCTGCCTCCATGACAAGCCCTAGAGTAGTGATATAGGTGTAAAAGCGAGCACCTATATCTTGAATGTCATAGATAATAAGGTTTACGCCGGATAACATTTCTGCGGTTGGTTTTCTTGTTCCCCCATAGAGACTTACAACTTTCGGAAGCTCTTTGATCTCGTTGTAGTTTATTTTTTGACCATCAGCTGCTTCTCCGAAAAGACCGTGTTCTGGGGAGAAAATCACTTTCAGTTCTACGCTATCAGTTTCCATTAATCGTTTATAGTTAGGCGTGCCATTTTTATCAATACCACTGTGATTTGTCACCAGAGCTATTTTTCTAGACTGAATGAAATGGAGTTTTTTTTCTAATAGGACATCGATTCCGTTAAGCACGGTTATTTTTTCTAATATGGGGGTACTTTGATTTTGATAGTACATTGATTGTAGTTTGTGTATACCTGTTTTATCTTGCTGCGCATTTGTTGCAATTAGTGTGATCATTATATATAGTAAACCGCGGACTGAGGTAATCATTTTAGTATAGTAACCTTTCTTGTTTCAATCTGGTCGCCATGATAAATCGAAACAAAATATGTCCCTGTTGGAGCGACATCTCCATGATTATCTAATCCGTTCCAAGTCCATTTGAATTGACTGTTTGATGTCTTGATAGAGGTACTATAGACTACTCTTCCAAGTAGATCGTTTATACTTATTTGGATCGGGTTATTTGTTTTAGTTATTGAAAATAAAATTGTAAAAGACGTGTTTGTTGGATTTGGATATATACTGTGAATTGCTATTGATGATGGGTGCATAACATCATTAGAATGATCTATTCCCAATTGCGAGTCATATAGTTCAAGAATTTTTGACATTATTTCATCACGTTTAGACGCAGGATAGATCGTTTCAAAACCTACGGAGAGATAGATAAGTCCACCGATATCATTACTCAGCCCAAATGTGCCTGTGTATTCTATACCCATGCCTCCACGAGAGTTATAGTCTGTGTTAGAATATTCAGCGCATAGTGCTGCGCCCCCAAGAGGCTTTATTCCATCTGGCCAGTCTACATCATAGGTTCCATAGTTTCCGTTATCATAGGTAATATTTGTGATCCCACTAAAAATTGAATTAGTCGTTCCATATCCGCTGTATACTCCCTGATGCCCGCCGGCTGCATCAGTAATATAGTCTGCCTTCAGATAATTTTGGTAAAAATCTCTGTCAGCTGTATTACCCTGATCTTCAAGGTCATATCCTATCTCTGATCCAGAAACAAATAAAAATCTTCCACTCTCTAAGTATGTTTTAATAATGCTCTGTTCAATGTTGGAAAACACGCTCGTAGAGGTACCCTCTTCCCCAAGTATCCAGTCAATAAACTGATAGTTCATTATACTAATATCTCCCTCAATGATTGCCTCGTTTGATGCAGAGTCAAACGCGCGTCCATTGCTACTAATGGAGCTTCCATGCTGACGAATAAAATCAAAAGTATTATTAGTGCCACTGACCCTGTCAAATCCATTTACAATAAGAAAGGATACCGTACCAGATGAGGGAACGACACCAAGCATCTCTGTCGGCTCACTGGTACCTAGAGAGTTCTTTGCTGCTATGCTAAGGAAATAGGTTTCACCCTCAGTCAAGTTATCTATGATAACAGGCCTGTCAGTATAAACACCCAAGGTGTCAAGTCCTCCAACAACATCAAGACTCCCTCTTAGTACGATATACTCGCTGGCGTTTTCAGCTCCTTGAAAATCTATCTTGATTGACCCACCACCGATATTTTTAATTAGCAGTCTTGATGGCTTGGTCGGCGGAGCGCTTTCACCAAACTTAGCATAAAGTAGATCCCAAAGCTCTGTCCTGCCAGCGTCATATCCCAGGGCCCATATACCAATTCCTTTGAGATCATTATAAAGTGCAAAATCATATTTAAGAGACAGGGAGAGACTATCATCATACCAACCCTGGTTCCATCCACTGTTATCGTATGTATACCACGGTGTTTGTGAAGACTGGTGCCACAGCTTTCCATAAGATAGTGCCAAGCCCTCTATCTCTGAATAGAATTTTGCATCACCAGTTCCGGTTGTGTTTGATCCAGGAGTGTTTGAGGCTGATGGCCACTCAAACCCGTAATAGGGGCAACCAAGTATTAGCTTATCCGCTTGGTAGTTTGTTTTGTTTAGGTAGTCTATCACGGTCCATGTTATTGTATAGCCTGGGCCAGACAGCGGTGAGTTTGGTCCTGTCGTTGAGCTCCCGCTCCAGTGATAGGCATAGCCCATAATAAAAAGACCATCACTGATAGATGCTAGAGCGTTGTAGTCCCAGGCGTTACTCCAGTCAACCGCTGGCATTGCCAGTGTAACCTGAGATCCTGGTATGGTAGAGTGGAACGCAGCAGTTAGGTCAGTGATAAAGGTTACCATGTTCTCTCTCTGAGATGCTGGAAAAGATTCAAAGTCAACGTTTACCCCATCAGCGTTTCCTGCTTGTACTTGAGTAAGTAGATTGTTAATTAAATTTTGTCTGTAGGTTGGACTGCTTAGTAATGTGGTCAGATCATTACTGTTAAAAAGGGTTACACATAGTACAACCTCTGTTCCATGGGAGTGAGCCTCATTAATAAGACTTGCCACGGGCCATCCGTGTAGGTTCTCGAGGTTGCCCGTTTCTGTTGCCTCGGCACTAAAATAGGCTAGAGTGGATATGAGGTCAAAATTATAATTGGTCCATGCGGTACCCATCCAATATGGATGATAGCCAAATACTTCCTTAGATGGAGTCCGGAGTCTTGATGAGATTGGATGAATAAATTCAGAAGTGTCAGCGCTTTCTGGCTGAACATAGGTTGCATTATAATACTCTAACTGTTGCTGATGTATACCTGGATGGTGTTGTGAAAAGATTATTCTTGTAAGAGTAAACAAGAGTAATGATTGTTTATACATCACAACCTTTAAACAAGTCTTCAATTGACTCTCTTTTTCTAATTAGTCTTGTTTGATCATTATTAATTATTATCTCTGCTGGGCGAGGCCTGGTGTTGAAATTATGAGACATTGAATATCCATATGCGCCGGCGTCCATAATAGCACACAGATCACCCTCTTGCAATTCAGGCATAGTATGGTTTTCAGATATGCGATCTGTGTTCTCACAAATTCTTCCTGTAATGTCATAGACCGCTGTATTCTGCTGATCTTTACCTATTTTTAGTACTCTGTGAAATGCGCCATACAGAGCGGGTCTCATTAGCGTTTCCATACCAGCGTCTAAGCCTATGAAATTTTTATAGGAAGATTTTAGGCCGGTTACTCTGGCCAGTATAAAACCAGTATCAGCAACGAGTATTCTTCCTGGCTCGATACAGAGTATCGGCCAATCAGAATTGTTTTTACCATAATGGTCAGAAAACACATTTTGTATTTTACGAAATAGTAGGTCTAGGTCTAGAGGGGCCTCATCATCTTTGTATGGGATCCCAAAGCCACTTCCGATACTTATTTTTTCTAGTTTCTGATTTATACAAGTTTCTATTATTTCTGCAGAATTCAGTACTAGTTTTGTGATATCGCTAAATGTTTCCAGGTCAAGTGTTGCAGAACCAGCATGGCACTGCAGTCCAAATCTTTTTACTCCCATATTTTTCGCCAAGCTATAGGCGTTAGTGATTTTTTCTTTTGGGATTCCAAACTTAGAGTCTTTTCCACCTGTCATAATCCCTTTAAACTGACCATGGCCTTTTCCGGGATTGAGCCTAAAACTTAGGTACTCAGGAACTCCAACGTTTTCTAATCTTTTAAGCGAGTTAAGATCATCAAGATTGATCTCGCAGCCGCTTTTGTATGCAGTTTTTAGGTCATCAACAGACTCATAGTTTCCTGTGTAGACGCAGTTAGATATATCGACACCTGTTTTTTGTGCGGCATATAATTCGCCAGGGCTAGAGCAGTCACACCCAAGACTATCAAGGGCTTTTTTGAGAACCGAAATGATATGAATATTACTGTTAGCCTTAACCGCATAGTATATCCGATGACTGCTGAAACTATTGCCAATTGCATTAGAGAGCCGGTTAATATTGTCTTTTAATCTATTTTCTGAGTATACGTATAACGGTGTCCCATATTCTTCTGCAATTTCCTCTAATAGGTCTTGGTTGGATATAAGACTGGATAGTGGATGGTTGTTCATTTTAGTTCATGCTAATATGTCTGTCTATTTTAATCATATTATGTTGGAAATTCTATCATTGTAGCAGCGCCTGCGGTGCCATAGTTATGATAATAAGCACAGACATTATTATACACTGCTTTACCTTTAGCCAGCGTCCCCGGATCTATGGATCTAAAATCAATGGCATTGTATATGTCACTCTTTTTATTGCCACTGCAGTTGACAGCAATTAATGCAAGTATCAGGATAATCAAAAGTCTTAACATATTAGGCATAACAATTACTGAAATTTAGACTGGCCCCAGTATTGTATACAGAATTCATTATTCTAATATCTTTGGAATGTGTAATATTGTCTCACAAGTGTTACTAACAATGCATAGAATAATGAAGGCAGTACCTAGGATGTTTTCTCGTCTCGTATCTCTTGTAATAATCGTATCAGTTTTAGCAGGAGGACAGAAAAAAAACGCTTCTCCTTATTCTTTTTCAAAAAGCCTGGATCTAACAATAGCTAGTATCAGTGGCAGCCTGTTACTTGGTTCAATTCTAATAGATTATTCGCCAATGAGCGCAGAAAATATATCTGCTCTGAGTCCAAAAAATATATCCAGCTATGATTCTAAGGCCATAAACAACTGGGATCTGAACAGTATAAAAATGAGCGACATTTTATTATACTCCAGTATCGCTGTCCCTGGATTGTTATTAGTAGATGAAAAAGTTCGTGATGATTATTATCATTTTTCTCTTTTATGGGCTGAAAGTATTTTTCTAACACTTGGTATTACAAACCTGACTAAGGTTTTAGCGCAGAGGCCAAGACCTTATCTGTATGGAGATAAGGCGCCTGCAGAGTACAAACAAAAAAAGGATAATAGAAAAAGCTTTTTCTCGGGACACACTTCTATATCTGCGGCATCTTATTTTCTACTGGCCAGTATGTATGATGATTATAATCCAGATAGTAAGCTATCACCATATTTGTGGGCAAGCGCATTTTTTACTCCTGCGCTTACAGCATATTATCGTTATGATGCCGGAAAGCATTTCCCCTCAGACTTAGTCGCTGGTTATATTGTCGGCAGTACTGTTGGTGTTTTTGTACCTAAGTGGCACACAAAAAATAGTAAAATAGATGTTGGACTAACACTGCAAATGAGCGGAAAACTCAGAACTCGTTTATCCTATAGATTTTGATTCCAGTAGATTTATTGGTTAATATAGTCCAGCATATAAAGGCAAAATTATGAAAATATCTATTGAATACTGTAGCGTCTGAAACTATCTACCTAAGGCCTCCAGTTTGGAGGAACATTTAAAGGCCAAGTATAATGGGGCTGATATAAAGCTCATCTCTAGCGGTGGCGGTGTCTTTGAGATAACCCTTGAGAATAAACTTATTTTTTCAAAAAAATCTTTGGGCCGCTTTCCTGATGATGGTGAGATAGATAGTCTTATAGATCAAAATATAGCTTAAATCATATCATTTGTTGACTTATAATACTTTTCTTTTATAAAATACTTACGAGTAACTTACGAGTATATATGATATTTAGTTTAAAAAGATGGCAACAAAGAAAAAATTCATGGATGGTTCTCCGTGCGATTAATCGGCTTAATGGACATGATCTAAGAGAAAGCAGTCCTGATCGTTTATATCGATCATTCCAGGATCAAAAAGATACACATTTTTAACGTCATGAGGCCACTGTCCCTAAAGCAAAATAAATTTCTGAGTTTTATAAAAAATTTTATATTAGCTCAGGGTGAGGCTCCTACCTATGACGAAATAATGTCTGGGCTTAGTTTTAGATCTTTAGGGACAGTGAACTGGTATGTCAATACGCTCGAAAACGAAGGATATTTATACAGAATAAAAGGCTCTAATGGCAAACGAGCGTTAACACTAACTCAAGAGCACGCCACGCATCCCGAGGCTTGTTTGCCGTTATTGGGTCTTATTGCAGCGGGGGAGCCTATTGAGGCTCTAGAGACACCAAACAGTGTTATGGTTCCGTCTTCTCTTGTTCATCCTGATAATTTTGTTTTGCAGGTTAAGGGTCAGTCTATGATAGATGAACAGATCCAGGATGGAGACTATATTGTAGTTAGGAAGACAACTACCGCACGCTCCGGACAGATTGTTGTGGCGATTATCAATGATGAGGCTACGCTTAAGTGCTACGTGCCTAAGTCAGGCCACATAGAGCTACACCCTCGTAACCCTAAATTTCCAATTATTACTATCAAAAAAACTGATAACTTTTATATCAACGGCGTGCTTCTGTATTCTTTTCGAGAATACCTTAACTAGTAAACACCGTGAATGTTATCTGATGTTTTTTATTTAAGCCTAGATTCTCTAGAGCTGCAGGCTGAGAGGATAATCGATCCAAGCCTACGGAATCGTCCGATTGCTATTATATCGTCTCCTGGAACTTCTGGAACGATTATTACTCTATCATCTGAAGCAGAGCAGGAGGGTTTGTACAGCGGCATGAAAGTTTCTCTGGCAAAGAAAAAGAAACACCGGGTACAGTTCTTGCCATACAATTATTCTTTATATCACAGGGTTAATCAATATGTCTATAACACGGTGTCTTGTTTTACCCCGATCGTAGAACCAAGTGAAATGAGTGGTTTCTATATGGACATGAAGGGAATATCTACTCCAAACAATAATATCAAGGATATTGGTCTCTCAGTGCTAAAAAAGATCGAGAGCCGTACCAGTTTGTTTTCCGTAGTAGGTATCAGTATCAATAAACTGATCAGCAGGATCATTACAGATGTTGTTCCGGTTAACATCCACCAAGTATGTGCTGGTACAGAGCATCATTTTCTGGCACCGTTAGATAGCTCTGTTTTGCCTACTACAAGGCAAAAGTCTGTGCATCGTATGCTTCATTTTTTAGTGGCAGATAAGGTGTCTCACGTTCAGTGTATGTCACGCCGGATAGAAGAGTTCAAAACCTTATTCGGAGTATATGCTCGGCAACTAATCGATGAAGTAAATGGCAGAGATACCTCTTTAGTAAAGCCACCAAAACTCAGGGATCATTTATTAGAACAGACTATCTTGCCAGAGGATACAAATGACCAAGACGTGTTATATGCTGTAGTACAGGATCTAGCAGAAAAAATAGCATTTCATCTTAGAAAACGTGGACAGATGGCAAAGAAGATAAAGCTAGATATTTACTATGTTGACGGTTATAGTTCTAACAGAGTTGGACAGGCGTATGCTTCGGATGATATTTCTGTGACTAAAGAGTGTAAGAAGCTATTCACGAAGGCCAATAATAGGCGTGTTGCAGTGCGAACTATTTTACTGGATGTCAGTCAGTTCAAATCATATGCAGAACAAAAAAATTTATTTTTTGGATCTCAATCACGTGACATGGCAATATCAGTGGCCATAGAGATGGTTCGCCGTAAGCATGGTGTGGATAGTATCAAGACAGCTAACGTGTTTCATGCTCTGGGTTCATGCTAGAGTATGTATTATGTAAGCACTATTTATTCTTAGATAGTTTTTATGTTTGTTCATTTAAATGTTCATTCCGTGTATTCGAAAATGAGAGGTACCATGCCACTGAAAGAGTTGATGGATCTGGCACAGTCTCATCATGCTGGAAGCCTGGCACTTACAGATGTGAACTCGGTCAGAGGCTTCATTCATTTTGTCCATTCTGCACATCACAGAAACATTGCTCCTATTGCCGGGGTGAATCTTATTACGCAGATTGATGAGGCAGTGATCTTAGCAGAGAATCGTACCGGATATGAAAATATGTGCCGTGTGATCACTGAGCGTTATACTGATCCGAATCGTTCTGTTGCAGATATTCTTAGACAAAGAGCAACCGGATTATTTGTTCTGACATATCAGTCAGCGCTACTAAAACGGTTACAGTCTTTTATGCCGGATACGCAGCTCTTTATAGAACTACGTCCGGGTATCAAAGAAACAATGGTGCAAAAGCTTTCAAAAAAATATAGACTAGAGATAGTTGCAACCGGCGATGTCTACTTTAAAGATTCAAAAGACTATGTGTCACATAAAACTCTAAGAGCTATTCACAATAACACCACTTTGAAAGAGCTAGAAAAAGAAGACTACAAGAGTAAACATCACTGGTTCAGAAATGAGTCTGATATGGTGCGTTTGTTTCCTAACAGTCTTGAGGCAATTAATAATAGTCACTATCTGGCACAACGTTGTAAAAAAAACTGGTCATTTATGAATACAATCTTTCCAGGATTATCACTAAAAGACACGTACCAATCGAATAAGAAGCTCAGGGACTTTGCTTATCAGGGTGCCGTAGTTAGGTATGAGAAAGTCACAGATAGAATAAGAGATCGTATGGAATACGAGATGAATCTAATTACACAAAAAGGGTTTGCTCCTTATTTCCTGATCGTGCGCGATATTGTATCCCAGACCAGAGCCACTATTGGTAGAGGATCTGCGGCAGCATCTGTTGTTAGCTACTGTTTGTTTATTACTCAGGTCGATCCGATCAAATATAATCTTGTTTTTGATCGTTTCATACATCCGGAACGGTCTGATATGCCCGATATTGATATAGACTTTCCGTGGGATGAGCGAGATAATATACTTGACTATGTGTTTAAAAAATATGGAGATGAGCGCACTGCGATGGTCTCCAATCAGGTATTTTTAAAACCGCGCTCCGCCATTCGTGAAGTAGGCAAGGTTTATGGTCTATCCAATGAGCAGATCAACAGCGTCACAAAACGCATACACTGGATGAACACAAAAAAAGAACTAGAAAAGTGGATAGAGACTGATACTCGTTTTTCTGGAGTTGACCTGGACACAAACTTTAAAGAGGTACTGCAAAATAGTGAAAAAATCATCGGAGTTTTCAGGCATGCTTCTGTCCACCCTGGAGGTGTGATTATTGTACCAGATGAGATTTGTAAATATGTCCCAGTGTTACAGGCACCAAAAGGGGTACAGATTGTTGAGTGGGAAAAAGATCAGGTTGAAGACTCCGGACTGCTTAAGATTGATCTTTTGAGTAATCGTAGTCTAGCGGTAGTTAGAGACACTATTAGGCAGGTTAATCTTTACTACAGTACGGGATCTAACCGCTATCTTGATTATCATACAATTCAACCGATAGAGGATGAGAAGACAAAACAGATGATGATCAAGGGCATGACCATGGGCGTTTTCTATATTGAAAGCCCAGCTACACGGCAGCTAATGGCAAAGGCCAGGGTAGTCGATTTTGAGCATATGGTTATTTTTTCTTCTATCATTCGTCCTGCTGCAAATCGTTTTACTAATCTAATGCTGGAGCGTATACATGGCGGGGACTGGAATCCTGCTCACCCAGACCTAGACTTTCTTAGTGAGAGCTATGGTATTATGGTCTATGAGGAGCAGGTTTCAATGGCAGCGATGATAATGGCTGGACTGGGATACTCTGACGCAGACACTTTGAGAAAAACAATGGTCCGCAACTCGGACCAGGAAAAAATACTTTTCTGGAAAAATAAATTTTTTACTGGTTCGATACAGAGAGGCTATTCTGCAGACATAGTTAAAAAAGTTTGGGACATGATAGCCTCTTTCGTTGGCTATTCATTTTGCAAACCTCATTCGGCATCGTATGCGATGCTCTCTTTTACGTGTGCTTATCTTAAGGCTCACTTTACTGCAGAGTTTATTGCGGCAGTGATATCTAACCAAGGAGGCTACTATTCTACGTATGCGTATATGAGTGAGGCTCGGCGTTTGGGAGTTCTGATCAAGACTCCGGATATTAACCACAGCTATGAAAAATGGAGAGGTAATAAAAATGAAATTCGTATGGGGCTCATGAGCATTAAAAGGCTAAAAAAGAATGTTATTAAAAAAATTATGGACGAGCGGAAGTCCGGACAATTTGAATCTTTAGATGATTTTTTATTTCGGGTTGACATGGATCTTTCTGATGCCATGGCGCTGACTAATGCACAATGTTTCAGTAGTATCTGTGGACACAAAAATCATAGGGAGGTTGCGTATATAGTTGCAGAGTTTTACCTACAGGGAGAAAACAATACTCCGGTTAATACTGTGCCTGTCACAGATGAGCTCACACAATATGAAATATATCAGATAGAGCTAGATGTGTTTGGCTATCCTGTCAGTATTCATCCGCTAGAGCTCTATCGTCCACTACTAAGTAATCGTATTGGTTATGCAAAAGATATACCCCAGAACGTGGGTAGATCTATTTATTTAATCGGAGTATATATTACTCGTAAGGAAACACGGACAGGCAGGAAGGAGCCAATGGAATTTTTAACACTAGAGGACGAGACGGATATCTATGAGTGCGTCTTATTTCCTAAGGTGTTTGCGGAGTTTGGAGATATTATTAACTGGGAGACATTATTTATCATTCGTGGTAAGGTAGAACAATCATTTGGTGTTTGCAGTATCACCGTTAATAAGATAGCCAGTCTGAAAGAGTGGGTGAGTAAGACTAAGGCTGTGGATTTTTCATGATAAAACTATGATCTATCCTTATTTCTTCGAGCAGATCATCATAGCCAATACAGCGACCTTTAATAGAGATTACATTTCCTGATTTTATTTTATCAGTTATTACCTGGGAAGGGTCTAGGGTGCAGACGATGCCGTTGTTCAAAATGATTGAGCTTGCTCCTAAGTCCGTGACAGCTCCTGTTATTAAAAGAATTTTATCTAGGTATGTGTTATTAGCATTATCAGCATTATCCTGATAAAATATAATCAAGTCTTTTGCCCCTACAGTAAACTCTGGCTGAGAACTGTCAAAATCTTTGTGCGGCTTATTATAAGTGAGGAATACAACAACAAATCCAATAATGGATAAAGGGACAATAAATCTCAATGCCGTCCAGTAGATTTTTTTATTCATCATGGTTGACAATTATGGTAAGTATCTTGTTTATTTATTACGTTTATACTGTATCAAATTAAATAAATAAAGACTATAAACATGAAAAGAATAATAAGCCTCATAGTTTTGTTTATGATTGGCTGTGAAAAAAATATAGAAGAAGACTATGTAGGTTATGACTGTGCAGAGGTTCAATCATATTATCAAGAATCTATAGCACCGATTCTGTCTAATAATTGTATAGGATGCCATTCAGCATCTAGTGCAAGCGGTAGTCTAGCGTTGGATAGTTTTGATGCTGCAGTAAGCGGCATCATGGACGGCAATGTGATCTATAGAATTAATCTGGAAACTTCTAACCCCTTGTTTATGCCACAGGGTGCAGAAAAACTGTCACAGCAGCAGCTGGACATTATTCAAAATTTTTCGGAGTTATTGTGCCAGTAAAATTGAAAAATCTATTATTTCTTGGTTTTTGGCTACTCTCTTACTCACTTTGTTATGGAAAAGAACTTTTCATAACCCGTGAAGGGACTATAGAATTTTTTTCCTCTGCTCCGATAGAAGATATTAAGGCAGTAAACAGCCAGGTATCTTGCGTTCTAAATAAAACGACAGGAGACTTTGCTTTTCAGGTACCGATAAAAGGATTTGCTTTTAAAAATGCGTTAATGCAGGAGCATTTTAATGAGAATTACCTAGAGTCTGATCTATATCCCAAAAGTGTTTTTAAGGGTAAAATAAATAATTGGGAAAATGTAGCGCTTGCAGATAAGACTGAAAATATTACTGTTGAGGGAGAGATAACAATTCACGGAGTAAAAAGAAAAATTAAAGAGTCTGGAAAAATATGGAAGGATGAGGATAAGATTATGGGTGAGTGTAAGTTCGAGATTGCTGTTGCGGACTATGATATTGAGATTCCACGTATCTTTAGGGATAATATTGCAAAGATTATTGAGGTCAGTGTAAGCGTAAGTCTCAAAAGGAAATAAGCTTGATTTATTTATTTTTCATTTTTCTTATATCGCCATTAATAGCTCAGGATGATCTTCTAGATATCCTTGATGATGATTCAGATAAATCTGTTTTTGTAGAGTTTTCATTCAAAGGAACAAGGGTTGTGAACGCTCAGTCTTTGGAGATACCTCGACCCAAAATATTGCAGTTTATGATTCAGCACCGCTTTGGATCTATTGAAAATGGTTTCTATGATCTGTTTGGAATGGACTATGCTACCATTCGTTTTGATTTTCATTACGGTCTTACCGAAAGGCTTTCTTTTGGAGTTGGACGTAGCAGTCTGGATAAAATCTATGATGTCTTTTTAAAAACAAAATTATTAAGGCAAACCTCAGGCTCTAAATCCTTTCCTTTTTCTATTTTGTTTTATAGTGATATTGGTGTCGACACAAAACGGAAAACAGAGAATGATCCAGCTGTAAAAGATAATTATTTAAACCGACTTTTATTTGTAAATCAGTTAATTATAGGAAGAAAATTTAGCCGGAACCTGTCTCTAGAAATCTTACCTACACTTATACACAGAAATCTTACCCCGACTAAGGATGACGATCATGATCTAGCCTCTATTGGAATCGCCGGTAGGTATAAACTATCTAACAGAATATCTGTCAATGCAGATTATTTTACGCCACTAGGAGATAGAAATAATGATTATAAAAACAGCATTGCGATCGGTGTTGATTATGAGACCGGAGGACATGTGTTTCAGGTTATGATCGCAAACGCACAGGGTCCATATGAGTATACTTTTATTGAAAATGCCAGTGGAGATTTCTCAACTGGGACCCTTTATCTTGGGTTTAATATATCAAGAGCCTTTACTCTTGCAAGTGACAATGAAAAACTCTGGTAGGGCCGCCATTATTATCGCTGAATAAAGCAGCGGTCTAGTCGCATTTTTTTTGACACTCTGTTATAGCCTAGAATACGACCTTTTATAGCAATAGTTTTTCCTATCATGCTATCATATTCTGAACTATCTGGATCTTCCATTACGCAGAAAATATTATTATCAATAATCAAAGTATCTTTACGGTAGGTATCAATCTTTCCGATAAACTGTATAAACTCAAAACGATAGTTATCTCTAGCTAGGTCAGGATCCATCTCATACTCCCACTGAAGCTCTCCCTTGTCAAAGTTTTTTACTGGTTTTTCGTTTTCCCAGTCAGGCCAAATTTTTTCTTCGAACAGGATAGCCCACATTGCAAAAAAAACAATTGGGATTAACGGTTTTACCATCTTCCATGTGTATTTAGATCTGTCAATCATTTTTCGATACCAATATTATTCTCCGATTATTTTAACCAGAACGCGTTTTTTTCTTCGCCCATCAAACTCCCCGTAAAATATCTGTTCCCATGTACCAAAATGTAGTCTGCCTTCGGTAACAGCAATGACAACCTCTCTGCCCATAATCTGACGCTTGTGGTGGGCATCGCCGTTGTCTTCTCCGGTAAGGTTGTGGTCATACCGTGATAGAGGCTCATGCGGAGCAAGTTTTTCTAGCCATGATTTATAGTCCCTGTGTAATCCTGACTCATCATCATTAATAAACACAGAAGCCGTTATATGCATCGCATTAACAAGGCACAGTCCTTCTTTAATGCCGCTCTCTGCGAGCGTGGTATCAACATCATGGGTAATATTAATAAAGTCCATTCTCTCTTGGACATTAAACCATAGCTCTTTGTGAAAAGATTTCATACTGTCACCTATTTTTCTGTTTATTATATAAAATTTCTACGTTTTTTTAGCAAGTCTGTTTGCGATAAAAGAAACAAAATAATAAAAAAAATAAAAATGTAAGAGTGCTAAAACAGCTGATACTACAATGTACCAAGGCCAGGGACCAAAATAATCCAGTATTGTATCAACCGGCGGCTTACCGCAGATCCAAAAATAACTTGAGTCTAACATTAGATTTACAGGTATCGTGATCAATAGAAATAATAATAGACAGAAAAATGAGATGTAGATGCTCTCTTTTCTGGGCCGAATGTCATATACAAAAGTTGCATACAAGATTGCAATGATCATTAGCTGGTGGCTTAGAAAGTATCTGATAAAATGAAAATGAGGAAAACCTTGAGTAATATCCGGAGTAATTACCGCGTGTATCACAGTAAGCCCCCAAAAAAATACTATCTCGTAGGCGAGATAGCTTCTAAAAACCAGAACTATAAGAACTAGCAGGTTAGCGGTTCTACATAAGTGAAACGGGAGATGCAGCTTTGCGCTGTATGTTCCACCCATTACTTCTAAGACTAACCAGCTTAAATAGGAAAAGGCAACTAGCGCACCTATTACTGAACCAAGAATGTGTTGCTGATGCTCTGATAGATAGTTTTTAGCATAATAAGGTATAGCGAATGAGAGTATAATGAAAATTATAATGGAAGTAACATGATCAAGTCCCATAAAACCAAATGGAACTGTCTCATCATACATATATTCGGCAATGTTTTTAGACATAGGCTATATTAAAAATTTGTTTTGGTATTTAATTTAACATATAATCATATCGACGATAAATATTAATATGAACCTATAAATTTTTAATAATTCACTAAACAAAGTCAGAATACTTATGAGAAATCTTCAAAAAATAATCCTTTCAATTCTTGCCATTTATATTTTTTCATGTTCAAGTGAAGAACTGAATGCTCCGTTTGAGGTAGGCTCTCCCAATAACTCTTTGAGAGCGGTTATCAGCATGGATGGAGGAGTGCCATATTACTCTTTGACATTTAACGGAACTCTGATTGTAGATAACTCGAGACTGGGGATCAATACCGATAAGTTTTCTCTCTCTGATCAATTAAAAGTAATTAAAGTTAAAAGAAGATCTCAAAATAAAAGATGGGACCAAGTATGGGGCGAACAAAAAATAGTGCAAGACAATCATAATGAGCTTGAACTAACACTCTTTTGCACGGTTGAAAAAAACAAAATGATTTTAAGGTTTAGGATGTTTAATGATGGAATGGGTTTTCGGTATGAGATTCCAAAACAAGGTAAAATTTCCGACTTTACTATCTTGGACGAACTCACAGAGTTTAATCTTGCTGAGGATTCTCCATCCTGGTGGATTCCTGCATACGCATACCGTAGGTATGAGTTTTTGTATGCAAATACTCTAATCAGCGAGATATCTAGAGATAAATTTTCTGAGCTTGTCGAGAACCTAAGTGGTCCTCGGATTGGTCCAGAAGCGGTACAGACGCCGTTTACAACTCAGAGGAAAGATGGTACAGTGATAACGATACATGAGGCCAATCTGACCAATTACTCTAGCATGGCACTGAAGGCAACAGGGACAAAAAAACTGGAGTGCGATCTTTTTCCATGGTCTGATGGGACAAAGGTGAAAACCTCGGTCCCAATGCAAAGTCCATGGAGAACAGTTATCGTAGGCGCAAACCCCAGAGATATTGTGATGTCCACGCTTACACTGAATCTTAATGAACCAAATAAATTATCCAATACAAGCTGGATCGAACCTGGAAAGTATATTGGTATCTGGTGGGAGATGATCGGAACAAACCAATCAACCTGGGGATCAGGACAGAACCATGGTGCAACCACTGAAAAGGTAATGAAATATATCGACTTTGGATCAGAGCATGGCTTTAAAGGTGTTTTGGTTGAAGGGTGGAACAAAGGATGGGATCAGAACTGGTGCTGCAACGGAGAGGGAGAAGATTTTGGTTTTTATCATCCGCATCCTGATTTTGATTACAAACTTATCCGTGAATATGCAAAAGAAAAAAAAATCAATGTTGCATTGAAAACCAACTATAAAAATTCTGTCCCTATTTTGTGGGACACCAAAATCATATGAATTTAAAAGTGTTGGTGGAACAACATTGTATCCTACTTTTTCAAATGAGTTTGTAATCAATTCCAGGTTCTTCCTGTTTCTGGGATCAAATAATCCCTTAACATTCTCAAAGATGAATGCCCTTGGCTGATTTTTTTCAACCACCCTAATTGTATCTTCCCAGAGCTTACCTCTAGGATCATCAAAGCCATCCATTTTTCCGGCAACCGACCAAGATTGACAAGGCACACCTCCAACTATCAAATCGACCTTGAAAGGTAGCTTGTTGAGCTTTGTGATGTCACCCAGTTCCTGTTCATCATCAAAATTATCATCAATAAAATTCAATTTATATGTATCTACAGCACTTTTATCTATTTCAGAAAATCCTAAACATTTTCCTTCAAGTTTTTCTAAAGGGATCCTAAAACCTCCGATCCCTGCAAATAGGTCAACAAAAGTAAATTTTGGCCTGAGAGGTATTTTCTTCCTCTGCGATTTTATTTTCTCAATCACTTTTTTAATGCATTTTCCCGAATCTTCTTTAATTTCGGATTCCCAAAACCTTAAGACTGTCCATCCATTTTTTTTAATACTTTTGTTAACATATATGTCTCGTGCAACATTGCTCTCAA
>ERZ651768.955-NODE-955-length-21510-cov-3.443055_pt1 | contig 21510 bp, 21 predicted proteins | sample MGYA00514754_ERZ651768 | MGnify/ENA metagenome assembly ERZ651768
TTGCCGCTATGTTCCCATTTGAGGTCTGGTTCGCCGAGAACTTTTAGCACCTTCTCTTTTTTGCGATTCATAAAGGTGGACTCGAATTCAATGACCGTATAGATTTTTCTATCATCCTGCGCCTTTCCTGTCTCCCCAGCTGACCATGCGGTGAAGGGGAAAAGGAGTAGGGCGCAGAAGAGAACAATAGTTGTTTTTTTTGGAATCACTAAACAACTCCTCATGAGTATAAGTTGGCGACAAATTTTTCGTAACCGTTATAAAGAAGGGTGGGGCGGATGTCTCCGGTGCCGATCATTTTCTCGCGAGTCTGAGGCCAGCGCGGATGTGGGATTCGCGGGTCCACGTTGGCGGTGAAATCGTACTCCAGTCCTTGAAGCGTGTTCCAGAAGGTTGCGGGGCGGTAGTTGACCAACTCGATCTTCACGATGGACTTGATACTCTTGAACCCGTATTTCCAGGGAACAACCAGGCGGATCGGAGCGCCATGTTGCTTGGGTAGCGGATGCCCGTAAATTCCGGTGGCTAAAAACGCCAGTTCGTTAATGGCTTCCTTAAGGGTCAACCCTTCCACATAGGGCCAGGGCTCCCAGAACGCCAGTTGTCCTTGGGCGGTGAACGGAGCGTAAAAAGTTTCCAGTCTTACATGGGTGGCTTCCGGTTTCGGTTCGACCTGTTTGAGAAGCTCCCGAAACGGGAAACCGGTCCAGGGTACCGCCATGGCCCAGGCCTCCACACAACGCAGTCTGTATAGGCGTTCTTCAAAGGGCATGGTTTTTAGCAAGCCATCCATGTCGAAAGTTTTCGGTTTGTTGACCAGTCCCCCTACATCAAGGGCCCATGGTCGAATCTTGAGTTTTTGCGCGTAATGCACCGGGTCGATTTTATCGGATCCAAATTCATAAAAATTATTGTAGGTCGAGGCGATTTTTTCTGGAGTCATGGGTCGGTCCAACTCGTAATTCGGATTTCTTTTTGCGGGATAGATGGATTTTTCCAGTTTACTCCACTCCACTTCAGGAAGAACACTCGGCGGAGAAGAAGGACCGCAACCATAAAGAGCTCCCACGGTGGCAGCGGTGGTTAGCGCCGTACCTTTCAGAAATTCCCGCCTCCGAAGGTACACGGACTCCGGCGTGGCCAGATTTTCTGAAATCCCCCATTCCTTATTTATATGGATTTGGGCCATATTGTTTTAATCCCACCAGTTGGTTTTATTCCCCCACTCGGCGTGGGGCCAATGAGCAATAGCTATTTATGGGAGCAAAGAGTTGCCTCGGCTGAAAGAGTTCATGCCAGTTGCCCCTGCGGCTAGCAGCCAATCGGCGTTGGGCCAATGACAGTGGCTCGTAGGGCCGAGAGAACGTTTGCTCGCCTTATAAAGACATTGCTCATGCCAGCGGAGGCTCTCCGCGTCCGCTTGCGGCGGAGTCGTTCATTCCTTTTTTGTAACCCAGTCATCAATACCCGACAGGTATGCAGGAAGACCCTGCTCGATAGGCAGGGCGATGATTTCCGGCACTTCATAGCTATGGTTGATTTTGACCCAGGTTTCCAGCGCATCATAGCGGTCTTTCCGGGTTTTAACGATTAAAAGGAATTCTTCGTCAACATGGATTTTTCCTTCCCAATAATAAGTCGACTGAATCCCTGGAATGGCATTGACACAGAACGCCAGCTTGTCCTCGACCAGTCCCCGGCTTATTTTATCCGCTTCCTCTTTTGATCCGGTGGTGATGAATAGTACGTAATGCTCGCTCATAGCAAAACTCCATCAAAGTACAAATTTTAATAGATAAAACCCTAAAAAAAGCAGAATAAAAAATACAATGCTGAAAAGGTTGAAATATTTTTCGATTAATACCTTAATGGGCGGTCCGAATTTGTAGATTATAAATCCGACCAGAAAGAATCGGGCCGAACGGCTGATTGCCGATGCCAGGACAAAAATCGGGAAATTGATTTTAAACGCCCCTGCCGCCAAAGTGAAAATTTTATAAGGCAAGGGGGTAAAGCCTGCTGCAGCAACTGCCCACGCTTGGTGTTCGTCATAGAGAGCGCCTATTTTCTCAAACTTGGCCTGCAAATGGTAGAACTCTACGATACGATTGCCGATCAGATCCATGAACTGGTAGCCGATGAAATAACCAAACATTCCTCCCAAAACGGAGGCCACAGAGCAGAAGAAGGAAAACCTGAGCCAGAGTGCCGGCACCGCTATCGTCATGGCGATCAATAAAATATCGGGGGGGATCGGGAAAAATGATGATTCAACAAACGAAACAAAAAATAAAGCCGGAAGCGCGTAAGGGGTAGCGGCCCAATGCAGGACCCAATCGTACATGGATCGAATAATTTTCATGGATTTGATATCACAATAAGGTTAATGGAGGTTTGCCAAATCGGGTTTATAGAAGGTTGAAGGGGTCTACATCGATGGAAAGTTTAAATTTTCCGCTAGAGGCAGATTTGAGTTCATTGAGTTCCCGGCTGTCTGCCAGAATACCTTGCAGAGTCTGCATGTTCTGGCCCCGTAATATCAAATGCCAGCGGAATTTGTTTTGAATCTGATATAAAGCCGCTTTGGACGGACCTAATATTTCTACACCCTTTTGGCGAATAGCCTGTTGAGCCAGAGCCCGTCCCAGTTTTTCAGCGGTGCTCTTTCCCAGCGATTCATTAGCACTGACAATTTCGACAGCAATAAGCCGGGAGAACGGAGGATAATTGAGTTGCCCTCTCAACTTTAATTCCTTTTCGTGGAAAGCATTCACATCGTGTTCCCGGACAAACTCAAACATATAGTGGTCGGGATTATTTGTCTGGATAATCACCTTTCCGGGAACTTCTCCCCGTCCCGCCCGGCCCGCGACCTGGGTCAACAACTGGAATGCTCTCTCGCACGATCTGAAATCCGGTATATTCAGGGATAAATCAGCATGCACCACCCCGACCAGAGTGACGTTAGGAAAATCATGCCCCTTGGTGATCATTTGTGTGCCGATGAGGATGTCAATTTTCCCCGCATTCATATTTCGGTGCATGGCGGCGAAAGAGTCTCGCCCCCGGGTGGTGTCCCGGTCGAGCCGGGTTATCTGGGCATCCGGGAACAGCTTTCGGACCTCTTCCTCCAGTTTTTGGGTGCCATAACCACTGAAACGAATCACTGCTCCATGGCATTCCACGCAGTGGCCGGGCATTCGCGCCGTGAAATTACAATAATGGCAAAGCAGGCGGTCTTCCTTGCCGTGAAAGGTGAGGGTGACACTGCAATGGGCACATTCTAATACGTAACCGCAGTCAGGGCAAAAAACAAATCGGGCCGTTCCGCGTCGATTGAGAAACAGGAAAACCTGTTCTTTGCGGGAAAGCCTATCGCGAATTGCGCTACGCAGGATTCCGGAAAGCATGGCAAAATTTTTAAACTCCTTGCGCTCACGTCTCATATCCACCAGGCTCACGATGGGTAGCATGCGGTTGCCTATTCGGTTTTCAAGGGATAGGTAATTATATTTCCCCAGCCGGGTGTTTTGGATCGATTCCAGGGACGGGGTTGCCGATCCCATAAGGACCACTGCGTTCAACGACTGGGCCCGCATGACGGCAGTGTCCCGGGCATGATAACGGGGATTGGAATCCTGTTTGTAAGAGCTATCATGTTCTTCATCTATAACTATCATGCCCAGGTTTTTAAAGGGTGCGAACACCGCCGAGCGGGCTCCGACTGCGATCGATACCTTTCCATCACGGATCTTTTTCCATTCCAGATAGCGTTCGGTTTGCGATAAGCCACTATGCAGAATAGCTACCCGGTCTCCGAACCGCTGGCGAAACCGAGCTACCGTTTGCGGGGTGAGGGAAATTTCAGGAACCATCATGATCGCGGTTTTACCCTTTTCCAGGACGCGCTGGATGCACCGGATGTATACTTCCGTTTTGCCGCTTCCTGTTACGCCATGCAGTAGAAAAGATTGGAACCGGCCGACCTCAATAGCCGATGTAAGTTCCTTGAATATCGCTTCCTGTCCGGAGGTGAAGGTTAGGGATGGACCAAAGGCCTGGTTCATCGTGCCTTCAGGAACAAAAGCTTCACGTTCTTTTTTCTCGGTAAAAACTTCCACCAGTTTTTTTTCTTTAAGACCGCGGAGGGCGGATTGGCCTCCTGGAATCAGGGTTTCCAATTCCGATAGATTAATTTCCTTTTGCTGCAAGAGATCGAACACTAATTTTTGTTTGGGACTGCGTTTGAGCAGGCGGTCTATTTCTTTCTCGCCAGGCAGGCGACTGGCAAGGCGAACCGATTTGACAAATTGGTAGCCGACTTTGCTTTTCCGGGTTTGGTGAGAAGTCTGCAAAAAACCCTCCTGCTTCAAGCGTGCGAGGGCATAGGCACTGAAGCTTTTTCCTAAGGCCCGTTGGCATTGCTTCAAAGTTGCTTTGGGCTGTTTACTGATAAAGCTCAAGATGTGAACAGCTGATTTTGAAAGCGAGCCACTTGTTAATGCTTCGGTCCCAATTTCTGAAATGGCAAACTCCTCCCGGCTTTCATCATCGAGTCCAGCGGGAAGAGCGGCACGGATGGCCTCACCCCAGGAGGATTGGTAATATTCTCCCAACCACTGGGTGAGAGACAGCATCTCTGCGTTCACGATGGGTTCGGTGTCAGGCAGGTCGGCGATGGTCTTGAGGGCTATGGGTTTATCCCATTTATCCGCAAGGTTGACTACATACCCGGTAATACACCTTCTGCCAAAAGGAACCAGAACCCGCATACCGACTCGAACATTTCCCTGAAATTGTGGTGGAATGATATAGGTAAACGGTTCCTGGAGAGGAAGGTTGAACACCACTTCGGCAAGAGCCTTTGCATCGCCGGAAGGTTTCTCGTTAAAGGAATCAATTTCTGTTTGGATCTGGGTAGTCATTGGGGAAGGACATATAAAAATTTATCAGGGATTGTACCACCCACTAGGCGTGGGGCCAATGAGCAATAGCTTTTACAGTGCTCAAATCGTGTTGGCGGCGTAATAATCTATCGCTAGTTGTCTCCCCTGCTAAGGGAAAGAAAACATTGACTCGCTGGATATTTTCCTCTAGTCTCAACTTTTCCAAAATATAATAGGTTGTTTTAATTGCGGAAAAGTAGTTATAAACAGGGGTATGATTTTTAGGGAGAGGTGAGGTTATGAAAGTAGGAGACAAGATCAAATTTGATTTTGCCGGAAAGAAAAAGGAAGGCACGGTACACAAAGTATTTTCCAAAACGGTTTACCTGAAAGTCGATTTCGACAAGGACAAGCAAAAAACCGTTAAACGCAAAATCAGTCAGATCGACGGCGGAAAATCCTCAAAGTCAAAAAAATAATTTTTAAAGACAAACCCCCTCAATACCCCTTCGGGGCACGAGAGCTAAGGAAAAATATCACATCCACCTTATTACCCCTGCTACCCCATGCGGAGCATGAAGGCAAATGAAGAGGATATAACTTGGGCATAAAGGCTGAGGAAGAATATAGCACAGGGGGACGATCATTTAGAGGCTTGAGGGGAATAGTTTTGCAGTAAAGGAAGGACCTATTGCCAGCGGCGGCGCGCCCTCTAACGAGGGAGGAAATTAGAAAAACCTACATCCAGAAGCTTAATGGTGCGTGAATGCCTGTTAAGGTGTCGACTTATTGTCACCCGCCACAGGTGGGCTAGAAGTAGGTTTTGATTTTTGCCTGTTTTTTCAGGACTTCGATGTAGTCGCGGGTAGCTTGTGAAACTTTCTTCTGGATAAGAAAGTTTTTGATCTTTTCTTTTTCTGCCTCAAAAGGACTGGCTTCCGCTGGTTTTTTGTCCGTGACTTTCAGTACGTGAAATCCGTGCCCGGTGCGGAAAATATCGCTGACTTCGCCAGCCTTCATTTTAAAAGCCCTGTTACTAAAAGCCGGAAGCATTTGCTTTTTGGTGAAGAATCCCAAATCTCCTCCCTTGGAAGCCAAACTGTCCTGGGAAAACTTTCTGGCCATTGCCGCAAAATCAGCTCCATTGCGAACCTGGTCGAGAATGGACTCGAACTTTTTGAGGGCTTTCTGTTCTCCTGCTTTTCCTTGCGATGGATTAAACTTCAACAGGATAATACTGGCCCGGACTTTTTCCTGACTCGCGAACTTGTTTTTATTTTTTTCGTAGTAATCACGGGTTTCGTTTTCAGGGATCTTAATTTTGGATTCGATTTCTTTTTTGATGATCTGGTCCATATATAAATCGGTTTCAAGTTCTGCTCTATATTGGTCCAGGGTCATGCCCCGGTCGGCGAGTTTATGTTCAAAAACGGCATCCGACCGAAATTTGGCTTTCACTTCCTTCAGCCGTTTATCCAGCATATCCCTGGTTATGTTGATTCCCGAGTCTTTGGCTTTCAAGACCAGCAGGGTGCGTCCGATTTCGTCGTCGATCAGTTTTTTTGCGGCGGACTTTTCCTGATCCGCATTGAGGGGCATGCCGCGTTTTTTGTATTGCTGTGCGGCTTTTTTCAATTCGCGGGAGATGGCCTCCCTGCTGATATCCACACCATTGACCTGGGCCACCACTTGGGGAAGTTTAATTTTTAGCGCATCGTGTTTATGGCCGGTATGAGCCCAAACATTTGCAGGGTTGGCGGAAATCAAGAGTCCCATACCCAACAGGATCAAATAGGAATTCAAGGAAACGAATCGTGCCATAGGAGTTAACCTTTCTGTGAGGTGCTTTCAACAAATACCTTCATGCCCCCGTTATATCCTCTTCATTAACTCTCATGCCCCGCAGGGGTAGAAGGGGAAATATCGAATTATTAAGGTGTTCTTAAAACTAATCATTCGACCTCTTGATGTCAACCGATTTATTAATGCCGGTGGTCCCGGATATTTGTCGGGTTAGGTCGCGAAACAGGAAGGCCGCCACAACTAAGATACCCAGCAACACTGTTACTGCAACCCGGTATTTGAGCGTCCCGGTAGAGTTCAGGGCCCAAACCACCGTTCCCCAAAGCATAGGGCCCAGAATGGATGCCGCCTTGCCCGCGAACCCGTACAATCCAAAAAATTCCCCGACTTTTTCAGGAGGGGACAGTTCTATAATGAAAGCCCGGCTGACCACCCAAACTCCGCCCATTCCTATCCCGGCGATGGGACCCACTAGCCAGAACAGGGTTTCGCTCTGACTTATGGCGGTCAGCGAGAGGGAGACGATCCAGAGTCCCAATACCAGCCAGTAAGACCAGATGACCCCTTTATATTTGACCAGAATGCCGATGATCAGTGATCCGATCATTGCGCCCACGGTTGAGGAGATCAGGAATTTTATGATTTGGCCATCGCTGAATCCGATCACTTTGTTGGCATACACTGACATGAAAGCGATAATGGTGTTCACCGCATCGAGAACCAGGAAATGAATCAGGATAAACCGAAACAGAGAATGGTATTGCCTGGCGCGAAGAAAAGTTTCTTTGAGTCTGTGGAACGCCTCTTTAATGCGGAAGGAGGGGGTTGTCCGGGTTTCGGGATCTTTAACGAACAAGAAGCAGGGAAGGGAGAAGAATAACAGCAAACCGGCAGTGGGAAGAAAGGCCATGGAGCGCCCGCCTGACTCCACAAACGGTTTCACCAGCACCATGCCGAGGATGGAGCCCAGATAACCGAGGGCCACTCCATATCCTGAAACAAGACCGACATGGCTGCCCCGTGAAATGGCGGGGAGCATGCCGTTATAAAAAACCAACGCCGATTGGTACCCATAATTGGCCACCATGAACAAAACCAGACCGGTCCATAGGTGGTCGGTGGTGCCGATCAGTCCGGTTGCGAAAACGCATAGGAGGGTGAGTCCAATCAGGGGAGCCCTGCGTTTGCCGGTAGTATCTGAAAGGGTTCCGAAAACAGGAACGCTCAAGGCTACTGCCAGCATGGAAAGTGAAAGGGCGGTACTGTATAAAATGTCCTGACCGCCATGATCCACCGTAACCCACAACGCGAAATACAGGGAAATCACGTTCATGGAAAAAATGGTGTTGGCGAAATCGTAAAGGCACCAGGAGAAGATAGCGAGTTTGTTGGGGGGCTGGCTCACTGGGAGGATAGCGCGGTGCGGAACCCGTAAATTTCGTTTTTTATATGGGGAAAGTTGCGTGCGCGTTTGACAACTTTTATGCCTTCAACGCTGTTGATCCAGGACCCCCCTCTGAGCACTTTCATTTTCAGCGGCCCCTGAGGGCCTTCCGGATTGATTTCGGGGCTGACGCGATAATAGCTTTTGTCATACCAGTCCAGGCACCATTCCCAGACATTTCCGGCGGTGTTGTATAACCCGAAAGGGCTGACGCCGGAATGGTAATAGTTCACCGGTGCGGTGTAGGGGTAGTTGTCATTTTCCCCAAAAATATTGACGAAGAAAAAGTTAAAGCCTTTATCGAATTTTCTTCCCCAAGGCCAAAGGCGGCCATCGTTTCCCCGTGCGGCCTTTTCCCATTCCGCTTCCGTAGGCAGTCTTCGTCCTTTCCATTTGGCGTATGCCATAGCATCGTGCCAACTCACTCCGACAACGGGTTGGTCCAGCTCGTTGAACCGGGAATCTTTCCAGAACTTCGGGGATTGGTGTCCGGTGGCCTGCATAAACACTTCATAGTCTTTGTTGCTCACTTCATATTTATCAATAAAATAGCCGGGAGTGAAAACAAAATGCATGGGTTTTTCATCTTCTTTTCCTGAAGAGGTGCCCATTTGGAAATAACCTTGGGGAATATAGATCATTCCCGGAGGAGGTTCAGGCTGGGCTTGTGCGGGAGAGTGAAGAAAAATGACCGAATAAAAGAAGAGGAAAGAAAATAGGTGATAAGGTCCAGCGCACCTGGAGGTCATAACAAATCAAAAAAACCTATATGAGCGACAAGGTCCCGCTTGGTTTCTGGTGCGAGGTTCTTGGACTCCTCAACATTTTCTATGTTGATCCAATGGTAATGCCCATTCCAGCAATTGAGGCTCAGCACGGTATTGCCGTACCAGTCCATACTACTGTTCAGAAAAATCGGACCCTGGCATTTCGAGCACTGGCCGTGGATCTCCATATTATTTCTAAATTTGCGCATTCATCTTTTCCAAACATTGATTAGAAGACCTTACCTATAAATTAAATTACAAAGAGGCTTGATCTGCAAGCAATTTTTAAAAAATAGCAAAGTTTAGAATGCTCAACCTTATTGAAATGTCAAGGGTTTTTCGCATGCCTTTCTGCGTTTAAGAAAAATGGCTATTTTCTTTCAGGGGTTATTTGGAAGCTGGTTTTTTCCAAGAGGATTTTTAATTCATCGATAGGGAGTCCAATGATGTTGGAATGTGAGCCAGAAAAATCACGGACCATACAACTGCCCTTGCCTTGTATGGCGTAGGCTCCGGCTTTATCCATTGGTTCGCCGGTTTGGATGTAGCTTGATATTTCTTCTTGTGATAAAGATTTGAAGCGGACCATTGAGATGACGGCCTTGTCGAGGGTTTTTCCCGGACTGACAACGCAGATGCCGGTGATGACGCGATGTTCCTTGCTACTTAACCGGCGGAGAATTCTTTCTGCATCGGCAACATCCACAGGCTTGCCTAATATTTCCTGATGCAGAGCTACGAGGGTGTCGGCACCGATTACCCAGCAGTGGGGATATTTTTTTGCCACACTCTCGGCCTTTGCCCGGGCCAGCAACCGGACGTTTTCTTCCGGACGCAGCCCATAATCCAGTTTCTCCTCCACCGAACTGGGGACAACTTCAAATTGGTCGGTAATCTGTCTTAATAGTTCCAATCGGCGGGGAGATTGCGATGCTAGAATAAGTTTTGCTGTATTCTCAGTCATAGACCCTGCAACATACCTGAAACAAAAGTCCGGATCAACCTATTGTGGGTGGAATTTGGAAAGCAAATCCTATATATTATTGCCCTTTACCCAATACTATGGAAGTCTTAACCTATTAACCTAAGGAAGTGGCATGGCGGGCGCAACGCATCAAATTCAGATACGGCATATTCTGGTCGAAAAAAAGGAAGTGGCGGACTTGCTCAGGGAGACGATCGAAAGCATCCCTGCGGAAGCGGCCCGGGTTAAAATGCTGATGAAGCTGGCTGGCAAGTACAGCATTTGTTCTGCTTCCAAGGAGGATGGAGGCAATCTAGGCTGGCTGGAAGTCGGCTGGAATAAGAGCGATCCCCGGCAACCACGCGGCGGTTTTAAAGCATTGGACAATGACGATTTGGACGATTTTATTCGTGAGGGGCTTGAAAAAATGACCTTGCACAAAGGAAGAGTGTTTGGTCCCGTTGAGTCCTACGAAGGGTTTCATGTAGGAATCATTTGCCAGGAAGTCAAACTGGATAGGATTCTTTAACCGCCAGTACCTCTGCGTCTTCTCCGACAAAATTGTAAGCAAAGCAACCGCTTGAGCACCGGACCATATAGTGTGGGCAGGACCGGCAAGGTTCTTTTGCCTCAGTCTTCTCAAACACCGTGTGCAGGAATTTGGCCCCCATCTGGGCCATGGCGATAGAGTTCACCTCTTTAAAATCCGAAACATTCCCCAGTTTCAGATTGTGAAAGGGAAAACAGTTGAAGCAGTCGCCTTTGGAGTCAATATCCATGGGGCTTCCGTCCGCACATCCAAAATAATAATCATTGCGGTTCCACTCTTCTATTGGGGGCAACTGTTTGTTGCCGTGATAGTAAATCCGGTCCGTGAGTGACATTTGGTCTTCGATGATGTCATCGAGAAAACAAGGTGGCAGAGAGCAGTCGAATCGAAAACATAATTGTGGAAAACGCTGCATAATGGTCAGCATTTTCTTTCCGACTTTGGGGAAGTCCCGAATCGGCAGATAGGTGTTGGCTTCCCCTCCAATGATGGGAAACGCGGGGCTGACCCGGATTTTGTATTGCTTGTCACGGGGCAGACCGGCTTTCTGGTAGATCTGGTCAATTTCCTCGCACTGCCGTTCGAGCTCCTGGTCTTTAGAGTATAGATTGATACTGAAGGTGAGGCTGTAACCATTGACCCGCAACATACGTTCGGCGACTTCCTTGCACCGCTCGTGGTTTTTTTCTGAAATGTTTTCCATTGTTTGCCAGTTTAATAGAATGGCAAAAGTGACTTGTTTACTATGGGCGCCGCTTGGGCTGGCGATCTTCAGCAACAGGTCCAAAACCTTTTCTTTCATCAACCCATTGGTGAATACACTGAGATGGGAGAATGGCAGAATGCGGTCATAAGTATTTTGAAAAATATCGTTAAACCGGGGATGCAGGGTGGGTTCCCCGCCCATGAAATTGATGATGGGCGCGTTTTTGATTTTTGGCAGAAACTCGTTTAGGAAATAATCATAGTCCATGGATTTTCCCGGGGTATTTACCGTTTCTTCCATGTATTCGTCCGCAAAACAGTAATTGCAGCTTAGGTTGCAGTAACTGTTTAAAATGATATTCATCCGCTACCTCTCTGGGAACCTGAAACGATTCTGTTTTGACCTCTTCGCCCCCCAGGCCCTGATTAACCCTCTTCCTGACGGGTCAGATCGTGAATTGCTAATATTTCCTAGAATTGTATCCATCATACCATCATATCATTTGAAGGTGGAAAACTATTCCCTAAATGTTCAAGGATCGAATTTTTTCTTCCGACGCAGAATTTGCGATGTCCCGGCCTGGACGACAAGCCCCATCTCGCAGGGATAAGTCCGGACCACATTGACAAACTCCTGAATGGCCTGATCTTTGGCATCGGTGTCATCCTCCGCTTCACAGGCATACTCCCATGCGGAACTTACTGTAGGGATTTTTTCAACTCCGTGTTCTTCAAGCCGCTCGGCAATCTCCTTATGAGCCTCTTCAGCCAAACCTTTAAATTCTACAGCAACGAATACTTTGTATTGCAAGGGGTTCCTCCTTTTAAGGATTTAAAATATATGTAAAGCCTAGTGTATAATAAGCCGTCCAGAACGTGTGAGGAAATGTATTAAAAACCTGGGCTCGCAACGGGTACTATTATTGTCCTGATCTGCATTCATGGGTGTGTTCGCCCCGCCGGAGCAATTCCACTTGTCATCCTTTCAACGATTCATATCCAATTTATCCTGGAGCGTCCTCGGCAAGGTCTGTGTTCAGATCCTGCTTTTCGGCGTTTCGATTCTTCTTACACGTTATTTGGGTAAGGAACGTTTGGGGGACTATGCCACCCTTTTAGTTATTCCGGTATTTGTCAGGCTTTTGAATTCTTTTGGCCTGGAAACGCTGATCAATAAAAAACTCCCTGAACTTAATATTCAAGATCCCTCCGGTTCACAAGCGAAGTTCTTGGTTGGCAGGTTGCTGATTTTAAGATTTATGACAACCCTGTGTTTCTGCATCCTGATGTATTTTGTTTTGCCGTATTACCTCGATTTTACTCATAGCCAGTGGCTAATAGGGTTTCGTTGGGCTTTGATTCTTTATTTCATTGTCATAACCGTTGATTCTATCTTGAGCACTCTGTTTATGACATTGCTTCGCTTCAAAACTTTGGCCAAAACAGAAATTTTAGGAGCCCTGCTGAATCTATTCTTTTTAATTTTGTTTATTTCGTTAGATTATGGAATTAGCGGTGCTCTTTATGCTTATATTTTTTCCGCAAGTGTAACCAGTATCATTTATTTGGTTTTGGCGCGAAAGCAGTATTTAGGGCCGGTAAAAAAACCCGAATGGGACGACATGGGTCATTTGGCCTGTGTGTCTTATGGGATTAGCTTTTTGGGTTTTGGCCTGATGACGCAAAGTGATGTCCTATTGTTGAATTATTTTAATGTGGGCCGGGGGGACATTGGGTTGTACCATTTGGTCACAGGGCTTGGAGGGACAATGGCCTTTCTTCTTGCCGGAGTCGCCCCAATGGCGCTATCTCTGTTTTCAGAGACCTACGCAAAGGACGGAATTAAGAGTCTTGGAAACCTGTATTGTCAAATCGTTGGATTTGCTTCATATTTGACCATTCCAATATATGTTTTTTGTGTTCTAAACGCTTCCCATGTGATCAACTTTATATATGGTTCGGCGTTTTTAGAGGGAGCTGGCGCATTAGGAGTTTATGCTACCTTTGCAGGAATTCAAACTGCTTTAGGAATTAATTTCACCATATCTTCCTTGTATGTTATTCGGCGGCAGAGTGTGGCCCTTCGCTCTACAGTTGAGGGCAGTATTTTGAATATTGGGTTGAACCTATTGCTGATTCCGGATTTTGGCATGATGGGAGCTATAACAGCGACAGGGCTAGTGATGGTTTATATGATTTTACGGCAGTTAAAAACCCTCACCGCTGAAATGGATATTGCACCTGTTTTTCCGGTAATTGGATATTGTTTTTTGTATTGCCTCATAGCCTCGATACCGCCTCTAATATTTTCCTGGCTGGACAGTGGACATTTGATAATTAATTTATTTTTATATCTAATTACACTGGTGGCATTACTTATTTTTGTGAAGCCATTTAACGATGAACAGCGGCAACTTTTTATAAATGTCTATCCGAAGTTAGATCACTGGTCAAAGTGGTTTTTTCATCCTTCAGAGAATTAAATTAAATAATGAGCGTTGTTGAACAAAAAAATCAGGTTTGTCGTATTTGCGATTTTTTAGGCGATCATCCGTTTTATACGGTTCGTGAAATGATGTTCGGATTGAAGGAAGAATTTTGTTATTTTCAATGCGCAAAATGCCAATGTTTGCAAATATCAGAATTCCCAACAGATATGACCTCATATTACCAGCAGGACTATTACAGTCTTTCACAGAGCCCGGAAAATTTATATTTGAATCCTTTTGTGAGTTGGGCCAGAAGAAAAAGAGATAGTCGCAGTGTTTTAAATAGAGGAATCTGGGGCAGCCTGATAAGGCTGTTTTACCCGGAAGACGATGATATGTCCAGTATGTCACGTTTAAAGTTGACCCGAAAAAAAAGAATTGTTGATGTGGGATGCGGGACGGGTTTCCTACTTTATTTTCTCAAAGAAGCTGGATTCGAAAATGTATTGGGAGTGGAACCCCATATTAATAGAGATATAGAGTATTCCAATGGCCTGACCATAAAAAAAGCCTGGCTGCATGAAATGGATGAGGAGCAGGATCTAGTTATGTTTCATCATTCTTTTGAACATTTGCCAGACCCGATCGAAACCTTGGAGAGGGTTTATCGGTTGATGCCTTCCGGCGGAAACTGTTTAATTAGAATTCCTTTGGTTTCGTCAGAAGCCTGGAAAAAATATGGCCCTCATTGGGTGCAATTGGATGCGCCCCGACACTTTTTTTTATATTCCATTGAAAGCTTAAAAGTGCTTGCCGAGAAAACTAAATTTAAAATTAAGGAAATTGTTTATGACTCCAATGAATTTCAATTCTGGGGAAGCCAGCAATATTTAGAGGACATACCCCTGATGGCAGAAAATTCTTATGGAAGGAATCCTGCCAAGTCAATTTTTTCTAAGGCAGAGATAAAAAACTACAAGAAAATGGCTCATAAGTTAAACTTGGAGGCAAGAGGGGATCAGGCCGTTGTCTATTTGGAGAAAAATTAAGGTTCATGACCTGCAGTTCGCCACCCACTTCCGTGGGAGGGTGTTAACAAAAGCCCGTCAAGCTGATAAAGGATTTTGCTCGCCAGAGAGGGTTATTGCCAACTGGCCCCACGCCCAGTGGATTTATTATTAAGGAATGAATTGAATGATTTGTAACGACAATTTCGAATTCTGCGGCAAACTCTTGGGAGCAGGGCATCCCGCGTTTCTCGTGGCGGAAATTGGTTTCAACCATAACGGGGATGTGGAACTGGCAAAACGCATGATTGAGTCCGCCGCTAAATACGGTGCCGATGCGGTGAAACTGCAAACGTTTGTGGCCAGCGAGCTGATTTCCAAGTCCCTGCTGGCCGATGACCCGGACCATCCGGGCAATGAAATTCCCTTCTATGAATTTTTCCAACGCTACGAACTTTCCCGTGAGGATTACAAGGTTCTCATTGCTTACGCCCGGACTTTACATATCCCGCTGTTTTCCACTCCTTTTGATGATGCCTCGCTGGATATGCTAGTGGAACTTGAAATGCCCGCGCTGAAAATCGCTTCTCCGGACTTAATCTACACGCCTTTTCTGGAAAAGGTGGCCGAAACCGGTTTGCCGGTGGTGCTCTCGACGGGAATGGGTAGCGTGGATGAAATCGGCGAGGCTCTGCATGCACTGCGCAAGGCAAATTCTGTGATTCTCCTTCATTGCGTGTCTAATTATCCTTCCCGGTATGAGGAGATGAACCTCGGGTGCCTGGACGGATTGCGGAGCCGGTTCGAGTTGCCGGTGGGGTTATCCGATCATACCTTGGACAATTTATCCGCCGTGGTTGCGGCATCCCTGGGCGCGGTACTCATCGAAAAACATTTTACCCTCGACCGTAATCTGCCCGGGGTGGACCAGTCAATTTCCATGCAACCGGAAGACCTTCGCCAGTTAAAATCAGAACTCCTTAATGTCACAAAAATTCTGGGGGAAGGAAAAAAGGAAATTCAGGAGTCGGAAATCCCTGTTCGGTTGTCCGCAAGGCGCAGTCTGGTGGCCCGGGTCGATATCCCCGCAGGGACACCCTTAGAACCAACAATGCTGGCCTGCAAACGTCCGGGAACCGGAATCCCGCCAAACGAGTTAGATCGGGTGCTTGGGAAATCCCCCAAAGTGGCCATAGCCGCCGAACAGGTTATCACTTGGGAAATGTTTTGATAATTACCAAGTGCTCGATCACATGAACGATGCTGAAAAGATGCGACTTGTTTAATCGAAGTAAACTTGCAAGAGTATTACCGGTTTAAATAAGAAATCTCGGTTTAAACAATCCACTTATGATGTCTATAATTTCATGTTTCGTATGCTTTCCCTCCCCGCTTTGAGCCCCTGCTGTAAAAAGTGGATCGGGTTTGGAATATTCATACGTCTTCTCCTGATTCCCTGGTCTGGTCATCCTGACCTGTTCTTCATATTCGGAACGCCGTTTCTTTTTTTAAACGATGGGATTTTTGATATTTACCAATACCTGTCGGATTATTTTTCTGATCCCGCTGCCGCCGCCGAATATTCCTATCAACCGTTGCATTATTTTATCTTTGGTTTGTGGTCGGAGGTCACCCAGTTATTTGCTGACCCGGATTACAGCGTATGGATGCGTCAAGTCATCGATCAGTATCCCCTGATTTTGAGAGGTAGCGAGGCGGCGTTTTCCTTTCCTGGCGCCGAGGTGAAGTTTATAGTGCTGTTTATCTGGAAAATGCTTTATCTGGGCTGTGACTTTTTAATCCTTTTTCTCATTTTAAAAATGATTAGCGGAGAAAAAGAAAAGGAATCTTATGTTTCCTGGTGGGCGGGGTCGGTAGTGCTCCTGTATACCCTGTACCTTTTCGGGCAAAGTGGAATCGTTCCTGTCACGATTACTTTTTTTGGGATTTATCTTTACAAAGTTAAAAGAAGCACGCATTGGATGGGGCTTTGTTTTGCCCTGAGTGTGCCGTTCAAGCTGTTTACGCTGGTCCTGTTACCCCTTCCATTGCTCCTTGCTAAGGGCTGGCAGGAAAAGATGAAAACCGCTTGCTGGATTCTAATTCCCCTGCTTGTGGTTTACCTTCCGTTTTTGGCTCATTCGGGAGGACTTGTTTTATTGAGGATAACTGGAGTCCTGGGTACGTCCTATTCTGAGGGTCTGGCTTGGGGATGGGTTCTTACGCTGAGTAAATGTTTCAAGATTCTTGGGTTTCTTGCGGTTTTTTATCATGCGGGTTTCAGGTATCGCGGTAATTTTGAGGATGTTTTAAGGTATGCTTTCATTTGCTTCCTGTTGCTTTTGTGCGTGCCTTTGAAGATTCATTATTACGCATGGATCACGCCGTTCTGGTTTCTATTTTTTCATGGGCATAGAAAATATGTTGGCATCTATGGGGTCATTGTGTTCCTTTTGTTTTTCGCCAACCTCAGTGACAAAGCAACCTTCCTCGGTATTATGGCTCCCCTGGCACCGGATTTTTTTATGAGCTTTCCAGGATGGATGGATATTGCCTATTTTATGTTCCCCTCCGGGTTCCATGCCAAAACCGCCATTCTGATTATTTTTATTCTGACTGCCCTGGTGGTTGTCCATCAATTGTCAATCTTGTTTGACTTTAAATCTGGAAAAAGTGTTTTTGAAAAACCGGACATTTTACCGGTTAGAAAATCCGCAATGATTCTCGCATATCCTGTGGTTTATATTGTTTTTCTGGTGTCGCTGTTTTCCCTTTCGCACCCTGCGTTGAAAGCTTTATTAAAGGATTATCTTTTTACCCGCAGTTTCAATTTTTATTACGAGCCTGAGTTTATGCAAATGGGTCTGCCACCTGGGGCGAGTTTGAATCAGAAAATTCCCCTGCTAAAGGGAAGGGTTAAAAAGACAGGTCTCTTTTTCGATCAACCGATTGAATCCTCCGTGAGAATTGAGATTCTGGATAATTACTCTGGAGAAGAAGAGAAGATCTTTATGAGGAATCATCCTCGTTTGGATAAAGGCTGGGTGGAGAGCTTTCCTCCATCTTATTTAGCCAGAGATAAAAAAGTCCTCTTCCGGTTGACCAATACTTCAACGGGTCCTATTCAAATTTCAATCAGCAGGCGACCCAAATTTTCCGACGGTTTTCAATTGACCCAGGTTATTGAGGGTGCGGAGGAGCAATTGATTGATGACGGGATTCTCAGGATTTATATTCAAGAAGAACCGCTGTTTCTTCATGATTCAGATCTCCCGTTTAGCTCGATAAAGCAGGCGGTTGCTCAGGAGAAAAACTTTATTATCTTCTGGTTCATCGCGCTGACGGTCTGCGGAGTGAAGACTTTGCAGTATGGGAGGTGCAGAGTGGGCGATAGGACGGATCTGAACTGATTTCCTTCGGCTAGTGTTCTATCCTGTCACGTCATTTTTTTTGGCCCACAAGCGCAAAAACTATTATTCTTTCAATGATGCCTATTGCGAGTGGAGGCACTCCACCGGCACAGGCCGGCAGCTATACTGCCTAATATGCAATGGGTGAGAGCGGATATGGCCCCGGGTACCGTCGCCAAACCGTATGTGGAAAAATTGCTCCTTGCCAGTTCGGTCGCAAGACCGGAGTTTTGCATCCCTACCTCAATCGATACGGTTTGAGCGTCCCGCTCGGCAAACCGGAACAGGCGGGATAACACATATCCCAATATAAATCCCAACAGGTGAAGCAATATCACGGCACCTATTAAGGAGGCGCCGATTTCCAGGATTGCGGATTTTTTATCAGCCAGTATAAAGTCCACAATGAACACGATGGAAAGGACGGCAAGTAAGGGAGTGTAGGCTTCCACTTTCTTAACCCAGCTGTGGAAAAAGTGGTTCAAGAAAATCCCGATCAAAACGGGGAGGATGACCACCTTGAGGGTTTTGAGTAAAAGTCCCAGGGTATCTACATCTACCTTTAAACCGGTTAGTTCCAGGGAGATGGACTCCACCCACCATGTGGTCAGAAAGGGAGTGAGGAGAACGGCCAGAAGGGTTGAGCAGGTGGTCAAGCTGACCGAAAGAGCGACATGGGTTCTGGCGATGAAACAGACAACATTGGATGCGGTTCCGCCGGGACAACAGGCGACCAGGATGAGTCCGATAACAAAATCGATGGGAAGGTTGAAAGCCAGGGCCAGCACATAGCCCAGTCCCGGCATGATGGTGTATTGTAGGCCAACGCCGAGCAAAATGGATTTGGGCATCTTGAAGACGCGGGAAAAGTCTTCCAAGCTCAGGGTCAGTCCCATGCTCAGCATGATGAGACCGAGAAAGTACGGAATCCAGTTGGGTTGAAACCAGGTGGCCGTTTCCGGTTTCCACAGGGCCAGCCCGGCACCGGTCAGTACCCACACGGGAAACAGGTTGGTCAGTGCAATGAAAAATCGTTCGACTGGGTTCACTAAGGGAGTGGTCAGGGTTTCAGCGCGATGATGCTGGAATAGGCTTCTTTGCCGTCATCATAATCCTGGTAACGGATGACTCGCATGTCCTTGAAAATATCAAGCAGTTCGTTGGTGTCGAGCGCCCATTTTCGGCTGAAACGGGCGTATTTCAGGTAGTCTACATTATAGGTTTCGACCACAATCATGCCGCCGGGTTTCAGGGCAGACTGGAACTGTTTGAAAAGATCCCTTTGCATATAGTAAGTGCAAAGGATTACGTCATAGGTGTTGGATTCCAGTGTAAAGCCTTCGAGATCGACCACTCGTGTCTCAATGGTCACGTTATGTTTTTCCGCCAGTCTATGGGCTTTTATGAGACCCTTTGCGGAAATGTCCAGGCCGACGACCTCGAACCCCTGCGTGGCGAGGTAAACCCCATTTCTCCCTTCTCCCATAGCGATATCCAGAACTTTGCCTTTCGGGAGCAGGTGAATATTTTCCACCAGGAACGGTACGGGTTTTACTCCAAACAGATAAACCTCGGTGTCATATTTATTGTCCCACCGATCCTTATCTTCAGGATGGGCTAATACGGTATAGCTGAAACCCAGGATAAGCAGCGCGGTGAAAAGCGCAATGCGTTTTTGATCGCGAAAAGATTTCATGGGAAGGACCTCGAATGAGTTCTTAAACCAGTCTACTGGAAGCTTGAAACCGGTTCAAGAGGATTTCCACGTTTACTTGAGTTTGGCGAGCAGGTAGAATTAACTCACTAGTCGTGGAGGCATGAGCAAGAACTGATTTGGCCGTTGAGTCCAGCGTAACGCTGGCCTGCGGAAGTTTTCCGCCATAATTTTACAGAATGGAGTGGGAATATGTTTGGTAAATCACTTAATTCCACAAAAATCGGAACCGCCGTTGTTTTCCTTGCACTGTTCTTTTGTGGCAGTGTTTGGGCGGAGGGGCTGGTGAATAAGAAACCGATAGCCGAATCCGCCGATAAACGTTTTGCCAATTATGGGGATGGAACCATTCTTGACCGAAAAAACGGTTTGCTTTGGATGACCCGGGACTACTGGCAAATGGAAGCCAAATGGGTCAACTGGTATACGGCAAACGAGTATGCCCAGCGCATGAGCAATAAAAATTTCGCCGGTTACCGTGACTGGCGTTTGCCTACTCCCGAAGAAGCCGCAACCTTGTATGATCGGCGCAAGCGTAACGTGGACAAGGATGGCGATAAAATTTTTATCGACAGCATGTTTCCTGAAGGCGCGGGTTGGGGAACCTGGACCAGCGAGGAAAAACGCAATAAAGCCATAGCGGTTTCCTTCAAAGATGAGGGGGGCCAAGCTTATCAGGATAAAATATCGGGCACGGACGCCTTCCTAAGACTGGTCCGCACAGCCCAATAACAGCAGTACCAGCCCTGGCTCACCCGGTTGAGGGTCCGGGTTAAACTCCAAACGCTTCCTTGCGTTGCCCTTTCTATTGATAAGCAAAAACGATATCATCAAATTTGAAAGCTATTCAATTTGCATTATTTTTCATCTTTGGCCACATGGTGCTCGCATTCCTGATAGGTCTGTAAGCATTACCCTGTCGGTCGGTCATTGGGAAACCCTGCATGGAAAAGGGGACAAATATCGGGTGGCGGACAAGGGGCTGGTGTCCCTCCTCGTTTTTTGATAAAAATGTATTAATACGATGCGAGCGATTAATTTAACCATAATAGGGGCCGTTGCTCTTTTGCTTGGTTGGGGGGGGATGGCAGGCGCGTTTCACCTGGATATCTATGAGCCGAGGGTTCCTTCTGAACTATTAGAAGAACTTCAGGATATGGATAATCCTTATCCCGCAACCCCTGAAAGGATAGAAGCAGGTCGAAAAATTTATTTTGGCAAAGGCCTGTGTGTCACCTGCCATAGTTACAACGGGAAAGGGGTTCAGCTTCCCGGCCACCCGCCAAGAGATTTCACCGATCCAAAATGGCAGGAGATCCGGACTGATGGCGAGTTCATGTGGGTGTTGAGGAACGGGAGCCCTGGAACGGAGATGCCGGTTCGTGTGGGGAAAGTCATCAGTGAGGAAGAAGGCTGGAGTGTGATCCATTTCATTCGAACGTTTTCTCCAAGCAACTAATCAGAATAAAACTTAAATTATGATGCAGGGTTTCAGCAGTAATAGGAAAAGCATAGTGGGGGTGATCCTTGGGCTATTACTGTTCGGGGTGGTTGCCGAGGTATGGGCCGGGCCGCCTTTGGGCCATGGGCGCCGGTATAATTTGCGTCACCATAAGGGGCATCATGGGCAAGGCTTTGCCGGAGATGGCATTTGTCCGCAAGGCCGGTTTACGGTTCAGGCTCCCAAGGATATCCACAACCAGACCAACCCGCTTAAACCCAGCCGGGAAGTTCTTTATTCAGGAGAATCTTTATTTCAGTTGGAGGTGCAACCGATGGCCTGCAAAATTTGCCATGGCGTGAATGGAAATGGATTGGGCATTATGGCGCA
>ERZ651768.956-NODE-956-length-21486-cov-10.237190_pt1 | contig 21486 bp, 18 predicted proteins | sample MGYA00514754_ERZ651768 | MGnify/ENA metagenome assembly ERZ651768
CCTCCATCCGGCGCTGCTTGTCGATCAACACCTGCAGCCCGTAACCGCAGGCCGTCATCAACATCAGCAACAACGCCCGTAGCATCACCGGCTCACCCGTGATGTTTTCGAGTTCCTCCTCCGATCGCGCAACCACGATGTCAAAGGTACCGGCACAAAGATAGATCACACTGACGGAGAGGTTCGCAACGATCTGCGTCGTGGCGATAGGCATGCTGATTGCATTGCGAATCTGCAACCCTAGGAACATCCAAAACAGGAAGCTCTCGAAGCCGCCGGTCAGTTCCGTCATCATCGCCAGCAGTAGTGCGTCGAACAGGCAGATGGAAAACACCACCTCCCGTAGCACCCGCGTGGTAAACTCTTCCATCCGGATGAGCATCACGCCAATAATCACGTTGACAATAAGGCAGAAAATGAAGAACCATTGTATGGTGCGCAACAGTGTCCAGCGGACCCGGTCAGAGTCCATCTCGGGCCACTCGATAAAGTAGAGATAAAAAATTAGGACAAGGAAATAAACCGCCTTGACCGGCAGGACGGTACTGCGCTCCATGAACCGGATTCGCGCACGTTGCGAGCCGTCATCGGGCGCAACAGACCTGAACAACTGGGACAGCCGCCACCAGTCTATCCTAGTCTTTGTGCCCCTTGGGGAGGCCATTTAATTAATCGTCCACCTGCTCTACGCCCAGCAACATCAGCGCACGGTTGGCAATCGCGTTCACCGGCCATAGACGCCCAATACCCTGGTAGCCGCACGATAACAGCCCTTCGTCTGGGCCGATAAACTCCGCGCCACGCTCCCTCAACGTCGCCACATTGGCCTCGGTGGCAGGGTGCTTCCACATGTTGCCATTCATCGCCGGAGCCATCAACAATTTGGCCTCGGGTCGGAGCGCCAACGCCACACAGCCCAGCGCATCGGCGGCCATGCCGCAGGCCAACTTGGCCAGGGTGTTGGCCGTCACCGGGGCCACCAACAGCAAGTCGGCTCGATCGGCGGCTCGGACGTGCGCGACACCGGTTTCCTCCTCGTCGTAAAGGCTGGTAATCACGCGCCTACGAGTGAGCGTCTGGAACGGGAGCGGTTTAACGAACTGCTGCGCCTCACATGTCAGCACGACATCCACCTCGCACCCAGCCTTGGTCAACAGGCTCGCCAAGTCGATCGCCTTGTGAGCGGCGATCGAGCCACTCACACCCAGCACAATATTTTTCGTTTCACCCATTGGTCAGGATGGCTTCGCGCTTGGCCAAGCGGACGCTCTCGATGATGCCAAGCAAACGGCCGGCGTCGGCCTCGCGGGTTTGGCTGGTCAGCGTGTGGTCAAATTTTTCAGCCTGAGCCATTTCATCCTTCGCGATGGCCAGGCGCTTGGCGATCGCTTCATCAGTGTCGGTGCCCCGGCCGCGAAGCCGATGCTCCAACTCCTTCAGGCTTGGTGGATGCAAAAAAACAGTAACCAGCGACCGGCTCAAAACCGGGTCCGCCGCTGCTCGTTCGCGGATGGTTGCCGCACCCTGCACGTCGATGTTGAGCAGCACATCACCCCCCCCCGCGAGTTTGGCGCGCAGCTCCGACTTGAGCACACCGTAGTGATTGCCATGCACCAGAGCATTTTCCAGAAATTCGTCGTTATCGACCCGGGCGAGAAACTCTTCCTCGCTAAGAAAACAATAATCCACTCCGTCCACTTCCTCGCTCCTCGGCTCACGAGTGGTACAGGTCACCGCGCGACTCACACCCGGCAGAGCTGAGTGGATGTTGTCACAAAGAGTACTCTTGCCGACACCGGATGGTGCGGTAATGACCACCAAAAGCGGTGTGCTGGAAACGGCTCTGTTCATTCGATGTTTTGAACCTGCTCGCGGATTTTCTCGAGCTCGGTTTTCAGGGTAACCACTTCCCTGGAAATCACTGCATCGTTGGCCTTGGAGCCTACCGTGTTAATTTCCCGGAATATTTCCTGCGCCAAAAAATCGAGCCTTCGCCCCACCGGCTGGGTGGCACGAAGGCATTCCTTAACCTGGGAAAAATGACTGTCGAGCCGCGTTAATTCTTCAGTGATATCCATCCGGTCCGTATAATAGAGCATCTCCTGGAGCAGCCGATCATCATCCCCCTTGGGTATCTCGAGGTTGGCATTGTTTAGTCGCCCAATCAGTCGCTCCCGATGCTGTTTTAACACCGCCGGCGCGCGCTTGGCGACCCGTTTAGCTGTACACCTCAACCCGGCTAAGCGCTTGGCCAAGTCCCGGCCTAGGTTTACCCCCTCTTTCTCGCGCATGGTCTGCAATGCCTCGAGCGCCTGGCCAAGCGCCCGCTTTACCGGGGCGCGAAACACCTTGGCATCAAGAGTTGGCTCGGAGCTCTCCAGTACGCCGGGCAAACGCAGCAAAGCCTCAAGCGAAAAGTCGTCCGGTATCTTCAGCAACTTGGCCAGCCTGCCAAGTTCCCGCCGGTACGCCCTGGCTTGACCTTCGTTGAAAGCAACTGAAACAGTCCTGCTCGCACCCGAATACTGCAGCGCCACCCTCCCGTTGACTCGGCCGCGTGAGACGGAGTCGAGTATCATGTCGCGCAAGTCGGACTCGATGAATTCCAACTCAGACGGAAGTCCCAATGACACTTCGACCTGTTTGCGATTCACCGTGTTCAACTCGACGGTGATGTGCGCACCCCTTGCCGTGCATTCACCTCGTCCGTAACCTGTCATTGATTTCATCGCTTCAGCACCATCCTATCCAAGGCTCGTATAGTAGGCATCCACCCGGTCGGCGACATCACGATAACCGATGTCCTTCTCGTAAATAATCTTGAACTGGTCGACCGACTCTTCCGTCCGCCCCATCGAGTCGAGTACGTAGCCGAGTTGGTAATGCAGATCCATTTTTTCGTCGTCCATGACTTCCTTCTTTTCCAGTGCCTTTTGCAGGGTGTTAGCCGCCATGTCATTCATCCCTCGCTTCGCAAAGCATCGGCCGATTTGCATCAACGACGCAATCTCCCGGTGGGGATTAGCCTGCGCGCGCTGAAAGGACTGGATCGCCAGGGTGGTCTCCCCAGCCTCAAGTTGCAGCACGCCAAGGTCGTATCGCAGCGACAGGTCGGACGGGTACGTGTCAGACAACCGTTGAATCTGCACCATCTCGAACGCCTTGCGCTCGGCGCTCAATCCTCTGGCCTCGCTTTCATCGACCTGCTCGATCCTCCAGTCATACTGTTGCAGCTTGGTGTCCACGATAGCCCGATCCACGGCGGCATCTGAGCGCAGGTTTGTTTTATTGAATCGTTCGTAATACTCGACGGACCGGTCATAATTTTTTACACGGCAATGCAACTCTGCCAGCGAGCGAATCAGCTTCAGATTGTTCGGTTCATCCCTGAGCCGCTCTTCGTACTCACGGATGAGATTCTCGGCAGTAGACTCCTGCTCCGAGCGGCGATTCTCCTGCTCGAGCAACACCGCCTCGGCCTCGTCCTTTAGAACCGCACGGTAGCCAGCCTCACCTGAGGTAACCTTGTCGTAACCGCCCTCTACCAGCGTACGACTTGCCGTCAGGTTCTTGGAGAATTGCTGCACCTCCTGGTCGCCGGGGTGCGCCTTGGCCAACGCCGCACATGTTTCCTCTGCCTTGGCCACGTCGCCGCTGTTCACCAAGGCCTGGCAATATTTCATGGTATTGGACTTGTCGCCCGACTGATGTTTCATGACCAGATCCCAAGCAAATACCGCCGTACGCGGGAAATCGGCCGCCGTGGCTGCATCGGCCAGTAGCTTGTTGCCCATCACGCTGTACGGGTCTTCATTTAAAATCTGCTCCGCCACCCCGATGGCCTCGATCGGATTCTTCTTCAACGTCAGTTGCCCTTTAGGCAGAAGCGATGAGGCGGTCGTCTTGCCGAACATCCGAAAAAAAACACTCCTCTTGCCAGCTCGCTTGAACTGGTTGAGTCGAAGCGCCTCGCGGCATTCGAAAAAACCCGGCTCAAGACGCAGCGACTGCTCGAAGAGCTTGGTCGCATACTCGAGATTGTCCTTGCGCAGCGCGACAAGCCCCTTGTTAAAACACTCACGGGCCTGGGGCTGCACCTCTTTTCTGCTCTTTTCTGGCACTGGTTAAAACCTGCTCAAACCGTACCTACAAAACCAACCTGATGCAAACAACCTCCAACCCCGTAGCCTCGAGCTTCTCGGTTGCTCTGTCTCTTAGGGTCGTGTACAACATTTGCCGCCGGTTATTGGCAGACATCCATGAGCAGCGAAGGTAAAGAGGGAAACCAGAAATCCAACCACATCGAGATCACCAACTCGAAGGAAAAAGACAACACCACCCAAGTTGATCCAGAGCTGGAAAGCCAAGCGCCTGACCAAACGGACGAAGAACCTGAAACCGAAGAGAAGGAAGAACTACCGCCACCCACTCCGGAGGAACTCAAGGAACTTCGGCAACGGGCGACCAAGGCGGAAGAATATTACGACCGACTCCAGCGGCAGGTCGCCGAGGCCGACAACCTCCGCAAACGCTTGGCCAAGGAGAAACAGGACGCCATCCGCTACGCCAATGAGTCTCTCATCGTGGAACTGCTACCCACAATGGACAGCTTCGAGATGGCCATCAACGCTGCCCAGAAATCGGACGATAACTCGATCGATTCACTAAAGACCGGTATCGAGATGATCTACACCCAGATCAAGCGGACCCTCGAGGAAATCGGCGTCACGGAAATCGACGCCACCGGCCAAACGTTCGACCCTTCCCAGCACGAGGCAATGTCCCGGATGAAAACCAACAAAGCCGAGGAAGGCACCGTGCTTGAGCAAACCCGAAAAGGCTACCGCTTGCGGGATCGCCTTCTCCGGGCCGCATCCGTCATCGTGGCCATCCCCCCCGATGACGCACAGGAGGAAACCGAGCAATAACCATGACCAAGCGCGACTATTACGAAGTGCTCGGCTTGAGCAAGGGGGCCTCTTCGGACGAAATTAAAAAGGCCTACCGAAAGCTTGCCGTTAAATATCACCCCGACAAGAACCCGGATGACAAGGCGTCAGAGGAGAAATTCAAGGAGATTGGCGAAGCCTACGAAGCCCTGAGCGACCCAGAAAAAAAATCCGCCTATGATCAGTTCGGGCACGCCGCATTCAATTCCAGGGCTAGGGCCGGTCGAGGCGGGGGGGGGTTCCACGATCCGTTCGATATTTTCCGCGAAGCCTTCAGCGGCGGTGGAGGCGGTGGCATCTTCGAGGATCTGTTCGGCGGAGGCGGGCAGCGCAGTTCGTCCGGGCCGACTCGCGGCTCTGACCTTCGCTACGACATGAAGCTAAGCTTCGAGGAAGCGGTTCACGGCTGCGAAAAGGAAATCAGCCTCAGCAAACTCGATGCGTGCGAATTATGCAACGGCAACGGAGCCGCTGACGGCGCGCGCCGAACCACCTGCGGCACATGCAACGGCAGCGGACAGGTCGTACAGTCGCAGGGCTTTTTTAGCGTGGCCCAGACCTGTCCCCGTTGCCACGGCAGTGGTTCGACCATCGACAAACCATGCCCCAAGTGCAATGGCGATGGACGGCGCGACAAGACAAGCAAAATCACCATCCGCGTCCCGGCCGGTGTCGATACCGGCGCACGACTGCGCTCAACCGGCAACGGCGAGGCCGGCGTGTACGGCGGAAAACCGGGCGACCTGTACGTCATGCTGCACGTCAAGGAGCATGAGGTTTTCGAGCGTGATGGCGACGACCTCCAATGCGAGGTGCCGATTAGTTTTTTACAGGCAACACTTGGATCTGAGATCGAGGTGCCCACCCTGAGCGGCAGCGCCCGCATCAACGTGCCGCCCGGAACCCAGTCAGCCACCATCCTGCGTCTTCGAGGTAAAGGCGTCAAAAACGTTCAAGGCTACGGACATGGAGACCTGCACGTGCGCGTTATTGTCGAGGTGCCCACCCGCCTGAACGCTGGGCAAAAAGCCAAGCTCACTGAGTTCGGCGAACTCTGCGACGACCGCGTGAACCCGATGCGCAGCTCGTTCTCCGAGAAAGCCAAGAAGTTTTTTAGCTAGTTGGCCCCTGTTTTATGCACCGTTTTTTCATCCCCCCGAAGGAGTGCCACAACAACCCGCTTCGACTCTCACCACCGGAAGCCAAGCACGCCCGCTCCGTACTACGCCTACGCGAAGGCGACTGCGCCGTCGTCCTTAACGGCGCAGGCAAGGAACTGCTCTGTCAGGTCGAGAAGGTAAGCAACGACTCCGTGTCGCTTAACGTCGTCCAGGAAAACAACATTGACCCCCTACCCTTCGAGATCACGCTTTACCAGGCTGTAGCCAAAGGCAAGGCGATGGATTTCATTGTCCAAAAAGCCGCCGAACTGGGGGTGCACCGGATCGTGCCAGTGCTGTCCGAACGCTCCGTGCCGGACTGGGACGAGCCCAAGACAGCAGCCAAGGTCGATAAATGGCGAAGCATCTGCGTCGAGTCGATCAAGCAGTGCGGCTCCGCTTGGCTGCCCAGGCTAGAATTGCCGATGAATCCCAGAGACGCTCTGACTGACGCGCGTCAAACCGAGTTGGCTCTGATTGCCACGCTGCAACCCGACGCAAAACATCCCCGCGAACACATCGATGCTTATTCCACAGAGCATGGCCAAGCGCCGGGTAAACTAGCGATCTGGATCGGACCGGAGGGCGACTACACTCCGGCGGAAATCAACACCATTCGCACCGGTGCCCTGCCGATCACACTCGGCCCGCTCGTACTCCGCAGCGAGACCGCCGCCACTTACTGCCTCTCCGTGCTCAATTACGAACTTCAATCCTACCACTAGCCGCCCGGCCTACGCAGAGGTTTCCTTCATGTAGCACAGGCTCTCTCGGGCGATCGTCTCGGGGCCTTCCTCGAAGTCGAACACCTCAACCGAAACGAAGCCATCGTAACCGACCTCTTTGAGTGTACCAAAAATCGGCTTAAAATCGATATCACCGAAACCGGGGCCCTTTAGGTTGGCATCGTTTGCATGGAAGTATGCGAAGTTCGGGTGCGAGTCGCGGATGATATCCGGAATCGGCTTAAGGTCGGAACACATTGCCTTCACATCGAGGATGATCTTGAAAGCTTCACTGTTGAACTGCTGAATAAACTCAATACCCTTCTCGGCTGTGTTTACAAAATTCGTTTCCGACGGAGCCAACGGCTCAAAACAAATCGTCACCGCCTTATCCTCAGCCATTTTTATCGACGGGGCAAATGTCTGCCTCGCCAGTTCCCACGCCTGCTCAAAACTGACACCCGGCAGCAGGTTTCGCTGCTTGGGCGAACCAACGACGATTGCTTCACCACCAAGGTCGGCGCAAAACCTCACTAGTTCACAAAAATAATCCGCTGTCTTGCGACGAATTTCCGGATCGGGATGCGTCATGTACATGCCTTCAGTTTTGATCAGCACCCAGTGTACCGCGGAGATTCCAATACCGTTATCCGCCGCTGCATCCCTAATCCGATGTCGCTCCACAACAGGCACCTCTGTCACGTACTGCGCCAACGTAAACGGCGCAATCTCGATCGCATCGTAGCCGGTCTCGGCGACAAACTTGATGGAGTCGTCAATCGACCAGCCCTCGAAAACCTCATTGCAAATGGCAAACTTCATTTTGTTGATTGGCTAAAACAGGCAGACAAACACAGTCAGAATAGATATTCAGGCTAATTCACAAAAGTGGGTTAGCAGGCGCACGACTTGCTTGCTGACTTGGCGGGATTGATCGAGCACTTCCTCATGACTAATAGCCGAGTTGCCCAGGCCAGCGGCCGCGTTGGTGATGCATGACAACCCGGCGACCTCAAGCCCCAGTTGCCGGGCAACGATCGCCTCCGGCACGGTGCTCATGGCAATGGCGTCGGCACCCAGCTTTGCGAAGGCAAGAATCTCTGCCGGCGTCTCATAGCTTGGCCCCGACACTGCCACAAAAACACCGCTCTTCAACTCGATCTTGCAGTCGGCGGCGGCCTGGGTAAGCACTTGGCCAAGTGATTCGGAGTAAGCCGCGGACATGTCCACAAAGACCGGCAGCCCCGCCGGTGCTTCGCCACGCAACGGATTGACCCCCATCATGTTGATGTGGTCAGTGATGCGCATGAAGTCGCCAACCGCCAAGCCTGCCGTAATACCACCGGCTGCGTTGGTCAGCAAAACCTGCTCAACACCAAACGCGGCCATGACCCGAATCGGAAACGTTACCTGATCCATCGAATGGCCCTCGTAGTAGTGCAACCGGCCGGCCTGCAAAAGAACATCCGCCCCACCAAGTCTACCGGTGATAAATTGTCCAGCGTGGCCATCCACTCCCGGCACAGCGCAACCAGGTACTTCTGCAAAGGCAACTGCCGAGGAATCCCCAACCTCCTCGACCACTTGGCCAAAGGCACTACCCAGCACAATACCCAAGCGGGGCCGCAAATGGGTTGAGTCACAAAGGAGCTGAGTGGCTTTTTGAAGGTTTGACTGCACTCGGCGGGTATGGCGCTTACCGAAGCGGATTTCAAGTTAAGAAGCGATGGTCATTAATACCGTGATGACGCAAAATACGGTATTGATTGGCGAAATTTATTGACGCCTAACTTGAGCTTTCGCTAGGTTCTCCCGCCTTCGGGGTTCCTGAGTAGCTCAATGGTAGAGCGGTTGGCTGTTAACCAATAGGTTCTAGGTTCAAGTCCTAGCTCAGGAGCCATCTATTCCTTAGTAAATCCTCAAAAGGGCCAACCTCTAATCTCCTCCCATGTACGGTCGCGAGGGGAGTCCAGCCATAGACATTGGATTTTTATGATGAAAAAAGCTTGGCTGTTTTACACTTAACAGCTCGGCGCTCAGGTGGTGGAGTGGATTGGTTTAGTTGCCAGCAGCTTTCAATTCTTCACCCGTCTTGCCGCCGTGTTTGCGGAGGAGGTCGACGGTTTTTCCATTGGCCAAGTCCAGGGGTGTGCCACCAAAACCCGGAGATGTGTATGGATTCACCTCGGCGCCGTTAGCGATGAGCAGTTGGACTATTTTTTCCTTATTTTTGTGGGCGGCAAGATGCAAGGGAGTCCAGTCGGCCAAGCCCTTCGCATTCACGTCCGCGCCGTTTTCGACGAGCAATTCGACGATTTCCATGTGACCCAGAAAAGCCGCATAATTTAGTGGTGTATCTCCATTCGTATTCCTGAAACTTACATCCGTGCCAGCGGCCAAGTGCTGTTTGACGGCTTCAATGTTTCCGTATCTGGCAGCAGCGTGGATCGATTCTTTGACTACTGCCGATTCTTTCAATTCTTTCCCCGTCTTGCCGCCGTGTTTGTGGAGGTGGCCTGTGATCTCTTTGTTTTCTTCTTCGTCGGCCCAATCTAAAGGTGTTCTGCCTTTATCATCTTTGGCATTAACGTTTGCACCTTTGGCGATCAGCAATTCGACGACTTCCTTGTGACCTTGATCAGTCGCTAAGTGCAAAGGAGTCCATCCACGCGAGTCCTTCGCATTCACATCCATACCAGCGGCCAAGTGTTGTTTGACGGCTTCGATGTCCCCTTTTTTTGCAGCATCAATTATTGCTTCCAATTCTTCACCTGTCTTGCCGCCATGCCTTTTGAGCAACACCGCGACTGCACCTTGATTGTCCTTGATGGCCGCGTCTAGCGGGGTCTGTCCGGAAAAAACACCGTCCTTTGCGACTGCATTCACATCGGCTCCCTTGGAGATCAGGTATTTCACCATTTGAGCCCTGCCGTAGTTGGCAGGCCAATGCAGAGGAGTTTGTCCCCGATCATCCCTCGCGTTAACATCCAGACCCAACTCAATCAGGAAACCGGCGATTTCGACCTTGTTGTAAAAGGCCGCCCGATGCAGTGAGGTCCACCCCTTTTTATGAGAATTAAGATCGGATTCCTTGATAACGAGCAGGTTTGCAATATCAACATCTCCCCTCTCAGCCGCCACCATCAAAGGGGTCCATCCCTGGCTGTTCTTGGCGTTTACATTTGCACCTTTGGCGATCAGCAATTCGACGACTTCCTTGTAACCTTGATCCGTCGCTAAGTGCAAAGGAGTCCATCCACGCGAGTCCTTCGCATTCACATCCGCACCGTTGGCGATCAGCAGTTCGGCGATTTCCTTCTGATCACCCAGAGTCGCATTATGCAAAGGAGTCGATCCATCCGAGCTCTTCACATTCACATCCAGATGCGCCTCCAAGTGCAGCTTGACGACTTCGATGTCTCCAACCATTGCCGCTTTATGAATCGACATAGACGGCCCACACCCCACCAAAAGCACGGCTGCGATTGTTGTGATTAGGAGGTGTTTCATGGTGAGCTGACCGTCATCCCGATGAACGCAGTTTTCAAGGCGTTTTTAACTGTTGCCGCAAAAAGCCTTCAGACTTACAAACTGAGGGTTGATGGCTGAAACTAAAGCATACGAGTCAGAGAAAGTGTCATTGAACATAAAGGTCCAATTCCAGGTACGGTTTAAGTACGCTCACTGCTGCGTTCTGTGGCAGTTTGGGGCAATTAGAGGCAATCTAATAAGAAGTTTTTTTTGAGGGAAATCAAAAAAAACCAGAGTAGTTCAATGGTAGAGCAAGCGGCTGTTAACCAATAGGTTCTAGGTTCAAGTCCCAGTTCAGGAGCCATTTATTTAAGGATCCACGCCGGATGATGCTTGTGCGAGCGAGCAATCCAAGCCGAGTGTGCCACTTAGAGCTGCTAGGTAATCACTGCTTTTGGCGTAGCTGAGTTCGTCCTCCACCCCAGCCAGGCGCTTGGCTAAGCCGAGTCGCTTAGCCTCCTCGCGGTGCGTTTGCTTATCAAGAAATGCCCTCATGTAATCCAGTTGGTTTTCGAGGTAGCGCACATCCCGTTCCTGCTTGGCCTTGAGTCGATCGTGATACCAATCTTGGCTGCGCACCTTTTCCCGGTCGAACAGGTCGCGCACCTCCTGATCGGCGATGGTTTTACCCTCAAACTCCCCATGCGCCATGATGTGCAGCAGCGCTTTGAGTGGCGGAATGGCGGCGGCGATGGATTCGTCCTTGAAATAATGACCCGCGATTCGTTGCTGGGTCTCGACAATGTTATTGATGCCGTCCACAAAATCGTCGACTCCCTGTAGCTCGGGTTTGAGCATGTCCGGCGGCACAACGGAGTCTGGGTTTGTGAAAATCCGGCCGAAGAAATCAAGCACGAAGAGACTCGTAACCCGGTAGCCGAGGCGACTCGCCAGTACAGTTTGGCCGCCGTGGCCGAAATCTTCCAACTTCTCAAGATAACCTTCGCTGATGAGATAGTCCGCCCGGCGTTCCTCGGCCGACATGCGGGCCCAAAGCTCCGGTATCAACAGGCTGATATCATGATCTACACGATACTTCGGCCCGATGTAACCAGCGGCAGAGGTGAAACAATCGTCGCCTGTGAGCATGTAACTAACGAGCGCATTGTTCAGGTCAACCACCGGCAAGATGGCGTTGAATGGCCCCTTGGTCAGCGCGCCCTCCGAGCCGACCCCGGTGGTTGATGGCGATTTGCCAGTGAGCGAGCTGACAAAATCCATGAACAGTTCCGGCAATTCCTGGTAATGGATTGGCCCGTAAACGGCCAGGGCCCGGATGCCGGCCTTGGCGTTGGGCGGGTTGTTGCGTCTCCCCGCTAATACGGCATCCACTGGGTTCAGTACCGCTTGGCTAGGCGGCACCCGTCGGTACAGGCGTGTACCAAGGCCCGCGAGGTATCGCCCTCTCGCATCCTCCACGTCCGGGCGGTTTTGAAGGTAGCGAGGATTCTTCGTCCGCTTGCCATCCACGATTCGCGGCAATGCCGACGAGGCCATGAATCCGCGGGAGTTAGACTCGTCTAGAAAATCACGAAAAACCTCCTGAAGCCCAAGAGTGTATTCGCCAAATTCCAGCGAATCACTGACCTCGTCCCGAGCTTCCTGCCTTGTGATAGGGTGATAGTTTGAGGCGAAAAGGTTTTGCCGACAAAAGTCGGACTCGGCCTTTTTGTCGTATCCACGATGCACCGCGTCGTCCGGCCTTTGGAAGAACCGGTATTCGCAGTTAGAAACGAACTTGAGCGAGGAGCGCTGCTCGCCTTTCTTCATACCGAGTAACCCGTCAGCGGGAACCACGGTGCTGGCAGAGATGTCATCCTCGCGCTGTAGTTTGACAGTGGGAATGAAATCTTTCCGCAGGGTGAACGTCCGCCAAAGCCCGTCCTCGGTGAAGCCAACTCGTAAATACTGGGCAACCAGTTTTTGGTGCTTGTACTTGAGTTCCTTGCCCGGCTGGCCATTGACAGTGTCCACCGAGAAATGCCTACGCCAATCCCCTTCCCACTCCTGCCGGTAAAACCGCTTGATGGTGAACACAAGATCCTTCACGTGCATAGGGATGCTCTTCAGCCACTCATTGTACTGCTCCGTGTAGGCCCGACTGGGTGTCAGCAGTTTTACCACCGAGCCAAGCGAGCGCCACTCATCGAGCACGCTGCGTCCCCGCTTCAGTTCCGGTGGATTTCTGAATCGGCCTGAGTATTTCCGCTGGAGGATTTGCCCGACAGCCTTCATGTCCTCATGGAAATCGGCAATGAAAACCGGGCCAGCTAAAATAGCATCGCTGATGGACTTTGAGATTTCCGACTTGCCGCCGCCGGAAACCGTACACGGCTTGTGACAGAACACGCCCTCGGCGGCCGTCCCCACCAGGTGCCAACGCCCTCCCACGGAACGACGAACCATGGACACCTTGTAGCCTGATGGCAGTACATACATGATGCCAGGCGACAATCTGATTTCCTGTGTGACCCCGCCCCTGTCCCAGCTAATCCGCTGTTTCCTCAGCAGCACGTGGGAGTCCTCCGGTATGTAATAGATGTCGGGAAACTGCTTGTCGATGGCGTAGCCTTCCGCTTGAAGCGCCATCATGTCCCCACACGACTGCACCATCTCGGCGAAGGTGTGATCCACCTCCTTGACGTATGCGCTGAGTTGAAAGTCCTCCCCCAGATCGTAGCTAGAAAAGGCGACGGCGCCGCCGGCGTGCTCTTCTTCCGTGTTTCCCAGGAGGTTGGCGGAGAAACTGATCTGTGTCTTTACCTCCTTTTTGCAGTAGCCAAAGTAATTGTCGGCAATCAGCGTAACCATAACCCCAGAGGCATCACGGCAAACCAGCTTAAAGCCGCCGCCGTCGTTGTAGCGCTCGTCTGCGGATTCCCAACACATTCCGTCCCGTTTTTGGCGGTCAGTAGCCTCCGAAACATTCGGCAGGCCAAGCTCTTTTTTGCCAATTGAAACCAAGTGCGGGGCGAGCACCACGCAACCGGTATGCCCGGTCCAGTGGAAAGGGTCGAGGGCAGCGTCGTTTTCCGTCAGGTACGGATCGCCTGCATTGCCAAAAATCGACTCCACAAAATCCAGGTTAGCTACCAGGCTTCCCGGTGCAAAAAAACGGGTCTCAAGCGAGCGCTCCTCGCAAATACCCCCAACTCCAGGCATCACTTCGGGCCGGAGCAGCAGCGAGACAAACAGGCGCGCCCGTTCCTCCTGCGAACTGGTGAACGGTATTTCCATGACGGATTTCGGCGGGCAAAGCGCTTGGCCAAGCAGCGCGGCAAACACCGCCTTGGAGACTTCTTTTTTGTCATGCGGAATCGGCAATCCGCCCTCCACGATATGAAACACCCCCTTGGTGGTCCGGCGATCGCTCCTTGGATTGTGCAACACACCCTGCTCGATCCGGTATGAGTCAAGGTACTCCGACGTGTATGAGTCCTTGTCGGGAGGCAGCGACAGGGTGCGGGCCAGCCCGTGATGCTCCAACTGTAGGGCACTCGTCGGCATACGAGGGATGTCACAGCCGCATCCAGCCAGGTAGCGATCTAAAAAAGCCTGAATCCGCGCGTCGGCCGGACAATGATAGTCCGCCAGCAAACGGTTCTTCTCCTGCAAATTGGCCAGGAGGTGCTTGCTTGTCTTAAGGAGCGCGAACTCACTCTCCTCACCAACGATCGGCTGGCCTCGAAACCACAACTTGGCATTGATCACCTCCGCCAAGCGCCGCCTGTCCTCATCAGAGTTGAGGTTCACGCCGAATCCAAGCCGCCTTTTCAACTCCCCAGAATCATCCAAATTCATATCAAAAAAGGCATTATCGTCTTGAACGGCAAAATGTCAGGGAAAATCAGTCCGCGCGCAGGTTGGCTCGCCCTCCATGATCGATTCCCAGGCCAGCCTGCGGTAGCCTACCTTCATGTCGCATGAAGAACGACTCGTAAACATCGAGTCCGGCCTCACTCATCTGGAGCAGCTTGTGGAGAGCCTGAACCAAACCATCATCGGACAGGATAAGATCATTCAGCAGGTTCAAATTCAGATGAACCGCGTCACCTCAGACTTGGAAGCGAAGGAGATGAACTCCATCAAGGGCACAGTCACCAAACCGCCGCACTATCAGTGAGTGCAAACCAACGACCGTATATCCTGCAGGCTTGCCGTTCCTGTGGTGCCCAACTGGTGAACGACTACCGAGGCGGCCGCCATCGCTAGTCTCATCGCCTCGCCGGTTTCCGCACCCGCCGCGATGGCCGTGGCCAAGTTTGCCATGACAGCGTCCCCGGCGCCCACGACGTCAATCTCCCCACGTACCGGTAGACACGGCACGTGTTCCGGCTGCTCCCCTGGGTTGGCCCCGGCGATACCATCTTCGCTGAGGCTCACGAACACCGCCTGGCCCCGCTCAGTGGCCAATCTCCCCACGGCCGAGCATAACTCAGGCACCGGTATCTCAGCCTCTTGGCCGGTCAGTACGGCGAACTCCTCCCGATTCATCTTCAACCCGACAGCAGGGAAATGCCCCGGCCCACGCCGGCTGTCGGCCAACATGAGCAAATCGGGACTTTCACGCCGAATCTGGCTAAGCGCATCGATCACCCCACCGGTAAACACCCCGGTGTCCACCTCATCAACCTGCTCGAGCAGCACCATCGCATCCACCCGCCTGGCCAAGGCGTTGAGAGACTCGATCATTCGCTGCTGCACTACTGCAGGCGTGGGTGACCAGTTCTTAAAATCGAGCCGATTGAGTTCCCTCGGCGCTCGTCCCGGCTCGATCACCAGTGGCTTGGTGTAAGAAAAAGTCCTGCGACCGGGCGTCTGAAAAAAATGTCCCATGTCAACGCAGTCCGCTTGGTCGAGCGCGCGCATCAACTCGTACCCTTCACCATCCTCGCCGGCAAAACCTACCGGGTAAACCGTTCCCACGCCAATCGCCGACAGATTATTCAGGATGGTTCCACAACCACCGGGCTGGGAACGCACCCGAGCCACGTTGAACACTTCGAGCGAGGTTTCTATGGAAGTTTCAGCTAGCGCAGGATCGATCTCAAGATACCGATCGAGACAAAAATCCCCGACCAACGCCACCCGTAGACCTGGGAAACGGCCGGCAACTTCATCAAGGCGCTTCTCCTTCACGCTGGGGTTAAGTTGCTCAATGCTTGAACCAGATGCTGAACGAAAGCCAGATTGTCACACTGCAAATAATGCATCGAGCCACCCATCCGGGCGTACGTTTTGCAGAAACGCAGATAGTAGGACGGACTGGTAATGGGCGGCTCTCCCTGCGCCCAGTCCCAGCCCCCGCCGTCCTGGAGATCGACCACATGCATTGAGTGATCATTGACTATCTCCCGCCCCTCCTGCAGGCGTATGTGATTCACGCAGCTCAACGCCTTCTCGAATACCTGCGGCCCCATGATGGCCGAACCGACCGACAGCACCACGCCACCGTCAAGTTGATCGAGTGTCGCGGCGAACTTTTGAAAATCGACCTGCGCCCCCCGGCCAAGTGCGGCGCCGTTGAACATCGGGTGATTCGAAATAATATCGTACCCAATACCGGGATGCACCGTCAATGGAACCCCGTGACTGTCGGCGGAAGCCAGCACCGAGGCCTGCTTCCAACGGTGCTTGAGTTCGCACCGCCCCTCCGGCACAGAGCCGTTGCGCATCGCATGGAGCAACTCCGCTCGGGCGGCAGCCAACTCGTGCGCTGGGTCCGCCACGATGAGCGAGACCAACTCATCCGCCTCTGGCAAGTCAATGCCATCCCCTGTAATAAAACGGCCAAGCGCCTCGCCGTAACCAAGCCCCTCGACCCCGCCGGCGAGCAGCGCCAAATGAATGTAGCGCCCCGTTTCCTCCCAAGTGCCAAAGGTGCCGGTCGCAACGTTGGAGCGGACACACTCGGTCGAGCGACCAAGCCAGGCGTACTCCCAGTCGTGAATTGTCCCGGCCCCGTTGGTGGCCAAGTGCGTTAACCAGCCGTTGGCGATCAAGTTGTCGAGAATCAGCGCAGCGCCATTTTTGATCAGGTGCGCTCCATAGATCAGCATCACCGTCGCGCCCTTGGCCCGGGCGTCCCGGATGCGCTCGGCGCAATGATCGACCTGCGCCCGTAATTGCCCGCTGATGGCCAGCGGCTCTGCCGCGACCGGCACCAACGTCTCCTGCACCGTGCTCAGGCTCTTGCGCTCAACCAAGGGCAGAGGTTTGATTTTCTGGAGATCAATTTTTTTGCCAGTCACTTTCCTTCAATCACGTCCAACAGAACGGCCGCGTCACGGTAATCCGGAATGACGATGTCTGCGCCGACGCCAAGCAATCGTTTACGCTTCCACTCGTCAAACCGCCCGGCTCCGTTGTTGGCTTCATCACTAGCCACAGCCACAGCAAGGCCACCCACATTTTTTCCGTCTTCAATCTCCACGTAACCATCGCCAATCACCATCAACCGGTCTCCGTCAACCTGGTTCTCCCTCAAGATCCGCTCGATCACCTGCTTCTTGGAAAAACTCTTGTAGTCATCCTGCGCACCGTAAATATGTTCACCAAAGTACCCGTCCAGGCCGAGTAACTCCGCCTCACGCTTGACATTAGGCTCGTCAGTGCCGCTCCCAAGGTAAAGACTCCAGCCTCGTGCCACAAGGCCGTCGAGTAGCGCGATCGACCCGTATAACAGGAACTCCACCGGGTCGGCGTCGCCGCCACTTAAACGGTTCACGCGGGATTGAATCCGCACCTCGAGTCGCCGCAGATACTCATGTTTGTACTCGAGCGGATGAAGCGGCACGCCTCCCCGCTCAGCGACACGCTCGGCAAACTTCATCATTTGAAAGATCGTCTGGCGGCCGTTTAGCGTCATGATATCGTCCAGCAGCATGGCGCGCGCGCCAGCAGGCTCATCGCCACTGGTCGGCGGGAGCATCTCCTCGAACATCGGCAGCATCACCTCCGGCCACCCCTCACGGATCAGTGACAAGGTGCCGTCAAAATCAAACAACACATGCCGAATGTTCGGGCACGGGAGAAAATGGTGAGCAAACTGCACCCTCCCGGAAAAGCGCTTGGTCAAGATATCGTACGAGCCTAACGAAGAGGAATTGGTCATAAAACTGCGCTTGACCAGGCTAACGCCCCACCTCCCCACAGTGAAGCAGAAACCCCCCCCTCGCCCCAGCCGAGCAGCCAAAACGCTTGCAGTCCGGCTTGGCAATGGGTTTATTGCTCCCCGCGCAATCAGCGCGCAAACACATGGCAACAGAAAAAAAAGAATTCAAGACCGAGGTTCAGCAACTGCTCGACCTGGTGATTCATTCACTCTACTCAAACAAGGACATCTTCCTGCGGGAACTTATCAGCAACGGATCGGATGCGATCGACCGGCTGCGCTTCAAGGCCCTGTCCGACAAGGAACTTGTACGGGACGATCCGGAGTTTCGTATAAAGCTCCACGTGGACAACGAGGCCAAAACCCTCCGCATCGAGGACAACGGCATCGGCATGACACGCGATGAACTCGAGGCCAACATCGGCACCATTGCCCGTTCTGGCACACGGCAATTCATGGAGGAACTCAAGAAAGGCAAGGTCAATAACAACCCGGAACTGATCGGCCAGTTCGGTGTCGGGTTCTACTCTGCCTTCATGGTTGCGGACAAGGTGACACTCAAAACCCGCCACGCCGGCAGCGACGAGTCGTGGACGTGGGAATCGAGCGGCGGCGGAACCTATGAAATCTCCGAGGGAGACCGTGACAAGCGCGGCACCGAGATCACACTGCACCTGAACGAGAGCAGCCGGGATTACATCGTGGAATTCAGGCTCCGGCAGATTATCAAGAAATATTCCGACTTCGTGGAGTACCCGGTAGTGATGGACATCATCCGAGACGAAACCCCGGTGGACGATGAGGGCAAACCGAAGGAGGGCGCCGAGAAACAAACCACGACCATCGAGGAGACGCTAAACTCTATGAAGGCGATCTGGATGCGCCCGAAAAGCGAGGTCAAAAAGGAAGAGTACAGCGAATTTTACAAGCACGTTTCCCACGACTACACCGACCCGCTCAAGACAATCCACTACTCCGCCGAGGGAAAGATCGAGTTCAAGGCGCTGTTGTATCTACCCTCCAAGGCGCCGTTTGACATGTTCCAACAGGAAGGCACCAGGCACGGCATCCACCTGTACGTGAAACGGATTTTCATCATGGACAACTGCGAGGCTCTACTTCCCCGTTACCTACGCTTCACCAAGGGCGTCGTCGAGTCCAACGACCTGCCACTGAACGTCTCCCGCGAAATCCTGCAGGAGGATGCAGTCATCAAAAAGATCGAGAAAAGTATCACAACCAAGATTCTCTCCGAATTGAAGTCCATGATGAAAAAGTCGGGTGAGGATTACATCACCTTCTACAGGGAATTTGGCAAGGTACTCAAGGAAGGCATCGAGGTCGACCAGTCAAACAAGGAAAAAATTAAGGACCTGCTCCTGTTCGAAAGCAGCAAGACAGAGCCGGGTAAGCACGTATCGCTAAAGGAATACACCGATCGCATGGCCATCGATCAAAAGGAGATTTACTACCTCACCGGCAACTCACGTAGCGCAGTCGAGAACTCCCCTCACCTCGAGGTCTTCAAGAAAAAAGAGATCGAGGTGCTGTTCATGATCGAGCCGGTGGATGAGTTTATCCTGGCCAGTTTTGGCGAGTACGACAAAAAGAAACTCAAGTCGATCGCTCAGGGCGATATCAACCTCGGCACCGAGGAGGAAAAGAAACTCGCCGACGAAAAGAAAAAGGAAGCTTCCGGTAAATACAAGAAACTCATCAAGAAGGTTCAGGACAGCCTCAAGGACGACGTGAAGGAGGTTCGACTCTCCGACCGGTTGACCGACAGCGCGAGTTGCCTGGTCACTGACGATGGAGACATGAACCCCCAGATGGAGCGCATCTTCGCCGCCATGAACCAACCCATGCCGGAGACCAAGCGCATACTCGAGTTGAACCCCAAGCACCCGGTGATCGAGACGATGAACGACCTGTTCACCGCCGACAAAAAGAATTCCAAGATTAACGACTACGCTGCACTACTGTACGATCAAGCGCTGCTGACCGAGGGCATCTCCATCAAGGATCCCGCAAGGTTCACCCGTCTAATCAGCGACCTTATGGTACAAGCCAAATAGCCTGCACTTGGCCATACGCCCGGCCAGTTACGGGCGGGGGAAGGAACGCATCCGGCTGTACCGTCGATAGCTTTCCCAAATATCGCCCTGGCCAAGCGCTCGCGGATCGCCCGTTTTTTTTAGGTAGGCATCCATTTGGTCGCGGTAGGTTTGTGTGGTTTTGTAGTGGGCCGGATCGAGTGCCAAATTGCTGAGACATGCCGGATCATTCGTGATGTCATATAACTCCTCGCCTGGGCGTTTGTCCACCGACCAGTGGAAATACCTCGCAATACTGGGCAGGCGTTGATTCTTGATTAAAAACGTCAGTGATGGGCAGGCGTCGATGTCGTGATACCCTCCGTGCATTGGGCCCAGCTTGCCTGGGGCATCAAACTTTTGCGGATCACCCGCCGGCCAACGATCCGGTTTGAAGTTTCGAATGTAAATGTACTGGTCGGAACGCAGGCAGCGCTGCGGATAAGTCATGTTGTTGTGGCGGGAGGAAGAATGGCGCTCGCGGCCGCTGAAAACACCGGTTCGCTGCGGTTCCACTCTGCCAGATTTTCCCGACTCAAGCAGAGAAACCAGACTCCGGCCGACCGGCGCCAGCGCCGTTTGTCCAAGTGCTGGATGCTCCACCCCACCGGCCTCGAGGATCGTCGCCGTCAGGTCTACGAATCCCACCGGATCGACCACGTCACGCCCACCCTTGACTCGGTTTGGCCACATGATGGCCAGCGGCACGTGCACGCCGAACTCGTAGCAGTTGGCCTTGGCACGCGGAAAAGCCATGCCGTTGTCCGACGTCACGATGACCAAGGTGTTGTCGAGTTCGCCAAGTTCATCGAGCTGCTTCAACGCCTTGGCCAAATGCGAATCGAACCACTCGATCTCGACGTAGTAGTCGAGAATATCGCTTCGAATTTCCGGTGTGTCCGGCAGGAATCCGGGTACTTCCACATCCCCAAGTTTCTTGCCCTGTTTAAGGCCGATACCCTTCTCGAAAACTCGGTGCGGTTCGTGCCCGCCTAGCCAAAAACAGAATGGCTTGCCGTCGGGTCGCTGTTCTAAAAAATCATTAAAATTCGCCGCGTAGTCGGTCGAGGAAATGCCCTTGATGCGAGAATTCTTTTTCTTCGAAGAGAAACCCGGTCCGGCTGGGTTTCGCTTAAAGCCGCCATCAGTATAATTGCCCGGGCCCCACCCTTTACCGGTGTAACCGACCCAGTAGCCGGCCTTCTCGAGCAGATCAGGAAAGGTCAAATACTTCGAGTCGAACTTGCTGGCATGCGTGCCGGCATGCTCAATCATCCAGTGATAACGCCCGGTCAGCAGTGACGCCCGGCTTGGACTGCACCCCGGCGACCCCGCGATACAGGTGCGGAACAACACTCCCCCCCTTGCCACTCGGTCGAAGGCCGGCGTGCGAATCCCCCTGCAACCGTAGACCGACGCGTGGGGGTATGATTGATCGTCCGAGATGGCGAACAAAATGTTAGGCCGCTTGGCCAAGGACTGGGCTTGAGCCACAAAAAAGCCCGCGATAAACACGCAGGCAGTAGCAATTCTACAAGTCGTTTTCATTTCAAAATCTCATTCAAGGCCGAGTACGTTTTCCATGCTGTAAAGGCCAGGCTCCCGACAGCAGGCCCATATGGCGGCACGCAGCGCGCCGTTGGCGAACGTGTCGCGGCTGGCTGCCTTGTGCGTCAACTCGAGCCGCTCGCCGTTTCCAGCGTACACCACGGTGTGGTCACCAACGACGTCGCCGCCCCTCAGTGAGTGCATCCCGATCTCAGAATCGGTCCGCTCACCAACAATGCCCTCGCGGCCATGGCGCAGCTCCTTTCCGAGAGACACCTCGCGCACTTCAGCCAAAATCTCGGCCAGCGTGGCGGCTGTGCCGCTTGGCGCATCTCGCTTGAGGCGATGATGCATCTCGACAACCTC
>ERZ651768.957-NODE-957-length-21476-cov-4.049722_pt1 | contig 21476 bp, 20 predicted proteins | sample MGYA00514754_ERZ651768 | MGnify/ENA metagenome assembly ERZ651768
TAGACCACATCCAATGCCAATTTCTTGAAAATTCTACTTCATTAAAAAATTCATCGCTTACTGCTTTTGCGCCGAAATGAACTATTTGTGATTTTGGAATTACATAAACATTTTCATTATTTTCTATTGTTCGTTTACAAAGATCATTATTCTCTAAATACATAAATATATTTTCATCGAAAAAAATATTTTTTTTGAACCTTGATTTATTGATTAACATGGCAAATCCATCAACATAATCAACTTTGAAAGGACGATTGTTTATTTTTGAATGATTGATATTAATAAAACCATAGTTTTTTTTTTTTAAATCTGTAATTTCCATTGGTGCTGCAATGGCGAAGTTATTAATCAATTCAATTTCAGATGTTAAATTAATTATGGTATTTTGCGTTAATTTTACATCAGGATTTAGAATTAAAACATAATTAGTTTTAGCCAATTTTATCCCAATATTGTTTGCAGAACCCATTCCTATATTAGATCCTGTTAAATAACACTTGACGTTTGGAAATTTGCTTTCGATGTTTTTTTTAAAGCTTGCATCTCTAGAATTTTCAACAATAATTACTGCGTATTTTTGATCAATTGAATTCAAACATGTCTCTACAATTTTTTCGCTTTTAAATGTTACAATTACTATAGTGAAATTATTTTTTGATGATAACATTTGTGTTATTAATTAAATATTTTCAATATCTACAGTAATTAACGGCCAATCAATACTGTTTGTATATTTCTTAAACCAAAAAGACAAATATCTTTCGGCTAAATAAGCATATAACCTTTTGGTTTCATATCCTTTAAGTTCTTTAAATCCAAAAATTTTCTCACAATTATCTAGCCAGCTAAAAAGATCAGAAAACCATCTATTAGCAATATTTGGTTTAGATATAAACACTATATGTGGGTTGAAACTTATTGAGTTGTAAATAAATTTTTTAAAATCTTCTTTGTCTTTTGAATGCATAACATCAATTGCTAAATCAATATTGCCATACCCATGACACATATCAAAATGAAGTTTTATTGTTTGTTTTTTTTTATCAAAAATTATAGATGGGTCTTTTAACAAATTTTTGTAACCATGTTTAATAATTTTCATAAATTTAACACCACTTACGCCAATAGGCTCGCAAATTATTGCATCATATTGCTTACATTCTTCAGGAATTTTATAAAGAAATTTATCTTTAATATTTTCATTTATTTTGAAATTAAGATCTTCTTTTTTTTGCAGCCAAAATCTTCTTTTTTGACAGAATCCAACCCATGTTTCGTCAGAATAATTATTTAATAGATTTTTCCAGAACCAGTAATGAAAAGTTAATTCAGAGTAATATTCTTCTTTGTAAAAAATATTTTCACCTGTATTACAAGTTATATAATTGGATGGAAAATTATTTTTTCCTACAGCAGCTAATTTATATTTAATGTCATTAAAAAAATTAAAGTGCTTGTCGGTAACACAAAATATTTCTAAATTCTTATCCAAGGTTGATTGGAATGCTAAATTTACGTTTGAGCAAACAATGAGTGATTTGTTGGATTACTGGAGAGAAAGAATTGCTAGAGGAGAAAATTTCTTAGTTAGATAGTTTCAATCCTAAATTTTTATATACCCACTATCCCATGTGCATCTTGCCCTGCCCTGTAACGCAATTTATAATGTAAAGAATGAGTTAACCTACTACCCAAAGGACTACTTTTCTACTACTCTTTGTCTCTCAATTTCTCTGAAAGCCTTATAAAAATGGGCTTCAGAGAAGGTGGCGTCCCCAAGGGGATTCGAACCCCTGTTGCCAGGATGAAAACCTGGTGTCCTGACCAGACTAGACGATGGGGACATAAAATAGTTTTTCACACATCTGCAATATATCAGGAATGCAGTATATTTAAAAAGCAGACTCAATCCAATTCTAATACTTCAATCTCTCCAATATTTAAGTCTTCAATTCCTTCTTGGATCAAAGATAAATCACCGACAATAATCCAAACCCAATCTTTAGGAGTGAGATATTGCTGTGCTGCACTATGAATATCGTTCAGTTCAATGCTTCGATATTCTTCTGCAAGCGTTTCCAGGTAATTATCGTCACGATTGAAGGTTATCATCTCAGCCACCCCAGACATGAGCTCACCGAATGTTTCAAATCGACCTATTAAACCAAGAGATCGTTTATCAACAACACTCTCAAGTTCAGCTTGCTCGGCTGATCTTGCTCCAAGATACTCCTCATATTCCTTAATGATTTCCTGAATCGATGGAATAGTCTGGTCGCTCTGAACTGGAGCAAAAACTAGCATTGGACTTGGCCCTATGTTTGCAGAAATTCTGCTTCTGACCCCATACGACCAACTTTTGTCTTCGCGCAGGTTCATATTCAGCCTCGATGTAAAATCACCACCAATGACAGCGTTCATTAGAGTAATTTTAAATTCATCTTCGGAACCAACACCAGGCATTAATTGACCCGCTACAATGAGCGACTGAAATGCCCCTGGTTTATCCACTAGATAAACTTTGCCAGGCTTGGAAACATTATGTATAGCGTAATCAAGATTGATATTTTCAAAGGACGCATGATCCTTCCAATTCCCCAGTACGTCATCCAAATCTTTAATGATCTCATCAAGTGTAGTATCGCCAACTACCAATAAAGTTGCATTGCTTGGATTAACAAATCGTTGGTGGTATTTAATCATATCGTCTCTGCTCATCCACTGGACGGATTCCCTGGTGCCACTGCCCCCTGAGGGTTTAGCATAAGGGTGTCCTTGACCAAAAATAATCTCTGGCAACACATAGCCAACTATGCCATTGGGATCAGATAAAGATTGATCTATTCTTGCCAACCATCTTAATTTTTTCCTATCAATCTCATCTTGATCAAATACGGGTTCCATGATTACTTCACGAAAAACCTGTAATGATGGTTTTAAATTGGATTTCAAGGTAGATAGGTTAATGTTAGATACATCCAGTTCGGTACTGGTGTATAAATCAGTCCCCAGTTCTTCAAGACGTTCACTAAGCTTCAATGCATCATAGCTCTTAGTCCCTTCGGTCAGCATAGACATGGTAACACTGGCCAACCCAGGCTGATCGTCAGGATCAACCGCATGACCATTTTTCATCTGCAAAGAGAAATTGATCATCGGTACGTCATGTCTCTCTGCTAGTACAACCTCTAGCCCATTACTCAATCTTGCCCTTTGGATATCAGGCAAATTTAACTTGGGGAACTCAGTCGGGAAAGGAAGTTGGGTACGATCAGCCTTGGTTTCAACTGTGGATGATGCATCGATCGGCGCAACCGTCAATACATACTCACCATCAAGAAGCCATTTGTGCGCCGTTCTTTTTAAGTCGGCGGCACTTGAGTCCAGCGTTGATTGTATATATTGCTTATATTCTTTTGGATCTCCCACATACACTTCACCGCTTGCCAGAATATCCGATTTACCACCAAAACCCCCTACTCTTTGTATGCCCTTAATCCAAGAAGCCTGAATAGAAGTTTTGGTATTGCCTAATAACTTTTTGCTTGGCCCCCTCTTGGTGAAATCTTGAACCACCTTATCGATAGCAGCTTCTAATTCTTCTAAACTTCTTCCTTTGGCTAGATCTGCAGTAATCCAAAATTGGCCTGCAATCTCTCGACCATAATTAAAAGCATTAACGCTGGTTGCCAATCGCTCTTGGTAAACTAATTTTTGATACAGGTAAGAATTCTTTCCTCCCGCTAGAAGTGTGGCAATCAGATCTAGATGTACGCCTTCTAGGGACCCTAATTCTGGGGTATTCCACACTTTGTGTATTCTTGTATTCGGAACTCGATCGTACATTATCTCCCGTTTTTGTCCTGTTCTTTTTGCGATCCATCTTTTCTTCTTGAGAGGAGTAGGCCCTGCTGGTATATCACCAAAATATTTGGTCGCAAGTACTTTTGCGGTTTCTAGATTGATATCACCAGCTAGAACAATCACTGCATTGTTGGGACCATAGTAGGTATTAAACCATTTTCGAACATCATCGAGAGTGGCGGCATTGAGGTCATCCATCGAACCAATAGTTGTCCATGAATACGGGTGACCAGTAGGAAAGGTGGATTTTGCTGCCTGCAAAAATACCCTGCCATAGGGTCTGTTCTCACCCTGGCGTTTTTCGTTCTGGACAACGCCCCTCTGCTCATCAAGCTTCTCTTGATTCACAACACCCAAAAGATGACCCATTCTGTCTGATTCCATCCACAAAGCGAGTTCCAATGCAGTAGTCGGAACATTTTCGAAATAATTGGTTCGATCATTATTGGTGGTCCCATTCATGTTGGTGGCACCCACTTTCTGGAACGGGCCAAAATACTCGTTGTTGTAATGCTCAGTACCATTAAACATCAGATGCTCAAACAAATGAGCAAAACCTGTTTTCCCCATTTCTTCGTCCTTAGACCCAACGTGGTACCAAACATTCACAGCAACTACTGGTATTTTATGATCTTCATGGACAATGACTCTCAAACCGTTGGCTAAAGTAAATTTCTCAAAATTAATTTCAGGTATTTCCTCTACTGCAATTGATGGAAAGGTGACCAAAAGTAGAGAAAGATAAAAAATAAGTTTTCTTAATGTGTACATAATAATATATTTAACCTAGATGTTTTTTGTTGAAATGATAACGGATTTCTAACAAATTGATAACTATATTGAGAGAAGAAATGAAACGCTTACTAGGTATTACCATATTTTCCATGGCAATGATCTTTTCTGTTCACGATGCTTCTGGAGAGAATCAATCAATTCAACTTTCTGAAGCAATTGATGAAATGTTTGTCGACAGGGAGGATAAACCTGGATGTGCAGTTGGAGTAATTAAAGACGGGGAGTATATACACAATTCAGGTTACGGTATGGCTAACCTTGAGCATGGGATGAATATTGACTCGGATTCAATTTTTAGAATAGCGTCAATCAGCAAACAATTCACAGCAATGGCAATAGCGATCCTTGAAGAAAAAGGTTTGCTGTCTTTTGATGATGAAATGAAAAAACACATTCCTGATCTGATGGATTATCAAAGCAAAGTGACAATCAATCAGATGATTCATCACTTCAGTGGTCTCGGTGATTACGAGGACAGTGATTATCCAAACCGTTTCAAAAACGCGGTTGATGAAGAATTTAGATGGGGCAGCGAAGATTACATGAGTAACAATGAGTTTCATGAAATGATAAAGACATTACCCCTGATCATGAAACCTGAAACCAAATTTTGGTACAGCAACACTGGGTACGCTCTTCTTGCACTGGTCGCCGAAAATGTAAGCAGTATGAGTTTGCGAGAGTTAGCTAAAAAAGAGATCTTTGAGCCTCTCGGCATGGATGATTCTTTTTTCAACGATAACGTCAAACTCATTGTAAAAAATAGAGCTGATGGTTATTCCCCCATAAAAAAACATCCAGGCGAATACGAAATCAACATGACTAATCTCAGTTGGGTAGGTGATGGTGGTGTCTTCACTTCTATCAATGATTTTATAAAGTGGGATCAAAATTTTTATGATAATAAACTGGGTGAAGGAAAATCATCCTTGATTGATACGATGGAACAAACTTACGCTCAGACAAAAGTAAAAAAAAGAAATCAAAAACTTTCAAGAGAACAAGAAAACCAGCGCACTTATGCATTTGCCCAAAACCTTGCCTACCATAATGGATTGAAAAGATGGTCTCACTCAGGCTCATGGGTTGCTTATAATAGCCACTATGCGAGGTTTCCTGAAATACGTTTCTCTGTTGTGGTCTTTTGCAACACCGAGGAGATTAATGCTACAAAAGTGACTAATAAAATTATCGATCTATATTTTGAAGAAAATTAAAATGCATTCTTACCGGTTAATTCTCGTCCTACGACCAATTGATGAATGGTTTCTGTACCTTCATAGGTAATGACAGTCTCTAAATTAAGCATGTGACGTATGGGAACATATTCCGCGCTGATTCCAGCTCCACCTAACATATCCCGACAATCTCTAGCAATATCCAAAGCCATTCTCGTGTTATTCCATTTAGCTAATGAAACTTGCGTTGGATTCATCTTTTCCTGATCTTTGAGTTGCCCTAGTCTGTAGGCAATGAGACTGGCTCCTGTAATCTTTCTTTGCATGTCTGCCAACCGTATCTGTATTGCTTGATTCTCTGATAGAGAACGACCGAATAACACTCGGGTCTCTGTGTAGTCCAGAAGTTCTTGTAGACAGGCTTCTGCCGCTCCTATTACACCCCAAGCAATACCGTATCTCGCCTGTGTGAGGCAGCTTAATGGTCCTTTCAAACCGGTGACATTGGGCAGTACATTTTCATTGGGAATTTTGACATTATCAAAAAATAGTTCAGAGGTAACCGATGCTCTCAAAGAAAATTTATTCTCAATTTCGTGAATATCAAAACCTTCTGTATCTGTCTCTATAAGAAAGCCTTTAATGCCATCCTCTGTCATGGCCCAAATCAAAGCAAGGTCAGCTATAGAACCGTTGGTGATCCACATTTTTGAACCATTTATAATCCAATCATTGCCATCCTGTTTAGCATGGGTTTTCATGTTCCCAGGATCGGATCCTCCTTGAGATTCGGTCAATCCAAAACAACCAATCGCCTCTCCTTTAGCTAATTTTGGCAACCAATAGTTTTTTTGTTCATCGCTTCCATATTGATAAATTGGATACATCACCAAACTGCTTTGAACCGATACAAAACTTCTAAGACCGCTATCCCCTCTTTCTAATTCTTTACAGATCAAACCATAACTAATGGCATTCATACCAGCGCAATCGTAGCCTTGAATTGAACTGCCAAAAAGTCCTAATGATGCGATATCAGGGATTAATTCAGCTGGAAAGGTATGGTTTTCAAAACATTCTTGAATAATGGGTATTACATTATCATTAACAAATCGACCCACATTACCTTGCACCAACTGTTCTTCTTCAGTCAGGAGTGCATTGATATCAAATAAATCTAGGTTCATAACTGACCTCTGAACTAAATTATAGGATCTTATGTTTTCCTTTCAGGACTTCAGCAAACATAACAAAATCTCCTATCAGGCTATAAAAAGGATACTTAAAGGTTGCAGGTTTGTTTTTTTCAATAAAAAAATGGCCAAACCAGGCACAACCGTACCCAGAAATAATGGCATAAGCCAGAAACATCGGATCGACGGTAATAACACAACGTAGAGTAAAAAAAATAACCAAACAAGTGCCTATAAAATGGGTGAGCTTGGTATATTTATGCTTGTGTTCATTGATGTAGAACGGATAAAACTCTTTAAAATTTGCAAATGTTTTTTTAGTCATCCTGTCATCCTAACACATCATCGCATCCTTAACTGCTCACCAAGATCGTTGAGAAGAGTCTTGGTAGAGTCCCAACTCATGCAAGCATCGGTCAGCGATACCCCATATTTTAACTGTGATAGATCTTCAGTGATTTTTTGATTGCCTTCATTAATATTGCTTTCTAACATCAGTCCAATAATGGATTGATTGGCATCAAGCACTTGATCAATGCAATTATGTGCAACACTTGATTGCAGATTAAAATCTTTATTCGAGTTCCCATGACTACAATCAATCATGATTCTTGGAGGCAAATCTTCTTCATTGAGCTTTTTCTCGCAAAGTGCAACGCTACTCTTATCATAATTCGGCTGCACGCCCCCTCTTAACACAACATGGCTGTATCGGTTTCCCTTAGTTTCATAAACAGTTATCTGCCCTGCTTCATTGAGACCTAAGAAATGATGCGATTCCCGTGAAGATTTAATAGCATTAATCGCAACGGATAAAGAGCCGTCTGTGCCATTTTTAAAACCAACAGCAGTAGATAGACCACTAGCAATCTCTCGATGGGTTTGTGACTCTGTTGTTCTTGCACCAATTGCTGTCCAGCTGATTAAATCTCCAAGATATTGCGGCATAATTGGATCTAGAGCTTCGGTTGCTATTGACAAGCCAATTTCATTCAAGTGAATTAATAGAGAACGTGCTATATGAACGCCCTTATCAATCTGAAATGTGTCATCCATGGTTGGGTCATTGATTAAACCTTTCCAGCCAATTGTTGTTCTTGGTTTTTCAAAATAGACACGCATTAAAATGTGAAAAACATCAGATAACTTGATTGACAATTCTTTCAATCGATTTGCATAATCCTTGGCAGCTTCAACATCATGAATTGAACAGGGCCCAACAACCACAATCAGCCGCTTATCTTTTCGGTCTAAAATAGACATCAGGTCTTTACGACTACTCAAGACAGTTTCCCTAGCAGCATCTGTCAACGGCAGAATTGCTTTCAATACCCTTGGAGGAGGCAGCTTCTCCTTGGCAATAACATTGATATTATGTATTTGGTCATTCATTATTTATTAACAGAATAGTAGTGGAACTAATTGATGTAAATTGGAACCCTACTATTTCCCACTTTTTAAGGTTGTATAGTGTAATAAATCCTTGGATATAAATATATATAAAGGATTAGCTACTTCATTTGGTACCTGTAATGTTAGCAAATCCCCAATAGTTATAGCCTAGTATCTTTGGTGTTCCCGGCAAATACATGGTTTCCAGTTGTGTGATGGAGAATCCTGCTGATTTAATGAGATTTGGGATATCTCGATTAATATTGCACCCTCCTGAAATCTTTTTCCAATATGGATTAATCCTTTCTTGCCACTTCAGCGTGTTTTCATCTGGAGCCTTGCCATGTTCACAAAATATCATCACTCCCTCAGGTTTTATGACTCTTTTGATTTCTTTGATTGCTTTTTCAACTTCAGGAATCGAACACATAGTGTAGGTTATAAGCACGGTATCTACTGAATCATCGATGAGGGGTATTTCCTCTGCCTCTTTAAGTAAAAACTCAACATCTAAATCCAATCCTGAGACAACTTTCTTTGCCATTTCATGAAGTTCTTCAGACGGATCAAGTCCCCATATTTTTTTGACTTTAGAGGTTTCATAAAAAGGAAGATTTAGTCCGGAGCCAATTCCAACTTCCAGGATGTTTCCCTTAGCATGAGGGACAACTTTCTGACGTTGCTCACTAATGGGTTCTAGACTACAAGTACAATTTAATATTCTGGGGAGAATGTATTTATCATAGAGTTTCATGTTTTCCTTGGGTATAAATACATGATTAATCTTCCCTTGAATCTAGTTAATTGTCCAGTATGTTTCCTTGCCTATTTCAGGGGCATCTGGAATGGCTCTGACTAAGATTAGTGAAGCCACAGCAATGCTTGCTCCTATCAAAAATACAGCACCATGATTCTCTATCCAAACCAACCCCAGGAGAGCTGGCAATAAAACTGCAGCTATATGGTTTATGGTAAAACTGATTCCTGAAGTAGATGCAATATCAGCAGGATCAGCTATCTTCTGGAAGTAGGTATTTATGGCAAAGGATATAGAGAAAAAAACATTATCTAAAATGTATAGCACTAAAGCTATATTCATACTATCTACAACTGCATAGCCGAGGAATATGATAATCAAACCTATATATTCCAGAGTCAGTGCCTTTCTCTCACCAATTCTCTCAACCAGAAGTCCCAGTTTTGGGGCAATCCAAATGGTGATGCCTGCATTGACCAGAAATAACAAAACCATCTTGTCTAAAGGAAACCCAAATTTTTGAACAAGTAAAAATCCAGCAAAGACCATAAAGATTTGTCTTCTAGCACCAGCTAAGAATGTTAATGCGTAATAAAGCCAGTAGCGCTTGCGAAAAACTAGTTCCTTGCGTTGCTCAACTATTTCATTAAATTGCGGAAAATAAAACCTACAAAAGATACCAATTATTACAGTGAATGCACCAGCTACAGCATAGATCCAAGCATAAGTTGGTTCAAATAGAATCACAATGAGATAGAGAACGGCAAGAATTGCCAATGTAGAAGCGGAGTGGATACTTATAATCTTACCCAGCATCCGGGGTGCTTCTTCTTTGGTTAACCATTGCAAACTTAAAGAGGATCGCAATGTTTCTAAGTAGTGAAAGCCGGTAGACATGATTACTGTTGTGATATAGAGACCCAGGATTGAGGGGAAAAAGCCGGTCAGTACCGTACCAATTCCTAGTAAGATTAAACTAATAATTGCAAAATTTTGCTGACGAATAAAAAGCAATAAGAACACTACAGTAAATGCTAAAAATCCAGGTACCTCTCGCAAGCTTTGTAGCATCCCGATCTCTTTGCCGCCAAAATTTGCTATCTCTACTACAAAATTGTTCAGGAGAGCCTGCCAAACTGAAAAGGCTATAGGAGAACCAATCGCTAAGATAAAAAGTAGTGTCTTTCTATTTCTTGGTATTGAAAACATTGGTCAGCATATTTAGTACAGTGAATCGGGGTAGTTCAAGATACATTATTTCCTATATTTTTTGTGAAGAGATAATCTAATCAACCCTTTTGCTATTGTAATGCAGGCCAAACCTGTTCACCGATCAGTTTAATTTGTTCCTCAGGCTCATCGTGCACACGTATCGCGATCTCAGTTAACCCAGCGTCTTTAAATTTTTTGAGAGTTTCGATTGCACAATCGATCTGATCCAGTCCACCGGCAAATGAGATGTTTTCGATCATCTTGTTGATCAGCTCATCTGGCACGTTTTCGATGACATGGGTACTGCGTCTGAACGCATTTAGAAAATCCTGTTCATGATCACGCATGAACTTGACTTCATCGGGTTCCAGGAATGGTGCAAAATATTGCTCGCCGAGCCAACCACGGAGCATCAGCTCGCGCCTTGCTTCGCGTATCGAGGCTTCTGCATCTTCCTTGATATGCCATGCCCAAAAGTTGCTGATCCGAAAATCATCTGAAGAGCGACCGGCTGCTTTGAGGTCGGCGTGGGTAGCTTCAACGAATTCTTTCATAAGGGATGGCACGAAGTCACTGGTGATCAGCCCGTCAGCCAGCCGTGTTGACAGCCGCCGAGTCTGTGGATGGTTTGAGCCAAAGTAAATCAGTGGCGGTTCATCGGTGGCCCATTCGGGTTTATAGCCAAACACCTTATAGAACTCACCCCTATAATTCATCATCTCATTGGGAGAAATCCCTTTCAGAATTTCTAGGCATTCGCGCACCTTGCCAACAAATCGCTCACGGCCTTTCCCCATAACCTGACTTACAGCACCGCCACCACCAATCATGATCATTGCCCTGCCGTTGCTGAGATCATTCAATGCAAACAACAAATTGGCAATTTTCAGCGGATGCAGTTCTACTGGGGCAACGGCCATTGGACCGAGGCGGATTCGTGACGAGCGTTCCGCCAACAGTGACAATGTAAAGAAAGGATCCCGTGACCAGCCATAGTTGGCGGACCAAACGCCGCGTAAACCATAGTTCTCTACCATTAAGCCAAGTTCCGCGGCTTCTTGCGGTGAAGTGAATTCATTCAGGATGATGTCGATTTCCATGAGGGATTATTTAAATTCAATCATTATTGTTTTTTATTGTTTTTCTCATGAAATAAGCTGTTGAGGCAATCCAGACCATGACACTAAGAAATACAAACCATTCTAGTATTGGTAAAGCCCATATTTCGGGCCGGTTCTTTAAAATTTCAACGATACTGCCGCTGCCCTCTTGAGAGGCGGGAAGGAACCATAGAAATAAAGCAAAAGCTAACATTGTTATACCACTTGCTATGGCAGTAACTTTGGGCAACTGTGGTTGGCGACTACAGAGGATGTACAAGCTATAACCAAGAGCCACCAGTAACCCCCCGCGAAAAAAAGTATTTGCCGTCACCATGTGAATCTCCAATTGATTCATAGGATATATTCCCACAAGAGTCACAGTGATACTGGTTACCAATCCAACGATGCCTAAACACAGTCCCCAGCTACCGCCTATGTGTAGAGCCATCCCTAACATGAAGCAAGAAGTGAATAAGCCACCTAGGATCAACCCTCCATTGAATAGACGTGCAAGAGAGGATACCCCTATTTCGCCTAATTCTGAAATAAAATGATTGAGAAAACTGTAAGCTTCATTTTGCCTTCCTATATAGAATGATGCTGTAATCAACACGCATAATAGGATAATCAACACTCCTACTTGAGCCATATAAGAACTGGCAAAAATTAATTTTTCTACACCGTTGTTTTTTATCATAAAGATGGTTTAAAAATTTTCCTTAAATGGACGGAGATCAATTTCCTGTGTCCAAGCACTCCTCTGTTGATTATGCAATGTCCAGAAGGTTTCTGCGATTGCATGGATATCGAGTAACCCGTCTTTACCCAGTCCAGCAACATAATCTGGATAACCTTTGACAACTTTGTCCCCATTGATTGCTCCATCAATAATCACATGTGCGACATGGATCTCTTGCCTACCAAACTCACGGGCCAAGGATTGAACCATTAAACGCAATGCACCCTTACCCGCAGCGAAGGCGGAAAAATTGGCTCGCCCACGGAGTGAACCCGATGCACCGGTAAACAACAGAGACCGTTTGGGAGCGGCATCGCCTTGTTCCAACATCAAACGTAAAACGGCTTGTGAGGTTAAAAAACCACCCATACACAAGACCCGCCACATGCTTTCAAAAATTTCTGGTGTAACATCAAGAAATGGATCAGGACGGTTATTGCCGGTATTGTAAATTGCCAATTCTAGCGGTAGATTGCTAGCACGAACCCTATCAATCATTGCATTGATGTCAGCTTCATCGGTTACATTGGCAGTGATTGGCACGGCTTGACCGCCATTGGAGTTTATTAGTTCTGCAATGTGTTCAACTTTATCTGTTGTCCGACCACAAACAAAGATCTGAATACCTTCTCTTGCAAAGCGTTTACAAAGTGCTGCTCCAAGTCCTTGTTCAGGCCCTACGCCCATTATCAGTGCGCTAGTTTTTGCTGTCATACTTACTCCTCAGACTTGGGATTCATGGATGTTACCAGTTCTTCAACTATAAACAATGGGGGCTCACCATGATCTAGAACTGTAGAGTGGAAATCACGTATATCAAAATTGTCACCCAATTTTTGTTTGGTTTTTTCTCTTAATTCCAGAATCTTTAGCATTCCAACCTTATAACTGCAAGCTTGTCCAGGCCATACTATGTATCTTTCTATTTCCGCAGTAACTTCAGTATCTGACATACCTGTTACTTTCTTCATGTAATCCATGGCCTCTTCTCGAGTCCAACGCTTGAAATGAATTCCTGTATCAACAACAAGTCTGACAGCTCTAAATAACTCACTCTGCAAAACTCCTAATTCATCATAGGGATTGTTGGCAAGGCCAATTTCTAAAGACAGTCTTTCGGCGTAAAGTGCCCACCCTTCGCCAAATGCTGAAGTGTAATATCCAAATCTTCTATACAACGATAGATCTTCGTTTTCCAAGTTGAGGGCATTTTGCAAATGGTGTCCTGGAATAGCTTCATGAAAAGCTAGGGTACGCATGCTGTATGTTGGGGTTTGTTTGATATCATAAAGATTGGCATAAAAAACACCCGGCCTACTCCCATCTAATGCTGGCGACATGTAATATCCCCCGGCTTGATTTTGTTCTGAGTATTCTGGAACCGCTCTAACCTCTACTTTTGATTTAGGCATTTTATGAAAATAATTCTCTGCTTCCCTCCATGTCTCTTCAACAATGTCAGAATAATCTCGGACTACCAGTGCTTTCCTATCCGGGGTATCTGAGTACAAGAATTTGGGATCCTCATTGAGTTCATTCATCAATTGACCTACATTTAGATCATTGCCATAACCCAACTGGCTGAGAATTTCTTGCATGCGGATAGTAATCCTTTGCACTTCTGTGAGTCCAATATTGTGAATTTCCTCCGCCGAATAATCCGTTGTCGTATAAACCTTTAGCCTGAGGGCATAAAAATCATCTCCATCAGGTAAAGACCACACCCCGTGATTGATGTTTGCTTGGGGTAAGGTTTCGTTCATAAATGTAAGCAAAAGCTCAAATCCAGGCTGGACACTGTCTTCAATTGCTGAATCTAGCTTTAAAACCAGATCTTCAGAGGTTTCTGTGTCTAATTCTAATTTTTTAATTTTTCTTACAAAGACCTCTCTGAGCGGGTTTTCTTCATGCTTATAATTCAGAAATTCAGTTAGTTGTCTTATGACATGATCAAATACAAATTTTGGAGGGTAGATACCCGCTTTTCTTTGCGCATCTAGAATTTCTAAAGATGCTCTAAATGAGTCGTCAAATAAATTGAGTCTATCAACATAGGCTTCGGCTTCTTTTGCATTCCTGATGGGATGAATATCGGTCATGAATTCAACTATGTTTAAATGAATGCCTCCTATTTGGTTTAGAGGAAAGCTGTGATAGGGGAATTTCTCAGATTCTTCAATAGTATTATTTAGGTCAAAAACAGCAATCTTTTTGGTTATTTTTTGTTGTTTTGAGAGCGAAGCATCTTTATAGGCAAGCAACATTGATTTGGCTTCTTTTGCCTCGATCAGATCTTCTTCCAGATCCTCCAATCCAGTAATAGAAATTCTAGATTGATGGCCTATAATCCAATTAAACCGATCCACTATGCCTAAATAGGTTAGAGCTTCGGGTGAGTCGAACAGTTCTAAAATAAGTTCTTTACCAAGGTAGTGATCCAGGGAAAAGGGTTTCATAAGAAATACATTTCCCAAATACAGAATTCCTAGGATGAACGCTGTAGCAAATAAATAACCAATCCATTTAAAAAATCTTCTCATATCATTTCTACTCCATTTTTTATTTTTTTTGCTCTTCAGTCTCGTCTCGGTGTTTTTTGAGATAAGACATAAAAGGGGTTCCACCAGTTCCTCTAATCGTTGAACCACCATGTCCAAAAGGATTCTTTTTCTGTGACTGTTTGTGAATATAGGCGTCTGCATATTTTAGATGAAGGGCACGGAAAACTCTGATTTGCTCCAGACAAGCATTGTAAGAGTCCTTGAGTTTCCCTGATTCATCGATTAGCTCCTTAACCTTAGATGAGGCTTCTATTTTTTCTATGAATGTCCTATGTTCAGGAGGCATATACTCACGCATCTCATTGAGATAATGACGTAGATTATCGCTTGTATGCTGGATTCCTAAAGCACCATCTAAACTGGGGATAATACTGCTTTGTGCTCCCGTCTCCCCTCGGAAAAATTGGGGTCTGTTATCAAACTGATTTTCAAAAACTAATCCACCTTTAAGGTCGGGGTTGTCTTTGGATCCAAAAATAAATGGCCTGACTCTATGGTAGTAAATATAGGGATCGCACCTTTCAGTCATTCTTGAGAAAACCCGATTGACATCAAGTAAAGATAGTTGAATCTGATTAAAAAGATTCTCCACTTCCTGCTCGCTTGATTTAGATGTACATTGCGAAATAATTTCAGCTGCCTCAACGGCATCTGAGGCAGCGTTTTCGATGCAAACATGGATAGTAACAAACCAATCTTCATCCACACCTCCCAAAAAATTGGTAATTAGCCCCACATTATCTAGTGAAATAGGCTCTTCATGGTTGATTAGAAACCAGTTATCAAGACAATAACTTGCATAACTGAGTATCGGGGGTCTACCAAGCGACTTGGCGACCTGAACCCAAGGCTTTGCAACCACCTCGGGTAAGCTTTCTCTTGGTTTGATGTCGCCCCAAATGTAGGAATGAGCAATAAAACTGAGCTGCACCATAGCAAGCTTTAAATCTTGGTCAAAGTTATTTGTAATTAATTCATCAACAGCCAGATCATCCCGTTTCAAGGATTCAATAGTTTTTGGAACCCTGCCGGTCAGAAGCAGCTTTGGCAGATTAGTTGCTATTTCATGCAATCTACCAAGAGAAGCAGATGAGTTAATTGAATACTCTCTGATTGGATTTGCACTTGGTAGAAAACCTCTCATCAGCCCTGTTAATATATCTTACCTTTCAAAAATAAAATTATTCCAGATAAAGCACTGATACATGCAAGAATTGAGAACACTTTAAGTAAGAAATTATCTATGTTATCTCTTTCCGAATAATCAATAATATGAGCTCCCCATAAAAAGTCCCAAGTTCGCCAAGAATCCGATCTTATGGCGGTTACTTCCCCGCTTATCGCATTTAGATATACGTTCACATCATCATCGGATTGAGTGCTGACTTTGAATAATGGCAAGCTTCTACCTCTAAACTCTGAGCCTCTAGAATGGCTTTCAATCTTAAGGGCTCCAAGAGGGGTCAAAGAAGTTTTTTCTATCACTATTTGTTTCGCCTCTTTTTCATTGAGATCAGTTAGTTCATTACCACTTAAGTCTGTGTAATACGTTTTCGATTCTCCCTCAACCTTAACTATCCACTCGTCCAACCTTTTCAGGATGCTTATATTTTTAGCTTTAAAAGTGGCTGTAGTGTTGCTCAGATCAATTGGTGAAGCTTCTTGATCGATAAGATAGTGCTCGCCTCTAATTAACTCAATTTTATTAAAAGCAAAATAAATTCCTGAAACAGTCCAGAGTAATAACTGGATGGAGATAGCAAGACTTAAATACTTATGAAATGAACGTACCATGGATACTCATGATATAGGTATTTAGAGTAAAAATCGTGGTGAGACTAATGAAAGGAGAATGGGAACCTCATTATCTCCAGATTTTTGATCTTGTTGAGTGTATAAAGACCAACTAGATATCTTTTTAATCAAGATTAAGCATTGCAAACCCAAGGCTCTTGAGTTTTTGAATGAGTTCTTTTTGGGTTTCTTTTTCTAAAGAAATGAACGGGGGTCGGACAATCGTCCAATCAGGATGGTTGCTGTAATAGGATATAACCGATTTCAGTGCCGGAATCATTGGGTAGGATTCCAGTACAGTGCGAACCTGATTCAATTGCTCTTGTAGATTATCTGCTCGATCAGATTTCCATTCCTTATAGAGATTGTAGATTGCATTGGGATTGATGTTTGCGGTTGCAGAAATACATCCAGCACCTCCAGCTCGCATTGTTTGAAGCAGAAAATGTTCACTCCCTGCAAACACTCGAAAATCATCCCATTGACGCTCCAGTATGCTTTGAGTGTTGTCCCAGTTACCTGAGCTGTCCTTAACCCCTGCTATTACATTGGGATACCTAATGATCAGACGCTCAATGAGATCCAGGCTAATACTCACACCTGAAACTGGTGGTATATGGTAAAGGTAGATTTTAAGTGCACTGTTACCAACACGCTCAATAGTCTCTGCATAACTTCTAAGAAGTCCGTCATCGCTAATATCTTTATAAAAGAAAGGGGGTAATATTAAAGTACCTTTGCAACCTAATTTTACTGCATGTGAAGTGAGTTGAACGGTTTCTGTAAGAGAACAACAACCGGTCCCTGGCATCAGTAAGGAGGGATTAATTCCAGCATCAATCAGGTCATCAAGTAAGGATATTTTTTCTTCAAGTGATAGTGAATTTGCCTCACTAGTTGTTCCAAACAAAACAAGAGCGACATTCTGAGATGACAGCCAATGACATAGTTTTACAAGTCGTCTCGAGTCAGGTTTCAGGTCTTTCGTAAACGGAGTGAGTACCGGACTTAAAACACCGGAGAATTTTAGAGAATTTTCAGACATTGTTATTTTGTCAAATAAGCATATTCAACACATTTATCTGCTTTGAGGGGAATGTTGGTGTTTCTAGCAAAAACACTTGAGCCAGAATAACAAGTTGCTCTGACTAAACGGAGCACACTCTCCTCTTCGGCATATTGTGCTTGGGCAACTGGCACATAAAGTTTCCCGATGATCAGTACTAAACAACAGGCAATGATGCCAAGTAAAAAGTTTTTCATAATAGTCTCCTGAAAGATTGATTACTTAAATCTACTCCAACAGTTGCACTACTTGCAATTTTTTATTAATTAGTCAGTTAATTAGAATTTATTTTGAAACCTCTTGCCAAAGTCTAAAGAAATTTCCTCCCATGACTTTCCCAACAGTTTCATCATCATGACCTCTGTATATCATTTCTTCAGCTATCGCACTGAAATTTGCTTCTCTGCCAAAACCTTTACTGTATTTTGAAACACCCCTGAGATCAGAAGCAATCCCAACATGCTCGGGACCAACCAAATCTATAACATGATCAATATAGTCGACCATCCTAGTAACAGATTCTATATATCGTCCATGGGGCCATATGCCTACGATACCACCCTTTTCAGCTATCAAGATAACCTCTTCGTCTGTCAAAGCCCTGTCTTGATCTCTCAGAGCTTTAAGACCTCCGTGACTAAAAATTACCGGATCCTTTGAAATCTCTAAGACGTCCTTAATGGTTTCAGTATTTGCATGGGCAACATCAATAATGAGATTCAGCCTATTAGCTTCCTCAACAACCTTTTCTCCAAATTCCGTTAAACCGCCAGGGCTGTAGGGATGACTCTGAATATGACCCAACGCATTCGCTCTAAAATGTACTAATTGAATTAACCTGAGCCCCATCTCATAAAATCTATAGAGATTCTCTATATCGCCTTCAAGACCATCAGCACCTTCCATTGCAGGAATAATCGCCAAATTGCCTTCATCTCTTGCTTTAAATAGGATGGATGGTGAATCTGCATGCACCGCCCTTCCCTCTGTAAAGGTATTCTGAATGCGTTGCAAACGCTCTAAAGTTAGAGCAAAGGATTGCCCAGAAGAAGGCTTGTACTGTCCTTTAGGCACTGTTCCATCTTCGGTATCGTAATCACCTGTATAAGCCATATCAGTACTGATTGAGGCAACCACCACATTGATATTATGTGCTTTATAACGATGAATTTCTTCTTCGGAAATGCTATCTATATTCGACCTATGGAACCTACTGGGATGGGCATGCATGTCCGCAAAGATAAAATTAGAATTGATTGACTTGATCCTTGCATCTAAATCTTTGTTTTGTTCTGCACCATCAACTGAACCGGCAAGCAGCAAGATTGATAAGGTTAGGAAGATCTGTTTTTTCATACCCGAAAACTATATAGTAAATTGGTCAAACCTCAAATTCTTGATGATGGTTTGGATTCTGAAGAAACTCAACTAAAAAATAGAAGTAATTAACAAACTACCGCTGACCACATCAGTCAGTTTTATTGTCAAGTTGCGTCGTTGTATCACTCTTTTTGAGAATCATATACAACACCGCGGACAAGCCTGCGGTACTAAAAATCATACACATGACCATGATCTGATAGCGTGCAGCAGTAAGAGGATCAACCCCAGACAAGATCTGACCAGTCATCATGCCTGGTAACGATACCAGGCCAACTGCCAGGAGCGCATTGACTTGTGGGATCATTGCTGCCTCCATCGCGGCTCTCCGAGCACTTAAATAATCATCACCTCGCTCAAGTTCGGCATGAAACCGCTCTCCTGCCAAGCTAATCGTATTCATGCTGTTAGCAAACACCATTCCGGCGAGAGGGATCACGAAACGTGGCTCAAACCAGCGTGGTAGTTCGAGGATGATTTGTGTGACGAGTAACAATACGCCTAATCCACTCACACCGAGTGCAATAGTGACCACGGAATAAGGCTTGATACCGCGATCTGCCAACGGGCGGAGTGCAATCCATGATGACATAGCGATCATAAAGATCACCACTAACACAACGAGCACTGGCTCATCGGTCTCGAAGATATAGGTGAGCACATAGCCGATCAGCAAAAGCTGCACAAGCATGCGAATGTTGGCGTAGATTGCCTGCAACGCATTCAGGCGCCAGGCCCACATGATGGCGATCAGCAGAATCACCGGCAGAAAACCTAACAACAGGCTTGCGATTGGAATTGTGGTAACGGATTCATTCATTGTTTTTAAAACTACCTTGTGCTTGGATTACTGGGTTCAAAAAACTTTGGGTCTCTGATGAATGGATATATAAATTGTCTGAAATAGCCTTTAGGAAATTTCTCATTTTTAAGACCCATTTCTTGCGGCCAGTCATTGCCGGGAAGATAATAAGTACCAAACATCTTATCAATAAATGGAAAATGAATAGCATAATTTGTGTTATAAAATTTTTGGTCCTTGCCATGGTGCCAATGATGATACTGAGGAGTTACCAATAAGTATTTTAAGGGTCCAAATGGAATGCGGGTATTTGCATGAGCGATCACCGCCTGAATTGCAACAATTACGACATATACATAAAAAACATCGTTAGAAAAGCCAAGCACGTATAAAGGTATATAGGAGAAAGACCTGGTAACAAAAATATCAACCATATGGAGTCTTGATCCTGAAATCCAGTCTACATATTTTATCGAGTGATGAACTGAATGAAATCTCCATAGAAGACTATTAACATGAAACGAGCGGTGAGCAAGGTATTGAAATAAATCAGCCACAAACATTGCAAGAAATAATTGCAATAAGAAGGGTAAGTAAGACACAAGATTTTGGACTTGTTCCATTCCTATATCACTAAAAAATAGCTCTGCAGGTAACTTAACTGCAACCGCAATATACTGCACTAGAAGCTGTGCCTTACATAAATAAATCAGATCGGTCTTCCACTCAGGATGAAATTTAGTCTGTTCAGAACGCTTTGGTAGAAACATCTCGATTGGAATAAAAATTAGTGAAAGCACTAAAATTTCCAAGAGCATCCAATCCAGGCTGATGGAAAATATACTTTGCTCAAATTCTTTCACCTCAATGCCAGTTCCTCCAAGCAAGATAGCCAAAACAGAAATCGACATTCCAATAACAGCATGTTTGGTTCTTTTGCTAAGCAAGATGCTCAAAAGTGCAAATATAAAAGAGAAAAATAAACAGGCAAATAATACCCACCTCAATATTGCTATCGGGTAATAAGACCTAAATTCTTCAGTAGTGAAATATTCTGGAAAGAGAAAACAAATGACTGCTCCAAATGAAACCAGTGAGAAAAATATTGATAAATAACCACTTATCGTACCTTCTCCCAGTTGTATTTTTTTAGGTTCTTGGTTCATAAGAAAAGAGGCGAATAAAACGTTCTAAGGAACTAATTATCTTTGGTCGTCTCTTCTTTCACTAACTCTCTTAATAAGATTGACTTACATTCTTTATATTCACTAGATTGAAATAGGCTATCTGAAAAAGCAAGTGTTTCGTCAACAACAAAGTTCATACAGATTGGTGGCATTTTTATCCCTTTCAAGTTCACGGTTTTTTTACAAGAAGGAACGAGTCGTCCAGATTCGTGAACAACAAAATCTCTACATATCGTTGGTGATTGCATCTCTTTCTGGTTCACAGTTTTATGAGTAGTTTCCATCTCTGTACAAGAAAACATCAATAGTCCTGTAATTAAGATTAGTTTTTTCACCTGTCTGATTTAATCATTTCTAAGTGATCAGTACTACACGAAAGACCACATAAGTGGCCTTTCTTAGGTATAAATTATTTTTCAATTAGTCAACTGCTGAGAGGGTAGTACATAA
>ERZ651768.959-NODE-959-length-21446-cov-6.385418_pt1 | contig 21446 bp, 24 predicted proteins | sample MGYA00514754_ERZ651768 | MGnify/ENA metagenome assembly ERZ651768
ACGCCATTAGGGGGCTGCATGTCCCACATTTTCTGCCTGATATCAGCCCGTGTCGGGAATTTGGTCGGCAAAATGTCGGCAGAAGTGAACCGGTTGAGCTAGGGCGGCACCTTTATATTGTTATGTAGTGGCTCAGACTATTTCTCGGAACATTTGATTACTACCCTATTAGCTCTCTAATAGCATCATCCGCAATTTTTCTTTCGTAGGGTTGAGACAATGACCCTCCTACATGGCCCCATATAGAAGAGATTTCCCTAAAAGTAGCATTCGGAATAAGCGATGCTTCGTCTCGATTATCGTCTGACCAGAAATATTGGTCTGTGGAGGTCGGCATTATGAAACCGTCAGCTTTTATCGATTCCAAGGCGACTTTAAGGTTTCTTCTATACCGTGGATTGTTGCTAATATCAGCGTTCTGCCAGGCCCGAATGTGCACCAGAATATCATTAGGGTCTTTCGGTCCTAAAAGAGCGTCGAAAGCATCAGGCATTTCTTTAAAAGATTCTAGGCCAAAATTTTCGTGGCCATTCTGTCTGAAAAATTCTTGTGAGAAAGCCCAAGCAGAATAGATTGTGTTGAAAGCCTTCATTCCACTAGTAGGATATTCAGTGTAATTCCCATTGTCGAAAACAGGATCTACAGCGATAGCTGTGGCTAGGCTTTCAAGAAACAACCAATTGTGCCCAGAGCATTTTGCGGTACCACAGATTGGCACAAAATTTTCTACCATATCAGGGTACATGGCAGCCCAATGAAAAGTTTGCAGACCACCCATTGAAAAACCTGTCACTAGCCTAATTTTTGAAATACCTAGACCCTCGGTGAGGAGTTTATGTTGAGCTTCAATATTGTCGTAAATCGTGACTGCAGGGAAATTCGGTCCATTGAAAGGAGCCGAAGTATTGGACGGAGAAGAAGAAAGACCATTGCCAAACATATTCGGAGCAACGATGAAATGTTTTTCTGGAGATATTGGCCTGTTTTCTCCTTCTAAGTAAATCCTTTCAGAATTTTCGTGTGTCCCCCCCACAGGATGTGGCAGAAGAATCACATTGCTTTTATCTTTATTTAAAGTGCCTAAAGTTTTATAGGCAAGTTTGGCATTAGGCAGGACTGCTCCACATTGGAATTCGAAATCACCTAAGTTGAATATTTCATACTCACTTATAGAATCTCGGTAGTGTGGCATTTACTTTTCCTCCAAGGTTGCAAGTTAACTTAATCTCTTGTAGATAACAGTAATCTACCCCTCTGTAATTCTGGAGTTGCCTCCAAACTTTCAACCATATCAAACCAAGCATTAACAAATGCTGGATCTTCATAATTAGTCTTGGCATTTGAGTCAGCTTCCCCTTGATCTTTTGCAGCAAGAAATAGCCAACAGCGGTTAATGTTGCCACTCCTCGCGGATATGAAACCAACGGTCTGGCCCTTATCAGCTATGTAGTCAACGACCCTTCTTGCCCTGGGCATAAAATCCCTAGACCTTCCTTTAGCCGGTAGAAGGTGCATAGCATTAAAAGCTCCTGGTTTCTCACTCGGCACATTGGTCATTGGAACAACAATTTCTGCTCTGGTATAAATCAATTTTTCCGCAAGTTTTTTCTGTATTTCGTCTCGCTTTTTACCAGCTTCCGAATCAAATATTGACTCTAAATCTTTATCTGCTTCTGACTGGTCTTCATACCTGTTCATGGTCCAGAACACACCAGGAGTACCGCTTGCAGCGGCGACTAATGCCATGGTGGCCCCTTCGGACTTTCTTAGTTTCGTGTACTCAATCATGTCCTGTGTGAATTCTCTGCCAATTCCTAATGCCGAATTCCACCTGGTTATGTTTATTGCAGCCATTCTTAACCTCCTGGGCAACATATCGTTTAATAAAAAATTAAGATAAATATCGCGCAATAGTAACATTTTGACTACCACACGGTGTGATTGGAATTCGTACTATTAGGGGTAGATAAATGGGGTACGCACGAAGGGGTGTCACGTAGCATTCTCTCCGATGAGAACCATGGACGGGGTAGTGCCTCTATATAGGGTGGTGACAGTTTCCGACCAAATTTTTAAACCGCTAATATCAATTAACAATCAGGCACAAGAATTGATTCAAACTTTCGTATTTTATGGTTATCCTAAACAGGTTTCTCAGGTCGGAGTATAGTGCGCCTGTGGCCACGAATAAAAGAATAAAAGGTTGGAGATACTTATGAATAGATATGATGGAATGAGCGCGTTGGTAACCGGTGCTGCGTCAGGGATTGGTCGTGCGATGGCGCTCCGATTAGCAGATGAAGGCTGCGCAGTTCTTTGTGCAGATATCGATCAAGAGGGGACGGAGAGTACGGCTGCGGAAGTACTCGAGCACGGCGGTAAATCCGCTGCGGTAGTGCTGAATGTCACAGATTCTGATGCGGTGAAGGAGGCACTGGAACGAACAGTTTCAGAGTTTGGGTCTATCGATGTGCTGATGAATAATGCTGGAGTTGGTGGTGGTGCGGGCTGGGATCAGACAATCGCAGTGAACCTCAGTGGGGTCTACTACGGACTATTGCATGGATGTAAGATGATGGCTGAGAGAGGTGGCGGTTCGATCGTAAACACGGCCTCTGTCGCTGGTCTCAACGGGTTAGTTGGGACCACCGCTGGGATATCTCCCGATATTAATCCCAGCGATGGGCCCGGAGCGTACACGGCAGCTAAGCATGGGGTCGTGGGCCTTACTCGCCAATTTGCAGTGATATATGGTAAGCAGAATGTTAGAGTGAACGCATTGTGTCCAGGCTACATTTTTACGCCTATGACCGCAGGTATGCGTGATCGAGAAGGCCGCCAAGAATTTCTAGAGAGCTTGCACCCGATGGGACGTCTGGGTGAGCCAGAGGAAATTGCCTCAGCTGCAGCTTTCCTGGCAAGCGCAGACGCGTCTTTTGTGACTGGAATTGCTTTGCCAGTTGATGGTGGATACGACGCTCGATAGCCACTGGACTCGGAACGTCTATGTCACATCTAAGCCGTAATTCAGATAAGAGACCGGATGGATGCTGCTACATGGCTAGCTGACCGTGCGTTTGGTAAGGCTGTTGCACAGGTGGAGACCAAGTCACTGAACGTTGATATGGGTCTGAATGAGATCAGTACAGAGGAATTATTGGAACTGCTTCATAAGACGGAAGGGTAATATTAAGTCATGAAACCGAGATTCTTTGTAACAACCCCTTCCCATGGTGATGTGGCTTCGATAATAGCGACCGCTAACCATTCTTCCGACTAGATAAAATATCTTTAATAGATGATCTCAGGTAGTCTATTTATCCACCATTCGAATGTACTATTTTGTAATTAAACCCAATTGCTGAGTTTGTAAGTCGTTTCACTTGTTCTCTGTATTGGCTGTAGGCTGGATTGGAACCCACATCCGCCGATGCTTCCATCAAATCGTTGACGCTCTCAAAGCCCGCGGTCACTCGTACAAGGTCAAGATCTCCTGAGCTTTGCCTTTGTATGGTGGGACGTTTTCCTTCTGGCATTGCGTTTCTCCATTCTAGGAGTGTCTCTACCAATCCGGCTGAATCTCCTCTCTTAGCGTACAGAAAGTTCCTGCGCATGAATTGTGTCTTACCAGATGAAATATGGTCTCCACGCTCAATCACATTAAGAACTTCTATCGTAGGTGTTTTTATGCATAGCTCTTCCATATCTGTTTGTCGTTTTTGAATACTCGAATCACTTAAAACATTGTTATTTAGTTCTTCAAATTCTTCCCACCCAGAAAGTCCGAGTGCAGATACTACGTCCCTGTCACGGCTGTGCGGCGTCGTCAGAGAGACCGATACCAGACCTCTTCTACCTGTAGATTTAAGACTATCTATTACAGCTTCAATCAGTTCAAAAGTCTTACCGGGTTTTGGAAGTCTTCTTATCTCTAATGTCAAATCTGGCATGTTTTTCTCCCCATCTAGTTCAGATAAATAGTGGTGTGATTATGGTTGGATTTTATGCAACTTAAGATAATTGAATAGTGATTGTCAATTTATAAACATAAAATTTATTGAAATAGGTTTGCATCAAGGTCCGGGTATAGGGGTCCTATCTACAAGCATGTCGGCAGAAGTGAACCGGTTGGAGTAGGGCGGCACCTTTATATTGGTATGTAGTGGCTCAGACTATTTCTTGCCTATTTGGATACCGTGAGACTTACAGGGCCAGATAACTATTGGATTAGAACTCGTTCGGCCACCAGGGCTGTAAGTCAGTCTTGAACATATCGCCTGTCAGAGCTGGTTCATAGTCTTTAAGTAAAATGTGACAATAAGTGTGACAATTTCACAGCTAGTGAACAGGTATCCCCCGATGCACTATTTTCATCTATTAGTTATATCAATAACCCTATCTTCTCAACAGAGTAAATTTTTCAATAATTGGGATTCAGTCAAGGATAACATCCTTAAATATTTACTTACCGACCAAGTAATTTCAGTAAGCTCTCTCCGCTGTCCTTGCAAAATTTTTGTACTACAGCAATGTCTGCGCTAATACAAAAATCTTTAACCCCCATATCGATATAAGGTTTTGCATCTTCCCAATCATCAATCTCTATTCTTGGTCGAATGCCATGTTCTAATGCAAGTTTGATAATAAATTTATCGGCTTTTTTAACATCCGGATGATCATATTGATCTGGGACTCCTATACTCATCGAATAATCAGCTGGGCCAAATTGAACCATATCTATTCTTTTGACAGAAAGAATGTTTTCCAAGTCATCAACGGCTTCTTTTTTCTCAATCATCACAGCTAATACACCTTGTTCTAAAGTATCCATATACTCTTGTAATGAAGAAGCCTTTCCATGGTAATAAGCGGACCCATATCCAGTATCTCGTCTAGCATTCGCACCTGCAATTCCAGATCCTTTTTTTGTTATGGGGCTTTCAGGTTGCATTGCATCAGCAGCTTCCTGAGCATCTTCCACGGTTCTAAGATCAGCAAACAATAAATTTGGTATTCCTGCTCCGACCGCTCTTTCTGCTAAATATGTCCTGGGTTCCTGATCAAGTTTTACCATGCCCGTCATATGTTTAAACAAATCAGTTGCTCTGGCAAAACTTTCAAGCGAAAACAAATCATATGGAGCATAAGTACCGGAAAATTCTATATAGTCAATAGTTCCAGCATGTCCAATCACTTCCGCCATCCCCGGCCACGGGGAATACATGTGCGTACCAATGGTAGGCTGGTCATTATCAATTAACTCTCGCAATACATTATTATTGTTAATCATATGTAGTCCTTAAAATCATCTATATCATAAGTATATTTCTAGCTATAGCTAACATATGTCAGAGTATAGGTTATTTACAATAAACCGTACAAAAACAAGGTACTTCTAAATACAACTTTCCAGAATAGCCGTGAGATTGCGATGGGTATTGGGGTTGTGGACAGCGTTTGTCAGCTTGAATTTGAATCCTCCCTCAGGGCAAAGTGGTTCAGGAGCACTGTACAAACAGAGTATCTCAGGTGGAGCACCGATACTTGTAGACGACTGTTCAGAAACCGGGGGATGCGAAAAAGTGGTGCCCAGGAAGGGACTCGAACCCCCACTCTCTTACCGAGAAGCGGATTTTAAGTCCGCCGCGTCTACCATTCCGCCACCTGGGCATTTCACATTCCAACTGCTAAAAGCAGAGGGCACATTATAACTGGTTAAGAGTAACAAATGTGTCCTGTTTAGATTTGACCATTATTTATCAAATCTGTCAGATGATAGGAACCAAATTGGATGTTGTATAGAACCGTCGGTGGCCATTTAAACCATAATTTCCCAAAAATTATGACAGGCATTCGCAATGAAAATATACTTGCCACCAATATAGCCCAATAGGCATCATCGCATCAGGTGGTATTTCCAAATATTAAGTTAAGAAGGTTGTAAAAGAGTTCAAAAATTGGCACGCCTATCCTATACTTCGAGAAGGAGTCCCCTAATAAGGAAAGGAGTTATTTGCATGAGTGAGAAAAGTTTCGTCGCCACTCTGATTCTAGCTATTTTGTTAGGTGGTTTTGGTGTACACCGATTCTATGTCGGAAAAATAGGCACAGGAATAGTGATGATTCTGACGCTCGGCGGTTTGGGAATATGGACTTTAATCGACGTTATTATGATTGCGGTCGGTAACTTTAAAGACAGTAACGGATTACCTATAAAACCTCAGGCATAAGAAAGGTTTCATCTATTTGAATTTCGTGGATTTTTCATATGCGTTGTCCAAATTGCGGATCTAGTAACGAAATAGGCACTCGATTTTGTCGTTCCTGTGGTAACGAATTTGGCACGCAGGAATCTACCGAGGATTTTTCAGATTCCTCCCAGAAGTCATATGTCACGGCTGTATGTCTCGCTGCAATTTTTGGAACTGTTGGCATTCATCATTTTTATGTCGGAAGGTGGCTCCATGGGTTATTTGACTTATCTCTCTTGATTGCCGCCGGAATCTTCTTTTTTTCCTCTGCCTGGATCCTAGCAGGACTATTTTTCTTTGTAGATGTAGTACATAACACCTATTTCGTTTACAAATTGATAATAGGGGAATACCGAGATGGTTCCGGAAAGTTAATCAGGATCCCGGGCTTATCATAAAAATCATCGGAAAGTTTTTCTACCAACCTTGGAATAGCAATAAAAACGGCCTAAAATAAAAATGAGGGCGATTTATCATCACCCTCATTCAAATTTCCAGCATGGTGTGTTTTTTGGTTCTTAGGCTATAAACAAAGGTCCAAACACTAATGCCACTATGGACATTAATTTAAGCAGTATGTTCAGTGCTGGTCCCGATGTGTCCTTGAATGGGTCTCCGACCGTATCACCTACAACCGCGGCTGAGTGCTGGTCAGATCCTTTTCCTCCCAAATTGCCTGCCTCAATATACTTCTTGGCATTGTCCCAAGCTCCACCCGCATTTGCCATCATTATTGCGAATAAGAACCCGGTAGCAATGGACCCTACAAGAAGCCCGCCTAGAGCTCCAGGACCCAAAATTATGCCAACCACAATTGGAACCACAACGGCAATAAGACCTGGCATTACCATTTCTTTCATCGCACCTTGTGTAGATATATCAACAGCCCTTGCGTAATCCGCATCAGCTGTTCCCTCTAGCAAGCCTTCTATTTCTCTGAATTGTCTCCGGACCTCTTGCACCATCGCATATGCTGCTCTTCCTACAGCCTGCATAGTAAGCGCTGCAAACAAGAAGGGCATAATCGCACCAATTATAAGGCCCATCATAACTTTTACATTCATTACATCCAGGGTCTGAAGGCCTACTGCCTGAGCATAAGCAGCCATTAAGGCAAGTGCTGTAAGAACAGCGGATCCTATAGCAAAACCTTTTCCTGTAGCCGCTGTTGTATTACCCAGCGAATCTAAAGCATCTGTTCGCTCTCTAACCTCTGGATCAAGCCCTGCCTGCTCAGCAATTCCACCAGCATTATCAGCCACTGGACCATAAGCATCAGTTGCCAGAGTTATACCTAAAGTTGACAGCATACCAACTGCAGCAAGGGCGATTCCATACAATTCTGCGAATTCGTAAGAGAGCCACATCGCTACAATGATAACCAAGCCTGGAATTACTGTGCTAATCATGCCGAGACCTAGTCCACCGATCATAATTGTTGCGGGCCCAGTCTCCGACTGTTCAGCTAATTTCTTGGTAGGGCTATATTCGTATGACGTATAGTACTCAGAGGCAGTACCTATTAACTGCCCTGCTACCAAACCTATCAACACAACCCAGAAAAGATTGAAGTCGAGACCCAAAAGAACAATCAATCCTCCTGTTCCAATTAGGACAAGGGCGCCAGCTGAAAAAATTCCCGTCCTCAGGGACCATAGGAGTCGACCCATGTCAGCTCCTTCCCCTGTTCTAACTAAAAAGGTACCGATTATTGAAGCAATGATTCCTATGGATGCAACCAGAAGAGGAAACAACTGTAACTCTAAAGTTTTGGCCCCTAGGAACGATGCACCTACCGCTGCTAAGGCGACAGTCGCAATTATCGATCCCACATAGGACTCAAAAAGGTCAGCTCCCATACCTGCAACGTCACCAACATTATCCCCGACATTGTCAGCTACAGTAGCAGGGTTGCGGGGATCGTCCTCGGGTATTCCTTGTTCTATCTTACCTACCAAGTCCGCCCCCACATCGGCAGCTTTGGTAAAAATTCCTCCGCCAACCCTGGCGAACAAGGCTATTGATGATGCTCCAAATCCAAATCCAGCCACTATAGATGCATCATTACTAAAAACAATAAGCATCAAAGTCACACCAATAAGTGCAAGCCCTACCACCGACATGCCCATTACTGCACCACTGTTAAAAGCCACCCTTAAAGCTGGGTTCAAACCTTGCATTGCTTGTACTGTGGTTCGCGTGTTTGCCCTGACGGCTATGCTCATGCCTATGAAGCCGGCCAATCCTGAACCAAAAGCTCCAACTAAGTAAGCAATCGCAGTGCCAACAGGTATTGAGGAAGTGCTCTGTTTGTCAATTCTACCAGTGACATCAAGGTCGACAAAAACAGCTAGAATAACTGCCATAATTGCAACAAATATAGCTAACAGGCGATATTCCCGTGATAGAAACGCCATGGCCCCGTCTTGAATGGCCTTACCGATAAATCGGATCTGGTCATTACCTTCGTCTTTTCCTACAACTTTATAAGCGAGGAATGCCGCAAAGGTCAAAGAGACTAATGAGGCAACAAGAGCAACAATCTGTATCAGTTCCATTGTATTCTCCTAAATTCTTGTGCAAAAAACATAATTGGGTCAAGTTTGCACAAGCTTTAATTTTCTTCTTTGGAAAATCCGAGGTCAATATAGATGAGACCCATAATATGGGTAATACTCACTATTAGTTTTATTTAAATGTGTCCCAAATATTTACCAATTTTCGGGCGGATGCCTCCGGATCTTCAGACATAGTAATAGCACTCACCATGCATACAGAATCAGCGCCTGCCTGAATAACATACGGAAGGTTTTCAATCGTGATACCACCAATGGCAACAATTGGCAGCCCTGTCTGGGATTTCACCTTCGTAATCATGGAAGGTCCGAGTGGGTTTCTTGCCGACTTACCCATCGTCGAGGTTGCATATATGGCTCCTACGGCAAGATAGTCGACACCGAATTCTTCCGACTCTGTTGATTCCAACACTCCTCCATTTGATCTACCGATACATTGAGAAGGTTTTAAAATTCGCCGGGCTTCTTCAACTGGCATATCTGACTGGCCCACATGGAGAAAATCGGCCTCAGCTAATTTCGCTATATCAACCGCGTCATTTACTACAAAAGCAGCATTATATTGATCGCAAAGTTCTTTAATTCTATAGCAATTTTCCAAAAATGTGGCTCGGTCATTCAATTTATCTCTATATTGAACTACCTTCACCCCACCTTCCAAGGAAGACTTAGTCATGTCATAGGCATCTACTTTATTGGTTGCTTCCGGATCCACTATTATGTAAATGCCTTCCATCTTATTTCTTATCGTTAGCCTTACCTGTAGGGAAAAGTAATTCTCAATTTTGCTGATAATTTCCTTCGTTTTTTCATTACTGCCATCATCCATTTCTATGATAGATAAGGCAGCCGCACAAAGATTTAGAGCCTTTTCTGGCTTTTTAGCTACTGAAGTACTTGATTTTGATAAATGATTTGTACCTAATATAGAACCCAGTTCAATTTTTAAATCTTTCTCAGTATCGGGAATAAAATCTGATATTTCCCGGCATATAGAAGCTAAAAGTTCTGACATATATTGCGTTTCCTTTATAGATCTAATCCGTCCGGCATCTTGCCACCTCGGGCATCATCAATAGATTTCCTCACGCTATCTGGCATATCCACACCATGTTTTGAAAAAGAAGCCTCGACATTCTTCCCTATGTTGGATGAATCAGAATAATAATTATCCGCTTCAGTCTTATCAAAGGATCCTCCAAATTTGAAGGTGACCCGAGATAATTTTTTTCCAACCTCAATCGACCCACACGAAGGGCAAACTGGGTCTTGAGTGGAATTGAAAGACTTGAAGAACAACTCAAAGTCATCTTTACAATCCTTACATCTATACTCGTATATTGGCATTTTTAACCTAATCAGCGCTTCATACTAGCCACGGGTTCAAAACTCGCTCTATGAATGTCAGTTGGTCCCTTAGATTTTATAGCAATCATATGATCTCTAGTACCGTAACCTTTGTTTTTTTCAAAAGCATACCCCGGGTATTTCATATCCAAGTTAGACATATGAAAATCTCTAGTGACTTTAGCAATAATTGATGCCGCGGCAATTGTCCTTGATATTACGTCGCCTTTTACAATGGCTTCATATGGGACAGGGCATTCATCCAATTTGACTGCATCTACGAGAAGATAATCTGGCTGAATGAGGGATTTCTCCATAGCCCGTGTCATCGCCAATTTTGTAGCAACAGCAATACCTAGGTCATCTATTTCAGCAACACTAGCCCAACCAACTTCCGCACATATGGATTCAGATTTTATTGTCTTTAGAAGGTGCTCTCTTTTCCGAGCGGTGAGTTTTTTACTGTCGGTAACAGAAGAAAGTAGCAAGTCATCGACATCGGAAGGGAATATGACAAACCCGGCGGCTACAGGACCTGCTAGGGAACCTCTTCCGACTTCATCGACGCCACCAACAAAACGATAACCTTGGGAAATTAGTTTCCGTTCGATTTCAAGCGAGGTCATAAAGTATCGGCACCTCTAGGTTGAATTAAAAAACAGCTATAGTTTCACTGCTTTTATTGATGGGAGAATTCACCGCTAAATCTTCGATGATTCCACCTCCGATCATCTCCTCATCTTGATAAAACACTACGGGTTGGCCGGGAGTTATAGCCCGCTGGGGTTCGACAAATCTTATATCTGCATAACCATCTCGAAGTATCACCAAAGCCGGTTCTTCGTTAGCTTTATATCTAATTCTTGCCTTCACTTGCATCTCGGAATTGACTTCTACTTTTGAGGTAAAACTCAATTTATTTGCTGTAAAATCAGTTTCCATGAGATCCTCATCCGCGCCCAGCACAACTTCATTACTTTCAGAATTTATCTTTATAACGTACCTAGGTTCACCATCATTAGGATTGATGCCTAGTTTACGCCGCTGACCCACGGTAAAAAACTGAATTCCTGGATGCTCTCCCAAAATGTTTCCGTCAGTATCTATAAAATTCCCTGTCTTGGGCTTTACTCTTTCTTTGACGAAGTCGCGATAATTACCACTTGGTATAAAACAAATCTCCTGGCTATCAGGTTTTCCGGCAACCAGTAATCCGGCTTCTTCAGCAAATTTTCTTATATCCGTCTTGGTATATTCCCCAACTGGAAACTTCAGACGGCTTAATTCTTGCTGAGTAAGGGTATATAAAACGTACGATTGGTCCTTGCTTCCATCTATACCTTTCAGCAGATGAAAATTATCATCACCGGCTGAAAGCCTTGCGTAGTGACCTGTTGCTATGTAATCAGCATCAAGAAATAGAGCCCTTCTCAATAAAAAATCAAACTTGATTTTGTCATTACATGCTAGGCATGGGTGAGGTGTCCTACCTGAATCGTATTCACTGACAAAGTAGTCCACCACGTGCTCTTGGAATTCTTTTTCGAAATTCACGAAGTAGTGGGGTATATCTAGCATTTGGCAAACTCGTCTAGCATCTTCCACATCCTCAACTGAACAACACCGATTATTTGACCCATGGGAATTCTCAGAGTCTTCTGTCCAAAGTCTCAATGTCATACCAACGACGTCGTATCCTTGATTCTTCAACAGTAATGCAGCGACGGAAGAATCCACCCCGCCACTCATTGCAACAATTACTTTTTCCTTTTTCATACAATTAGGCTAGCACATATATGATCAATTGTTATCTAAAAAAACATCTTTTGAATAAAGAATATATAATTCTACCCTTATGAAAAACTCGGAAAAAGATAGCGGGTCCACCTCAGCTGAATTGGAAATTGGCCACGCCTCTGATTTAAAGGAAGGCAATGTGCTACCTATTGACCAAGGTAGGTCTGCTTCTGATTTAGCAGTCGAGTCCGCCGAAAATTTACAGGCTGAAAATATACACCTGCTCGATGTGCGAGGCCTAAGTGACTTCACCGATTATTTTGTGATCCTAACCGCTACATCCTCTCGCCATCTAAGGGCAGTCGCATCGGATATTGAGTTCTCGTTAAAATCCGAGGGACACGTCATCCATCACAAAGAAGGAGATCATACCAGCGGATGGACATTGCTGGACTATGGGAACCTAATCGTCCACCTATTTGCCCCAGAGTATCGAGAATTTTATGATTTAGAAAGCGCATGGACAGAAGCCAAAACTTTAAGAATTATTCAATAATCCATTGGTCTATGGCTCTGCCATAGTCTGTTATTTCCAATCCATCAAAGAATATAGACAATTCCCTTCCCGCTGATTCCAATGAGTCTGAACCGTGGATTAAATTCATCCCTATGGTCAAACCATAATCCCCTCTGATTGTTCCCGGAGCAGCTTCTTTAGGGTTTGTAGACCCCATAAGGTTCCTAGCTACTTCCACAGCATTTTCTCCCTCAAGTGCCATGGCAACTAGTGGCGAAGACGTGATAAATTTAACTAGGGAGTCAAAAAACGGCTTACCGACATGCTCTCCATAGTGTTTGTTTGCCAATTCCTCATTAACGTGAACCATTTTAAGTCCGGCAATCCTAAGTCCCTTCCGCTCAAGCCTACCTATAATTTCGCCCACCAGTCCCCTTTGAACACCATCCGGTTTCACCAATATTAATGTCTTTTCCAATAGATTTTCCTCATGACTTATTTTTTACTGAATTATCTGCCGATTCAATTTGTGCACTTCTTACGTAAATAGGCTCAAGTGAAATTGGGTCATCAAATTCCCCGCATTCCAATTTACCATAACCTAATTTCATTAAAACTGACGCAGCTCTAGTGGGAGCTACACTTCTTGCATATTTTCCACCAATAATATCCGCGTATTCAGATTCCAAAATACCTTTGACACCTTCCCCACAAAAAAATGTGTCGTCGGTTTTATTAAAATCAATTTGGTTATAGTTACGAACGATAATGTTTCTCTGCTCTACTTCACCATCAACATACTTAGCGATATATACCCGCTCCCTGCCTGCAGGAACCAGTCCAATTATATTTTGAGATATACCAAGGTAAGGTTCAACTTCAATATCAATTGTTGAAATTCCGACAATTGGAATCTCAACACCCGCGCTCAAGGATTTAGCAACACTCATTCCAACTCTTAAGGCACTAAATGCACCCGGACCCTTCGCTACAAATACTGCCGCCAAATCTTTTACAGCTATTTGCTGTCTATTTAATACACTCTCTATAGCAGGGGCGAGTTCGACTGAATGGTTTCTCTGAGAATGCCAAGTTAACTCTTGAATCAACTCTCCTTTTTCAGAGATTCCAACCGTAGCGTATCGAGTGGAAGTATCTATGCATAGTTCCATTATTTTAATTCACCAAGCCCATAGATCTTGTGATTTCTCCACCTATTTTATCCAAACGATCCGACGGCCATTCCATGTCTATTTTTCTTTGATTCTCAGAAAGAAAGGAAAAATCGACCGTTAAACTTTCATTTGGGAACGATTTATTCGCCTTGTCAGCCCATTCCACAATACAAACCCCGTCACCATACAAATATTCGTCAATTTGCATTCTTTCAAGATTTTCAACACCGTCTAATCTATAAAGATCCATATGGTATATCGGAAATTTCGCTTCGTATTCAGTTATCAATACAAATGTGGGGCTCCTTGCAAAATCGTCAGATCCGATGCCTTTAATAATCCCCTGGGTCATTTTTGTTTTCCCGCTCCCCAAATCTCCACTCAGTAATATCACGTCTCCAGGGGAAATGAATGATCCGATAATTTTGCCTATCTTTATAGTATTTGATTCACTTGTGCTGACTACAGTTAAAGTCATAATTTCCTATCGCAAAAGGATTGATTGAAATACACTACAACTAACGATACCAAATATATGTAGGGAAAACTCCATGAATTTCGAACAACTAAATGAAACTGTCTTACCCACAGTTATCGCGACTCCTGACAATTATGATCCTACACACGAATATGGAATGGTGGTGCTGATGCATGGTTTTGGTAGTCATATGGGAGACCTGGCAGGACTGGCACCGTTAATCAATGAAACCGATTTTATTTACGTCTGCCCAAACGCCCCAATTGAGATGACCATTGGGTTCGGTCAGCAGGGCTATGCATGGTTTCCTGCCGGCGGGCAAACTGAACCTGATGACATTGACAAAGCAGTTTCCCAACTTCAAACATCTGTCGATTTTGCTATAGATAAATACCGGCCAAACCAATCCAATATTTATATAGGTGGATTCTCCCAAGGCGGAATGATGACGATGCATGCAGGCCTCACTCGGCCAGATATTTATAAAGGCGCCATCATATTGAGTTCCCGACTCACCCAGGTCGACCTCTTCACTGACAAGATCGTTCATTTGGACAAAATTCCCATATTTATGTCGCATGGTACAAACGACCTTGTTATATCTATTAAAGATGGCCGTGATACAAAAGAGTTATTGGATGAATACGGATATCAAATAGAATATCAGGAATACCCAATGGCACATGAAATCAGAGAGGAGACCATATCTGACTTAAAAGATTGGCTCAGCAAAAACTAGGTAAAGTAATTTGGACCTGATGGGGGTATAGGGTTAACTGCTGTTGTTGCAGAAAGAGAACTCGGTGCCGGAAAAAATTTCGTTACTGCTCGTCATAAACAGCAGGCTAACATGGCGTGATATGTAAGAGTTACATCAAAGATATATCTAGGGGGCAGAATTGCATAAGTCAAAGGCTGTTATCGCAAGAAATAGGGGAGAGAGGGTGGAAGAAGTTGAGATTTTAGTTCCTGAACCCGGGCCCAATGAAGTATTGATTAAAATCAAGGCCTGTGGCGTGTGCCATACGGATCTTCACTATCGTGAAGGTGCAATCAATAATGAATTCCCTTTTCTGCTAGGGCATGAGGCGGCTGGTTATGTAGAGGAGATAGGGGAGGGGGTGACCAATGTCACGGTAGGGGATTTCGTGATTATCGCCTGGAGATCTCCGTGTGGTAGGTGTCGCTCATGTCTTAAAGGCAAACCCTGGTATTGTTTTGACAGTAGAAACGCTGTTCAGAACATGTCATTGGAGGATGGTTCTACTCTTTCACCTGCTTTGGGCATTGGTGCTTTCTCAGAGTTAACGTTAGTTGACGCAGGACAGGCTATAAAGGTGGATGCAGCTGTTAATCCCAATACGGCTTCTTTGCTGGGTTGTGGTGTAATGGCAGGTCTTGGGGCTGCTATAAATACAGGATCAATTGCGATGGGAGATTCCGTAGCTGTTTTTGGATGTGGAGGTGTTGGAAACGCTGCAATAGTTGGCTCTAAGTTGGCCGGAGCCCAGAAAATAATAGCAGTGGATATAGATGACCAAAAATTGGAGTGGGCCACGGAGTTTGGAGCCACTCACACTGTAAATAGCCGAAGCACTGATCCAGTAGATTTTATCCGTAGTGTTACTGATGGGAATGGAACAAATGTAACTATTGAAGCGGTGGGCAACCCAAAGACATATGAACAAGCCTTTTATGCCAGAGACCATGCAGGGGTTTTGGTATTAGTTGGAGTGCCTGATCCCACCATGAGAATTGAACTTCCCTTGATAGAAGTATTTGGACGGGGAGGTTCCCTAAAATCTTCTTGGTATGGTGACTGCCTTCCTTCCAGGGATTTCCCCAAATTCATTGATCTTCACTTGGATGGAAGGATAAATTTGGACAAATTCGTAACGGAGACAATATCTATATCGGAAGTGGAGACTGCTTTTGAAAGAATGGAGGCAGGGGAAGTCTTAAGATCCGTTGTGGTTTTTGAATGATCTAGTTCAGGTTAGTGACATTTTGAAAATTGAATAATTCAAATGTAAGGAGTTTACATGGTGATAACGATTCGAACCAGAAAAATGGTTTCTGGTTCTGTTAATAGCCTAATGAAAACAATTGATGACGGGTTCATGCCCATCATTAGTGAGGAGCCGGGATACATAGCCTATTATGTTGTCGACTCCGGTGATGGACTGGTCACCGCTGTAAGTATATTTGAGGACGAAGAAACGAGTATTAAATCGAATAATTTGGCCCAGGAGTGGATATCTAAACATTTAGGGGATTGGGTTCCCGGTAAGGCCCAAGTAATATCCGGACCAGTAATGGTCCCAAGTCAAAGTTAAACGAATGGAGAAAATTATGCCCCGATTGAAATATCCGCTTGCTGTTCCAGTTAAGGCAGGCTTAAAGACTATAAATCTATTTGAACTTAGGGCTGAGACTTCACTTCGAGACAATGTCAATGATTTTCGAGAATATGCCGATGTTCTTTATAGTGCTCACGCTCCAACTACCATAGGTGAAGAACGATTGAATATTGCAGCAACGGATAGTGACTTTAGAAACGAGTGTATTTTGGTTTTTAAAGATTATATTGATCGCTGTGCAATGTTTCCAAATATTGGACAAATTAACATGCATTTTGGTCTTAAGAACTGGGTTTCTGAGACGCAGCCACGTGGCCAAAAAGGGGATTATGAGACACACATTGAATCGATAAGGACTCTTTCAGACTACGCGCGAACCTCAGGAATTGAAATTGTTTTGGAGAATTTGAATTGCTATTGGGCGCTCAACAATATTTCGGATGATACTGATTTCGCTCAGGTTAACTGGGATAATTCCAATGAGGCCTTTGGAATGAATCCGGAGGAATGGATTGAGATGTGCCTGGATGTTGATAGAGACAATGTCCAACTTTGTCTCGATACCAGCCATGTGTCGACCTATGGACACAGATTTCCAGAAGAGGAGCGTGCGGGAAAGATTGAGGCTTTTCTCAATCGTCCGGACCTCATTACCCATGTACATTGGAGTGACAATTATCTCTATGACGTTAGAGGGAGAAATGATTCCCATCTGTCTGTGGGCAAGGGTTCAATACCTACAGACTTTCATCGGCGGGTCAAAGCTTTAGAAGCGACCATTCTCTTAGAGCATTTTTACACCAAAGAAGAGTTACATGAAGAACTTGAGTATATTGAACGTTTGTAATTATTTTGGGTGAATTCACTTTGGGCATGAGATTATTAAAATTGTCGCTTAACCAGTAAAGTAGTTTGAACCTGATAGGGAGTATGTATGAAAGCAGCATTTTACGATGGCAATGGATATATGGAAGTAAAAGAGCATCCCGACCCGATTGCAGGAGATGGAGACGCCATAATCCAGGTAAAAGCCACCGGAATATGCGGTTCAGATTTACTTATGAACAATGATAAGGAACAAGCCGACGAGCTCCCGGCCGGACATGAAGTAACCGGCCTTGTTGTAGAAGTTGGCCCTGGTTCCGACAAAAGCCTGATCGGTCAAAGAGTGGCTATAGAAACTATAGGGCAGGGAAGGGCCTGTTCAAAGTGTTGGTACTGCAGAATGGGGCAGTACAGGCAGTGCCAGAATATGGCCGTAGCTGAAGGTGGTGGATTTGCAGAATTTATAAATCGCAAAACAATAGGCTGTTATGAGATCGGGGATTCTATGACTTGGGAAGAAGGGGCACTCGTTGAACCTTTGGCTGTATCTGTCCACGGGATCAGACGCGGACTCATGACAGGAGGGGAAAGTGTAGCAATCTTAGGTTCAGGAACAATCGGGCTAACAGCGGTTGTAGCGGCAAGGGCTCTGGGTGCTGGAAAAATTTTCGTTACAGCTCGGCATGAACAACAAGCTAACATGGCATTATCTTTGGGGGCTGACTACGCTTGTGACCCTTCTGATGGAAATTTCGAAGATTTGATACTAGAAAATACTGATGGAAGAGGGGCTGACCTTACAGTAGAAACGGTGGGTGGAAAAAGCAACGCCACTTTACTTCAATCAGTCGACTCGACGCGGATGCAGGGTCGAATAGTGATCCTTGGTGGATTCAGAACCCCATTACAATTTGACTGGCTGCAGCCACTATTAAAAGAGCAATCTTTTATCTTCTCATCGTGCTATGGAATCTTAAACGGCTACCACGATTACGAGATGGCAATTGAATTACTTTCCCAAAAAGAAAATAAACTGAGCGAAATCGTCACACATAAATACTCCCTTGAAGATATTCAGGAGGGTTTTGAATGTGCCTATGACAAAACTACAGGTTCCATTAAAGTTCAAATACACCAAGAATAATCTACCGAAATAGTCGAATGTATTTTAGAAAGCCCTAGGTGCTGAAAGAATATAATTAGCTATATCTTGTATAACTTCCCAGTCTTGGCTAGTTGGAGCGAATTTTTTGTCTGAAGTTAATGTCCAACCCTGGAATCCCTCTGACTGGCTTTTAATTTCCAGATTACCGATCTTTTTTGACAATTCCTTGGTAGCGGTGTCCTGAGATAGTGTGTTTATAAGACCGCTGACACCGTCATCGCCCTTCCAAGTGACGTCAACTACCTTGCCGAATAAAGGAAAAGCTTTTCTTCTATCCGTCTTTATTGAAATTTTTTGGCCGGTAGTGCCATCGCCTTCAAATGGAATCCCCATCACAACCCACCATTTTGGTGGACTATCTTTGCTTCGGTCTCTCTTCAAAATGCTTATCCATTTTATTGGCCCGTCTGTAATGTCTATAACTCCCAATGACCTTTGATACCAAGAATTTTCCACTTTTTCTTCCGGCCGTTCACGCTCACTCATTTGTGCCTTGACGCCGGCCAAATTGGTAAGATTCCAAGTTAATTCATCTCTAGATTTATCCCTAAAATTTTCTTTCATCCCCATAGCTTTTCTTCTCCTTCACAGATGTAGACACTGTAGATTCTGCAACTATTTCCCGCCGCATTAAAGCACAGCAAAAACCATCCAAAATAACTAGCTATCTAGTCGCTTTGCAGTGATTCAGCTCTGAGAAAATCGAAATCACACCCTTTATCTGCCTGCAATATATGCTGGGCATGAAGCCATTTATAACCGCGTTTAAAGTCGGGCGCCCTATTTTTGTGAGCATTTAGCCTTTCAGTCAACTCCTCATCCGTTACCAGTAAATTTAGTTTCCTGTTAGGAACGTCTAACTCAATCATGTCTCCATCTCTAATAGCAGATAATGGGCCACCACCAGCTGACTCCGGGGTCACATGGACAACAACAGTACCGAATGCAGTACCACTCATTCTTGCATCGCTTAACCTAACCATATCCCTTACGCCAGTTGCCAAAATTTTCTTTGGAATAGGCAAAAACCCCCATTCGGGGATACCGGGCCCCCCAATGGGACCGCTATTTTTCATAACCAGAATATCGTCAGGTGATACTTCAAGATCCGGATCATCAATACGGTTCCCTAGGTCATCATGATCTTCAAAAACTATCGCTTTCCCTTTATGAACCATTAGATCTGGAGATGCCGCAGTAGGTTTTATGACTGCCCCTGTGGGTGCTATATTTCCATACAGCACTGCCAATCCTCCTTCTGGGTCGAGCGGGTTACTCATCGGTCTGATAATGTCTTCATTATGAACAAGATGCCCGGCAATATTTTCACCTAAAGTTCTGCCTGTCACCGTAATGTTGTCTAAATCCAAAATGCTCTCGATTCTTCCCATTAAAGCCGGCACTCCACCGGCATAATAGAAATCTTCCATCAAATATTGGCCCGAAGGCTTCAGATTGAGCAAGAACGGGGTGGTCTTAGACAATTCGTCGAATCTCTCTAAGGAAAGATCTATACCTACCCGACCGGCAATAGCCGTCAAGTGCACTATAGCGTTTGTTGAACCGCCGATAGCATGCAAGCATTTGATTGCATTATCAAACGCCTTTTCATCCATTATTCTCGAAGGTGTTAGGTCCGAACTCACGTTCTTCACAATTTGCCTTCCAGCCTCTTCGGCATGCTGTTTCCGGCGAGAATCAACGGCCGGTATTGCAGCGTTTCCAGGCAATGACATACCTAAAGCTTCTCCCATAGTTCCCATGGTAGAAGCCGTTCCCATCGTCATACAATGTCCATTGCTTCGAACTATGCAACTTTGTAATTCGGCCCAATCGTCTTCATCTATGGTGCCAGCCCTAAGCTCAACTTCGTAGCGTCTGCAGTCCGTACATGATCCTAGTTCTTCCCCTTTCCAATTACCTTTAAGTTGAGGTCCTCCTGTGACCAATATAGCTGGTATATCAGCACTAGCGGCCCCCATCAGAAGAGCAGGGGTAGTTTTGTCGCATCCACCCAATAAAACCACTCCATCTAGAGGGTTCGCTGTTATTGATTCTTCAACATCCATACTAAGTAAATTTCTGTAGAGCATGGTTGTTGGCTTCATGTTGTATTCACCAAGCGACATAACAGGGAACTCCATAGGAAATCCTCCAGCCTGCCAGACACCAATTTTCACAGATTGTGCTAAATCTCTTAAATGGGAATTGCAGTGGGTAAGCTCGCTCCAAGTGTTACAAATTCCTATTATTGGCTTGCCTTCATATGAAGATTCACTGAACCCCTCCGCTTTAAATGCCGCCCTCCTCAACCATCCGTATAGCTCCGGTGTATCGAACCATTCTCGACTTCTGTTAGGGGGCAGGTCAGTACTCATTCGGCTTCCTTATCAGTATTGTTTGAAACCTCTTCGTTAGGGTCAGTTTGACTCTCCTCAAAGCTCTTTTGCATGAGGCTTATTATCGACTGTTTCAATTGGTTTTGAGACGGAGGAGACACATAAAAGACCTGTATGTCCGACGGGAACTGGACTCGATGGTCTTCTGATATAAATAAGGCAGCGACCCCATCTTCTTCCAGCGTTTCATCAATCTGTTTGCCTATGTATTCATATCTATCGTTCATAGCTGTCTGATAACTTGCCGATGCCAAATCAGATACTTTTTGACTTACTAAGCCTATGGACAGAAATCTCTGCCAGTCAGATAGTTCAAACAGCAAGTCTTGATCTTCAGTTTGTTCTAGGTGGCCTGAAGAGTCGGTAATTTCTTTGATTAGAGAGGCTGACCTTGGCGCAATTTGAGACAGTAACTGCTCTCCAGCCTTGCCTTCATCATGAATTAATTCGTGGAACACGTGCCGAATAGTTCCTAAAGATTTTTCCAAGTTTTGTAGCTGACCTTTAATTTGATCCCAGTGTGTGTCCGCAAGATCGGAAATCTGTTCTTCTAGTTGAGGAGGCACGGTTACCAGGGGCACCAAAAACAATTTCCTTTTCCTGTCAAACTGGCTAG
>ERZ651768.960-NODE-960-length-21436-cov-42.936608_pt1 | contig 21436 bp, 8 predicted proteins | sample MGYA00514754_ERZ651768 | MGnify/ENA metagenome assembly ERZ651768
AGTAAGGATGGTTCTTATAGCTTAAAAGTGCTAGAAATGTGGGAAAAAGAAGAGCCCTATCGCTTGAACAACCAGGTTTATAGAAACCTGGGCAATCTGCAGTTTGAAGATCTGAGCAGTCGGTGGGGCTTGGATCATTTTGGGGTCAGTACCGGATCAGCGATGGGTGATCTGGATGGTGATGGCGACCTGGATCTCGTTGTCAACGGGTTTGAAGAACCGATACTCGTATATCGTAACGATGTTTCTACCGGAAATCCGCTAAGGATCAAACTTAAAGGCAGGGCGAGCAATAGTGGCGGGATTGGTGCGAAAATTGTTTTGGAAACTAATAATGGGCTTAAGCAAATGGTTCGCTATGTCACGGGTTCAAGAGGATTCATGTCATCGAGCGAACCAACTGTACATTTTGGCTTGGGAACCATGGATATGGCCGAGAAAATCACCATTTATTGGCCATCGGGCATTACCCAAATCTTGCAGGATATTCCTACCGGTTTTCTGTATGTAATTACCGAACCAAAGTTACCCTCTCAAAAAATAAATCAACCCAGTTTAGCAAAATCCGTTGGGACGATGTTTTCATCTAGTGGAGAGGGTTTGGCAAACGTAACACATCAGGAAAAGGAATACGATGATTTTCAAAGGCAAAAGCTGTTACCAAACAAATCATCCCAGCTTGGACCAGGGATGGCCTGGGGTGATGTCGATGGGGATGGATACGATGATGCTTTTATCGGCGGATCTGCAGGTTTTGAAGGGCAGCTATTTCTCAATCAGGGTAATGGTCAATTTAAAAATGCCTTACAGTCTTGCTTTACTTATGACGTCCGTTCTGAGGATATGGGATCATTGTTTATTGATTATGACCTTGATGGTGATCTCGATTTGTACGTAGTTAGTGGCGGTGTCGAATGTGAACCGGGAGATGCAGTACTTAGAGACCGACTATATATAAATGATGGAATCGGCAATTTTGAAAAAGGGCCTTCAGATATGCTTCCAGATATTCGTAGCAGTGGCAGTGTGGTTGTTGCCGCTGATATCAATGGTGATAAGCGCCTAGAACTGTTTATCGGTGGAAGAATTATTCCCGGTAAATATCCAGAATCACCCCGGTCTTATGTACTCCGTTACACAGGATCCAAATACGAGGATGTAACCGATATTTTCGCTCCTGAAATTAAACAGTTAGGGATGGTCACAAGTGCGTTGTTCACTGATGTAGATGGTGATCATCGTCCCGATCTGCTGGTAACATACGAATGGGGACCGGTACGGTATTTTTATAATGAGGGAGGTAAACTAATAGACCGCACATCACAATCAGGCCTGGCCAATCGGCTGGGCTGGTTCAACAGTATTAGTGGCGGTGACATGGATAACGATGGAGACACGGATTATCTGGTAGGTAATTTTGGACTTAACACCAAATATGAGGCTACTACAATAAAACCGGAAATAATGTATTACGGTGATTTTGAAGGGAATGGGAAAAAACGAATAATCGAAGCCAAATACGAGAATGGTATTTTCTTCCCTCACCGCGGGCTAGGGTGTTCCAGCGATGCGATGCCCATGGTAAAACAAAAGCTGCCAACGTATCACCAGTTCGCCATCACATCCTTACAAGGTATCTACACCGAGGATCTACTCAATGATGCGGAAAAGTTTGAGGTCAACAATTTGGCATCGGGTGTACTGATCAACCAAACGGATGACCAGGGGAAAGTTCGATTTGAATTTCAACCGTTGCCGCGCATAGCTCAGGCAAGTCCGATCTTTGGTTCAGCTGTGTGCGATATCAATGGCGATGGGAATTTAGATTTATATGTGGTACAAAATTTTTTTGGACCGCAACGGGAAACCGGCTATATGGATGGGGGTGTCAGCCTGCTTCTTCTTGGTGACGGTACCGGACAGTTTGAAAGTGTTACCCCGGCCTCTAGTGGACTCCTCGTCCCATGGGATGGTACCAGCCTCACCATCAGCGATATTAACCAGGATCAGCGCCCTGATTTTATTGCTGGTGTAAACAGCGGAAAGTTGCGGGTATTTGTAAACCAGACCCAGTCTAATTCAATAGCTATTCGGATATTGGATAGATCTGAAGGTCGAAATCATATTGGAACAAAAGTCAGTGTGATTTTCTCCGACGGTTCAATCCAACTTCATGAAGTCTCAGCCGGCGGAGGCTATCTATCCCAATCTGCCCCGATTGTTTTTATTGGTAAGGGAAACAGTGAACGCAAGGTGGAAAGCATTAAAATCCGGTGGCCGGATGGTTTGATAAAGGTATTCAAAGTCGATGAATTCCAAAGACAAGTCCCGTCATTATCTTCTTCAATTGACCTAGAATAATATGACCTGCCAATACCATAAAATCAATTATATTTCATTAGGATTAGGAACAAAAACTAAAGAACTGCATGAACCGAAAGACCTGCTATTATCGCGCAAAAAAATAACCTAAATTCATTCTTCCAGTTATTTAAGACACCTTAACCCTGAGGAAATTCTATGCAAAAAATAACAACAGGCCTGTTTTTGAGTGCTTCTTTAATTATGCTTTTGGAAGCAAGCCAGGGAAGTGCATCTGCTAACCAGATGGTCCACTCGCGTATCTTGGTTGATACGCTAAATGTGGGACTGGAAGATACGGTCCATATAGGATTTTCCCCTGGTGACATTATCATGGAAGTCCACCGAGCCCCAGGCGATTTAAGTCTCTATGGTGTAGCTGTGGATGTGCACCAATGGAACACAGATGGCACATTCCCTAATCTCAAGGTTGAAGTTTATAGATCGAGTGCTGCTGGATATCCATTTACATCTGCAGGGTCGATGTATGACTTTGGAATTATGGGTGAAAATGGATGGATCGGTTATGCTCACCCTGCGGATAACGATTCCCTTGCCTATCCTGACATCAGTTCTGCTGCTGATTTGACCTGGAATAATTTCAGTGCCGGTACCGGTGTCTGCACCGCTGTGCCAGAAGCAGTGAATGGCCTGCCGGTCTGGGGCACAAAAGTTTTACCGGTTGGAGATGATGTTATGATCCCAAGGCCTGCTGATGGGTCTGGAGGTCTTTTTTTCGTTGATTTTACATCGAGCGCTCCGTTTGCAAAAGACGAGTATATTGCAGTAGTAGTAACCTACCTGACTGATGATGCCGGTGATCCTGCTAATGAAGCAACAATGATTAACCTTAATGCTGGAGACGCATCCTATATTTACCCGGCTCCCGGCCTTATGTATTACGGATCTGGCTGCAGCGGTCCCAGCGGTGAACATGGTTGGCACATAATGAACTACGCATGGAAGTTTCAGTATGTAGTCAATATCTTTGGCGATATTCCACCAGATATTGAAGTATATCACGTGGGCATGTCTACTACAACTGGATTACCGGATCCCATACCACCGTATGAAGATATTCTTGTCCAGGCACTGGTTAACGATACTAATCCTGCTGGTGGCTCAGAAGGCGTTGAAATAGTTGGCCTACACTGGCAACGAAACTCCCTTACGGCTGATACAAATTCAGTTGCAATGCAAGTCGCCTATAATCTAGTAATACAACAATATGTTTTTGGCAGAAGAATAGATGGCTATGGTAATGGCACCACAGTGTATTGGTGGATATCCGCCATGGATGTTGAAGGCAATATTTCTACTACAAATAAGCGATCCTATATTATAGGAACCCTGGGAACAGACAATGATTTGACACCTTATGAGTTTGATTTACAAGGAAACTATCCGAACCCTTTCAACCCGGTTACGAACATCATTTATTCCATGGGTACCGCATCCGATGTGACCATCACGGTCCATAATATTCAAGGACAGTTGGTTAAGAACCTTTTTATTGGTAATGTAAAACCGGGACAGCATACTGTGTCCTGGAATGGCACAAATAATTTTGCTCAATCTGTACCTTCTGGTATCTATATTTACTCGGTAAAGTCTGACCGGCAGATCCTCGTTGGAAAAATGATGCTGCTGAAATAATTATCAGCCAGTGCAAGACATTCACGAAGGCGAGAAAAATATTGATTAAATTTTTCCCACTGTTTTTTTTTATTACGAGTTCTGCCCTTTTTTCCCAAGGAGGCACCATATCTGGTATGGTTCAAGATGATAAGGGGAAACCACTTGCTGGTGCGAATGTGATCCTTAAAAATACTGTTTTGGGAGCAGCAACCGATGACCAGGGGAATTATATCATCCATAAAATACCTGTCGGTAAACCTTACCAGTTAACTGTAATGTATATCGGCCACAGAACAGTAACCAGAGACGTTCTTTTGCAAGAAGGAGAAGTGCTTACTGCAGATTTTATCATGAAACAATCTCTAATTGACTTGGATGAGATCGTTGTTTCGGCCAGTTTCAGTGAACGGAAAAAGAGAGCCCAGGCATCTCCAATCACGGTCATTTCTCAAGATGAACTACGTAGGCTCCCATTGCGAAGTGTTGATGAAGTTTTATCGGGGAAAGTTCCCGGTGGTTATGCAAATCTACCCCATAGGCCCGGACAAAACAATTATGCGTTTACTTTGCGTGGTGGTACAAGCGGTGCAGGAAGACCACTTGGCGATGTAAAAATATATGTGGATGGCGTTGAACTGCTTGGATTTGATGTTCAATCAAATCCTGGCATTACCGATTTTATTGATCCCAGTGACATTGAAAAAATTGAAATAGTGCGTGGCCCTATGGGATCTACTCTACATGGGGCTAATGCCCAAAGCGGAATAATTCATATTTTCACCAAAAGAGGCTCGGGATCCAGAAAGACCGTAATGAGAATGAAAATAGCCCGAAAAAACACATCCGCGCCAATTTTAAAGGATTATAAAGGAAATAATAATGTGGTTGGACAGGAACTTTCGTTCAGTCTTAGTGGTCGAAGCTCGTCCGATATTAGTTATAACCTGGGAGCCAACAGGACTGTAGATGAAGAAGTGATGCCCAGCAACGGAAAAAATATTGAACTATTAAAGATCCATGGTGCCCTAAATGCAAGAATAGGCTCAGCAAAGATTGATATCAAAACATTTCAGAGTTGGGGTGAACAAGGGTTTATCAGCAATCTATTCCATTTATTAAAATATCAAGAAGAAAGAGGCTGGACAGATGCGCCAGGTCACTGGGCTGACTCTGTATCTGATGGATCCATAAAATACTACAAACCCGGATTCAGTTTAAACTTTACCCAAAATTTTAATCCAAACTGGTATCAGACACTTATTATTGGCAATGATACCCGGCAATCTCTATATAGGAAGTGGGGCAGCAGTGGCAGCGGGAGTTACTTGAAGCATGATTGGAACCGAACCACCATGAACTACTTTTGGCACCTGAAAAATAAATTCCCAAACCTGGTAGAATTGGATGTTACCGCTGGTCTACAGCGAACCCAGAGCAGTAATGTACGATTATCTGGAACAGTGGATGAGGCGAAAGACCAATATTATTATGATGATTTTGAAAATGGATCACTCGTAGATCAAAGCAATAGTAATATGGGGTATTATGCCGAAGCTGTACTAGGTTACCAGGAAAGGATGTTCTTGACGGTTGGTGAGCGGATGGAAGAGAATGAATATTTTGGCAGGGATTACGGCAGACATTTCAGCCCTCGTTTAGGCTTGTCCTATATCTGGGAACTAGGTAACCTGATTTGCAAGACAAGGGCCGCATGGGGCAGTGGTGGTATCAGTCCACCGCAAGCGATGCAGGCGCTGCCCAGTGAATCAAGCTACAATATTAACATTGGTAACCCTGACCTACGACCTGAAAGACAGTCAGGATATGAAGTTGGGGGCGATTTTTATATTGGTGATAATTTTTTTCTGGAAGTCACCTATTTTGATCAACTTTTTCTAGATGGCATTCAGAATGATCCTAGTATAGATGACCCTGCAACATTAAAGCAGGAATACTGGTATATTAATTTCGGGGAAATTATTAACAAGGGCTGGGAATTTGCAGTCAAGACAAGGTTTGGACCTTTGGACATTAATGCCACCTATTCTATTTTGGACAGCAGGTGGGGGCAGGATTCTATCCGGCAAAATGATCAGGTTTACGAGGGGTTTTTTGATGAAGGGGTTAGAAGAAACGATGTCCCCACGTCTACTGCAAACCTGTCTCTTGCGTATAGTTTACCTGGAATTACATCAAAAAATCGTAAAGGTGGTACTTTAGTTATAGATCTAAACTATACCGGCGAAAAGAAAGGTAGAGATTGGCTGCTCTATTATGACGGGTTTTATAATCCAGATGTTGATCCTTTCAGTTATTACAGTAAAGATGTATTGATAAATTATAAGCCCTACGTAACGGTTCGTTTGCGCGGTAATTATTGGTTTACCAATAATCTGGCCGCCTATTTAGATATTCGCAACTTGACGGAACATGAAGATATATCTAGATCAATTACACAACCTGCATTGGGTAGACAAATGGTTTTTGGTCTGGATTTAGAATTTTAGGTTTTCAGTATTAAAATAATAAAAAAGGTATAAATAATGGTGACGCGTTTCTTAAAAATATATACATGGTTGTTTCTTACTTCTTGTTTGATGATATCCTGCAGTAGTTATGAATTTTCGGGTGTTTTTTCCACATCGCCAGCGAACCCTCAGGCTGGTGAAATATTAACACTGCTTTACAATCCGAAAGGAACTGTTCTGGAAGGTTCAAATCAAGTATTGGCTATAGTTCGAACATATGCAGACCGGGATTTACAGCCAGTTTCCATGTTTTCCATGCCTAATAATGTGGTAGATACTGAAGAATATAAAATGAAAAGAAAGCAAGACGGTTGGTTGATAGAGATACTGGTTCCGGATTCTGTTGTTGGTTTAGTCGTTACCCTGCACAATGAAACGGACACGGACTATAATGAAGGGCTGGGATATTGGGTGCCTTTATATACATCAGACCAACATCTTTTGCCAGGATCAGAGGCTGGCTATGCTGCGTCGCTTGTTCGTCGAGGTTGGGGTGCTAAATTAGATAAGACACTTTATGCAGATACTTTGCTGGGTTTTTATAATAATGAATTTTCCCGAAATCCCGCTAAGAAGGCAGATTTTTCATTTTCCTATTTTTCCGCATTGAAAAAAAGTAAGGGCGAGGATGCTTACCTTGAAATTGAGGCTAACCTTGAGGCCTTAGATAATCCGGATCAATGGACAGAAGAACACTTGTTTTTCCTTAGTGCCTGGTATGGTGCAGTTAAGAACCAGGAAAAGGCAGATTATTTTAAAACTAAATCTCGGGAAAAATTTCCCACTGGCCGCTGGGTACAACGGGAAGAAGCCGGTGGATTTTATAAAAAAGTTGGCTCTGCTGAGAAGAAAATATTTTTAGACGAATTTGAAGCTAAGTACCCTGATCATTCCGGTTTAAGTTATATGCGTGGTGTGATTATCGGGGAATACATAAAAGAAGGTTCCTATAAACAGGCATTTGAATATTTTAAGTCTCTTAATGATAAGCTATGGAGTGAGCGACCAGTATTTTTCGCCGTAAATAGCGTTAAAGATATAGAAAATGATGAAATACGTCCGTTATTAGAAATAATAAATAAATCTGTTGCTGCTTATCGGCAGGAATATGATGAACCAAGTGCTACAAAGCCGCGGTTAAAAATTTCGGGTAAATGGCAGGAAACTAGAGCAACACAGCTCGCTTTGGCCCTGGATGCTTACGGGCTGGTAACCAACGCAATAGGCAATACTACCGAAGCGTTAACCTATTGTGAAGAAGCATATCAGCTAACCAAAAAGCAGCATAAACAGGTGAACGAGCACTATGCTGCAATATTATTGAAGAATGGTTCCAAGGCTGCGGCAAAAGAAATTCTAGAAGAGAGTATTATTAGTGGTATCCAAACTCCAGATATGGAAAAGATTCTGAAAGAAATTTTCATTGGCACACAAGGATCAGAAGAGGGGTTTACATCTTATTATTCTGATTTGAAAACCAAGGCTTTTGGGGACCTCAAGGACAAAATTGAATCCGAACTGGTAACACAGAGAGCCCCATCTTTTACCCTTACAGATACAGATGGTAAAGAGGTCTCTTTATCTGACTACAAAGGGAAAATAGTGATTTTGGATTTTTGGGCGACTTGGTGCGGCCCTTGTAAAGCCTCTTTCCCTGCTATGAAAAAAGCGCTTAATAAGTATGAGAAAGAAGTAAAAATATTATTTGTTAACTCTAAAGAAACAGCAAAAAATCCACTTAAGGCCGTAAAAGATCTGATGGAAGAAAATGACTATCCTTTCCACGTATTGATGGATAATAAGAATGCAGTTTTTGAATCTTACGGCATATCACTTTTGCCTACAAAAGTCATCATTGGCAAGGATGGTAATATCCGCCACAGAAGCTTTGGCTTTCGGGGTGAAACGGAATTGCTGGATGAGTTGGATGCGATTATTTCTATCCTCAGCTCATAATAGTTAACCTTAATTCTGGTTTCTCATGGGCTGTTAATTTTGTTAATCGCAAACTTTGATCTATTACTTTAAACGATTTTTTTAGACGATATATTTCTTGGTTATTTATAATATACTCAATACATTTTTCACTGGAGTGGGTGAGATTTATTTCAATCAAAACAAAAGGAGTTCCTATGTTTAATAAGTTAATGTCAATCGTATTAGTCGTATCCCTACAGTTTGTTTTTGCTCAAGGTTATACACCGCCGGAAGGCTATAATCCTAACAGTGATTTTAGCTTGGATTGGTCGTTGAATGCTCATAGCGGGGGGAATGCAACTTTTTTTTCTGATTATCTAAATTCCCTTGGTGCACAGAGTGTACTAGCGGGAATGGATTTCGATGGTGATAGTTTGTACGAAATATTATTTTCTATTGATGAAACCTTGGCCCCCGGCGGTCCAGACCCGGGTAGACAAGGTGTATACCTATATGAAAAAGGCCCTGGTGATGGCGGTGGCTTTCAGCATGTGTGGCATTTTGTTACACCAGATTCCGGTAACAGCCTGCCTGGCATGTTTCATGGCGATATTGATGGTGATGGCTTGCATGAAATCTACTTTGGTGTGGCGCCCGCCCCTGGACATAATGATGCTACCTGGGGTACCTATATTTTTGAGCAGAATGCTGATGGAACCTTTCCTGCAGAGCCGACCTTGTTATTTCAGTACGGGATGACATCTGCGGATAATTTTCGTCCAGCGGCGTATGATTTAGCCGATGTGGACGGGGATGGCAAGGTGGAACTATGTTCTGTGGATCGTGGCGCTAGGAGACTTTCCATCGATGCACTAACAGGGGATAACCTTGATGAATTTTCTACTTTTACCAATGAATTTTTGGACACTGAGAATCTTGGTGGTGGAGGCGTCTATAACGTAGACGTTGTGGATTTTGATTTGGATGGTCACCAAGAAGTATGGGTAAATACTTGGGATAATTTTAGTATGGCTATTTTTGAATCTGATGGTCAAGGTGGAATGGCTTTAGCCGCGGACCTGAATAGCCTTTTTACTGGTGACCCGGGATCCTTTCGGAGAAATGGATTTGCATTTTATGATGCTGATGGTGACGGTGATGAAGACGCCTGGTTTCCAATGACCAATGGAAAATTGTATTATCTGAATAATACTTTAAATGATACCCTTGTTCTTGGCACTTCAACCTCACTAGCTAATGGCGGATTTGAAGATGGTACTACAGGTTGGGGTTTCTGGCCTGATCCTATGGTTAACAAGGCTGTTGTAGCTACAGGTGACACAATGTACAACACTGATAGTACATTTACTGCGTTTGAGGGTACCTCAGCGCTTAAGATTTGGGGATTATACTCTGGCGGTACAAATATGGAAAATAATGTATTACAGGCCTATATGGATGATAATGCATTGGCAGTCGGTTCGCAGTTTGTAGCATCTGCAGAGTTTTATACCAATAGTGCTGATGATCTAAACCAAGACGATGCGTACGGCGTTCTGTTTGCTAAGTATTTTAGTGATGGCTGGGGCTGGATAGGTATGGAAACAGAGAGTTTTCAAGGTATGGCTCCTGATGAATGGCACCATAAGGAAGTACTTTGTACAGTTCCCGAAGGTGCTGTAATTGTACAGGTAGGTGTAATGCATGTACAGCCGAGTGATACATCGAATGGTTCTTTTTATGTCGATGATGTACAAATGCACATGGTCGAATCAATTGGCGTTGATCTTCTTGTTGCAGGGGATTTTAGTGAAGTACTTACTTTTGGTGAAAGAAATCGCGGCAGCGATATGGGTGATATTGATGGTGATGGCAAAATGGATATTATTGCCAACACTGGAACCAAAGAAACTGTTATGCGGATGGAATTCATGGGTGGAGATCCGACCAATGCAGCCAGCTATGATGTAACTACTATTTTTGAGAGTGTTGGTGAACCTAGTGACCGCTATTATCCGCTTGATATATCTGATAATGATCTTGATGGTGACGGAAACCTGGAAGTGGTACTAACCAACTTGTATGCTGCTGATGCTTCACAACCCCAGATTCTTGTACTGGATAACGATCAATTTCACTGGGATTTCGAGGGTGGTAATGAAACAAGTCATCTGGCCGCTAACTGGTCCATTGCAGCAGTTGGTTTAAAGTCAGCTGGTGATTCCCTCTTCCAGGCAGATCCAACTGGTAACAGTAGAACAGCTATCGGCGGTATGGATATGGACCAGGATGGTGCCCATGAAGTAATCGCTACTGATTATAAGGGGCACAGAGTATTGGTTTGGGAATATGATGCTGCTAACAATGCTTTTGACGTTGTGTGGGTATCGCCGGAAGATACCGCAAGCCATTACGGATCGAACCCACGTACTGTGGGGGTTGGTGACCTTGATAGCGATGGTAAAGAAGAAATAGTATTTCCACTGGCTTCCACTGGTAATGAAGGCTGGTGGGTCTTTGAATGGGATGGCGTAGTTGGCAGTGACAACTATGGCACAACTTATTCATCTATTAATAGGGTGGAAGTGGATACCTGTTGTGAAGGTGATGGATCTGTATTCCGAGGAGACCATGAACGTACCACTATTGCAGATGTTGACGGCGATGGCCAACAAGAACTGGTTATTATGATCCGTCGCGGTGGTACACGAGGAACCTTGATTACCTCTGTCAGTGGTGATATTGAACATAATGCTGGTGGTGCAGGCTTTGAAACTTGGGTCTCGGAATTTTTTGTTGATCGTGGTAGTTACGGCGGAGGCTCGCCCTACCACTCTCTACCTGCAGACTTGAATGGTGATGGAAACATGGACCTTGTCAACCATACCTGGAACTATTTCAACTTCTACAATATCACATCTACAGCAGCAAATACATATGACATTGCCGAAGTGGGTGCCGAAGGAAGTTATTTCCGAACTACTTATCCCAGTGATCAGGTTTCCCTGTTTGGCGGAGCTGCTGGCGATATTGATGGTGATGGAAATGATGAAGCGTACTTTTCAAGTTATGGTAATTGGGGGGTCGGCACTGGAGATGTTTATGTTATAGACTATGATGCAGGCGATGATGTCCTTACCATTAACGAAGATCATGTTCGTAAAATAGGCAATGCTGGTACATTCCATGGTGCTGTTGGACACGGTCCTTATGATGGTAGCGATAGAAAGTCTTTCTTTGTTGGCCGTGGAAGACCCAATGTCTCTGCTTTAGAGTACATTGGCCCTGATCCACGATCCGCTGGAAGCTATATGGAAAAGGTTATCTATTGGGGTGAGTTGGATGTGACCCAGAATACAACCACAATAGATTCAAATGGTACTACCACTGTATCTAAATCTCAATATTGGGGCTTTGCTTCCAAAATTACTACAGACTATAATGGAGTATCACTTGATTTTGATATGGATAACAAAAAAGAAATCCTGGTTTCATTTCAGAATGTTCGGGACAGCCTGACACATACAACGAATACATGGGACGCTACAGGGGACACTTTTGTTGTGACTACTGAAAGGGTTGCTAATCCGAAGGCATGGACATTTGTATTATTGGAAAATCAGATTGCTGAAGTAGTTGGCGTTGATCCAATGGCGTTCATTGTTCCAGAAGACTATCGTTTGGAACAGAACTACCCGAATCCGTTTAATCCAAATACTACTATCCAGTATACTATCCCAATCAACCGTAAGGTTTCGGTGAAGGTATATAACATAACCGGTCAGTTGGTAAGAACATTGGTTGAGAACGAATTGGTTAATGCTGGAACCCACAGTGTAGTATGGAATGGAAAGAATGAATTTGGCCGAACAGTTTCTACAGGCATGTATCTTTATAGCCTGGAATGGGCTGGAATGAAAAAGGTCAAAAGAATGACCCTGGTCAAATAAGCCAGAGAATCCATTCTTTAACAAGTATATAAAAGGGGAGTGCTGGAAAGCACTCCCCTTTTAGTTTCTGATACTATGAGAACTCTTTTTATTACGATAAACGTCCTGGGTGTTTTATTTGCTGCCAACGGAAAAATCACCGGTATTATAGTTAATAAAGAAACCGGTGAACCGCTGCCGGGTGTAAATGTGGTTGTTGAAGAAATTGCTTTGGGTGCTGCAACGGATGTAAATGGAAATTATTTCATTATTAACGTTCCGCCTGGCGATTATACCCTGCAAGTATCCTATATAGGGTATGCTACCCAAAAGGTTCAAAATCTGCGGGTCAATATTGATCAGACTACTTTTCAGAATATTGCTATGACAGCAGAGGTCTTAGAAGGCGAAGAAGTCATTGTGATGGCAGACAGGCCCATGGTCCAGAAAGATCTTACATCCTCACAAAAGATCACCACCGGTGCAGAGATGAAGGAAATGCCTGTGGAATCATTTCTGGGTGTGCTAACTACTCAGGCGGGGGTAAATCAAGGGGCTGATGGAGCGCTGCACATTCGCGGAGGTCGTTCAAATGAGATCGGGTATTATATTGATGGTGTAGCAGTAAGCAATCCATTTTTTACCAATTCACTTGCGATTAATATTTCCAACAAAGCACTGGAAGAAATGAAAGTAGTTAGTGGTGCGTTCAACGCTGAATATGGTAACGCCATGAGTGGCATTGTAAACCTGCAGATAAAAGAAGGCGGGAAAAATTATGAAGGCAGTATATCGGCGTATACGGGTGATTATTTTTCCAATGATACGGAACTTTACACCAATATTGATGATGTGAACCCCTTGGCAAATACAATCCTGGAAGGTTCTGTATCAGGCCCTGTACCCTTAATAGGCAACAATGGCCGCATTACATTTAATGTAAGCGGACGATGGAGCGATAATGAAGGTTATCTTTATGGGGTACGGGAACACAACCCCGATGATTATGCATATTTTCCTCCTTCAGGTGATTGGTATGTGGAAATGAGTGGTGACGGAAAATTTGTACCAATGAATCCCAGTGATAATTTTAATGGTTTAGGGAAATTGACCTTTCGTATTACTCCAAAGCTAAAATTATCCGGCCAATTATTGTACGCTGAGAGCAATTGGAAATCGTATGTACATAGTTACAAGTATAATCCTGATGGAACCTATAATTATGCGAATCAAAATTCCAATTATTCGGTCAAGCTTAATCATGCTATCGGTCTTAGGAGCTATTATGAGGCCAATGTTTTCTATAGCACAACGGATTATAGTCAATTCTTATTTGAGGATCCATTGGATCCAAATTATGTACGTACAGACTGGATCAACACGGAACCAAGTTCAGCTACTTTTGCTTTTGGCGGCACACAAATGGGCCATAGTTATCGTAAATCAAATTCCGTGGGCGGGAAATTTGATTTTAATAGTCAGGTAACATCAAAGCATGAGCTTAAGGTAGGTACCAGTGTACGGATAGATAATTTAACGGAGGAAAACTACACTGTATTATATAATGACCAATACCGTACACCAACTGTTCTGCCCATTAATGAATCACCGTATCATAATCTATATGATGATGAGGCCACGTTTTTATCCGGGTATATCCAGGATAAGATCGAGTATGCTAATATGATTATGAACGTGGGATTGCGTTATGACTATTTTGATCCAAAATCAGACTATGTAGAAGATCTTCTGGATCCAGAAGGTAGTAAAACTACAGCAGATCCCAAGCATATGGTATCACCACGACTGGGAATATCATTTCCAATTACGGATGCGGGAATTTTACATTTTTCTTATGGCCATTTTTTCCAGATGCCTACCCTGCGCAGGTTATATAAAACGAGTACATTTGGTGCGGGACTTGCCCCAAGTATCGGTTACGCTGATCTCAAGCCGGAGAAAACGGTAAATTACGAATTTGGATTACAGCAGCAGCTAACCAGTATCCTGGCGATTAACATGAGTATCTTTTACAAGGATATCCGCGATTTATTGGCCCTACAGTCCATACATTATGAATCGGCAAAATATGGTCCGTCTGACTATGCAATATATCTCAATAAGGATTATGGCTCGGTGAAAGGAATCACCTTTAGCCTGACCAAACGGCACGATCCGGTAACACGATTGTCAGCTTGGGCTGATTATACATACCAGGTCGCCAAAGGCAACAGTGTGCGATCGGGTTCTTTTTTCTTCAATTCACTTACAGGTGAAGAGGAAGAAAAGCGTATTGCACCACTTAGCTGGGACCAGCGGCAAATTATGAGCGCCACTTTGATGTTTGGCGATCCACGGAAATGGTCGGTCAGCTTCATTGGTAAATTAAGCAGTGGCTGGCCTTATACACCGGATATACCCAATGCAAATTATGTACCGGAACCAAACAGTGATAATAAGCCTTGGCAACGAAATGTAAATATGCGTATCCAGAAAACGTTCAATTTACAGAATTTCCGCCTGGTGGCATTTGCCAAAATTTATAACCTGTTTGATACCCGTAATGAAAGATATGTGTTCGATGATACCGGCAGGGCTGGCTATACATATGGCTATCAATCAAGCCAGGAAACTGATGAATTGACCCGCCACTATGGTGAACCAGGTATACATACCTGGAATGAGTATATGACCCGGCCCTATTATTATACGGCACCACGATCTGTTTCTCTCGGTCTAACAGTGGATCTTTAAAGATGGCTCAACAAAGATTGGTCAAGCTAACCATTATTTTATTACTGCTTACGTCTGGCTTTTTTCAGCCGTTAACAGCTAAGGATAAGAAGGTGAAAAAAGGTTCACAGGAATGGTACTTGCAAGGACCAAAAAAAATCTGGTCCGAGTATGATCATAAAAAATACTATGATTGGCGGGAAGGTATTTACAGGTCCATGGCTATCCAGAATGATGATCCCCAGGTTCTACGACGGCAAAAAGCCATAATGAACGGAAATAAGATTACGGCGGAAATCTGGAACTATGGATCCATTTCCAGCCCAGGCAATAAGGTCACTGATATTGTTTGGGAAGGATTGGGTTACGGCTATGAATTTGGTCCATTCATCTGTGCTGAAGTCGAAATAACCCAAAATAGTCATCAGGACGCCTACTGGAAAGTAAGTGATACAGGTGATACTACATGGTACGCTCGTTTGATAAGCGATGGGCTCACTTCCTTGGGCGGTGAAGTATCTCCTGATGGTACAGAGTTTTGGGGCTGGGAACCATTGGCTTGGAATGATGATTTCACAATTCCCTATGCGGACCCGGAAAGTGACCAACTGCCAACATCCAATGATTTTGACCGTGATGGTGATGGCAAACCGGACAGTTGGCCGGCGGGGTGGTATAATGCTGATCTTGAAGAATATGTTTGGCCCGGGGCTCTTCGACAGGGTTCTTCTAATTCGGATTTGGAAATATTCTTTGTTACGGATGATCGTACTAACCGGGAATTTGAATATTATCCATTCCCAGATGATTCGTCTCGAAAAGGATTGGGTCTAGAAATCGAGTCCCGTTATTACCAATGGGCTAACCCATTAGCAGAAGACATCATATTTTTAATATACAAGGTAACCAACAAAAGTGAGATCGATTTACATGAGGTAACCTTTGGTATGTGGGGCGATCCTCATATTGGTGGACCCGCGAACTGGCAGGATGACCTTTCATATTTTGATAGAAATATAAACATGGTCTATGCCTGGGATGAGGATGGTGTAAGTGATGTTACTGGCCGTGCACCCGGGTATTTTGGTTACAAGTTTTTAGAAAGCCCTGGACAACCTTATGATGGCTTTGATAACGATAATGATGGTATGGTAGATGAAAGCCGTAGTAATGGGATTGATGATGATGGTGATTGGGACATCGAGAAACATGATATTGGTATAGATGGTATACCGAATACTGGTGATACGGGAGAGGATGATGGGATACCTACAGCTGGAGACCCGTTCGATCCACGCCAGCCGGGAGAACCAAACTTTGAATGGACTGACCTTGATGAATCAGATATGGTGGGTTTAACCGGATTCGCTTCACCACCATTCACTAGTCAAAACAGGATATCAAATGATCACTATGTATGGGAAAACCACTTACAGGCAGGTGAATTTGACTCTGCCAATGTTGACCAGGCGGGTGATTATATTTTCATTTATAGTTCAGGTCCTATGTCTTTGCCAGCAGGAGAAGCGCGACGATTTTCGATTGCACTTTTGGTAGGACAGGATTATGAAGATTTGACACTAAATGCTATTACTGCACAGGACATATATGAAAAAAATTATCAATTTGCAAAACCGCCTGATAAACCTCTTGTCACAGCGGTACCAGGCGATGAACAGGTAGTCCTTTATTGGGATGCTGAAGCTGAAACATCTTATGATTTGATTAGTGAATCCTATGACTTTGAGGGTTATGTAGTCTACCGCAGTATTGAGCCGTCTTTCCTTGATCAGCAAACAATTACAGATGCGAATGGTTCAAAATTCCTATTCGAACCATTAAAGATGGCAACTGGATCACCAGCCCGCTTCGACCTCGTTAACGATTACAGTGGTTTGAGCACTATTCCCTATGGTGATCGGGGAGTATTTTATAATCTAGGAAGCAATACGGGGCTTAGGCATTCATTTATTGATTCAAATAATGTCATCAATGGTCAAACCTATTATTATGCAGTTGTTTCCTATGATCATGGGGATGATAGTCTAGGAATCGCTCCCTCTGAATGTTCGAAAACAATCACGTTAAATCCTGAGACCAATGAAGTGATCTTGGATGTAAATACCAAGCAAATCGTTCCTAGGGTACCAACTGCTGGTTATGTCCCAGGTAATATTAATGAGAATTTTATAGAGCATGTTAGTGGTGTTGCCACCGGAACAATTGTTATAGAAGTTATTGATCCCCGGGCTATCGAAGATGCAAATATGTTTGAAGTATCCTTTATGGAAAGTCCAACAAGTTATTCCGTTAAGGATATGAAAACAGTAGCGGATGAACTGGTTGCTAAATTAGATCAATTTGTTCGGCTGGATTATGGCAATATTGATAGCTTGTCTTTTAGTCTTTCAGATATAAATGGGAACAATACTTATGAATCCGGCATCGATTATGAATTAATACCAATATCAGGCAAGATCCGCGCCATACCTGGTGGTGTATTATTAGATGGTGTTACATACCTGGCATCTTATGTGTATTATGGTGTTGTAGAAAGCAACTTGCTGAACATGGAAGAGTCCAATCCAGTGTTTGATGGTCTTAAGATCTACGCCCAAAATCAGATTTTAGCACTGGATGAAACACAAATGGCATGGAGTGCCGGATCTCCAACCAACTGGGAACCGCAAGTAAAACCATTCAATAATATTGGCACAAAAATGTATCCCGCTGATTATGAGGTACGGTTTTTTGATGATATAGCGGATTCCAGTGCTAGGCCTAATTACGGGTATGTCAAGGCAAAATTTCAGGTTTGGGAAACTACAGCAGGTATGATCCCAGAACAGCGGAAAGTAATCATCCTTGAATTACCTCCTGAGGACAGTTTATGGACACCGGGAGACAGGGCTGTAATTATGCAGGGAGATGAAACATCTACCACTTCCTGGGAATTCACTTTTCTTGAGCAAGCGGAAGGCGGCATTGCTCCTAATAGTGGCGATATTTATTATATAGCCACCACCAGACCATTTGCTGAAGGTGATAAATATCAATTTACAACAAGTGCTTCTCTGATCAATAATGAGCTAGCAATAAATGAACTGGACAATATTAGTGTTGTTCCTAATCCTTACGTTGTTACCAATGTATTGGAACCGCTGGATAGGCAAAATCCTCGTGATCGCGGCCCAAGAAGAGTATACTTTAATCATTTACCCAAGGATTGTATCATCAGGATTTATACAATTACTGGTGAACTTGTAAAAACACTGGCCCACCATTCTAGCATGGACGATGGTAAAGAATTTTGGGATCTAACAACGGATGATAATTTCCCAATATCTTACGGTATTTATTTATTTCATGTGGATGCAGAGGATCTGGGTGAATCAATTGGCAGATTTGCAGTGATAAAATGAAATATCTAGGTCTAAAAACTAAAATTATTAGTATCATGTTTATTGTTGTGCTTGATATAGGGTTGATCTATCCCCAAAGTACAAATACCAATACCATTACCAAGCGTGGTACAACAGCAGCGCAATTTCTAAAAATTGGGGTAGATGCCCGTGCTACTGCAATGGGTAATGCATTTACTGCCATGAATGGAGATTTGAGTAATATCTATTGGAACCCTGCTGGCCTGGCCTACATAGATGGTATCCAGGCCATGTTTGTTAATAGTCCCTGGATCGCAGAAACCAACTTTAACTATCTTGCGTTTGCTTTCAATTCCCCTGGTATTGGTACTTTGGGGTTCAGTCTAACCAGTCTAACTGTACCGGAAGACATTGTACGTACAGTAGAGGAACCGGAAGGTACCGGTGAACGTTTTGAAGCTGGTGATCTGGCCGTAACATTATCGTACTCACGGCGGTTAACAGATAAATTCTCATTAGGCGGTAATATTAAGTTTGTACAACAAAAGATCTGGCATTCAAAGGCCCAGGCAATTGCTGCTGATCTGGGAGCGCTATTTGTTACACCATTTCGTGACATTCGAATTGGGGCCAGCTTATCCAATTTCGGTAATAGTTTGAAAATGGACGGGAGAGATATGATCATTAGTGTTGACCCTGATAAGCAAAACGAAGGTAATGTAGAATTTGTTAATGCGCTGTACCAACCAGACCAATTTCCGTTGCCGCTTATTTTTCGCGTTGGGATTGCAGGGGAACTTCTTGAAAATGAAAAAACAAGATTATCATTTGGACTAGATGCGTTGCATCCTAATGATAATACAGAAAGTATGAATGCTGGACTGGAATTTGCTTATGCAGAAACGTTTTTCTTACGCAGTGGTTATGCTACTCTTTTCCGGGATGCGACAGAAGAGGGATTGACACTTGGCGGAGGTATTTATTACCGTTTAGGAAAGAGCAATACGAAACTTAAGCTCGATTACTCCTATACAGATTTTGGCCGATTTGATTTTATTCAAAGGTTAACAATCGGCTTACGATTATAATTGTAATCTCTCTCAATATTTATTCTGGTTGAAAATCAAGCAGAGGAAAATTATCCGATGGCGGATATTTGTAGTGCCACCATTCTTCCGCGTATATTGTGAAACTACCTACATTGGTCATTAGGTCTCTTAATAATTTCCGGTTGGCAATAACATGGATGGGGTGAGCCATGTATTCATGGTGGGCTTCAACACCAAAAAAATCGAATATAGTGGGCATATCTAATTCTCTTTTTGTGGAAAAATCAATTATGGTTAAGTCAACTGCACCACCACGATTATGGGAAGAACCTTTATTTGGATCAGCAACGTAACGGGAATCAGGAATGATTTCCCACATGCGGTATTGAACTGATCGCGGCCGATAGCCATCCCAAATTTTCAGTCCAAGTCCTTCGGAATATTTGGATCCGTTATGGCTATAGATATTGCGCAGGGAGTCTTGTACAAGTTTAAGATTTTCAAGGGTTCCAAATGCTAGGTAACATGTATTGGTTGGGTACAATATTTGTTTGGTAAAATTATCTGTGGTTGAATATTTAAGTTCAATTTCAATGTCAGGTATAATTTCTTTTACCTTTACCAACTTTTTCGTAGGCGTTTGTCCTGATGTTAAACTGTGACTTATTATAAATATGTTCAGTAATAGTAATAGGGAAGATGACTTTGTTAATCGATGAAATATGGATACACAAATCATTTAATTAACAAAGTCATTAAAAGAAGTATAGTGAAACCACCAGCGGCATAGAAATTGAATTGTTTCTGCTTTTTCTGTAGTTCTTTCAACAGCGTGTCACTGCCCCATAACCTGTTCAATCTATTTTCCTTGAAAACTATATTTTCTGGATACAACTCTTGCAGCTTTTTTAATACACTCACACCTACGTTTAGACTTTGGTACTCATTCCTAGTAATAACTCTGATCTCAATGCCATCACAGAGTTGATTTTCATATTTTGGTTTATCTGCTACTCCTGGAATGGACACAGGAGTGAATGATTTCGGCACAAAAACGACACCAGGCAGATGTAGTTTGTTCAGTTCTTGGGAAAGAATTTTACTATCTATCCAAGGAGCGCCAAACCATTTAAAGGGATGCTCTGTACCCCGGCCTTCACTGACATTGGTACCTTCTAGCAAACACATGCCCGGGTATATCAATGCGGTAGCTACGTCAGGAATATTAGGGGAAGGATTGACCCAAGGCAAAGTTGTTTCATCGTACCAGAGGGACGCATACCAGCCTTCCATGAAAATGACACTTAGGGATGGGGTCCTGGCAATCCATTGTTCTGCAACAATCTTTTGGGCCAATTCCCCCACGGTCCACCCGTAGCGGATGGGAATAGGATATTTGCCAACAAAAGACTGATAATTCAAATCCAGTAATGGACCTTCGACTATATCACTTCGGATTGGATTGGGGCGATCCAACACCAGTACTGGGATGTGTAACGCAGCTGCAGCTTCCATAACCAGGCCTAAAGTTGAAATGTAGGTATAAAAGCGAGCACCGATGTCCTGAATATCATAGATGATCAGGTCTACACCCTGCAACATTTCTGGTGTTGGTTTACGTATGCTACCATATAGGCTGAATACCTCAGGAAGGTCTGTAAACTTTTTATTGTATGTTATTTCTTCATCGGCCTCGCCAAATAGACCGTGTTCAGGGGAAAAAATTACTTTCAGGTAGATATCATCCAAAGCCAACAGTCGTTTATAATTTGGTATACCATAGCGGTCGATTCCAGTTTGATTGGTGACCAGGGCGATAGCTTTACCAGTGATCAAAGTAATCTTTTTTTCCAGAAGTACATCTAAACCAGTTAGTACCGTAACCTTGTCTGATGGTG
>ERZ651768.961-NODE-961-length-21417-cov-14.514667_pt1 | contig 21417 bp, 19 predicted proteins | sample MGYA00514754_ERZ651768 | MGnify/ENA metagenome assembly ERZ651768
AATCCGATGCACGCGACCTTACGGAAGAGCTTGGTTGGCCTTGTCTGGTAACACGGACGTTGGAGAGTTATCCACTGGTCACACCGATATCTGCGAAGCCTTGAACCTAAGGCCTAGCTTCCGATAGGATGATTATGTTGGCCCGTGGTCTAATGGCAGGACACCGGTCTTTGGAACCGGCGGTGGTGGTTCGAATCCACCCGGGCCAATTGCAATACTTCTAGCCGAAGTAAAACGAACCGGGATATTAGTGAAGTCGAGGAAATATCTGTCTGCCAGGGGACTCGGCACGCTTCTATTGATTTGTGCTACCTCTCCTCAGATCAACATGGCGCAGGTCGTATCCGGTGAAATTGATACTGTAACTGTTGTTATTGATTCATCGGAATCGCAGGGGATCGCCCGGGCAGCCCAAGCTCGTTTTGAGCGGCGAAGGATTCGGTACTTTCCTCTCATACTTGGATCGGCCAATGGTGCTTGTGATGAGCGAGTTGGGCGTTTCTGCTCTTGGTACGACGAGGGGGATTGGTACCCACGTCCCGAATTAGTCGAAGCTGAAGAACTTAGAGAAGAACTGCTGTTCTTATTGGACTCAATACAGGCGCTTCTTCCGGGTGACGGTTGGTTACTAGGGCAGCGCGTCTGGTACCTCTCTGAAGCTCAGCGTTGGGAAGAAGCACTTGAGGCAGCTCGTTCATGTGGGACTGCCGAGCCCTGGTGGTGTGCAGCTTTGGAAGGATTCTCTCTGCATGGACTGGAAAGATATGTCGAGGCCGAGCGAGCGTTTTCGATAGCAATAGACCGAATGGATAATGAACAGGCACTTAGGTGGCGCGTACCACGTTGGGTTATGGATGATGACGGTCAAAATGCGCTAAAGGAGGCAGCAACATCATCTTCTGAAGCCCTAGATAACTTGCTTGAGCGCCTCTGGCTGCTCGCGGATCCGCTCTATCTAGTTGAAGGTAATGATCGAAAGACTTCACACTATGCACGCTGGACTGTTGCAAAGATCCGTGAAGAGGCCAAGAACCCCTACCGAATTAGTTGGGGCAATGATCTTGACGAACTCACGATCCGACACGGTTGGGAACTGGGGTGGAATAGGACTTCTGATGCAGGATTCACGACGGTCGAGCATGTGATTGGTCACAAACATCCGGAGGGAAGGGACTATATGCCTCCTGGTAAAATGCTTAATACCCCAAGTCTTGCAGCGCCGGGAGATCTACGGGCAGATGTCGAACGACCTCGTTCTCTATATGCGCCAACATATGCACCTGTCCTTCTTCCAATGGAAGGTCAAGTTGCATTCTTCCCCCGAGGTAGCCGAGTAGTTGTAGTGGGAACTCACTTTCTTCCAGATGATACGACTCGGCATGTGGGCCATGACCATCCAATACCCTGGCTCGATCCGGGTACCCAGGACGGAATGTTGGATCGTGCTGGAATCTTTCTAGTGCCACTAGACGGAGCACGGATCAAGAGTGCTCAAATAATGGGCCATACCGAGGGTGCGCTCTCACTTGAGGTGCCGTCGGGGAGTTATGTGCTTTCGACTGAAACGTGGAGTCCGAGGAAGCACCGTGCCGGGCGCCTAAGGATGGGGTTTGAAAGTCAGCCAGTGCCAGAGGATGTGGCATCGCTTTCTGACATCCTGATGCTGAGACCTTCTTCTAAGGAGCCTGAAGTGCTTGCGGCAGCGCTTCCACAGGCACTCAAGAAAGCCGAGATCCTAACAGGTCAAACATTCGCTATTGCTTGGGAAGTCTCCGGCCTTGGATTTAGATCGGAGACTTTGCTTTTCGAAGTCTCAGTGAGTCCGATAAATCGGGGAGTGCTCCGCCAGATCGGGGAATTTCTTCGGATCACAAAACCTGCAAGGCCGCTTCGACTCTCCTGGGAGGAGCCCGGACCGCTAAGCCCAGGCTCATTATTCCGGTACCTCAACCTAGATCTGCCAAACCTTAAGGCGGGCAAGTATGAAGTTCGAATGGTTTTGAAGACGGTGGGGCGGGCAGATGCAGTTAGCGCCCGAGTCTTTAGTGTCCAAGAACGGTAAGAAAATCTTCTATCTGTTAGTCAGATGTAGGACTAAGGTTAGAAATTCAGTAAACAACGAGCGTTGACCACTGATAGTGGTTTTTCTAACGTTCCTTGCTATCAAGCGATAGCTATAGGGATCCAGATTCTAGCTTCGGTCACATGGAAGACACTTACAGGCATGGACCTCTTCTTCTGCTTAGCGGACGCGCTAATTCTCCGTTAGCACGTGAGATAGCTGAGAACCTTGGAGAATCGCCAGAAGGAGCGACGATCAAAGATTTCTCGGACGGTGAAATCTTTGTTCGGATAGACCGCAGTGCTCGTGGGCGGGATGTTTTCATTATCCAACCCACTTCGGCTCCTGCGGGCAATTTCATGGAGTTGTGTCTTCTATTAGACGCTGCAAAACGGGCCTCGGCAGCCCGAGTCACAGCGGTCATTCCGTATTTCGGATACGGTCGTCAGGATAGGAAAGACCAACCCAGGGTCTCGATTGGTGCTAAGCTCGCTGCGAACCTTATTGTAGCGGCCGGAGCTGATCGCGTTATCTCAATTGATTTCCACCAGCACCAGATCCAGGGGTTCTTTGATATTCCCGTTGATCACCTTTACGCAGCACCGGTGGTGACAAAGTACTTCAGAGATCTTGCACTCGAAGACCTCGTAGTCATAGCTCCTGATGTCGGAGCGGCAAAGATGGCAAGGGGTTTTGCTCGCCGTCTTGGGGCGACCTTTGCGATTATCGATAAACGTAGGCCGAAGGCAAACATGTCTGAGGTATTAAACATTGTTGGTGATGTCGAGGATCGGACTTGTCTAATTGTTGATGACATGGTTGACACAGGAGGTTCACTGGCCAACGCCGTCGAAGCACTCAAAGACCGCGGTGCTAAGATAGTTTATGCGGCGGCAACACATCCGATTCTTTCCGGGGAGGCACCTAGTAGGCTTGCCAACTCGCCTCTGGAGCGGATGATCGTGACGAATACGATTGATGTTCCAGAGGAAAAACGCTTTGACAGGCTAGAGATTCTTTCCGTAGCTGACTTGCTCTCTAAGGCAATTCACCACGTGCATTCGAACGAATCTGTAAGCAAACTCTTTGAGATTCCGAAGGAAAACTGAGGGAAAGGGCCCCAGGATAGCCCTGGGGGCCGATAATCAGGAGAACGAGAATCCAGAATGACTATTACGCTGAAAGCACAGAAACGAGAAGGTACGGGAAAGGGGGTAGCGAGAAAGCTACGTCAGGAGGGCCGGGTCCCAGCTGTCTTGTATGGACGGGAACTGGGCACCATGCATTTGTCGCTGGATACACATGAGGCGGAGAATCTTTTTCACTCGATCAGCACTGAGAATACGATTGTGGGCCTCAAGGTTGAGGGGGTGGGCGAGCCTTTCCAAACGTTGGTGCGTGAGATTCAGAGCCATCCGTTCAAGTCTTCGCTTATTCACGTAGACTTCCTCCGCATCCAGGCGGGTGTTGCGGTTGATGTTGAAGTCCCGTTGCATCTGATTGGAGATCCAATCGGTGTTAAGAATAGCGGTGGTGTGCTTGAGCAGGTATTGAACGAACTTCCAGTGAAGTGCATCCCATCGAAGATCCCAGAGCTAATCGAGGTCGATGTTTCTGAGCTTGATATTAACGAGTCCCTCCACGTGTATGATCTAGAGTTGGAGGAAGGCATCAACATCACCGTTGACGAAGGGCGAACTATTTGTGCGGTGGCGATTCCCAAGGTTGTTGAGGAGGCTGTCGTTGAAGAGGATGAACTGCTTGAGGGTGAGATACCGGACGAGGACGAGGAAGCCTTGCCAAGTGATACAGCAGTTGAGGAGTCACCCGAAGACTCTGATGGAGATGGCGATTAGGGTCGGTTCATTCCCATGTGCGTGAAGATTGTGGTCGGACTAGGGAATCCAGGTCCTAAATACGATGCTACAAGGCATAACGTAGGGTGGTGGGTTGTTGATCGACTTGCCTACGATTGGGGCTTTGGTTCTTTCGAAAAGGAGGATCGGGCTCTCGTCACTGAGGGTGATGTGGGTGATTCGCATGTGCAGCTGGTAAAGCCCACTACATATATGAACCGCAGCGGATTGTCGTTGCTACGATTGAGTGAGATGGAGTCTTTTCGGATCAGAGAAGACCTCTTGGTAGTCGTGGATGATGCCGCACTTGAAGTGGGACGAGTGAGGTTTCGACCAGAGGGAGGACCCGGAGGACACAAGGGGCTCAAGTCAGTATCAGGAGTCCTACAGTCCGACGCATACGCTCGGCTCCGAATTGGGGTTGGCTTGAAGCCAGAAGGACAAGACTTAGCAGACTGGGTGCTCTCGCGTATGCCCCAGGAGGACGAGGACATCGTGGTAGATCTGCTCCCCGTCATGACGGGCGCAATTGAAGCATGGATTGAGGAGGGGAACGAGGCAGTAATGAACCACTTCAATCAATAACGAGATATAGTTCACAAATCATGGTAACAATAAGAGCGATTCAATGACCGAACTTGTAGCAGTAACTGCATGGGCATGGCTTCTGGGTCTTATCGGCCTGGGTATAGCATTCTTGATCTACCGATATTTGAAAAAGCAGCCGGCTGGATCCGAGACCATGATCGATATAGGTGAACAGATTCACGATGGGGCGATGGCATTCCTCAAACGTGAATACACAGTCCTGGCCGGATTTGTATTGGTGGTGGCGATCCTGCTCGGCCTTGCGATTGGGTGGACGCCTGCAGGAGCATACGTTTTTGGGGCACTCAGTTCGGTCTCAGCTGGCTTTTTTGGTATGAAGGCAGCAACCCGCGCGAACACACGTACTTCGGCAGCGGCTAATCAAGAGGGTCAGGGCAAGGCACTGCGTATTGCGTTCTTCGGTGGGGCAGTGATGGGACTCTCCGTCGCGGCACTTGGACTCCTGGGACTTGGGGTACTCTATGTAGTTTTCGGTGCCGGAGCAGTAGTAGATGGTGAGTACGCTACCTTCGCTGAGATTGTCTCAGGCTTTGCTATGGGTGCGAGCTCTATTGCACTTTTCGCTCGGGTCGGAGGAGGTATATATACGAAAGCTGCTGATGTAGGGGCTGATCTCGTCGGAAAGGTCGAAGCAGGTATCCCCGAGGATGATCCGCGGAATCCGGCCACGATTGCGGACAACGTGGGAGACAACGTGGGTGACGTTGCCGGGATGGGTGCTGATATCTTCGAGTCGTATGTAGGTTCAATTGTTGCGACGATCGCGATTGGAGCAACAGTACCTGCTCTTTCAGGGCATCGAACTGCTGCGGTCGCACTCCCGATCCTTACAGTGATGATCGGTCTCTTGGCATCTCTAGTTGGCATCGGCGCGATGAAGATACTTGAGAAGCGCAATCCATCTCACGCCCTTCATGGCACGACGTGGATAGCCGGCGCACTGTTTCTGGGAATTATGTATTTCGTCGTCCAGAGCATGGGAATCACATACGTTGATGCTGGGCAGTCTTTCCCCGTCTCCGGACCCTGGATCGCAATCCTAGCAGGAACTCTGGCGGGTGTGGCTATCGGTATGGTCACACAGTATTACACGGCTGAAGGTCCGGTTAAGAAGATTGCAGAGGCTAGCCAAACTGGCTCGGCCACCAACTTGATCACCGGGCTAGCTGTTGGCATGCAATCAGCGGTTCTCCCGGTTTTCCTCATTTGCGCTGCAATTTGGACTGCCTTTAACTATGCGGGTCTATACGGTATCGGGATAGCGGCGGTTGGCATGCTCGCAACCGTGGGTGTAACGATGTCAGTTGATGCCTACGGACCAATCGCAGATAACGCAGGTGGGATTAGCGAGATGAGCGGACTAGGTCCCGAGACTAGAGAGATTACAGACTCACTCGATGCGATCGGAAACACTACAGCCGCGATTGGCAAGGGATTCGCAATAGGGTCGGCCGCTCTCACTGCCCTAGCCCTATTCTCGGCATACTCATCTAAGGTTGGCCTCCAGGAAAGCGGGATCAACATCCTCGATCCACTGGTGGTAATAGGCCTCTTCCTTGGTGGATGTCTTCCATTCTTTATTGCAGCACTGACAATGACTGCAGTAGGTCGAGCTGCCCAAGGGATGGTTGACGAGGTTCGTCGACAGTTCCGGGAAATTCCAGGGATCATGGAAGGTACAGCCAAGCCAGATTCAGCTCGCTGTGTGGACATTTCTACAACTGCCGCACTAAGGGAAATGATCTTACCCGGCATAACGGCAATTCTTGCTCCGGTAATTGTTGGTTATGTACTAGGCGTAGAAGCACTCGGAGGTCTGTTGGCGGGCGCCACGGTTACGGGTGTGCTTATGGCGCTCTTTATGGCGAATGCGGGTGGTGCCTGGGATAATGCGAAGAAATACATCGAGAGCGGAGCATATGGTGGTAAGGGATCCGATTCTCACAAGGCTGCCATTGTAGGGGATACCGTAGGAGATCCATTCAAGGACACCTCAGGGCCGTCTCTCAACATCTTGATAAAGCTCATGAGTGTAGTGTCACTGGTACTCGCTCCTTGGTTTGTAGAAGTGCACGGACTTAATGCGGATGGAAATTCACTTTCATGGATTGTGGACATGATCCAAACGCTCTTCAGCTAATGCCCAAGGAGCCGAGTTTTGAGAATGCACTTGCGTTTGCCGGCGAGCTGATCGGCATCCCAGGACTTCCTGGGGAAGAGAGAGAAGTTGCCTCTCGGCTCAAGGAGGAAATGGAGGCACTGGGTCTAAGTGATGTTCACATCGATGATACGGGTAATGTCATAGGTATTGCCACGGGAACAGGAGATGCACCTCCTGCCATGCTGAACTGCCATCTAGATGTTGTTGCCGAGGGTGATCACTCGGAGTGGGAGGTGCCCCCGTTTAGTGGCGAAGTGCGGGATGGTTTTTTACATGGACGCGGTTCCATGGATATAAAGGGCCCTCTTGCTCTGCAGACGTATGCAGCTGCCTCAATGATTGGACAAGCTCCCGGTGATGTCATTGTGGCTCACACGGTTCTTGAGGAACGTGGTGGCCTAGGAATGAAGCGGCTCTTAGAGTCAGGTAACGTCGATCCGGCAGTAGTGATCATTGGTGAGGCGACACACGGAGACGTATGCATTGGCCATCGAGGCCGTGCTGAGCTTGAAGTTGTACTTACCGGGTTAGCTGGCCATGCAAGCGCACCCGATCGTGCTAGGAATGCGTTAGACCTGCTGGGGGATGTATTGGTCGCGGTAAGGGAGTTGGGTGAAAATCAGAAGGCCGATCCGGTACTCGGGCCTGCTAGTTTGATTGCTACGACTGTGGATGTTCTTCCAGAGAGCCGAAATGTAATCCCGGACAAGGTTGTTTTGGCTTTGGATTGGAGGATTTTGCCGTGTGACGACGACGACTCACTTCTCGATAGAGTCAGGCGCTCGATTAAACGCCAGGTCCCTTTGTTACCCGAAGGGCTGTCTTACGAGGTGCGCATGGCAAAAGAACTTCAAACTACATACACAGGAATCCAGGAGGAGAGGAGTCTGTTCACTCCTGGGTTTCTGATGGACTCGCGGCACCCTGTTGTCACCAGTGCAGCTGGTGCTGTGGGTCGCCAAGGAGGTCAGGGTGAGGCTGTAGTTCGGCCGTGGTTGTTTGCAACGGATGGGGGTTGGTCTTGTGGAATCCACGGGATTCCGACAATTGGTTTCGCTCCCGGTGAGGAGGGCTTTGCACATACCAACCGCGAGCGATTAAATGTTGAGGAAGCTCAGTGGGGCTATGCCCGTTATCCCCACCTAGTCACTGCAGTTCAGAGGGCGGCAGCAAATTAAGACGTGTCCTGCAAAGACTTATTATTGCTTCTTATGCTTTCTGGAATACTAAGATTCAACTAGGTTTTCCGGGTAGTACTGATGTGTACAAAACAGACATCCCGCTCCGTTGACCAACCGCTCTCACAGTGATGTCGGCTGAAGCGACGGGGCCCGTTACAAATCTACGGACCGAGGGAACAAATCATGAGAATTTACGAGGTCGTTTACATTCTCGACCCTGCGCTTGAAGAGAGCGCCGTCACTGCCAAGCTCGATGGACTTCACCAGTTAGCCACCTCCAAGGGTGGTGAGGTTTCGGCAATCGATCATTGGGGAACCAGACAACTAGCGTATCCAATTAACAAGCTGTCTCGAGGTTATTACGTGGCAGCCCACTTTACTGCGGTAGCAGAGGCGTTACCGGAGTACGAAAGGATGCTCAAGCTAGACGATGATATCATCCGCTATCTCCTGGTTCTCAACGAAGGAGAACCCACTGGCGGAGACTCGATAATGGGAGAGCCCCGGCCGAAGAAAACCAACGATGAAGATGAGGCCGAAGATGAGGCCGATCAGCAAGAGCCAGTGACCGATACTGGCACTGGCCTAGAGGAGGCGGAAGATGTTAAAGATACCGGATCTGAGCATCAACGATCTGGACCTCCAGAGTTCACGGGGCCACGGGGGCGCCGACAACGTATGGAAGGACCTCCAATTATCGCCTTGAACTACAAGGATGTGGCAACCCTTTCCAATTTCGTTACTGAACAGGGTAAGATTCTGCCCAAGCGCACGACAAAAGTGACTGCTGCATTCCAGAGGCAATTAGGACGAGCAGTGAAGCGTGCACGCTATCTGTCTTTGCTGCCTTACACACGTAACCATCTGGGATAGCCTGGCTTTATGCCGGATCTGACGCGGAGGGTATCAGCCTTCCGGAAAAGTGACTGGCTGCGTGCCGGCGTGCTATGCATACTTGTGCTTTTAACATCTACCGCGAGGCCATCGGTGTTGGTGGCAGTCCCATTTCTTTTACTCGTGGGGACCAACGCGTTGCGCGGCTATGCGATTTTAGGTGCCACCCTGATTGCCATAATCATTGTTATGGTTGGTCCATATGATGGCATGTGGTACCTAGAGCGCGGATGGGCCTTACTACTGGGAAGTTGCTTTGTCGGGCTGTCTATAGCTCGTCCGAAAATGAAGATCTCAGATCGTGCACTTGAGGCCGTCTTCGGGGCTTTGGTGCTTGCAGCAATACTGATGACCTTGATGTCTGGTGCCTGGAACATTGTGGATTGGGTAATATCTGATCGGGTCAGAGCTACGGTTGCCCAAGTGGTTGCACTTGTGAGTGCACTCCTGCTTTCTTGGGGTAGTGAAGGGTTGGCCCCTGCTTTGATCACAGCTTTTTATCAGACTGCGGACGCGCAGATTCTGATATTTCCAGCCTTGACTGCTCTCGCCTCGATGAGTGCACTCCTGCTTTCTTGGTGGCTCTTCATTTTTTTCTCTGGACGGAGTGAGGAGGCGCTTGGATCGGTTAAGAATTTCCGTTTTAATGATCATCTTATTTGGATGCTTGTGGTTGGGCTTTTTTTGCTATTCACTCGATGGAATGAACCACTACAGCGTCTAGGATCTAATGCAGTAGTGTTTATCGGTGCACTCTGCGCCGTGCGCGGTGCGGCCGTCATTGTGTTCATAACTGGGGGATTCTCGGTTCTTGGTTACGCTATGACGCTTCTAGGTTTGGTTATCGTTACGCCGATAGTACTGGGTGGTGCGGTTCTGATCGGAATTGCAGATATCTATTTAGATTTTCGGAAGCGCTCGGAACAGTTAGCTGCGCGCTAGACCCTCTGGAGGAATGATGAAGCTGATCTTGAAACAATCCGTGGAGAACCTTGGTGAGGCTGGAGAAGTGATCCAGGTTAAGCCGGGATTCGGAAGGAACTATTTGATTCCTCAGGGGCTCGCTTATACTGCAACCCAATCGAATATAGAAAAGCTCGAACAAGAGCAGGCTCAGTCAGACGAGCGGTCCAAACGCGACTTCCTCGAAGCAGGTCGAAGAGTTTCCCAGCTCGAAGGTATTTCTCCTATCACCTTCTATGCCCGCGCTGGAGATGATGGGAAATTGTTCGGGTCTGTTACTAGCGCTGACATCGCTGATCGGATCAATGAGTCCGATATGGATTTTGAACTCAACCGGCGAGCAGTTTTGCTAGATGAGCCAATCAAAATGCTAGGTGTGTGGGAGGTCCCACTCAATCTCCATGGGGAGGTTGAAGCCCACATCGAGGTGCATGTTGAGCGTGAGTAGGCCTCAGTATTAGAGCCGCTATTTCTGCAACCTGCCCAAGACTTCGGCGGTCTTAGTGGACGTTCCTAGCGGTGTGAGCCGAGCCCTCGACCTGGCGATCGAGCTTAAGGCACATGGGCTTGTTGTGCTTGATCTCAGAGGAATCTGTACGGCTACAGATTTCTTTGTCTTGGCTAGTGGAAGTTCAGATGTCCAGGTCAGGGCAATCGCGGAACACGTAGTCGAAGAACTAAAGGTAGAGGGTATCCGCCCAGGCCATGTGGAAGGGATACGAGGCGGTGGTTGGATTTTGTTAGACTACATCGACTTCGTTGTCCATGTATTGCTTCCTGAGGCACGGATATTTTACCAGCTTGAGGACCTGTGGGGTGATGCGCCTCGCTGGGATGTCTCACACGAATCGTAGTGCCTCAGTTCTAGAGCATAACATATGCTTTTCTGAGCATCCGGAAGCTAAAGATAGTGGTACTTTTCAAATATTCTGGGGTTTGCAAGAAGCACCTGTGGTTCTAACTTTTTTAGGCCTCACGGCATTGGCATTGGGGTCTTATCTGAAGTGTTTTATGCTCCACCAATCATGATCCAGTTACTGCTCTGGAGTAGATATAAAAGGGCTGCGGCTTCTGTGCCCTCAAGGCACAGTGAGTGTCCTCTGGCCAGTAAGGCTTTATCCCAGTTGTATCTATAGTCCGTATCTGTTGAAAATTCCTGCAAAACACTGAATGAAGCTTCACTCACTTCGAGTTCACGGGTTCAAGTCCTTCGCGGATGCAACGACCATTGAGTTTCATGATGGGATCACTGCTGTGGTAGGTCCAAACGGATGCGGCAAATCGAACATCAGTGATGCGATCCGTTGGGTTCTTGGTGAACAGCGTCCAACCGCTATCCGTGGCGCGAAGATGGAAGAGGTGATCTTTCAGGGGACCGTTGCTCGACGGCCGGTGAATCGTGGGTCAGTATCTCTTACGGTTACCAATGAGGACGGATCACTACCGATCCCATTTGAAGAAGTAGAGATTGGGCGACAGGTCTTCAGGGATGGTGGCAGTGAGTACTCCATTAACCGGTCTGCATGTCGTTTGCGTGACGTTGTTGACCTTTGCAGGGATACAGGACTCGGTGCGAATGCCTACTCGATCATAGAAAATCGAATGATCGACGCGATTCTTTCGGATCGTGCTGAGGAGCGGCGCGCGTTGTTTGAAGAAGCTGCTGGGGTTGGTAAGTACAAGGATCGGCGAAAAGCTGCTACTCGCAGGCTTGAAAGAGCTGAAATAGACGTCCAACGGCTCGAGGACGTTATCTCTGAAGTGCAGACTAAGGTGCGTTCTTTGGCTCGGCAAAAGGGGAAAGCTGAACGTTATCTTAAGTATCGCCAGCGCCGATTAGATGTAGAAGTTGCTGTTGTTCGTCGTCAATTAGATCTCTTGCGAGAGCGTTTAGCGGGTGTACAAGAGTCGCTGGATGCAGATGACAGATCCAGTGAGCGCACAGTTGTGGAACTGCATACGGCGGAGGCTGAGTACGAGTCTATGCGGCTTCGGGAAGTTGAGGCCGAGAAGGAACGCACAAAGGCAGCCACGACCCTTGAGAAGGTAAGAGAACAGCTAGTCCGCTGGGAGCGGGATCTTGCTGTTGCAGATGAACGGGCAGCTTATGCAGGTCGTCGTTTGGCACAAATTGATGAGGAACGTGCTCAAGCGCGGCTCCAGGCTGAAGCGCTTGAACGTGACGAGTGGGCATTGACCGGCAAGCGGACCCGGGCGCTTGAGGAGCTTGAGGATATTCAAACACTCGCAGACGACCGGAAAACTAGAGTTGAGAGACTCTATGACGACATGTCTGGTGCCCGAAAAGATCTTGAGCAAGTGGAGGCGGAAGAACGTGATCTGGTGCGTCGAGGAGCTCAATTAGAAGGGGATGCTGAAGCTTCTGATGCCCAGGCTGATGAATTAGAGAAAAGATTGTCTCGAGTTTCGAAAGAGTTGGACGCTACAGATGAAACATTCTCAGAGCTCCAGGCACAAAGTGATTTGTTTGAGGGAAGGCTCGAAGAATCCTTAAATGAGCTGGAGGTTGCAGTAGCTCGTGTAGAGCAGAGTATTGCTGATGTCTCGGCAGTTAGGGGGGAGTTGGATGATGCCCGCCGGGTGGAGCGCGTATCCACTGACATTGCGATGGAACTTAGGGCTCGCCTTTCTGCTTTGGAGTTACTCGAACGTGACCAGGAAGGCATTGAACCTGTCGTGCAAGCTGTGCTCGAGTCAGGGATTCCGGGCGTATTAGGAACTTTAGCAGACTATATCCAAGCGTCTGCTAAAATAACCCCTTCTCTTGAGTCCCACTTGGGTACATTCGCACGGGCGATCGTCGTGAATGAGAGTGCGACGGTAGATAGCATTCTCCACTGGTTCATCGAACACTGGAAAGGGGGAGGAGGCCTAATAGTCCTGCCATTGGACATGGTTCCGAAATCTGGCACGCGGCAAAGCAATGGGCTTCTCTCACAAATCAACACTAGTGGTGAGGGAGCACCTTGGGTTAAGGCACTCCTTAATGGCGTTCAGGTTCCTCAGGGGGTCGACGGTGCATGCTTTACAACCGCTAATGGCGTGGTGCGAATTGGTAATCCTTCGGGTGGCTCAGGAATATTGGAACGGAAGGAAGAACTCCTGAGGATAAGGGAGGCACTTGATCTCCGGTTGCTAGAGGAAGAGACCGCGTGTAAGACGCGTGAGGCTCAAGAACGCAATCTTGCTGATGCTGAAGAAATGGTGGTTTCCTCTAGACTAGAAATGCATGAGGCGGAGGATGCCCTTCACAAAATGAGGGCTGAGGGAGAAACACAATCAGGTGAGCAAGGTCGGATGCACCGTTTACAGGCTGATCTTGCACGGGAGATAGGAGCTACTAACACGGCACATACACATGTGCTCGAAAGAGCTCAGGAAGCACGAGCTGATCGGGGTATTATACTGGAGAAGGAGGAAGGCCTCAGCGAAAAACGTCAGCAAGCAAAAAAGATTCTACAGTTAGCTCAAGATGAATGGGAAAGTGCCCGATCTGAAGAAGCTGCTCTGGCTGTAGATGTTGCTCGTCTAGAGGGGGATGTGACACGCTTAAATGAGCGTCATGAGACGATTAGTCAGGTGCGTGACCAAGCTGAAGACCGCGTCCTTGCTTTAGATGAAGAAGAAAGTCGGTTGAGGGAGGATCAGGCAGAGGCTCGCAAGATTCGATCGGAGGGTGATACCGCCATAGAGCGTTTATTCGAGGAGCGCAGCGCTGCTGAGAGTGAAGTCAGGGACAAGGACAATATCCTACAGGGTCTAGAGGAAGCTCTCGGCACATCTGAGAAACGCCTTCGAGAGGCTCGGACAGTTGAACGCGCGGCTTCAGATCGTCGGCATACATTAGAGCTGGAGCATCAAGAGCTCGATGGTCGCATAGGTCGGATTCGAGAGCGTCTAGAGATTGAGTGGGGGCGGCCGCTGGATGCTCTCCTTGAGGAAGCCGAGTTAGTCGAAGGTGATCAGGATGAACTTGAGGCAGAACTGAGGGAAATCGTACTAAAGCTAGAGAGATTAGGTCCGGTGAACATGCTCGCAGTAGAAGAGCATGAAGAAGAGAGTGAGCGTCTCGCGTTCTTGACTGAGCAGAGAGATGATCTTTTCGAGGCCCGTGATGATCTTCGTTCGGCAATCCGTGAGATTAACGCAACTGCTACGGATCTCTTTATGTCTACTTTTGGTGAGATTCGTGAACACTTCCGAAAAACGTTTCTGAGATTATTTGAGGGTGGCGAGGCAGACATCTGGCTGCAGGTAACAGATGACCCGCTGGAGTCCCCGATCGAAATCCACGCATCTCCGAAGGGAAAACGGACACAACGAATAGATCTGCTTTCTGGAGGAGAGCGCGCATTGACCGCGCTATCACTTCTTTTTGGAATCTACCTTGTTAAACCGAGTCCGTTCTGTGTCTTGGATGAAGTAGATGCTCCGCTTGATGAAAACAATATTGGTCGGTTTATCAAACTACTGGAGGACTTTAAGGCGGATAGCCAGTTCGTAGTTATCACGCACAATCCCCGCACCATCGAGGCTGCGGACTGGATTTACGGTGTGACTATGGAGGAGCCAGGTATTAGTACTATTGTGGGTGTTAAGCTTGAGGATGCTCTACAGGATGCGGGGGCTTCTTCCGAGCCATAGCCGACTCGCTGTGTACACCTTTACTTCCCGCTGTATGACCTTATAGGTGTATATGGGTCAGTGGTGTTGATTATAGAATCAAGCCAGGTGGGCAGATTGAGTCTGGACTCCATGGTCTGACTTCCCGGACTCAGGAATCCGAGACCAAGGTTTCGTTAAGAACTGCGTCTCAAACCCTCGAGTTCCGGAAAACAATAGGGGAATAACTCCCATGCTAATCGTGATGAAAAACAATGCGTCTGCCGAGCAGATCCAAGCGGTTGTGGGAGTGGTCAAGGAGATGGGCTACGATGCTACGCCCATACCAGGGGGACAACGGACTGCTATAGGAATCATAGGAAACGATGGTGGAATTTCTTCAGATAGACTCGCGGGTCTCGAGGGCGTGCTTGAACTCATTCCTGTTACCCACCCCTACAAACAGGTGTCTAGGGAGTGGCAGGATGAGAATACCTTAGTATCACTCCCGAACGGAACAAAGATTGGTGGTTCGGATCTCGTCCTAATGGCTGGCCCGTGCTCAGTTGAGAACGAGCGTGAGATCTTGGACATAGCTCATAGGGTCAAGGACGTCGGTGCGACAGTTCTGCGTGGAGGTGCATTCAAACCACGCAGTTCACCGTATTCTTTTCAGGGACTTGGGTTGCAGGGCCTGAAGTTCTTGGCACGTGCCAGAGAGGAAACAGGGCTTGCAGTTGTGACGGAGGCCTTGGATCCGGATGGAGTGGATCTGGTTGTCAAATACGCTGACATTGTTCAAATCGGCGCGCGCAACATGCAAAATTATGCGCTTCTGCGTAGAGCAGGTAGGGCAGGGAAGCCCGTTCTTTTGAAGCGCGGAATATCCGCCACGATTGACGAATTGCTTCTTGCGGCAGAGTACATTCTCGCTGAAGGGAATCCTGATGTAATCTTATGCGAACGAGGGATACGTAGCTTTGACACTCACACACGGAATCTCTTTGACCTGGCAGCGATTCCAGTCGTAAAATCTCTTTCCCACCTGCCTATAATTGCTGACCCTAGCCATGGGACCGGGATTCGTTCCAAAGTCACCCCAATGGGTAGGGCTGCAGTGGCGGCTGGGGCAGATGGGCTTATAGTAGAAGTTCATCCTGACCCTCCTAAAGCGATGTCAGATGGAGCACAATCACTTTATCCGGACCAGTTCGCAAAGTTAGTAGATGAGGTAACGGTGATCGCGCGTGCGATAGGGCGGAACTTCAACGCTACTCTCCAGTAACTCCCTTCTGATTGACTAGGTAATGTATAGCACTACTCTTGAAATAGCTTCCGATCTACCCCAAGCCTATGGGGTAAAAACTCAGGAATCCTGTTAGCATGCCGCAAGGACTAGCGGGAAGCGCGGCGATCGGTGGTGTGGGTCCCCTGGGATATTCTTGTTTCTTCTTTAAGTACTGGCAGAACTCCGACTAGCTCTGATGTGAACAACCCCATCATAATGATAAACTATTGTCTTACCATGCTTTAGCCAGAAAATATCGTCCGAAGTCATTTGCGGACGTGACCACCCAGGAACATGTGTCGGAAACACTCCGGCGGGCTGTATGTGGTGGCCGAGTGGGGCATGCATACTTGTTCTGTGGACCTCGGGGAGTTGGCAAGACCACACTGGCGCGGGTCCTAGCTATGGCTTTGAATTGTGCGAAGCGGAGTGAGGAGGGTGAGCCTTGTGGCATCTGTGATAACTGTACACGGATTTGGGGTGGTCACACCGCTCTCGATGTCGTTGAAATTGATGCGGCATCAAACCGCGGTGTAGATGACGCACGCGATCTCCGAGAACGGGCGATGTACGCTCCTTCTGCGGAAGGGCGCTTCAAGGTATACATCGTGGATGAGGCGCACATGCTCACTCGGGAGGCATGGAATGCCTTGCTCAAGATACTTGAGGAACCTCCAGCGAGTGTGGTTTTCATTTTTGCAACGACAGAACCTCAAAAAATAGAGCAATCGGCCGCGCCCATTCTCTCACGTTGCCAGCGCTTCGACTTCAGACGTATAGGAGTTGATCATATTCTGTCGCGATTAGTTGCCATTGTGGAGCAAGAGGATTTTGAGGCCACGGACGAGGCACTCCGACTAATTGCACGGAAGGCTGATGGTGGGATGCGCGACGCTCTGTCGCTGTTAGATCAGGTCATTTCACTCACCGGGGGTAAGGTCGAAACTGAATCGGTGAGAAAGGTGATGGGTCTTGTCGAGGAGGAGCGATACCTCGAACTCCTCGACATCTTTTCAGGGAGTAAGCACTCGGAAGTATTTCTCTTAATCGAAAAGTTAGCTAATGAGGGGTATGACCTAGTCGAGTTCTATCACGGTCTTCTCGACATTTTACGTACTCTGCTTCGGCTGCGTTTAGCGCCTGACACAGAGGTTCACCTCCCAAGCAATCTTAGAGATCAACTTCTAGAGCACTCCATTCGTTTTGAGCCGGAAGATATCGTTCGAATGCTTAGTGCTGTAGCTGAGCTTGAAGGTCAAGGTAGTCTTAGACGTAGTTCGAATCCTCGAGTGTTGATTGAAATGCTCTTGCTGCGCTTGAGCTACATGGACAGAACCGTTGCTCTAGAGGAGTTGATTAAGGCTCTTGGAGGAGTTCCTCCCTCAGTTGGTGGGGCAGGAAAAGCTGGAGAAGGCGGCGGAAATTCAGGAAAATCAGAGCAGATTGACAAAGGAGCGGCAAGTGATGTTCCCGAGCCGGATGTAGAATCAGAGAAACACACTCAACGTGGATCAACTGAGAATTTCTCGAATGGGATTATCCCATCAGATGATCTTGAGGAAGCTTGGACCAGGTGGCTGGAATCAGGGAATAATATTCCTCTTGGGTTGAGTGGGTTCTTGAGATCAGCAGAAGTAAGAGAATTGCCAGATGGTAGACTTGAGGTCACTACCTTACCGGGCCCCGGGGCTAGGAAGCTCAAAGAACCCGAGGTCATGTTAGAGATCTGCACAGGGGTTGCGGCCTACCTTAAAAGGGCTCCAGATATAGTTATCGCCGATATCAAAACGGAGCCTTTGAATACTGAGCGTATTACCGAAAAATCAGTGCGTGAGGATACTTTGAGAGAGTTATTGCAACAGGAACCCCGCCTTGGGAGAGCTGTAGAAGAACTCGATCTTGAGTTGATGGACTAAGTTGATGCCAACTAGCCGCCCCATCCTGTTCTAGGACACATGGATAATCTTAAGCAGCTGATGCAGTTAGGTCAGCAAATGCAGGAAAAAATGAAAGGTCTCCAGGACTCTCTCGACCAAGAAAGAATAACCTCTTCTTCGGGTGGAGGGATGGTAAAGGTGACAGTAGACGGTAAGGGCTCGGTGAAACTGGTGAAAATTGATCCTACTTGCGTGGACCCAAGTGACGTGGAGATGCTAGAGGATCTTGTCTTGGGAGCATTGAGTGACGCGCAGGACAAAGCTCAATCTGTATACCAGCGCAAGATGAGGAAGGCCACCGGAGGCTTCCCAATGAATATTCCAGGTCTACCAAAACTCTTCTGACCTGGTCTCGAAAGGGCACTGAGCTATGTCGGTTATCGATCAACTCAGCAGCGAACTAGCCCGACTTCCAGGCATTGGACCGAAAACGGCATTACGTCTCGTTCACTACCTTATGAAGGGGTCCAAACATGATATTCGGAGGCTCTCTAAGCTGGTTGTTGAACTAGCTGAAAGGATTCGCCCCTGCGGTGTTTGCGGTAACTTTTCGGAGGAGGAGCGTTGCCAAGTATGTTCAGATCCAAGACGAGATCATTCCATAATCTGTGTGGTGGAAGAAGCATATGAAGTTGGTTCGATTGAGCGGACCGGCCAATACAGGGGTCTTTTCCATGTCCTGGGTGGTAGACTCTCACCGCTAGATGGTGTGGGGCCAGACGAGTTGAATATCAATGGTTTATTAGAACGCATTCAGTGTTCTAATGGTGAAATTGGGGAAGTTATTTTAGCTACAAATGCAAGTGTTGAAGGTGAGGCTACTGCTGTGTATTTAGAGCATGAGATTCGGCCTCTAGGCCCTAGTGTGACCCGTTTAGCTCGGGGTATCCCGGTGGGTGGTGACTTGGAGTATATAGATGGAAATACCATCGCCCAGGCGCTGGCAGGGCGAAGAGAGATGGGGTCGTGAACAAGAAGATTCGAAGAGCAGGTATTACCGTGCTTGTTGCGGCGGGTTTCGGGGCAGTAACAGCACTAATTATTCGTGATCAGATTACTCGTCGGCAGAGAGATCTATTCAGTGGAAATGGACTTCGTCGCCTAGCTGCTCTAGGTCATATATCAAGGGCACCAGCGTCGGTGGATGCTGTCAACTTACTTAGGGACTTCATTGCTTGGGAGCCTCACGGTCTCCTCCGGGAACGGGCCGTCTCAATCGTGGCACGTATGGAAGAAGAGGTGGCGGAATTGATTTTGGAGCCCAAGCTGGAAACAGTGTGAGGAAGGTGATCTTGCCTCATCCCGCAGTGGAGCCGAGTTTCCGGCCGCTCTAGTTATTCACTGCTCGGGGAAGGCCCCTTGCCTAAAAACCGCCTCACCCTACCCGTGGTTATTACACTCTCACGGATAGTAGCATGCCCGATCATTTTCTTTGCCGCACAGGCAGAGGACGTGGGTCTGAGATTTGTAGCTTTTGTGATTTTTGTATTAGCAGCCCTGTCTGATGCTTTGGATGGCTATATCGCTCGACGCTATGATCTCGTTACAGACCTAGGCAAGTTACTTGACCCTATTGCTGACAAACTTCTGCTTGTGTCGACATTCGTTCCCATTTTCATCATCTCTAATAGGGGTTTTGAATCTGAACACATTCCTATTTGGGGGACACTACCAGGTTGGGTACTGATTGTGATTCTTGGTCGGGAGGCCCTGATCACCCTTTTTCGGAGCTACGGGGTTAGACGAGGAGTCGTCATAGCAGCAGGAAAGTTGGGGAAACGAAAGACACTTCTGCAGTTTCTATTTGCAGGTGGGCTACTCTTGTGGTATCCGATAAGTATGCTTGCGACAGCTCAAGCGTGGGATGGAGTTGGTTGGGTTTTGTCTGAAGGCTTTTTTCTAACATGGAGCGCTATCACACTTCCTCTAGCTATTCTAATGACCATTTACTCTATGCTGGATTACCTGTGGTCTTATCGAGCTTTGCTGAATCTCAAGAGCTAGGATTCGCCTAGATTTGTTCCGTTCTGGTGAGGGCGGGTAACATGACCGGTGAATTTGCACGCGCCGCAATCGTTAGCGTTGGGAATGAGCTCTTATTTGGTGAGACCGTCAATACCAACGCAGCTTGGTTGGGCCGTGCACTAGCGGAAAAGGGCATCGTGGTTTCTTGTGGATACACCGTTGGGGATACCCGAACCAGTATCCAGGACGCGGTGCGGACGGCAACCCGATCTGCTGATCTTGTGCTCATTTCCGGCGGACTAGGTCCGACCGGGGACGATATTACGCGAAATGCCGTTGCGGACTTGTTTGAGCGCCCACTCCGGTCTAATGAAAGGCTTCTCGCTAAGCTCAGAGACCGGTTCCGTGCACACGGTTACCGGGAATTTCCTGAGACCAATCTTTCTCAAGTTGAAGTGCCTGAGGGAGCAATAGTGCTTGATAACCCAAACGGAACCGCACCGGGGCTCGCTTTTGAAGAAGACTCGACACTTGTGGTGATGTTACCGGGTGTCCCGCGGGAGTTACATGGAATCTTTCTCGGGGATTTAAGTACGCTTCTGGAAGAATGGCTTGGGGATAGAATGGCCCCAGTTCACCATAGGATGCTTCATACGACTGGAGTTCCGGAGTCACGCCTAGCAGAACTAATTGAAGAGGCGATCAGCTCAGACTCAGCATTTGCGAGTGTATTGAGGGAGGTCTCACTCGCGTATCTACCGGATCTGAGGGGTGTGGATCTTAGGATAACGTCTCGTTCGGTCTCGACGGAGGAAGCGAAGGCTTCACTTGATAGGGCTGAGGAAGAATTGGACACTCAGATTGCACGTTGGCGTTACCATGCGATAAGTGGTGACATTGTTGAATCAGTATCAGATGCTCTTAGAGATCTAGGTTTGATGCTAGCGGTGGCAGAGAGTTGTACTGGTGGTCTCGTCACTAAGCGCTTAACAGACCACCCGGGTGCGTCTACTTTCTTCGTTGGTGGAGTGATCGCATATGATGACTCGGTTAAGATTTCTGCTCTTGATGTGAGTCAGCAGGACTTGTCCCGATTTGGTGCAGTCTCAGAGGTTGTTGCTATTCAGATGGCTTTGGGAGCTTCCAAACGCTTGGGTTCTGACGTGGGATTGGCCGTGACGGGTGTTGCAGGCCCAGGTGGGGGAACTAAGGAGAAGCCAGTAGGCAGAGTGTGGTTTGCCGTTGTACTCAACGGCGAAGAGAGGACGTGTTCCGTTGATTTCTTGGGGGATCGTGATGCTGTAAGGGAAAGGGCAGCTCAGGCGGCACTCGCGATGCTGTTACGAATTCTTTGAGAATTGGGGGCCAGGCCCTGAACGGACAGCAGTCTCCGTTGTAAATTATAAATCGTTCCGTTCTAACCCCAATCCAGAAGGTAGGATGATGACGGAAGGAATATCACAGGAAGAGGATCTTGAACCGATCGAAGAAATTTCGGACGCAGATGAGACTGCAGAAACAGAGGCGCAGCAGCTTACTCAAGTCCTTGAAGACTTCGAGGATCTAAAGGATCGCCATCTAAGGCTTGCTGCTGAGTTTAACAACTTCAAACGGCGCAACGAGCAGGATCGGTTGGAGTCCTGGTCTAGAGCGCAGGCCGACATCCTTTGTTCATTCCTGGACATTCTTGATGATCTAAATCGAGTTGCTGAGCTGGAAGTGGATACCGTGACTGTGGAAGGGGTCATGGAGGGGATCAACCTTGTTGAGAAGAAATTTATTAGTGTCCTCCAGGACTCAGGAGCTGAGATCATTGATCCGCTTGGTGACTTGTTCGACCCGGAGCGAATGGAAGCGATCATGCGCGTTCCAGCTGAG
>ERZ651768.964-NODE-964-length-21406-cov-11.761780_pt1 | contig 21406 bp, 17 predicted proteins | sample MGYA00514754_ERZ651768 | MGnify/ENA metagenome assembly ERZ651768
CCTCCGAAGGACAGACTGATATGATCTACACTCAAAAGGATGTCAGCTCTATTATTATCGGTGGTCAATTCTTCTATTTCTGTTACTAATTTAGACTTTAGATTATTTCATACCAGTGCAGCTTCCCTGATTTGCAGGTCAGCCTGAATGTTCCCTACACGACCATCTTCAAATGTCATTTGAGATTCAATTTCACGATGAGTCTGTTGGGGATCATCTAATGCTTCAATCAGCTCACCGTATTTATCTGCAATAATTCTTCTGCGTACTTTGCGTGTACGAGTGATTTCTCCATCATCTGCATCAAGTTCCTTATGCAGAAGCAGGTATCTTTTAATTTGTGAACCACGCAGTTTTTCGTCGCGGGCAAGATCAGCATTCACAGTTTCAACGCATTCCTGAACCAGGTCATAAACTTCTTTCCTTGTTGAAAGGTCTGTGTATCCGGAATAGGCCAAATTACGTCTTTCTGCCCAGTTCCCAACTGCCTCAATGTCGATGCATATTAGAGCCGAAGCAAAAACCTTTTCATTACCGAAAGTCACCACTTCCTTGATGTACGGGAAAAATTTGAGTTTATTTTCAATGTACTTTGGGGCAAACATTGTCCCGTCTTTCATTTGTCCCACGTCTTTTGCCCGATCAATGATTTTAAGATGACCATCATCATCAAAAAAACCTGCATCGCCAGTGGCCACCCAACCTTCTGAATCTTTAGTTTCTGCAGTTGATTCGGGGTTTTTGTAATAAGAATGAAAAACTCCCGGACTGCGGTAAAAAACTTCATTGTCATCAGACAAACGTAATTCAACTCCGGGATAAGCTTTGCCCACTGTATCTGCTTTTACTTCTCCATCATGCTGTGCACACACGAATACGGTGGCTTCAGTCTGTCCATACAGTTGTTTAATATTAATTCCTAGCGAACGAAAAAATTCAAAGATTTCCGGGCCGATTGCTTCCCCTGCTGTGTAAGCCAGGCGAGTCCTGCTTAAACCCAGATTATTTCTTAAAGGTCCATAAACCAGTAAATTCCCTGCACTGTAAAGCAGTCTCTCTTTAATTGAGACCGGTTTCCCGTCCAAGATTCTAATCCCTACAGATTTTGCCAGATCCATGAAATATTTGAACATTATCCTTTTTATTCTGCCGGCGTCTTCCATGCGAATCATTACTTTTGTGAGGACGTTTTCGTAAATTGCAGGCGGAGCAAAATAATAGGTTGGTCCAATTTCCTTCAAGTCTGTGGTAACAGTCTCACTGTTTTCAGGACAATTTACGCAGAATCCAGCTACATATGCCTGGCCAAAAGAGAAAATGTTGTCTCCAACCCAGGCCATCGGCAAATATGCCAGCACTTCTTCCTCGCTGGTTAGGCTGTCAAATGTGATCCCGTTGCGAGATGAAATTATAAGGTTATCGAAAGTAAGAACAACTCCCTTGGGATTTCCTGTAGTTCCGGATGTATAAAGAAATATGGCAATATCCCTTCCATGACTTTTTTCAATTTCACTCAGGAAAAATTCAGGATTTTCACTCTGAAAAGTTTCTCCATTTTTCTGAATATCTTTGTAGTAGTGTATATATTCCTGAGAGTAGTTACGCATTCCGCGAGGTTCTTCATAACAAATATGTTCAAGATTTGGCAGGCGATCCTTTATCTCAAGGAGTTTGTCTGTCTGCTCCTGGTTCTGCACAATTGCATATTTAACGTCCGCATTTTCAAGAACGTATAGCATCTCTTCCGCAACAGAATCCTGATAAAGCGGTACAGGAATTCCACCCATAACCTGTGTGGCTACCATCGACCAGTAGAGTCGTGGGCGATTGTTACCAATAACAGCTAATTTATCCCCTCTTTCAAAACCCAAACTTGCGAGCCCGCAAGCCAAGCACCTAACTTCATCTGCGACTTCAGCCCATGTCCATGATTTCCAGATACCATATTCCTTTTGACGGTTCGCAGGACTATCCCCTCTTTCTTTCGAATGATACAACAACAATTTAGGAATCGTATCAAAAGAATTATCTTTTTTATCAACCACTTCTTCAGTCATTCATTCTCTTTGAGTTCTTGTAAAAGTGTAAAATTCTTACCTTGTTCATTAAAAACTACAACATAAATTCTCAGGAAGTTTTTACATGATGAAATTAATTGTTGATTGTTGTTTTAGGACAAGATAGCGTTTAAGTTTCTCATTTGCAGTACAGTCAGTCATTTATTTTAACGTGCTGTATATTTCTTAACTCTAAAATAGGAGATGGAGCAATGAAAGTACTATTTAAAAAACTATTCCTGAGCACTTCCTTGCTCGGGTTGCTGGCGTTGCCGGCGTTAGCAGAATGTCCTCGCGGTGATTTGGACAAGCGATACTGCGATAGAAACGGGGACTTGGTTGCAGATGCACCAACTGATTCCAGCAAATGGGTAGATCCGGATACCCTGATTTTTGCCTACACTCCGGTTGAAGACCCTGCGGTTTATAAAGAAGCTTGGTCAGATTTTCTGGATCACATGGAAAAAGTGACTGGGAAAAAAGTTGCCTTTTTTCCTGTGCAGTCAAATGCAGCACAAATTGAAGCCATGCGTTCCGGCCGATTACACGTGGCCGGATTCAACACTGGTTCCAATCCGCTGGCCGTCAACTGTGCCGGGTTTGTTTCTTTTACGATCATGGCAAGTCTCAACGGACATTTTGGTTATGAAATGGAAATCATAACCTATCCTGGTAGCGGCATAAACAAAGTGGAAGACATCAAAGGCAAGCAGCTTGCTTTCACTTCTCCTACATCAAATTCAGGATTCAAAGCACCATCCGCATTGCTTAAAAGCGAGTTTGGCATGATCAAGGATCGTGATTTCACAGCAACTTTTTCTGGTAAACACGATAACTCCATAATGGGTGTGGCACACAAGGATTATGCTGCTGCCTCGATCGCAAACTCTGTAAAATTCCGGATGATTAGCCGTAACGTGATCAAAGAGAGTGATGTGAAAACTATTTACAAATCTCAAACTTTCCCTACTACTGGTTTTGGACATGTTTACAATCTGAAGCCATCATTGGCAGAGAAAGTTAAGAAGGCATTTTTCAGTTTCAAATGGGATAAGCCTGACGGCACACCCACATCGTTAAAAGTGGAGTTCTCAAAATCTAATGAGGGCAAATTTCTTCCAATTACCTATAAGAAATTCTGGGCTGTCATTCGAACCATCGACAAAGCGAACAATGTTTCTTACGCTTGTAAGTAATTACCTCATCGGTTCCAGACTTTCTGTACTGGAACCGAACACGCTCCTGCGTGAAAAAAAACTGTATGCTTAAAATAAAACAACTAGTAAAAAAATATAACACCGGAGACCTTGCCTTAAATAGTGTGGATCTGGAAGTTCAGAAGGGTCAGGTAATGGCGCTCATTGGACCATCTGGAGCAGGAAAAAGCACATTAATACGTTGTGTCAATAGGCTGGTAGCACCAACATCCGGAGAAATTTGGTTCAACGGTGAAAACATCGTAAAAATGCGTTCTGGAAAGTTACGACGCGCCCGCAGGAGCATGGGGATGATTTTTCAGGAATTTGCCCTCGTAGAACGTCTCACAGTTATGGAAAATGTTCTTTCCGGACGCCTGGGATACGTTGGTTTCTGGAGAAGTTATCTAAGAAAATTCCCCCAAAACGACATTAAGGATGCATTCCGTCTCTTAGAAAAAGTTGGGCTAGATACTATGGCTAATAAACGAGCTGATGAGCTCTCTGGAGGTCAACGCCAAAGAGTCGGCATTGCCAGAGCATTAATTCAGAATCCAGATATTTTGCTTGTTGATGAACCAACCGCAAGCCTTGACCCAAAAACCTCCCGCCAGATTATGCGACTCATTACTGAATTATGTGAAGAGAATCAACTTGGGGCAATCATCAATATTCATGACGTTGCTTTAGCACAAATGTTTTCTGAAAGAATAGTCGGGTTACGTGAGGGCAGCATAGTCTACGATGGTTCACCTGATGATTTGAAACCTGATGTTCTAACCGAAATTTATGGAAAAGAAGACTGGACTGCTGTTCGTAATCTAAAATCGACAAACGATAAGGATTACAAAATTGATGACGTTTCAACAACAGAAGAACACATGGCAGAAATGCTGTAAATGATGAACATGCCCACATCTTCACCAAACTCCGGAGTATCCGTACAACAGACAGCGGCTCTTCCGGACTCATGGAGTCCTCCACCATTTATCAAAAACCCGCTTTTTCGTTGGGTACTTCTGATAGGACTTTTTCTATATTTGTTTTTAGCTATAGGTTCACTTGAGGTTAACTGGAACCGTATTTATGAAGGGCTTGATCGTGGAGCAAAATTTGTTTTAGGATTTATGAATCCGAACTTCAGTGGACGCTGGACAGACATAAGTGAAGGCATCGTGGAAAGCTTGGTGATGACGGTCACTTCCACAGTAATCGGGATCTCAATTTCCATTCCTATTGGTTTTGGAGCAGCTCGCAATCTTGCACCGTTACCAATCTATTTGTTTTGCAGGGGAATAATTGCTCTTTCACGCAGTTTTCAGGAAATCATTATTGCTATTTTGTTTGTTGCCATTTTCGGTTTTGGGCCCCTGGCAGGTGTTTTGACTCTTTCATTTGCGACAATAGGTTTTCTTTCCAAACTTCTTGCGGAAGACATTGAGAGCATTGACAAAAGCCAATCCGAGGCAATTCAAGCAACAGGCTCCGGCTGGTGGCAATGGCTCAATTACGGAATACAGCCGCAGGTGATGCCTCGTTTGATTGGGCTTTCGCTCTACCGACTGGATATTAATTTTCGCGAATCTGCGGTCGTCGGACTGGTTGGTGCAGGAGGAATAGGTGCAACACTCAACACCGCATTTGACCGTTACGAATACGATACTGCCGCCGCCATCCTTATTTTGATTATTGGTATTGTGATGCTCTCAGAATATATTTCCGGTTACATTAGGGCGGGGGTACAATAATGCCCGAAAATCTTTCTTCCGGAACAAAAGTTTGGCAGCTCAGAAGCCGTAATAAACAACTTCTTTCCTGGTTTATCTGGCTGATTGGAACGGCCCTTTTTATGTATTGCTGGCAACGGGTTTCAGAAACCACAACCTGGTTTTTTGTCTGGGATGCCCCGAGAATTGCCGGAGACATAGGTTCTCGTATGATGCCACCACGCTGGAGTTACATCAATGAATTATGGAAGCCACTCTGGGATACAATTAACATCGCTACCATTGGAACAATGTTGGCGATTGTGATGGCAATTCCAGTGGCTTTTCTTGCAGCCCGGAACACGACTCCCAGTTCCAAATTCGTTCGACCAATTGCTCTCTTAATCATAGTTTCTTCACGCTCAATCAACTCTCTGATTTGGTCACTTTTGCTAGTTTCAATCATAGGCCCGGGAGTATTAGCAGGAATCGTTGCGATTAGTTTTCGTTCCATAGGTTTCATTTCCAAACTGCTTTATGAAGCCATTGAGGAAATAGACAAAAATCAGGTGGAAGCAATTTCATCCACGGGAGCCAACGGTCTGCAAACACTCATTTACGGAATTGTTCCGCAAATACTTCCAGCCTTTGCTGGAATCAGTGTGTTCCGCTGGGACATCAACATCCGAGAATCCACAGTTCTCGGCCTTGTTGGTGCAGGTGGAATCGGCTTGCAATTGAACGCTTCCCTAAATGTTCTTGCTTGGCCTCAAGTTACACTGATCCTCATACTCATACTACTGGCAGTCATCTTCAGTGAGTGGATCTCGGCTAAAGTGCGTCACGCCATTATTTGAAAAGCATGTTAACATGCGTCCTCTCAGAGATTTTTCCAAAAAAGACCTCCGGAAAATACAATTTGTCCTGACTGATATTGACGATACTCTGACCACGAATGGTCGACTTCCCGCCACAAGTTTTAATGCCCTGGAAAAGCTCCATAAAACCGGTTTTAAAGTGGTTCCCATTACAGGACGTCCAGCCGGATGGTGTGACCACATTGCCCGGATGTGGCCTGTTGATGCAGTTGTTGGTGAAAATGGGGCTTTTTATTTCGTTTATGATCATTCTAAGCGCAAAATAATCAGGCGTTACTGGAAATCAGAAAAAGAAAGAACAGCAGACAGAAAACGACTTGAAAAGATTCAAAATAAAATTTTAACTACTGTTAAAGGGAGTGCCGTCGCATCAGATCAAGCTTATCGTGAAGCGGACCTGGCTATTGACTATTGTGAGGATGTAAAACCTCTACCTGAGTCATCAGTGATTCAAATTGTGGATGTTTTCCTCAAGGCGGGTGCAGTAGCAAAGATAAGCTCCATTCATGTAAACGGCTGGTTTGGAGATTATGACAAACTTCAGATGACTAATGTTTTGCTGGAGGAATATTTTCAGCAGAATGATTCTGAATTTATGGATAAAATTGTGTTTGCCGGTGATTCCCCAAATGATGAGCCTATGTTCAGCTATTTCAAAAATTCTGTAGGTGTCGGAAACATAATGAAATATGCCGATCAAATTAAACAGTTTCCTGCCTGGGTTACTACTAAAAGTGCTGCTGAAGGCTTTTCTGAACTTGCTGATGCATTGTTGTCAGCAAAAACGGACAGTTAACATAGTGTTCTGTTAAGTTAGGAGCACCTGAAAATGAATACCCGTCTCAAATTAAAATTGAAAGACAGAGTTGCCATTTATTCGACTTGGAATTGAAAAAATATTCAAAATCTTCTGTTCATGATCAATCAAAAGAATCAAAAGCCTCAACTTTCTGAAGGGGAAAGCAATTCTTCAAAAAGGCGTGCAGAATGGGAAGAAGCTACTCATAACACAGAAACCAGGAAGGTCCTTGAGCAGGATGCCAATTACTTCATAAACCAGGCTGTTTCAAGTCCCTGCCTTTCTGTTGTGAAAAAAGCGGAAGGAGCCTGCATTGAAGACACAAATGGTCGAAGTTATCTGGATTTTCATGGAAACAATGTACATCACATAGGATATGGCCATCCTGATTTAAAAAAAGCGATTTCTTTGCAAATGGATGCTTTGCCTTTTGCTCCAAGACGATTTGCATGTGATTCTGCTCTTGAACTGGCAAAGAAGCTGGTTGAGATATCTCCAGGAAACCTTTCTAAAGTTTTATTCACTGCTGGTGGCTCAGATGCAATTGAGGTGGCCTTGAAAATTGCACGTGCTGCAACAGGAAGGCACAAGACGATTTCATTCTGGGATTCATTTCATGGAGCAGGGTTTGGAGCGGCATCTGTTGGCGGAGAACAGCTTTTCCGCTCACATGTTTCAGGTCCGCTGCTGTCAGGAACAGAACATGTTGCTCCTTTTGCCTGTTACCGTTGTCCATACGGTTATCCTGATCTTAATGGCAAGCCGCAAATTGAACTCTGCAACTCAACCTGTGCAGATTTCGTGCGCTATGTTCTGGAAAAGGAAGGAGATGTTGCAGCAGTGATAGCAGAACCTGTGAGAGCTGTACCCTACATTCCGCCGCCAGGTTATTGGAAAATAGTGCGTCAGGCATGCAATGAATACGGAGCTTTATTGATCTTTGATGAGATACCGACTGGCCTGGGCAAGACAGGAAAAATGTTTGCCTGTGAGCACGATGAAACAGTACCCGATTTACTGGTTTTGGGAAAAGCACTTGGTGGGGGAATTCTTCCCATAGCGGCTGTTCTTGCCGGGGCGGAACTTGATGTGGCAGGAAATTATGCATTAGGTCATTATACACATGAGAAAAACCCCGTAACAGCTAAAGCAGCCCTGTCCACCATTGAAATCATTGAAAAGCAAAATTTAGTTGAAAACGCAGCAGTTCTAGGAAAATATATGCTGGATCAACTCAACTTACTGAAAGATAAGCACACTTCGATTGGCGATGTACGCGGACTTGGACTGCTTATTGGTGTGGAACTGGTACTTAACAGAAAGCAAAAAACTGCGGCTGACGATTTAGCAGAAGATGTGCTTTACCGCTGCCTTGGCAAGGGCCTGTCTTTCAAGATTACAATGGGAAATGTTTTGACTCTCTCGCCGCCTCTTATCATTACCAGAAATCAAATTGATCTTTCATTGCAAATTATTGATGAATGTATTGCTGAGGCTGAGAAGGCGGCAGGATTATAGAAATTGATGACACGCAGATTAATTTCCAGAACAGTATTTGGCAGTTGTTCTGCGAAAGAATTATTCTCAAGCTGAATTTTTTTTTCAGGAACTTCCTTCAACAATTAAATTATGATGAATGGTAACTATTTTTTAATAAAAAGATTGTTACAGTTTTTTTAAATGAAACAGAAGCAATTCCTTAATTTAGCCACAGCAGAAGAAGCAGAGAAACGTTTCTGGCAGGCTGTAATGCCAAGGCCTTGCGGAGAAGAGCAGGTCAGTTTGCAGGATGCACGAGGGAGAGTTTTGTCAAGAGACGTAATTGCACGTCATAACGTCCCCTATTTTGACAGGAGCAATTTTGATGGTTACGCGGTTCGTGCTGAAGACACATTTGGTGCACAGGAAACTGCTCCGGTTTGTCTGAGTTTAAATCCGGAAGTTTTGGCCTGCGGAGTTGTGCCACAAAATTCGGTTGCTAAAGGAACTGCGACAATGATTGCCACTGGTGGTGTAATACCCCGCGGAGCAGACGCGGTTGTGATGATTGAAAATACATTGCCGCTTGATAAAAATGAATCCGGAAACAAAGCAGTAAACATTCTTAAACCGGTTGTTCCTACCGGAGGAATTTCTTTAGCAGGCTCGGATATTGGAGCTGGAGAAGCAGTTCTGCGGGTTAGTGACAGACTGGGTTATCGGGAAACAGGAACGCTTGCCGCGCTGGGTGACGAAAAAGTGTGGGTATGGAAACGTCCCAAGGTTGGAATTATTTCCACCGGAGATGAACTGATTGCACCTGGGGAAAAGATGGAACTTGGCAAAGTATATGATTCAAATGCCATGGTTATAACACACGCGGTTGAGGAACTTGGCTGTGAACCTCTGCGTTTTGGAATTGTTCCGGATAACGAACAGCAACTGGAGAAAGCCGTGCGGAAAGCACTGGGTACAGATTTTATTATTTTGTCCGGAGGTACATCAAAAGGTGAGGGAGATCTGAATTACCGTGTTTTTGAAAAATTCAGTAATCCTGGAATTTTGGTACATGGTGTGTCATTAAAGCCGGGTAAGCCGCTTTGCCTGGCTGTTCTTGAGGGAACGCCTGCAGCAATATTGCCGGGATTCCCTGCTTCCGCCACATTCACTTTCAGCAAATTTATTGATCCGATTCTAAGAGCGATGTCCGGGCTGCCTCCGGAGCAAAAGACAACAGTAAAAGCAAGTGTCCCGGCACGCTTAAATTCGGATAAAGGTCGTACCGAATTTCATCTTGTCCACTTGGTAAGGAAGGCCGAAGGCTTCAAAGCATATTCAACAGGTAAAGGTTCTGGGTCAATCACTGGATTTGCACGAGCCGACGGATTTATGGAAATTCCGCGAAACACTGAAATGATTGAAGCAGGCCAGAATGTCACTATACAGCTTCTGGGAGAAGCAGCCCGGCCGCCTGATTTAATGTTCATTGGGAGTCACTGTGTAGGTCTGGATTATTTAATGGGTGAAATGCAGAAACGTGGAGTTTCATGCAGATTCCTTGCAGTTGGAAGCATGGGCGGCGTAATGGCAGCAAAACGCGGAGAATGCGATATTTCAGGAATCCATTTGCTGGATGAAGATTCTGGCATGTACAATCAGCATTTACTTACTCCGGAACTGCATTTGCAAAAGGGCTACCGAAGAAGTCAGGGACTGCTGTTCCGTAAAGATGATGAAAATTTTGCTGACTGTAATTCAAATTTTGAAAAAATATTTCAGCAGGTTATAAGTAATCCGGAAGTACACATGATCAACCGTAACAGGGGAAGCGGTACACGTGTACTGCTTGATCGTTATTTAGCCGATCAGCAGCCCTCGGGATTTTTCCAGGAAGCAAAATCGCATAACTCGGTAGCCGCAGCTGTTGCCCAAAAAAGGGCAGACTGGGGGTTTGCCATTCGTTCGGTTGCAGAAGATTCAGGACTTGGATTCATACCGATTCAGGATGAGGAATATGATTTTGTTATCCCTAAAGAACGTCTTCAAAGACCTGAAGTTGCAAGGTTTTTAAGTCTGCTTGAAGAAAAAGATATTCAGAAGAAACTTGCAGAACTTGGTCTGAAAACCTGATAAATCAATTTTCGGCATCACTTCAGAAAAATAACAGCAGTATCCACAATTGAAATTCACTGAAAAATTTCTATGTATTATCTGTATCTGAAAGTATTTCACATAATTGGAGTTATTGTCTGGTTTGCGGGACTTTTTTATCTGGGCCGGCTTTATGTTTATCATCGGGAAGCAGATGATCGTCCTGAACCGGAACGGACAACTTTAAAATCGCAGTTTTCCCTTATGGAAAGGCGGCTTTATTACGGTATTGCATGGCCCGGCCTGTGCATTTCATTTGTCTTTGGAATAGCCTTAATTATTGCATCCGGATTCCCGGGTTGGCTGCATGCCAAACTTGCCTTCGCTGCAGTGCTTGTGGTTTATCATTTATGGTGTGGTCACCTGCGAAAACTGCTGCTGAATGAAAATTGCAGCTGGAACGGAACAAAGTTCAGACTATTTAATGAGATCCCAACTCTGCTGCTTTTCAGCATAGTGTTTATTGTAGTATTTAAAAGTGCAATTTCCTGGAATGCTTTATTGCTTATTTTAGCCGGTCTAATCCTGGTGATCGGAGGAGCAGTACATTTGAGGGCGAGGCGAAGAAAATAACGTTCAGACTGATATAAATCATCCAGCTGATTCATTAATGAAAATGAAAATAAGCAACAAGAAATACAATTTTATCATAGCAATATCCCTTTGTATTTTACTTTCCGGCTGCAGCTGGTTTGGGGATTTTGCTGAACCTGAAAATGATTCTTATGAAGCAGGAAAGAAGGCTTTAAATGAAGGAAAATTTGAACTGGCAAAGGCTAAACTGCGAGAAATTACACCAGAATCTCCATATTATCCGCAGGCAGTCTGGTTGATTCAGAAAGTTCCTTTCAAAAAAGGAATTGATGCATATGAAAAACAGCAGCTTGAAGTTGCCATTTCTGAATTTTCAAAAGTTCCACTGCATGGACAGGATTACTCCGAGGCACAGCATTATCTTAATCAAATAAACTATGAAATGTTGTATGATCAGCTGCGGATAGCTTCGAAAACTGAAGACCTGTCTAATAAAGATGCTGAAGAAATTAAATTTAATTATGATATTGTACTGATTACTAAGTTGGTCAATATAGCAGAAAAGATGGGTGATTCTAAAAAAGTTTTAGAAAGTTTTGATATTGTTATTTCAGGTATTAAACATTCATCTTCAAGAAGTCAAACAGAAGATTTTCTAACGTTGCTTGAAAAAATAGTTTCCAGAAATAAAGAAAAAAGAATATTTGAAAAAGCACTCAATTTTCTGCTTACTGATTTTGGAAAGCTTTATCAACAAGCTGAATTTCGCCCGCAGGTTTTCCAGCTTGTAGGCAACCTCAAGATGGAACTTATGTAAATTCCTGTTCCCAGCCAGTTATAATTCCATAAATTATTCCCAAATCTCACACTTAGTTTTTAAGAATCATATTTTATGTATGCAATTCTTGAAAAAGTTTTTTCCTCTGTAGTAGAGACAAGACTGTCCTCAATCAAGACTAGAGCGTGATCTTAACTTGATGTAAGAACAGGCTATTCTATGCTTGAGGAACAATTTCTCATCATGATTCATGCTCCGAAATCTGGAATTTGATTGCAAACAAAATACATGTTTCCCGGCATTAAAAATATTCAACATTTTACAGTTGTAAAAAAAAGCTCCTGCGATGTGTTTTTTATTAGAAAAAAATAATTATAAAATATAGAATCCTATCCCGATTCACTCTTGCGTAAATTATCAACAGATTGTTTCATCCTGAAACATGAAAGGCGTGAGCAACAAAATTCATACCATAGAAATCTCCGTAACTAATTCCCCAGATACGGGACCACACAGGTCTGTGTTGGGGTCGATCGAAAAAACATGTGAGAAAACAGGGTTTTTTCTATCAAAGATCATGGTCTTTTTAGTCCAAACTTCTTGCTTGAAGAGCTTGCTGAATTGAAAATGTCATAGGTGAAATACTGGATTTTTTTAAAACGATTGCTGGTATAACTGCAGAAATATTGAGGAGGCATAATCAGAAAATATAACATTCTTGCACTGGCAGGAGACGGAGTTGGCCCTGAGATCATGGGAGAGGCGTTACGACTGCTTGAGGAAATTGAGCCTTCACTGGAATTCGGGATTGATGTCCAGGAAGACCTTCTGCATGGTCAGGCCTGGGATGAATATGGGACATTTTGCCGTGATGAAACGGTAACTGCTGCAAAATCTTCCGACGCAGTTTTGGTGGGGGCAGTTGGAGGTGAAAAGTGGGATAACATTTTACCTGAAGGAAAGCCGGAAGAAAAGGACGGGCTGATGCGCTTGAGAAAGGAACTGGGAGTTTTTGCAGGCCTGCGTCCGGCATGGGCTTCAGAAAGCTTACTCTCAACAACTTCTTTTAAAGCAGAGTACATTGAGGGAGTGGATATTCTGGTACTTCGTGAATTATGCGGGGGCACATTTTTCGCTGATCCACGTGGAGTAACAACAATTGATAATGGTCAGCAAAGAGGCTTTGATACTACAGTCTATACCACTGATGAAATTGTCAGGCATGCGAAAGTTGGATTTGAACTGGCACGTCGGCGCCGAAAGAATCTGGTTTCAGTGGACAAGGCAAACGTAATGGAATCAGGCGTACTTTGGAGGAAGGTTGTGACTGATTTAAGTAAAGAATTCCCAGATGTAAATCTGCGGCATCTTTATGCAGACAATTGTGCTTATCAACTGGCAAAAAATCCCACACAGTTTGATGTGATCCTGACCGACAACCTTTTTGGAGATTTGCTATCTGATCTGGCAGGAGCACTGACTGGTTCTCTGGGTATGCTTCCATCTGCTTCACTGAACAGCCTGACGAATGATCCGGCAATGGATGCTCCCGGGATTTACGAACCGGTGCATGGTACAGCCCCGGACATTGCGGGTCAGGGGATAGTCAATCCACTGGGGATGTTTTTGTCGGTAGGGATGATGTTTGAATATGGATTTGGTTACCCTGGTACCGCAGAAAAATTGAGATCCTCTGTAGAAACTGCCTTGTCAAAAGGCATACGTACACGCGATATTGGAGGCAATGCTTCTACCAGAGAAATGACTGATGCGGTAATACAAGCATGGAGAGAATGATGGGGCTTAATTCCGCGGAGTTGATAGGAAACCGTGTAAATGTAACATGGAGTGACGGAGTCGTGGAAGAGTTCCCGACTGTCTGGCTTTTGCACGCATGCACCTGTGCTGAATGTGGTCTTTCAATCAAAGGTGTTCGCAATCTCAAGCTGACAAATTTCCAAAAAAGGCCCAGACCTCATAATGTCTGGGTGTCTGAAGAAAAACTATGGGTTGATTGGGGTTCAGAACATAAGTCTGTTTATCAGGGAAATTGGCTGAGAGGGCATAGGTTATCTACGGAAGGACGTTCAGAACGGAAACCTCGTCCAAACATTTGGGGAAGAGATTTAAAGATACCTGAACCGATGCCTTATCTTGAAGTTTCCCGGGATGAGTCCGCTCATCAATTAATGCTGGAAAGCATTAGGGACTTAGGTTTTGTAATTATTAGTGATGTTCCTGTGAATGCATCATTTACTGAAAAAATTTCCTCATTGATAGGGGTGCGTCGAATCACGAATTATGATATTTATGAACTTAAATCAAAAAAAAATCCGGAGATTACAGGTGACATGGCTGTGGAACTGGTTCCGCACACTGATGAGATGTACAGGATTGATCCACCAGCTATAACCCTTTTCCATGTAATGGTTCAATCTGAAATTGGAGGTGATTCAACATTGGTTGATGGACTCCGGCTGGCACAGCGGATGGAGATAGAACATCCGAATGAACTGCAGACGCTCTGTAAAATTCCGGCCAGATTCCATAGAGAGCTTGAAGAAGGAAGACATTTTGATCTTCAGGCTCCAATCTTCCGAAGGGATGAAGAAGGCATGATTACCGGAATAAGGCTTAACGACCGATGCATGGCTCCTGTAGATGCTGACCCTTATAATACTGAACTTTTTTATGATGCCTTGCGCCCTTTAATGAAAATGATTTATTCTGCTGAGGAAACAGTCACAATCAAAATAAATACTGGTGAGATGCTGATATTCAATAACCATCGCCTGTTGCATGGAAGAACGGGATTTGATCCATCTTCAGGACGTCATGTCAGGATTGTTCATGTCGATCTTGATGAATTCCATTCCAGGCTGAGGGTATCTTTAAGACGTTCGAACAATCCAGATGAATGGATGTATCTTGGTCCGGGAGCAACAGCATGAAGATAGTAAATTTAAATGAATAGAGAAGGAAATTACTCATGACCTCCAGAACAAAAAAACAACATGGTAAAACCATAACATGTGGTGAAGCAGCAATGCGTCTACTCACAAAATACGGTGTTGACACTGTGTTTGGTATTCCAGGAGTCCACACACTGGATTATTGCCGGGAACTTCGTGATGGGCCTATTCGTCATATTCAGGTCCGGAACGAGCAGGGTGCGGGATTCATGGCAGACGGTTATGCCCGGGCGGCCAGACGTCCGGGAGTTGCACTTGTAATTTCCGGTCCAGGAGTGACCAACGCTTTGACTGCCATTGGACAGTCTTGGGCTGATTCAATACCGGTTTTAATACTTTCATCGGAAACTGATTCAAGTACGCATGGAAAAGGGTGGGGGGCTCTTCACGAAATTCCTGATCAAAGAGCTGTAACTGCTCAACTGACAGCATTGTCAGCAAGAGCAAAATCACCAGAGGATGTTCCGGAACTGATTGGGCAGGCCTTCGGTGTATTCTCCAGTCAGCGTCCCAGGCCTGTTCATATATCAATTCCAATCGATATTTTAGCTCAGCCTGTTTCCGAAGATTGGATGGCAATGAAATTGCCGAAACGTGCTCAGCCATCAGCTGATGATATAAAAGCAGCAGCAAATATGCTGCGTTCAGCAAAACGCCCTTTGCTGATGGTAGGCGGAGGAGCAGTTGATGCATCAGTCCCAGTTCGTAAATTGGTGGAACTGCTTCAAGCTCCGGTAGTATGCAGCACAGCAGGAAAGGGCATTGTACCGGATGACCACCCACTGAGTTTAAACGCTTCAACTGTTAGACCGGAAGTACAGTCATTTATCTCAACTGCGGATGTGATTCTTGCGGTGGGGACAGAACTGGCTGAAACGGACAGCTTTGTTGAGAGATTAGATTTTCGTGGTGATATTATCCGCATTGATTTGGACCCGAGAAAGCTTAACGACCAGTATCCTTCCACAATAGGAATTGTGGCTGATGCAAATGTGTCAATACAGTCTTTGCTGGCCGAAGGTGGTTACAAATCTAAAAGACAGGAAAAAGAAATTTACACGGAACTGGAGAAGATAAGGCAAAAAATCATTGAAAATCTGACAGTTTCTGAGAAACAGCACATGAAGCTGCTGAGTACATTAGCTGATCAAATGCCTGATGATACTTTTTACGCCGGAGATATCTGCCAGCTTGTCTACACAGGAGCATTCGGCATGAACGTTAGTTCTCCGGGTTGCTGGAGCTACCCTGCTGGTTATTGTGCTCTAGGATGCGGGCTTCCAAATGCAATTGGTGCAAAGATGTCTCAACCAGACAGGCCAGTTGTCTGCCTTACGGGTGATGGAGGTTTTATGTTCACTGTGCAGGAACTGATTGTAGCTTCGGAAGAAAAGCTGGGTATCCCCATCATTATCTGGGAAAACGGGGGCTTGAAGCAGATACAGGATGATATGAACTCACGTTCAATTCCACTTGTTGGAGTGGAGGGAGGCAACCCTGACTTTATCCGTCTTTCTGAATCGATGGGATGCGATGGAATTATTGCTGAAAGCTTAGAGCACGCAACAGAAACTGTACTTTCCGGTTTCAGCAAAGATCGGCCTACAATGATCATCATACGTGAAGGAGAAAAATGGCTGACCTGATAACTTACGATGCCTGGATAAATGGTGACTGGTATCAACCTGTTGGAGGTGAATATTTTGATTCCGTCGATCCTACCAGCGGAAAAGCTTGGGCACGCATAGCACGCTGTGACAAAAGAGATGTTGATCATGCAGTCAAAGCCGCGAAACATGCTTTTGATGCAGGTGAATGGTCCAGCATGAATGCTGCCGACAGAGGCCGGTTGTTATGGAAAATGGGAGATTTAATTGTTGAAAATGCCGGAGAACTCGCTGCAGTGGAAACACAGGACAATGGCAAGCGTACTGCGGATATTCTGCCTGGACTTCAGAGCTGGCTGGCAGAAAGCTTTTGGTATTATGCCGGGTTGGCGGACAAAATACATGGAGATGTTATACCGGCAAATGTAACCGGAATCCTGAATTATACCCGTCGCGAACCTTTTGGAGTTGTAGCTTCCATTACAGCATGGAATTCACCATTGCTGATTGCTATCTGGAAGATTGCACCTGCACTGGCTGCAGGAAATACCATGGTGATCAAACCCTCTGAACATGCCTCTGCCTCAACACTGGCTTTGATGAAAGTTCTCAGTGAACTGATACCTCCCGGAGTGCTGAATGTTGTTACTGGATTTGGCCAGGAAGTTGGAGAGCCATTGGTGGATCATCCTGAAGTGAGGATGATCAGTTTCACTGGTTCCATTTCAGGAGGAAGGCGAGTTGCTGAGATTGCAGCCAGGCAGATCAAACCTGTAGTAATGGAACTGGGAGGGAAATCGCCACAGATCGTATTTCCGGATGTAAAACTGGATGATGCGGCACATGGTGTGGTAATGGGACTTTTTCCTCCTGCGGGTCAAAGTTGTGTCGCTGGGTCAAGATTGCTGGTACAGAAGGAAATGCAGGACGAACTTGTTCATAAAATATGTGCTGTTGCATCACAGGCCAGGTTAGGTCCACCCCTGGGACCAGACACACAAATTGGGCCAATGGCAAACAAACCGCATTTTGAGAGGGTAATGGGCTATATAGAGCAAGCAAGAAATGAAGGTGCTGAATGTGTGCTGGGTGGAAAATCAGCTAAACCTGAAGGAACGGCAGGATGGTTTATAGAACCGACCGTTTTCAGAAATGTAAGTCCAGAAATGCAGCTCTTTCGCGAGGAGTTGTTCGGTCCGGTGCTGGCGGTTGTGCCTTTTGAGGATGAAGAAGAGGCAGTCAGTCTGGCTAATGATACTGTGTACGGATTAGCTGCAGGCATATGGACCGGTGACGTGACACGAGCCATCAGAATTGCAGAACGGATTCAGGCAGGTACAATTTATGTCAATAACTATTTCAATTCCGCAACCCAATCTCCTGTAGGGGGGTACAAGCAAAGCGGTTACGGAAGAGAAAACGGCATAGAGGGAATGCTGTCATTTATGCAAACCAAGTCTGTCTGGCTGAGCACCCAGCACGGAACACCTAATCCATTCGGATGAACAGGAGTGTTAAATGAAAATAAACGCAGCAGTATTGCGTAAAACTGGAGCCGAAATATCTGTGGAAGAACTGGAGCTTGAATCTCCCAGGACAGCAGAAGTTTTGGTAGAACTTAAGGCTTCCGGGATATGCCACAGTGATTATCACGTTGTTACTGGTGATGCAGGCCATGAGCTGCCTGTTGTCCTGGGACATGAAGGCGCAGGAATAGTTAAAGAAATCGGGGAGGGAGTCTCCACTCTTAAAGCAGGTGATCATGTGGCATTGAGCTGGATTCCTTTTTGCGGAAATTGTTACTTGTGCATGCATGGAAAAACTAACCTGTGTAAAGCCTACATTGGGTCTCTTTGGGAAGGGACAATGTTTGATGGTACTACCCGGCTTAGAGACAGTTCGGGCGCTTCAATAAGGCATCTAAGTTCACTTGCATGCTGGGCCACCCATGCCGTGGTACCAGAACAAAGCTGTGTTCCCATACCTGGAGAACTGCCTATGGATGTTGCCTCAATCATTGGCTGCGCAGTTACTACAGGAGTTGGTGCAGCTTTGAACAAGGCAAGAGTCTCACCGGGTTCCAGTGTAGTGGTTTATGGTGCAGGTGGAGTGGGACTGTCTGTTGTGATGGGAGCCAAATTGGCTGGTGCAGCCAAAATAATAGTTGTTGATATTTCAGATTCTAAAAAAGATCTGGCTGAGAGTTTCGGAGCAACCCACTTTGCCCTAAGTGACCAGGGAACAATAGATGAAATACGGGCGATTACTGATGGGCTAGGGGCAGATTATGTATTTGAGGCAGTCGGAAAAACGGATCTCGAATCAAAGCTTGTAGATACCATTCGTCCTGGTGGAACTGCAGTGATGATTGGATTCCCTGCTTCCGGGGAAAAGTTCCAGGTTAATCCGGCAGAGATAATACGAGATGAAAAAGTGTTGACCGGTTCCATTTATGGCACTGCTCACACTAAGCGTGATTTTGTAAAATATGGAGAATTGTGTCTGAACGGGAAACTGCCTGTGGATCGCTTGATTACAAGTACCTGTTCCTTAGAGCAGATTAACGAAGCATGTAAAGAAATGATAATGGGAGATTCAGGTAGAATAATAATAAATTTTAATTAACAAACACTGTATATTCAATCAGATTTCAGTTGAAAAATATTTGTTCAGGGCAATTATGTCTGAGTCAATTTACGATAGCAATATTGGCTACCATCCTGCCGAACCGATAGAGGTTCCTCCACTTTACTTTTGGCCTCCTAAGCCTCTGAAGATTTTACATTGGATGTTCAAGGGATTGTTGTTCCCCTGGGGGTTTTTTTTTATCATGATGTCTTTTTTGTCATGGTATTACCTTACTCCGGACATGAAAAAAATGTCAGTCTTTGAGTTCAGTTGGATAGCACAGATATGGTTTCGTAATGCGGCATTGTTGGTGCTGGTTGCAGGAGGTCTTCACTGGTGGCTGTATATTCGCCGTTCTCAAAATAAATCCTACAAATATAACTCAAAGTGGCTGGCAACAGGCAGGAAAAGGTTTTTGTGGAACAGCCAGGTAAAAGACAACATGTTCTGGAGTATCTTCAGCGGATGCACATTCTGGACTTTTTACGAGGCAGTCACACACTGGTTATATGCTTCAGGTTATGTTAAGCAAATTGAATGGAGTGAATCCCCTGTGTATTTGACTTTAATAATGATGGGCGTATTTTTTTGGTCAACCTTTCATTTTTACCTGAATCACCGTTTACTGCACTGGAAACCGTTGTATGAACTGGCACATGAAGTCCATCATCGCAATGTCAACACCGGTCCATGGTCAGGCATATCAATGCATCCATTGGAGCACGTAATATATTTCAGTGTATTCGTGCTTTGGTGGTTTGTGCCTGCGCATCCGGTAATTATTCTGCTTACAGGGATATATCAGGGGATCAGTCCTTCAGTTTCCCATTCAGGTTTTGATAAAATTGAAATAAGCAGTAAAAAAAGTATTACGGCAGGAGATCAGTTTCATCATTTGCATCATAAATATTTTGAAGTAAACTATGGCAACACCCCAACCCCTATGGATAAGCTTTTCGGAACCTGGCATGACGGGACACCTGAAGCCCATAAAGAAATTAAAGTAAGACGCCGCCCTGAACAGTATTGAGAACCTGATTACTTATTATTGCCTTTCAATCACATTCAAATATTCAAAGTAAGTTATTCCTGACTATGCATGCCACTTTAATTGAAATAAAAATTGCCAAAAAATGATCAATAATAAAAAAACTTTGCAAATAACTTTTATCTCATCATTATATGAACACGGCTTTTTCCTGCAATGAAATGATCAACAGTTACTACGCAGTTGATCAGCCTGGACACCCCAGCCGCCAGAAAACAATAAGCCTGGTTCAGGAGGAACTGGCAAATGATGGCTGTGCTGTGATCAGAAACTTTTTCAGTGAAGAGGGATTGAATGCTTTGTTAGGTGAAGCACAGGACCGCATTGAACAGACCTATTATTCTCCTAAAAAACAATGCAATGTGTATTTAGGCGACGGGAATCCAGAATTGCCTGAAGACCATCCGCAGAATATCTTCCTTGAACGTACAAACGGCTTTATAACTGCAGATTTGTTTGACACGGAAAGCTACTCTTACCGACTTTATTATTGGGAGCCCCTCAAGCTGTTTTTGGCTGACTGTCTTAATAAAAAGGAACTCTTTATTTATGAAGATCCAATTTCAAATATGATAGTTAATGTTGGAAAGAACGGAGAGAAATTCAACTGGCACTTCGACACAAATGAGTTCACCATCACAATGCTTTTGCAGGCAGCGGAGTCCGGTGGAATTTTTGAATACTTTCCGAACCTGAGGAAACCTGATGATGAGTGTTTTACTGAAGTCAGGAAAGTACTGAATGGGGACCGGAGCGGGGTAAAACAGCTTGAGCTGAAGGCAGGAGACTTACAATTTTTTTTAGGCAGATTCTCACTGCATCAGGTCACTGAAAATCTAGGTCAAAGAGACCGTTTATTATTAATTCAGTCATTTACAGAAAAGCCTGGAGTAATTGGCAGCATGTACAGAGTCAAGGACCTTTATGGAAAAACATCTGATATACACTTAATTCACGAACAGAACAAAAATAGAGCAGATGATCTGTTAGACTGAGGTATGAAAATATTTGCTGAACTAAATTTATCTTAACTTTCACTATATATAATGAAATGAAAATTGGATTCATTGGTCTTGGAAATGTTGGAGGTAAACTTGCCGGAAGCCTTTTGCGAAATGGTTTTGATCTTACTGTTCGCGACTTGAACGAGCAAACAGTCAGAGCATTTATCGAAAAAGGAGCAAAATTTGGTGAATCTCCAAAACAGATGGTCGAATCATCTGACCTGGTTATAACATGCCTTCCCAGTCCATCGGTAAGCGCTGCTGTTATGGAAGATCAGGATGGTATACTTGCCGGCATGTCAGCAGGCAAAATCTGGGCAGAGATGAGTACAACAGATGAGGCAGAAGTTATAAGACTGGGAGAGAAGGTCCAGAATATGGAAGGGGAGCCTCTGGACTGTCCTGTCTCTGGAGGCTGCCACAGAGCTGCTACAGGCAACATTTCTATTTTCGCGGGAGGAGAAAGATCGACATTTGAGAAAATGCTGCCTGTTTTAAAAGTGCTTGGACGTCGTATCCTGCACACAGGAAAGCTTGGTTCTGCCTCCGTACTTAAGGTTCTTACAAAT
>ERZ651768.966-NODE-966-length-21394-cov-27.705353_pt1 | contig 21394 bp, 18 predicted proteins | sample MGYA00514754_ERZ651768 | MGnify/ENA metagenome assembly ERZ651768
TATGGTTGTTGAGAAAAAGGTGACAATTCCAACAATTGTGTCTCCGACAACTTTGCCTCCTCCTCCTCCTAAATTACTTACTTTCCAAGGAAACTTACAAGTAAATGTCAATGTAGATCAGGCAAATGTCTTTCTCAACAATCAATTCATTGGTGTTGCGAATAAGGGAAAACCACTCAATAAAACCGGAGTTCAAAGTGGAAAAATGAATTTAAGGGTCGAGGCTTCCGGACACATGGTTTTCAGTCAGGTTGTTCATGTGGAAACAAATGCTTGGACACAAATCAGCGCCATTTTGAATCCTTTGACGACTCAAGATCCTCCTCAACCTGCTGCTTTGCCAAGCAGTGACAATGAATGGGTTGAGCCGTTTACCGAAATGATCTTTGTTCAAATTCCGGGTGGTTGCTTCCAAATGGGGAGCAATCACAAAAAATCGGGCCCAATTCACGAAGTTTGTGTTGGGGATTTTTATCTGGGCAAATATGAAGTAACTCAGGGTGAATGGCAAAAAGTGATGGGACGCAATCCCTCAAAATCAAAAAATAGCTCTCGGCATCCGGTTGAAATGGTTTCATATTACGATATCCAGGAATTCATCACCAATTTGAACAGCAAAGGAAACACAAATTTTAGACTTCCTTATGAAGCTGAGTGGGAGTATGCAGCCAAAGGTGGGAAAAGACAGTTTCAATATTCTACGAAAAATGGCTCGATTAACAGTAGTTCTGTTAATTTTGATTCTGAGGGAATTTTTTCCATAGGATTTTTGCTCCGCTCATCTGAAGATGGCTTCAAACATTCTGCACCGGTGGGTAGTTTCCCTTTAAATTTTTTTGGTATTGCAGATATGACCGGAAATTTGTGGGAATGGGTCCATGATTATTTCGGGAAGGCATATTATGCCAGTGGCGCAAAAAACAATCCTAAGGGACCAGAAAAAGGGAAATATAGAATTTTTCGGGGTGGTAGTTGGAATGATTCAAATGTGGACTATTTATCAACTTCTTTTAGATATCTTAAAAAGCCAGGATACAAAAATAACACTGTTGGATTTAGGTTAGCTATTCAAAATTAAATTCAAATAGGCATCTGTATCTGATTTTGTAAGAACAAAGAAATTGTAGCGAATGTCAATGATTGTTACCTTGAAACAATGGGCAGCATGGGCGCCAACAGTCGAAACCGAATCTGAATGGATGAAATGGATCTCTGCGCCAACAATGCTTCCCAAAAACGGAAGTCCAAAACTTCCATTTTTGCCAACAATCCGTCGTCGTCGATTGAGTGATCTGGGGCGGATGGTGATGCAGGTCATTTTTAACTTTAAAGATACAACTGATTTGTCTTCTGTGAACTCTGTTTTAGCGTCACATCATGGAGAACTCAAAACGACATTAGAACTCACTGAGCTGTTGATCAATGGGGATTTGTTTTCGCCCCAAAAATTCAGCCATTCTGTCCACAACACTGCATCTGGATTATTTTCTATTGAAGTTAGAAATCGTCAGCCATCGACAGCATTATCTGGCGGAGAAGCATCGTTTTGTTATGGATTTCTTGAAGCGCTGACCATGCAACACCGTTATCCGGAACAAAACACCTTGTTGGTAGTTGCAGATGAATCTGTTCCGGCTTGCTTTGCACCATATGGTCGGTCTCCTGAATTTCCTTATGCGACTGCGTTTTTGTTTGGCAGTGATTTAGGCCAGGAAGGGTATCGGCTGAAACTGACTTTTACGTCCAATACAAAAGAAGTGCAACCCATGAAGTTTCCACAGGCGTTGATGTTTGTACGCTGGTTATTATCTGAAGATAAAATGGTATCTTTTTTACATAAACGACTATATTGGACATGGGAAAAGCTGTCCGTATAATCCAGTATTTACGGATCGCTGCAGGTACAGGATTGGCTTTTGTACTCTTTGGCCTTGGAGGCTTGTTCTTGAATTTGGTAACACTGCTAATAGGTGTAATTCCTAACTCGTTTCCTGAAAAGAGGGAACAAAATATACAGAAGATTGTACACTATTCTTTTCGCGCCTTTTATTGGTATCTTAAAGTTTTTCGTTTGATTAATGGAAAATGCAAAGGACTGGAACGCTTACCCTCTACGGCTTATATTTTTGTTGCAAATCATCCCACTTTGTTAGATATTGTACTGATTCTCGCAATTCTCCCACGGGCAATATGTGTGGTTAAACCGGAAATAATGAGTTCAATTTATATGGGTGGAGTAGCCAGAACTGCGGGTTATATTTCCAACAAGGATGGTGAGAAACTGATTGATGCTTGTGTAAAAAAACTGAATCAAGGAACACCCATTGTCATCTTTCCGGAAGGCACACGTTCGCTACCTCAAACTTTAGGGCGTTTCAAACGTTCTGCAGCTTGGATTGCACTGAAAAGCGACTTCCCAATTGTGCCGGCAGTCTTGAGTATTACTGCGCCAATTCTGATGAAAGACTGGAAATGGTATCATGTTCCACCGCATTCAATGGAAATGCTCGTAGATATTCATGAACCTATAATTCTTGAAAAAGTTCTTAACAATCCAAAGTATGACACTGTATCAGCACGTAAACTAACATCACATTTGCAACAGTTTTTTGAAAGTAAGGTGATTTTCAATGACATCGGCAGTAATGGAAAATGAAATTAAGCTACTTATTATTGAGTCTCTTTTTCTGGAAGATATTAAACCTGAAGATATTAAAAACGACGAGGCTCTCTTTGGTGATGGACTTGGTCTTGACTCCATTGACGCCCTAGAGTTGGGAATTGCGTTACAGCGAAAATACGGTATAATAATAAAAGAAGGAGATGAGGAAAATCGTCAGCATTTTGCCTCTGTCAACTCGCTCATTGAATTTGTTAAAAATGAAATTTTAAATAAGAAAATTAATGGATAAAGAGGAAATATTATATAAAGTTGAAGATGTGATTGTAGATCTTTTAGCAATCGATAGAGCCTTAATTAAACCCGAAACCAAGCTGTTTGAAGATTTAGATTTTGATAGTATTGATGCGATTGAACTTATTCTGCAGTTGGAAGAGAAATATGACGAAAAAATTTCTGCAGACAAATTAAAATCTGCTCGAACGATACAGGATGTTGTTGATTGTTTGTATGAACTGCTCCGGGCAAGAGAAGAGGAAGTAATAGCCAAATAAACATTCTACGTGAACTATAATAATAACATGAAGAATTCCTTCACTTCCATTGGAAAAGTTCTCACCATTGTGATTTATCCAGTCTTGATTTATTTCATTTTTACTGTGTTGGCAACAACAGATTTGTTCGTTGCGAATTTACTTTTGTTGGTGCCGACATTGGTGAACGGTGTGTTGCTGTTTTCTTTTGGGAGAACGTTAGTGTATCCTCCGACGGTGATTGAAAAAATTGCTGGAACGATGACAAAAGATTTGAGTGGGAATGAGGTATTGTATTGCAAAAATGTCACTGTGGTTTGGTGTTTATTTTTTACGTTGAATGGAAGTATGGCATTGTTCTTGGCATTTTTTTCCAGCCTAGAAGTTTGGACCTTGTACAACGGTGTTGTTGCATATGGACTGATGGGGTTGCTGTTTTTAGTGGAATTTATTTATCGTCATTGGCGTTTCCGTCGATTTGTTGGTACACCATTAGACCCGCTTCTGCGTAGAATATTCCCTCCCCCTGCGACTAATGCAAACTAAGTGCATTCCGCTTTCACGCTTGTTGTCTCTTGGTCGTGTTGCTTACACTCCTGTTGCTGTGTCAAACGACCGTGTGTTTTTGTGGAAGGATTTTGTCGAAGATGTAACGGTGTTGTCCACAATCATTCGAAAGATTGGTGTTGGACGCTGGCTGCTCTATTCTGAAGATACTTATCGATTTACTGTTGGTTTGTTTGCCCTTTGGCATGCCGATTCTGTGGCGGTCTTGCCACCTAATTTTAGACAACAGACACTCGATGAAATGAATAACGACCTTGCGGGAGTGGTCACTGATAGCAAGATAAATCTTAAAAACGTTCCCAGTATTTCTCCCATTGTTTCTCCATTGAATTCAACATTCCCTGTGTGGGAAGCCTTGAAGAAGGACGTGATTCAGTTAGAAATATTCACTTCCGGTTCGACCGGAACCAGAAAAGCGATTAAAAAAACACTAGCTAATTTAGAATCTGAAGTCGAAGAACAAGAGGCCGTGTGGGGTGAAAAACTTGGAAATTCAACAATTTTTTCTACAGTTTCTCACCAACACATTTATGGTTTATTGTTCAAAGTCTTGTGGCCTTTACATGCTGGCAGAGTTTTTTGGAATGAAATACTTTTTTCACCGAATGATATGGTCGCAAAACTAAAAACTGTAGACATTGCGTGCCTCGTCTCCGGCCCGGCCCATTTAAAACGAATGCCGGAATTGATTGATTTGTCCGAATTGGGTAGGAATTGTCGCGTTATTTTTTCATCGGGTGGGCCGTTGAATGCGGGAACCTCTTTGATCTTTGCACAATCGGCGCAACTCACTCCTTACGAAATATTAGGTTCCACCGAAACTGGCGGAATCGCTTGGCGTCAGCAAAGTCCGGAGACGGTGGTAGAAGATACGTGGAAGCCTTTCCGAAAAGTGGAAGTGGAAGTGGAGCTACCGGATTGCTTTCTCAAGGTTCGCTCGCCCTTTTTTAATGAAGTCGAAAATGAAGGTTGGCTCCTCACCGGAGATGTAGCCGAGATGGCTCCTGATAAGTCTTTTGTCCTCAAAGGACGGGGCGATCGAGTAGTGAAAATTGAGGAAAAACGTCTTTCATTGCCGGATATGGAAAAGCGGTTGGAGTCTCATCAATGGGTGGATACGGCTAAAATATTTTTAAAGGAAGATCCTCCGTACAAGCGGCGTAGGCCTCCGTTGGCAACTTTGATAGTCCTGTCTGAATCTGGTAGAATTAACTTTGATCAAAAGCAAATTCGGAAAACAATCGGTGAATTAAAACAGCTATTATCAAAATCCTTTGATCCTGTTTTGTTGCCACGCTACTGGAAATTTGTGGATCAGTTGCCAGAAGACGCTCTAGGAAAAACGACCTTGTCCGATTTGCGGGACGTGATGACAAAGCAAAAAGGCAAAAAATGAACGAAGTACGAAGTCCTGAAATATTGGAAGAAGTTGAAACCTTGTCTTCTGTACCAGAAACTCCGGGAAAAAGGCTTACAATGAAGCTGCATATTCCGGACGATTTGATTTATTTAGATGGGCATTTTGATCAATTTCCGGTGGTCCCCGGAGTGACTCAAATTGACTGGGCCGCTACTTTCTTGCAACACTTGATGCCCGGAAAAAACTTTTGCATTGAGCGAATTGAAGTTTTAAAATTTTTCAAGCCGCTTCGCCCAAATGACACGTGCTGGATGGAGTTGGAATACTCTTCTGAAAAAGGCCGAGCCAATTTTAGTTTGTACACTGAAGACTGGAAACTAACTTCAGGTCAGTTTGTGATTAGGTGAGTGGGCATGGCTGAGTTTCATCCTTGTGTGGTGATCCCGATTTATAACCACAAGAAGACCATTGCGGATGTGGTTACTTCGTTGGCACATTTGAAAATTCCATACTTGATTGTGGATGATGCCAGCAATGTCGAAACTCAAAAAACATTAGCAGAATTAGAGCAAGCAGATAGCAATGTGGAAATTCTGAACCGTACTGAAAATGGTGGAAAAGGTGCCGCAGTTACTACGGGATTATTGACGGCCTATAAAAAAGGATTTACACATGCATTACAAGTGGATGCAGACGGACAGCATCTTGCCTCAGATGCTGTAAAATTTCTGGAGGCTGCGAAAAATCAGCCTGAGTCCTTGGTGCTGGGGCAACCTTATTTTGACGAATCCGCACCAAAATCTCGGGTGTACGGACGTAAAATTACACAATTTTTTGTGTGGCTGGAAACGGTTTCTTTTGAGATCAAGGATACTTTGTGCGGTTTTCGAGTGTATCCTTTGTCAGCATTCCATGCAATTGCGGAGCAAGTGCAACTCCGGGAACGCATGGATTTTGATCCGGAAATCGCTGTGCGAATGTATTGGGAAAGAGTTCCGGTTATCAATATTGAAACACCAGTTCGCTATGATGAAGAAGGTCTTTCCCATTTTCACTTTTTTCGTGATAACGTTTTGATGATTTCGCTGCACGTTTCTCTCTTACTGGAAGCATTGCGGCGCTCACCACAACTCATTTGGAATGCAATCAAACGCAATATCAGACAGTAGTTCTCCGTGGTACTTGCGACCTGAGCGCGGGAGTGAGTGGGGGTTACGTTTCATGATGCTCTTCTACAGGCTTTGTGGAAAGTTCCTGACACGTGTTTTGTTGTATCCAGTAGTGACTTTTTTTTTCCTGACCGACCGTGCGGGACGTCTGCTTTCGCGAGAGTTTTTCGAGCGTATTTATCGGCATTCCGGAAGTTCTGTAAACAGCTCCGTTTTATCACATCCACCAGGAATTTGGGATGATTACCAAAGATTTTACAACTTTGGTTGTTCAATGGTCGATCGGATCGAAGTTTGGGGCGGAACCAGTTGGACTGCCAATGTGACCTGGCACGGTCTGCAGCATTTCGATTGCCTGCAAGAACAGGATGGTGCCGTCTTGATGAGTGCCCACATCGGCAATTTGGACGCTTTACGGGTGGCAGCAAAAACTGAAACTGAGAAAGAAATCAAAGCGTTAGTGTATACTGAAAACTCCGCCCATTTTATGAAAGTTCTGAACATTGTCAATCCGAATGCTTTGAAAGATGTAGTACCCATCCAAAACATTGATGCATTGACGATGCTTAAACTGAAAAACTTGATCGATGAAGGCAATGCGCTCGGTTTAGTGGCCGATCGTGTTACTGTAGGTTCTCCGGAGCGTGTGATTGAAGTTCCGTTTCTGGGTGATTTGGCCCCTTTTCCTCAAGGGCCGTGGATTCTTGCCTCTTTGTTGGGGTGTCCCGTTTATACCATATTTTGTGTCAGAGCAGAGCGGAATCGCTACGATGTCTTTATCGAACCATTTGCGGACAAAATCACACTTCCCGGTAAACAACGCGAAACAAAACTACATGATTGGATCTGCAGTTATGCTCTCAATCTGGAAAAATATTGTTGCCGCTTTCCGCACCATTGGTTTAATTTTTATGATTTTTGGTCCCGTTCATCCAAAACATCTAGATGAGTTTAGCTTTGAAACGTCCTGAATCTCTGCACAAAAAAGTAATCATCGGTGGGCGTTCTCTGGAAATGGAAGATGTACTGATGGTGGCCTGCAATGCAGTTCCAGTAGAATTTTCGAAAGATCCGGAATGGCATCGCAAAATCCGGGCTGGTGCCGAATTCGTAGATCAGGCTTTGAAAGAACATCGCGAAATTTACGGTGTGACCACAGGCTATGGACAATCCGGAATCCGTGTAGTTCCACAGGAACTGATGTTGGATCTGTCAAAATATTTAGTTCGTTTTCACGGTTGCGGAATGGGTGAAATTTTACCTGAACCACTTGCAAAAGCAGTAATGGTGGTGAGGCTGAATTCCTTGGCCTACGGACATTCGGGGGTACGTATGGATTTGCTGGATTTGATGCGGGAACTGATCAACCATTCAATTATTCCGGTGATCCCGGAAGAAGGCTCAGTAGGCGCAAGTGGAGACTTGACACCGCTTTCCTACGTGGCTGCGGTTTTGATGGGTGAGCGAGATGTTTTTTATCAGGGCCGACACAGACAAACCTCGGAAGTTTTTAAGGAGTTGGACATTCAACCTTTGACGCTGATGCCCAAAGAAGGTTTGGCGGTTATGAACGGAACTTCCGTGATGACTGCAATCGCCTGCTTTGCCTATCAACGGGCGGAGTATTTGTCTCGCTTGGCCAGCAGAATTACAGCGATGGTGGTAGAAGTATTGCGGGGCAACAAGTCACATTATGACGCACGCATTTTTGCATACAAACCCCATCCAGGACAATCACTGATTGCCACATACATCCGGGAGGATCTGGGCTACCATTCCGGAGATTCAAAGGCTTTAAATCATCATTTGCAAGACCGTTACTCACTCCGCTGTGCTCCACATGTTATAGGCGTTTTGGCGGATGCATTGCCGTGGATGAAGGAATGGATTGAAACAGAATTAAACAGTGCTAACGACAATCCCTTGGTGGATGCAGAACAGGAGGATTTTTTACACGGCGGTAATTTTTATGGAGGTCATATCGCTTTTGCAATGGATGGCTTAAAAAACGCGGTGGCCAATGTGGCAGACTTGCTGGATCGACAAATGGCGTTTATGATGGATCCAAAAAATAATCGCGGGCTTCCTGCCAATTTGTCTGGAGCCACTGAAGAACGGCTATGCATCAGTCACGGATTCAAAGCCATGGAAATCGGCACTGCCGCCTGGACTGCTGAAGCTTTAAAAAACACGATGCCAGCCAGTGTTTTTTCGCGTTCGACCGAGTGTCACAATCAAGACAAAGTCAGCATGGGAACCATTGCCGCACGGGATTGCCTGCGAGTCTTGGAATTGACCGAACAAGTCGCTGGAGCGGTTTTGCTGGCCGCCACGCAAGGCTTGGAAATCCGCATACGAAACGGAGACCTTGAACACCATCATTTGACACCACAAATTCGGGAAACTTTGGATGCGATTCGTGGTGAATGTGATTTTATTGAAGATGATCGTCCCTTAGAACAGACGTTGCGTCGAATTAAGTCGCTGATTGCGGAAAAAGCTTGGGCGTTGTATGAGGACTGAGTTGAAAGCAGAAGTCGAAATCCAAGTACCATTTCATGACGTGGATGCCATGCACTATGTTTGGCACGGACATTATTATAAATATTTCGAAGTGGTCCGTACTAAATTATTTCAGTCCATTGATTATGATGTGCTGCAAATGAAGGCTTCCGGATACAGTTGGCCGATTATTGAAACTTCTTGCAAATATGTCCAACCAATGCTTTATAATCAGTTGATTCAAGTCAGCGCAAAAATTCAGGAATATGAGAATCGTTTGAAAATAATCTATCGGATTTCTGATGCAAAAACAGATGAAAAGCTCGCCACAGGTCACACTACACAAGTGGCTGTTGACATGAAAAACAACGAAATGTGTTTTGTGTCACCCAAGATTTTGCTTGAAAAGGTCGAAGGATAAGGTCGAAGAATGCGAGTTGTTTTTATAGTATTTTTTGTGGTGATGTTTGGTGTCGCTACGTCAGTTTTTGCCACAGAAAACGTTTTCGATCATCCCATTCCGGAAAACACATTTCCTCTGGAACTAAAAAAACTGAGCGACCGTTTTGAACGTTTCCAGAGTATTCGTACACGTTTTGTTCAAACAAAAAAAATAAGTGTTTTGATACACCGTCTGGTCACCAAAGGGCTTTTTGTTTCTGCTCCGGAATACGGTGTTTACTGGAAAATTGAATCCCCTTTTGATACTGAAATCCTCATTACTTCCGGGGGTTACTATCAACGTAAAGATGGAAATTGGATTTCTGAGACGCCTGCCAGTGCAAAAGCACAAATTCAAGCCTATTTGAAGGCGTTTCTATTGGTTTTTTCTGGAAAATTTGAGGAACTACGAGAATATTTCACCCTTTCATTTTTGAAAAGAGAAAATGCTTGGAATGTCGGCTTGAGCCCCAAAGGACAGCTCAAAAATCTGATCCTAAATATGCAGCTTACCGGAAGTTTTCCTGCTCAATTACGCTTTTTTTTGATTCAGGAAGTGAACGGCGATTTTACAAAAATTGAATTTCATGACGCACGCTACTCCTCCCAACCCCTCTCCGAATCTGAACAAAAGCTCTTCCAATAGTTTCCCCTTTCAGAGAATTCTACCTTCTTTTTGGCTCTTCCTGGTTATGGGTTTTTTGATGGCAAGTGTGATGATTTTCCATCGAGGCATTCAAATTGAGACGAATTTAATGTCGTTGCTCCCTTCTTTAGAACAAGAGGTTTTGTTGCAAAAATCGGTGGAGAGTTTTTCCGAACAAGTTAGCCAGAATTTGTTTTTTTTGATTGGACATAAAAACGAAATTTCTGCTAGAAAAGCTGCCTTGGAGCTAGCAGAAACATTTAGACAATCCGGACATTTCAACTACGTTCAATCGGAAGTCAATCCGCAAACCTGGAAAGCATGGTATGACTTTTATTTTCCATATCGTTACCAAATTATATCAGCGGAAATCCGAAATATACTCAATCAATCAGAAGCACCGCAAGCGCTGCTCCTCCGGTTGCAACAGCAGTTATTCTCACCGCTTCCGCTCTATACCACCCAGCTACTTTCCGAAGACCCATTGTTATTATTTCCCTCATTTTTACAATCGCTCCCCCAGCCTCCGGGAAAGTTGGAGGTGATCGATGGAATGTTGACTGTGCGTGAAGGAGAGATGAGTTACATTCTGGTCAACGTTACTCTCCGGCACGACCCATTCAACATAAGTCAACAACCACAAGTGATTAATCATATCACTGACGCAATTGATGAAATTGAGTCAGTATCATCCGGAACAAAGATTTGGTATACTGGATTTTTGCGTTTTGCGTCAGCAGGTGCATTAAGGGCACAAAAAGAAGTCACAACCATTGGTTTCGGATCGTTGATTGGGATTTTAATTCTGATGATTATCACCTTCCGTGGTTTTCGCCAAATTATTGTGGTGCTACTTCCAATATTTGTGGGTATTCTTGCGGCGTTTACCGTTTGTTCTTTCGTGTTTCCAAAGCTCCATTTACTGACTTTTGTTTTTGGCGCGAGTTTGATTGGAGTGAGCATTGATTACGCTTTCCATTATTTCGTTAAACATCGCTTGGCCAATGATAGCTGGAATGCTTGGGCTGGCTTGAGAGCTATTTTCCCAGCAATAACAATGGGAGTCATTACTAGCATTCTGGGCTATGCAGGGTTTTATCTGACACCGTTTCCGGCATTGCAGCAAATTGCCGTTTTTTCTTCAGTAGGCCTGCTAGGGGCTTATGGTACGGTCGTTTGCTGGTTTCCATTGTTCTTGCGAAAACCTCCAAATTTTGCTTCACCACCCATCACTTTGCTACCCGCCAAGTGGTTTTTATGCTTTTGGGGGAAACCGTCTCATCATCCTGCTATTTTGCTCGGTATGGTGCTTGTGGGAGTGGGATGCGTGTTGAGCCTTTGGACGGTACAATACGACGACGACATCCGTGCGCTTGAACACCTTTCTCTGGAATTGAAAACGGAGGACAAGAAAATCCATGACTTGATTGGCGGGATGGATGTGAGCCATTTCATAGTTGTGCGGGGGGTGACGGAGGAAGAACTACTACAACGTCAGGAAAATGCAACGCAACGCTTACAAGCTTTTGCCGCCACCAACGACCGTTTTTTTTATCAGTCTCTGGCTACTTTATTACCATCCGCCAAAACACAGTCTGAAAATTTTATGCTAAGCCGGGGTATTTTTTTGGACGAGTCAGAAACAATACAGCAAGGGCTGACAGCGCTCGGGTTTGAAGCGGAATCCGGAAAACGTTTGCTTCGATATGTTGCTCATCCTAAGCTGTCTTTCACGGTGAAACAATGGTTGGAAAGTCCTGTCTCGAAACCGTTTCGTCATCTATGGCTAGGTCAAATCGGACAAGAGCAGGTTTCTCTGATTATGCTGGGAAGAGAGCACGATCCGGAAGTTTTGGCTCCGTTGTTCGAGGAGATGTCCGGAGTAGAATATGTGAATCAAGTGGAGCGGATTTCAGCTTTGTTTACGCTTTACCGGGAGGAGACCGAGGGTTTTGTCGCTCTTGCGTATGGGGTGATTTTTATATTCTTGCTATGGAAATACCGCATACGAAGAGCATTGCAAATACTTGCGCCTCCGGCTTTAGCCACTCTTTTGACCTTTGCAATTTTGTCTTTAAGCGGTCAAAACTTAAACTTATTCAATATCGTGTCTTCGCTCCTGATTTTAGGAATTGGTGTTGATTACACGATTTTTTTTGCAGAAAGCCAACACGCCGTCGAAGAAACTGCTCTAGCCATTTTGCTCTCCGCCATCACCACACTTCTTTCATTTGGACTACTCTTTCTCAGCCAAACTCCAGCACTGGCTTCAGTCGGACTCACGATCACACTAGGGATTGGTTTTGCATTTGTTCTCAGTCCACTGGCACGGACTAAGTAAGAAAGTAGATTTACACTCAGTTTTTTACCATCTTAATCGCAATTTTGAACATCATTGACCAAATCATATGTGATATCTGGATGATAACCTAATGGCCAATAAATAAGAGCGAAAGGAGGCTATTTCAGGCTGGACTTCCACAGTTGCTCCACTTTATTTGCTTGGTGGGGTTCAGTTGCTTTTTGGGTATAGTCGGAGAGTACATAGGGAAAATATATACTGAAGTCAAGAAACGTCCTAGATACATTATACAAGAAACGATCAATCTTAGTGAAGATGATGTCCATTCCTGATCCAATTTTAAGTAAACTTAAAAAACTGTCATGGAAAACAAGTTATGTTTGGTTCTGGATCAGTCTGATCGTATGGATGCTCGGAGTCGTAGGTACAGATTTATATGCTCTCCCGGCACTGATAGGACTCATATTGTTGTTTAAAAAAATAATTATAAATGATGAACCTTTATCATTTGTTTCGACATCACTTAATCACTCATTAGTTAAAATACTATATATTTTGCTGATACTGATTGTTTTAGCAAAAACTCTGTTAAGCCTTTATTCTTTCCGTTGGAATATTTATGATGTTGGCAGCTACAGTAGTGTTGTTTTTAATTTATCCCAAGGGTTGAATTACAATTCGTACCTGCAAATCCCTGCAACCGCGGATCACTTTACTCCTTCTCTCGCAATTTTTTCCCCACTTTACTGGATTGGAGCAACAGTTCACTGGCTTACTTTTGCCAAAGCGCTGTCTTATTTATCTGTCCCACTAGTTGTCTATTATTGGCTGACAGACAAAACAGAAAGCAACTTCCGGCTTTCTCTCAGTTTTCTGTTTGGACTTTGGATGCTCATGCTTTACAAGCCAGCAGTCGGAAGCAGTTTTTTTGAGTTTTCACCTTCCTCACTAGCACCACCATTTATTATTTTAAGTTTTTTGCTGATGGAGAAAAAGCGATGGTTTTTATTTGTATTGACCATGCTGTTTCTACTCGGATTGAAAGAACATATGGGGGTTATACTTATAGGTTTTGGTTTGTTTGGAATCGCTCAAAGAAATTATCGTACAGGATTTATTATTGCTGCATTTGGTTTGTTTGTAACTTATATGATGATGTTTCAAATCATGCCCTACTTTCGAGATTATCAAGCCAATATCAACAGCATCACACAAATTGCACCATTTCAGGATATCTACGGGAAATCCTTGTATCTCTTCAAGCTCCTTTGGCCTTTGGGGTTTCTCCCTTTGATTTTTTGGCGTTACGGAATTCTTGCCACACCGGCAATTGGAGTCAATTTACTTTCCCGCAGGCCAGAAATGTATAGTAGTTGGTTTCATCATGATGATGTTTCGTCGACACTACTTCTGATGTCCTGCTCATTAATTCTTATTGAAAGACGGACAATCTTAGCTGATTGGTTGGGGAAAAGATGGTTGAAAGGAGTTTTTATTATTTGGATAGTTGGATTACTGACACAATTACCTGCTAGTCCAGCCAGAAAACTCAGATATGTGGTACCGAATTCTTCGCAATTGAATTTGCTTGAAGACATATGGAATTTTGAAAAGAAATGGCCAAATTCATCGCTGGCAGTGCAGTCTACCATAGGGCCACATCTTCATCGTACTGATATGACCATCATGACTCAACAGTCTTCAGGAGAATGTGTACCTCCGGAGGTAAATGGTTTGCCAGTAGATATAATTTTATTATCACCAGATGTAGGACACTACATGATCAATGATTTTGAAAAATGTATCGAATCTCTTGAAGCTAATCCATTATACAATCGCACAAAATCATTTCAACATCTCTTTGTTTATGAACTTTCAGCCAACTAAAGCTTTGTTGCAGAAGATAAACATTATCATTTTTAGATTCGTTATTATCCCTATCTTGTTATGGGGATTGTTATCAATTCCAGAGCTTTATTATGCAACCAATTATTCAGAGATTTTGAAGGAGTTCAATAAGTCATTTATTAATCATAACTTTCAGTTTGTATTTATCTTGATTGGTGGATTAGCTTGGATTAATTATTTCTTCAAAAATGCATCTCGATTTATATTCCCTTTGATATTATTTGTTTTATTCATGATCAGATTTATTGATATTGGTCTGAAACAAACTTTTCAAATTAGTTTTTCTCCTATTGTATTTCGTAGTACAAGCCTCGATTCAATGTTAATTGCATTTAATTTATTTGGAATGGAATTATTGATAATTAGCCTGATTGGGGTTTTGGGAAGTATCGCAGTTTATTTCCTCATGGATAAAGGTTTCCATAAATCAAAAACTTCTATTATTACAATAGTACTTTTCCTCCTCTTGGCAGTACGATCTACTTACATACTTTACAATGAACGATACTATGCATTTGAAAATATACCTTCCTATCTGTTGGTCAAAGAGTTACTTGAATTCCAAGACAGCTTAAAACAAAAACGTATCACAATTAGCGATGTTGAGGTACAAAACCTCAATAAAATTGGCATAGGTCCTCAATTACCAGACTTGTCTGTCCTTAACACTTACGTTCAAAAGAGAAACATAGCTATATTGTATCTTGAATCTTTTAACACCAACTATACGAAAAAAGGAGGTTCCCATTTCAAAGATTTGACGCCAAACATTGATTTTTTTATTGAGAAATCCGTACTTTTCCCAAATTATTTTAATGCAGTTACTCCCACACATAACAGTATGTTTTCCAGTTGGTGTGGAATTTTTCCGGAGTTACATGACAATTATGTACGTGAAAATCCAGATTACACAAAATATTTAACTTGTTTTTCGGATATTTTGAACAGTTTGGGGTACACCCAAAAGTTCTTTTTCGGTCATGGGTCTTGGTATGCTGGAATTACTTTATTTCTCAAAAATCACTCTTATGAGCAAGTTACTGAACTTAGCGATATTGAGAAAGAATTTCCTGAATGGAAAAATGATAAGCACGTATGGGGTATTCAAGATACCGATTTGTCTCGATATGTGATCAGACAAGTTGAGCAGCTTGAAAATAACCAACCCTTTAATTTAGGTGTGTTTTTTATCAACACTCATCCTCCTTTTTTCGTAGCACCTGATTGTCCAAAATATATGTTAGACAATCTGCATTTACAGTCTATTCATTGTCCAGATTGTCCAAAAGGTATGCCAGATAATCTGCATTTACAGTCTATTCATTGTGTTGATCATGCTTTTGGGATGGTATTACGAACTCTTAAAAAAAGAGGGTTGATGGAAAATACGGTCGTAGTTGTGGTTGGAGATACCCCAGGAAAAGATCTTGAAAAAGGACAATTTTTGCCTTACGACAAAACTTTGTTGTCGATTTATTCACCAGATTTGAAACCAGGAATCAATGAAACTTTTTCATACTCGCCAGATTTAGGACCCACTATTCTGGAAGCAATGGGGATCCCGGTTCCTCAGATACAATCTGGACATTCAATTCTTTCATCTCGAATGGATTTCCCCACCTTGGTTGCACCTGAATTTTCAGTTGTGGATGGTGAATACCGTAGTGGAGGGAGGTGTAGCTTTGAAGAGATGGAAATGCAAAAAATAAGAATTATTCAGGATGATGTAACAGATTGTGAAAGACGGAGAATTTTTCAGTATCTTAGTCAATGGCTACAAATCCAGAATTCTAAACGCACTTTAACAATGGACTGAAAAAGTTTGTATTTTTAGAAGAATTTTGTAGGAAGGTTATGGTTTTTTTAAAAGAAGTAATGGAGTATGTCAAACGAGTATTGTTAATTAAATTTGAATATGTAAATAAAATTTTGTAAAAAAGGTCTGAAATAGAAACTTCAGTTAGCTCTTTCCACCATAATTGATACACAAGGATAGAATATAATTTATTTGTTGATGTTGTAGGTTTAATATTTTAAAGGAGTTTCTTCTGTCTATGTTAAATATAATTCCAATGTGCGGCTATGCTGTGAATAATAATTGCGCATGATTTTAAATAATAAAGGCGTAAGGTTAAGTAAATGAGGAATCAATACATATATATAATAAACTTTTAATGTTCTATAAAAAAAGGATTTTTTGGATAATAGCCTTAATCTCAGGTTTATCTATTCAGTTTAACTGGTTGTCTCAAGCCACACTCTTGGCAGAAATAAGCAAATTCGAAGCAATATCCCGAATTGTTCTAGGGCCTATTATGGTTTGGTTTGTGATGAAAGGATTAGATTACTTGATTAATATATTGGTGAGCAACGTCGAATCATTGAATCATGAATTGTTTCAGGAAATGTACCCCAAAGGATATTGGGTTTTCACCATAACTGTACTTGGTATGTTTGGAGTACGGTTCCCTCCAACCAACGTCATTATTATTCTATTTCTTTTTAGTATTTGGGTTGTTTGGAGCCTTTATCAATCCGTTGAAAAAAAGTATCAGGAGATCTTTTTTTCATCAAATGAATGGCTAGTTTTCCTGTTCTTTTTTTCTGGTTTCTCAGCGTTGATATATCAAGTTGTCTGGCAAAGAATGCTGTTTACTTTCTTTGGAGTTAATATTGAATCAGTCACTCTGATTGTGATTATTTTTATGTTTGGGTTGGGGGTTGGAGCATTAATTGGAGGATTAGTTTCAAAAATGTTTCTAAACCATTTACCAAAAATATTTTTATTTGTAGAAATTGGAATTGGTGTTTTTGGTGTATTCAGTGGGATGTTAATAGATTGGATTGGAGTCGAAACCACAAACTATTCCCAGTTGGAGATGATACTTACAGTCTATACATTTCTTGCTTTTCCAACACTTTGCATGGGAATGACACTGCCGATACTCGTTGAATATCTGGAAAGAAATATGAAGAATGTAGGGAAATCTGTTGGAACTCTGTACAGCATCAATACTTTCGGAAGTGCTGTAGCATGCATCATCACTGCAGAAATATTTTTTGTCTTCTTTGGTCAGACTATTTCTTTATGGATAGCAGCTTTCTTCAACTTTCTTATTGGTTATTTAGTTTATTTATTTACACAAAGCCACTTAAATTCTACTGCATGAGATTCATTACATTTCTCCTACTTTCATCAGCAACTGGGTTCCTTGCACTAGCCCAGGAAATCATCTGGGTGCGTATCATGATGTATTATACTGGAGGAGGACCAGAGGTGTTTGCATATGTCCTTGGTTCCTACCTTACGGGTATAGCTATTGGTTCATGGTGGACCAGAAAATTGTGCAGCCAAAAAATTGGGAGTATTCTAATTTCAAGGATGCTCTTTTTATCCTGTATTGTTTTTTATTTATCAATTGGATTGATTTCTTATTTTCACACTCTGTTTACAGGACCTATCATATATATCTTGGTAATATTAGTAACTGTTTTTTCTGGGACTATTTTCCCATTACTTGCACATTTCGGTATTAAAACTGAACAAGTTGGCCAGCGTCTTTCCTGGATTTATCTTGCCAATATTATTGGTGCAACTGTTGGTACAGGGATCACTGGTTTTTATTTAATGGAAAATTACTCTATCACCCAGATCATTGTTTTCGTTTTTACTGCAGGCTTAATCCTCTCTTTATTCGTTTCTTTGTTCAGCCAAGGATCAAAACAACTGCTTGGATATATTGTTATTACAGGGCTCATTTTTATATTTGTTCAGCAATGGCATAATACAATTTTTGCAAATTTTCTCGAAAAGGTTCACTACAAAAAAGATTATGTACTGAAAGGGAATTACAAATTTTCCAATGAAAATCGTAGTGGTATCATAGCTACCCATTATAATAAAGAAATAGGGTGTGATGTTATATATGGCGGTGGGGTATATGACAGCTGCTTTAATGTAAACCCTGACGGTCCTAATGGGATTAATCGAGTCTATGCAATTGTGAAATTACACCCCTCCCCAAAAAAAGTTCTAGTTATTGGCCTCAGTAGTGGTTCATGGGTACGTGCTTTAACCTATTCCAATTTATTTGAGAAGATAGATGTTGTAGAAATAAATCATGGTTATCTTGATTTAATCAAACATTATTCGGAACAGTCAAAAATATTTAAAGATTCAAGAGTCACTATACATATTGATGACGGTAGGCGTTGGCTTAACCGAAACAAGGATAAATACGATTTTATTTTAATGAATACAACTTTTCATTGGAGAAGTTATATAACAAATCTAGTATCAAGTGATTTTTTAAAAATCATCAAACTCCATCTGGAACCCGGTGGTATAGTCTATTACAACACGACAGGTTCAGAGGATATTGTTTATACTGCTGCAACCATTTTTAAACATGTAGTAAAATTTTCTAGTTTTGTGGCTGCCAGTGATAGATCATTTACTGTGGATCCTGTCATTTCAAAATCATTTGCATCTACTTTTTTGAATGGAGATAAACCGGTCCTGAATGGGACTAAAGCAATAAAAAATATCCTAAGTAATCCTCTTCCCGACATCCGGGAACAGATTCTCTCTCGATATGATTTGATTGAAATCACAGATGATAATATGGCTGTTGAATATAAACATAAGGTAAAGCATTATTTCAACCCGGAAATGAGTTGGGAAAAAATGTTTAAACGGTTATTTTGAATTTTGCTGCAGTCTTACCACAATTTTTCCTATTATAAACTGACAATTCCTTAAAACATAAAGGTTTAAAGATTCACACTGCAGATTCTGATTTCTTTATTTTAAATCAAAATTTTATAATAATATGAGGTTATCCTCTAGGAGGTAAAAAAATATGAAACAAAAAAAAGCATTGATAACAGGTATTACCGGGCAGGATGGTAGTTACCTTGCTGAGCATCTACTATCCTTAGGTTACGAAGTGCATGGTATTGTACGCCGAGTTGCGCTGGAAGATCCAACTCATCATTTATGGCGACTCTTGCCGATTGCAGATCGTTTAAATTTGCATTCCGGAACTTTGGAGAGCTTTCCTGCGCTTTACAAAATATTTAGGGATGTCCAGCCGGATGAATGCTACCATCTTGCAGCACAGAGCTTTGTCTCAATTTCGTTTGAAGACGAATTTTCAACGATGCAAACCAACATAAACGGAACACACTTTCTACTTGCTGCTCTCAAAGATTCGTGTCCGGAATGCCGATTCTACTTTGCCGGCTCATCAGAAATGTTTGGCAAAGTCGAGGAAACTCCACAAAGTGAAACCACCAGATTCCATCCCCGCTCAGTCTACGGCATCACCAAAGTGGCTGGTTTTGAACTAACACGAAATTACCGTGAAGCCTACGATCTGTTCACATGTACAGGAATACTGTTCAATCATGAGTCTCCCAGGAGAGGTTTTGAATTTGTCACTCGAAAAATTTCTTCCACTGCAGCCAGGATCAAATTGGGAATGGAAACAGAATTACGGCTTGGAAACATCGATGCGCAAAGAGATTGGGGCTTTTCCGGAGAGTATGTGAAGATGATGCACACAATGCTGCAACAGGAAAATCCGGATGACTTTGTGATCGGTACTGGAAAAACCCACACAGTTCGGGAGTTTTTGCAAATTGTTTTTGAAGAACTAAATCTGAATTTTGAAGACCACCTTGTCATTGATCCACGTTTTTTTCGACCGGCAGAAGTAGAAATTTTAGTGGCCGATCCTGCAAAAGCACGGGATAAATTAGCTTGGAACCCAAAAGTAACTTTTGAAGAACTGGCACTCAGCATGGTTAGGCATGACTATGACAATCTAAAAAATGGGAAATAATGGCTGTGACATTAATCACAAAATTAGAAATTCACAACAAAAAATATTAACAACATAAGCCTTTTTCAGGCTTGCTAGTTTAAAGAGGTTTTTCTTGTTCTATTAGAGTTGTATCTGTGGATGGTTCACTTTCTGGAAGTATAACCCTGCGAAATAAAACTTCTTCTTCTTTTTCGGGGTCTTCCAGGAAGCTGGTCCAAATGAAATTATAATAGGATAATATCTGGAAATAATCAACATCATAGTTAACATGTTCCGACCGATATGTATCTTCTCCTTCGTTGCCGTAAGTCCATTTACCATTCAGTTCTACCTGACTGCTGTCCAAATAAATAATTTTATAATCTGCAGAATATTGAGGACCGGACACAAGCAGCTGTTTGCCTGAAAATGTATATATGTTGGGTGGATCATCCGGATTGAAAATGGAGTCTTTCTCAAATACAATTTCGTCATTCACCGTCATACTTTCCAAAATCCAAGTGCCTATCATGAATTTTTCGAAATCATCTCCATAGGAAAGGCTGTCCCGTTCCAAGTGAATCATTTCACCGGATGAATTATAAAAATGTTTCTCTAAAACATTTGGGTCCGGATGGTAGCGTACAAATACTTTTTTATTTCCGGATTCATAAGTCTCAATTACATCCTCAACCATATCATCACCGCAGGATATAAAGAAAATAATAAGCATTGAGATAAATGGAAATTTCCGCATTGGAAGGCGCTTTATCATGGAACGTAATTTACGCTGATTACTTTGAAGGAAAAAACAGTAGAGCAGAATTTCTTAAAAGAAAAAAGGGAGATGAATTCATCTCCCTTTAATCCAGCTCAAATCCTTGATTTTCAGTTAATTTAAAATGACATTTATAATCAGAATAATATCCTGGATATTCAGGGCTCCATCATCATTCATATCAGCAGCAGCAAACTGTCCTGTATTAGGTTCTTCCACATCCAGAATGAAGTTGATAAGAAAAGTATTCGTCTCACATGTTGTCCGTATTGCTTCTATGGCTCATTCACGCTTGGTTTGCATTCATTACCTAAAGACTTCAAGTGAACTTTCATAGAGCTCTTGATATTTACTAGACATTAGTTCTCCACTAAACATTGTTGCAGCAATTGATCTTGCCGCATCTCTGGAGGTATGTGACACTTGCATCTCGCAAATTTTCTCGGCTAACCGCAGAAAATCATTTGGTGGAAAAAGTGAACCTATTAACTTATTGTGCTCCACGATAGCACGATGTGAAGGAATATCGGACAAAAGCACCGGGAGCCCCCAAGCTAGTGCCTCCAGTACTGAGTTTGGTAGTCCCTCTGACAAAGATGCGGAAACTAAAACATCCGCCATACAATAATACTGGCTAGTGTTTTCAACATTACCTGCAAATTTTACCCGAATGTTATTGTCTGCCAGTCGTACTAATTCTGGCATCATCGAGCCATCGCCAAGAATACATAACGTGTGATCGGTTGTATTCACTGAATTCA
>ERZ651768.967-NODE-967-length-21388-cov-4.658252_pt1 | contig 21388 bp, 19 predicted proteins | sample MGYA00514754_ERZ651768 | MGnify/ENA metagenome assembly ERZ651768
TGAGACCAATAATGAATCCGACAAAAATGCTGAAAAAAAGAATTTTGAAACAGAAAAAGAAAAAAAGAAATGATTCAATCTCCATGGATTAGGTGGAATAGACTGTTCGCTGGCATAGTGCTGGTCTTTTCATTTTTTACATATTTTTTCACTATGTCCCCGACTGTTTCATTTTGGGATTGTGGTGAATTCATTGCAACTTCTTACACGTTAGGGGTACCGCATCCTCCCGGAAGCCCTCTTTATCTTATTATCGGGCGTATCTTTTCTATGCTACCGTTTAACCCGGATATCGCATTTAGAGTAAATTTAATTTCTCCTTTAGTCAGTTCTCTTGCTGTCATGCTTTTGTATTTGGTTATTGTAAAATTTGCAGCCCATTGGAGAGACGGAATAAAAAATAAATCAGATGCAATTATTGCTTTCGGCGGTGCACTAATCGGTTCATTAACATTTGCATTTACAGATAGTCACTGGTTCAATGCTGTGGAAGCAGAAGTCTATGCCATGAGCACGTTTTTCACTGTCATTGTTGTTTGGCTCATTCTTCATTGGTCAGAAAGAGCGGATCATTCTGGGAACGAACGGTACATCTTAATTATTGCCTACATGATTGGCTTGGCATCGGGAATTCATATTTTAAATTTATTGACGTTACCTTTTGTAGCGTTAATTATCTACTTTAAAAAACTACCTTTTAGCTGGAAAACGTTTCTAATCACAATAGGTATTACGGGGCTTACTTTTCTTGTAATCCACAATGGAATAATCAAAGGATTACCAAAATTAGCAGTTGTAATTGGACTCACTGGTGTCTGCATATCTGTATTAATTATTTTTGGGGCAATGATTTGGGCCATTAATGAGAGAAGAAGATTACTGTCCATTATCTTTACATCTATGGTGTTAATTCTTATTGGATATTCAAGTTATACCATTATTTTTATTCGGTCGGGACAAGACCCAGTTATAGATGAAAATGATCCGGAAACCATTGCATCTGCTATTTCTTATCTTGAACGGGAACAGTATGGTTCTGTTGGAAGATTTCCAAGACGATATAAAGGACTCCCTCCCCAGCATGAAGTTGTAGGATATCCGAAAAATGGGGAATATACTGCATCACAAAAAAGAAAATATATGTTATACAATACAGATAAACAATGGACATTTTTCTGGAATTATCAAGTAAAAAAAATGTACTGGCGATATTTTCTTTGGCAGTTTGCAGGAAGAGGTGAATCCTCTGATGACAGAGTTACCGCAATGGGAGCAAACTCAAAAGAGGACGGTGTGGATTGGACACAATTTGGATTCCCTCTTGCATTGATTTTAGGAATTGGTGGAATGTTTTATCATTTTTACCGGGATGAAAAACAGGCCTTTTCACTCTTTACTCTATTTTTTATGACAGGATTAGCAGTGATTGTGTATTTAAATCAGGACAATCCTCAACCCCGGGAAAGGGACTATTCCTACGTAGGAAGTTTTCTGGCTTTTGCCGTGTGGGTAGGAATTGGTGGTTCGGCTATTTTAGAAAAATGTTTGTCTTATTTTAAATCTCATCCCTGGCGACATCATTTGGCTTATTTGATTGTGGGACTTCAGTTGATGCTGGTTCCCTTTGTTATGTTAAGGGCAAATTACAGAGAACATGACCGAAGTGGAAATTTTGTCGCTTGGGATATGAGCTATAATATGCTTCAATCCTGTGAACCAGACGGAATTATTTTTACCAATGGAGATAATGATACATTCCCTCTATGGTATCTGCAGGAAGTGGAAGGAATCAGAAAGGATGTGACTGTTGCTAACCTCAGCCTGCTGAATACCGCCTGGTATATCAAGCAGTTAAGGGATTTGCGACCTCGGGAGAAACGGTTTATTTTTCTAAATGATGATGATATAAACAAAATTGCGTCCAGATTAAATCCATGGAAAACACGAAATGTTACCCTTCCGTATAAGACTGAAAAGCAGATTACCTGGAAGGTAAAACCTACATATGGTGGGCAGGCATTAAAAGTTCAGGATATGATGGTTCTGCAAATTATAAACGATACCAGGTGGAAATATCCAATTTACTTTGCTGTAACGGTTTCTCCCTCCAATAAACTTGGTTTAGATAATTACCTGACAATGGAAGGGCTCACCTTCAAATTGAACGACCATAAGGTGGACAATATTGATCCGGATAAAATGTATGATTATTTGATGACGGAATTAGGTGATTCCACATGGCACAATGATTTTTCTCAGATATCTTCAATACCGGGAAATTCAGACCCAGGTACACTTAATTGGTCAGACAAATATCAACCGGGGTATCTGTTTCGAAATCTTGGGAATGAAGATGTTCATTTTAATGACCAGATCATCCGACTCCTCCAAAATTACCGAAGCGCTTATCTTCAATTAGCTGTCCATCATTATTATAATTATCAGAATTTAAAAGGCAGTAAAGAGACCAAAGAAGAAGCGGAAAGGGAGAGAAAAACGGTTTTGGCAGTACTGGACCAAATGTCTTTGAATCTTCCTGAAAAGATGATTCCTATCCCATCAAATGATTTATATTACCAGATTGGACATATTTACAGTCAGGTCGGACAACAAGACCGTTTTCGGTCTATTTTAGATGAGTTATCTGCTAGGGAAGGGACCCCTCTGAACGACAAAATCAGGTTTGGGCAAACCTATATACAGGAACTGAAAGATTACGATAAAGCCATAAATATATTTGAGGAAATGAACGATTATTATCGTAGTCTGGAAGAATCATTCAGGAAAAACCCAAAGAGTGTTTCAGCTAAATCATGGAAAAAATGGGAAACAGTATATCCGGAAATCATTTCTTCGCTTGTGCTGGCATATCAAGGAATAGGAGATGATAAAAAAGCTGAGGCGGTTTTAAATGATTGGTTGGACAGAAATCCAATGGACAATACCGCCCGTAAAATGCTGGAAGAGCTGAAGGAGTAGTCAATACTTTCCTCAAGAAAAGAAAGCTTCCCTGACTCCTAACACTGTTTACATATTTCCCCCGTGAAAATATCTGAATCTCAACCACTTGTTTCCATCATAATTCCCCATTGGAATAACTATCCAATTTTAGAAGAATGTTTAGAATCACTAAAAAATATATCCTACCAAAACTGTGAAATAATTGTGACGGATAATGGGTCAACAGATAGAAGCTCTGATAAAATAAAACAGCATTTTCCGGATATTAATTTGGTTGAAAATAAGACCAATGAAGGGTTTGCAGGAGGATGCAACCGTGGGGCGAACCATGCAAATGGAAAATACCTGCTTTTTTTGAATAATGATACTACCCATGCACAAAACTGGATAGAACCTCTTGTAAATCAACTTGAACAGGATGATTCCATTGCGGCGGTACAACCAAAAATACTGAATTATTTTCAACGGAAACTTTTTGATTATGCCGGGGGTTGTGGCGGTCACATGGACATCCTTTGTTTTCCATTTGCCCGGGGCCGTATCTTTCTTGAACAGGAGATTGATACCGGTCAATATAATGAAGTAAAAAATATTTTTTGGGCTTCAGGAACAGCAATCTTGGTTCGGAAAAATTTGTTTGAGCAGGTAGAAAAGTTTGATGAAACCTTTTTTGCTCACATGGAGGAAATTGATCTGTGCTGGAGGTTTTATATGCTGGGGTACAGTGTTTTGTCAGAACCATCAAGCATCGTGTATCATAAAAATGCCATAACCCTTCCCATGTATTCCCTAAAAAAATATTATCTCAATCACCGGAATTCACTGTACATGCTGTGCAGCAATTACTCCATCCCATTGACTGTTTATCTTTTGCCCATCCGGATAACTCTAGATGTCATTGCTTTTTTTTATGCCATGTCAAAACTGGATTGGAAGCACATGACAGCTATCGTTATGGCTATTTTTTGGGTGATTTCGCACCCTCATTTAATTTTTAGAAAGCGCCGTAAAAACAAACCCATAAAATCTGTCAAAGATAAAGATATCATCAAAAATATGTTCAGGGGAAGTATTGTTCTGGTGTATTATATTTTACAGAAAAAAACTTACCGTGAGATTGTAACTAACGCTGAATCATAAAGCGCTTCATTATCAGAGTCTAAATCTTTGAGAGACTCTAGAATTTCCTCCTGCCCCAAAAGAGAAAGCGCATCCGCTAATGTCTTAGCATGATTGTTCAGAAAATAGAGTGTGTAACGTTCACGGGGATATCTGTCATAGACCTCATCCAGGCCTGTTATCATATTATTTAACTCTTCAATAGACCTTTCCGGTTCCCCATTTCGTAATAATTCCATGGCGTAATAATAGGCAAATTTTGCTTTCCTCAATCCAAAATTCTCAGAAAGATTATCACAAAGCTGGAGGCGGTCTTTCCAGCCTCGTGAATAATCGGAGGCGTTTCCTCTGAGGGCAATATTTCGAGCTGACTCAAAATGGGCAGTACCGCCCACAGGAATATAAGTGTCAATTTCCGAGGCTAATATCAAATAACCGTAAAAAGTAAAAAAGCTTGCAAGAGGGTCGAACAAAACAGGATCAAAATAAATGCTCCCGGCATTGTTATAAATGAATTGGACTCCGCTGTCATAATAACGCTGGTCATTTCCTGAAGTGAACAATACCTGTGCGAGAACGGTTTGCAGCGCTCCTTTCGGGAAGACTCCTTCAAAGACAATGTGAATTGACAGGGGCATGGAAATATCCGCAAACTCATCATCCCAATTGGTGTTTGTGTAGAAACGCATTAATTCGGATTCAAGACTAAATAGAATCTGGCGTTCATTTCCTTTTAACAGGCGATCATCAAATGATACCTGTATTTTCCCAAATTGTGCCATCAAGAGTGACAGCAGGAGAAAATGGGGCAGTAAATGATTTATAAACCGAAACATCATGTTGAAAAGTAGATGGTAATTCTATTTCCTGCAAGGGAAACATATTCCAGGGAAAATGTTAGATGACAATAAAATAATTAATTTGAAAATCTTTCAATTAATCTATTCTAAAAATTCAAGATTATCTGGAGCGTAGATAATTTAAAAGGATTCGAAATTATTTACCTCCCCTTTTGTCCCTAATGCTGAGGAGGAGATTTTGTGGTGGTAATAAAAACCGAGTTTATTTAACTGAATCCTCCACAATCTCAAGCTCCTTTAATGAAATAAAACTTTTAATCCTTAATTTCAATTTTATATCACCATTTTATGGGTTGATGAGTTCCCATTCCAGGACCAAGAAGGAGTGCATTCAAAAACATCCGTTCCGTATTATGAAAATATCCCCTAAAATTTGGATCGGTTGCAAACAAAATTATCTGACCATTGCCATAGCCTTCTCTTGTGGCAAAAACTGTTTCTGCCCACCGCTGTCGTGCTTCAGGCCATAGTAAACCGGACACTCTTAATTTATCTTCTTCTGCAAATCGAGCTACAGTTGCAACATGCTCATCACTCACCAGCGCCACAGATGTATTCACCATGGGAATTACATACTCACCACATCCAAAAGAAAGCCAATGCTCTTTATCTAAATATGCTTTCATTAGCATTCCTCTAGGGGCAAGTTTTCTTGCAAGTTTATCTTTATCTTCAATATCACTAATAGAATATTCCAATTCGTCCCTCTTAGGTGATCTTATCTGTTTTTTCCCTTCCCAAACTGCCAGGCTGTCAATTTCAGGTGCTTCCGCAGATTTGAGGTATTCTAAGGACTTTTCATAATCTTTCAGGTCCTTTAATACCTGTCTCTTCTGCCTCACCGATGAAATAGCCACGGTCGTATCCGTCAATAAATGAGAACCGGAACCAAGACCGATAACCGTTCCGCCATCTTCTATCCACCCTTTTAGTTTTTTAATTCCGCCTTCACCAAAATATCGTTTATATGCTCCTGTTCCTCCCCAGGCAGAGGGAAGAATAATTACATTGTATTTTCTTAAATCTGTTCCGGGAAAGCTCCCAGCTTCCAAAATGGAAAAAGGAACATTCAGGCGGGAATCCAGTAAATGCCAGGCGGCGCCAAAGCTGTAATATGATGTAGGAGATCCTCCAATCAATGCGATTTTAGGCTTTTCAAGAAGACGAAATTCACCCCCCCCAAGATCAGGTCCTGAATCTACCAGTCCAGTATTCACACCATAGATGTCTACACCAAACTCCAGAGATAATTTCTGAATAAATTCGGTCGTAAGGTGTGGATTTGCATTCAGTCTCAAAAGATAAGAACCGGCAGGGAAGTCATTTCCGTTTATTTTAAAAGGTTTGTTTGCTGTCCATACCTGTAATTGATTTTCCAATAGAACATTTAATAGAGCATAGCTGTTTTGGTCAGAATTCGGAATGATATAACCGAAGGACGGCGTGGGATTGAATACCATCCCCGTTGGCGAATGCGTAACATATTTTGTCGTAACCATTGGCGGAAGATCATTGGTATAATATCCTTCCAACCCGTATGCCAGAGGAAGTGACCAGGCAGTGGTTTCATACAATCGGCTGTCACTGTGTTTCAACCGCTGGCGCCGTTCGGTTTCTAAAAATGAATTTTTCAGGCGAATGTCAAAACTGAGAATAGCATTTACCAAGGCATGGTTGGGCTGATCTAATCGCACCAGCATTGACCCTTTTGGTATCATGACATTTTTCTTTGTTGTTCCATCCGATTTTACAGCCTGTTTTAATTTTTCAACCTTTAGGGTCTGCCCCACCTCAATTCCCTGCCGGATCAATGTCTCTGCAAATTGTTTTTCAATGGATTTATTTTTCCCTTTTGGAAAAATAAATGCTTTCAGCCGATTGGTTTTGGTGTACACAGACTCATATTTTTCGCCGTAATAATCTCTTAACAAATCTTTCCTGTTATCTGCTACAGTAATCAAATTTGCCATGGAACTGATGAATTGATGGTGCACTGATTCTCTGTAAGTAAGTACCGTTCCGTCCCGCTGAATAACCTGCGAACCGTCCACACCCGCCTGTTCATAAAGCAACCCCACTGCCCCTGTATAAATAGACCAGGAACTCCCGTAACCAGGAAAAAATTCCTCGTTCCATTCCCGTGTATAGTAATTCCATCCGTACTTGTCAAATGCAGCGGAATGTTCCAGACTCATGATCTTCCACCATTTATAGATTAATTCCGGCATGAATGGATTATACGGTTCCCGTGGAGGGTTGAACAAATAGGTGTCCATGGGTCCCATTTCATGTCCGTCCACGACCAGCTGGGGATGCCAATCCATGATTGCCTTAACTTTTCCTTTGGATTCGGGATGAACCTGAGCAAACCAATCCCGGTTCAAATCAAATAAATAATGATTCCCCCGTCCTTGGGGCCAGTTCCCCCGGTGATGGGCGCTTTGAGTATCATAATTTATCATTGCACCATTCCATTGCGTCATTTGGGCTAAAAATCGTGTCCTACCATCAGGATTTTGCAGGGGATCAATACAAACGACCAGTGAATCCCGTATTAACTTGGAGTAGGAATCGGTTCCCGCCAAAAGCTGGAAAGCCAATTGAACTCCCGCGTCCGCTCCTGAAAGTTCATCTCCGTGAATAGAGTAGGACATCCAGGAGATGGCAGGGGTGTGCGCTATGATTCTTTTTGCTTCAGACGAATTATCAATGGTTCTGGGATCTGAAAGTTTTAAGATATTTCCCCTGATTGTATCTAATCGGCTGAAATTTTTCTCACTGGTGATGACCAGATAAACGAGTCTTCTTCCTTCATATGTTTTACCGTAATCATATAGTTTTGCATTAGAAAAAACTTCATCTAAATATTCAAAATAGGTGACGATCTCATCATGGCTGGCAGGTTTTGACCCTAGTGAAAATCCCCAGAGAGAATCGGGAAGCGCAACATTTTCCTTATATTCATCCATAGGGAAAAATGGTTTTTCGTAAATACCCTTTCCCGGCTCGGGATGAACAGATATTTCTTTTCCAGAAAGGAAAACACAGGGAATAATGATTAACAATTTTATTAAATAACGATTCATAAAAACTCCATTTAATTTAAAAATAGAGAAAAGAAGCGAGGAAAGTTAAAAAGGGATAAACGTAACCTGTATGATTAAAGATAAAATAATACTATACATAGTCAAATTTGAAATGATTCCATAAAAATAACTATCGTAAATTGAATATAACTTTATATCAGGGTGATATAAATATAGGGGGGGAACAGATTGTCTTCCGATTGAATAAGATTGCTGGATTCAATCAAATTCATAAAAGGGAAACTTTAATATAGTTGATGAGAAAATTGTAAATCATGAATGTTATTTCATTTTGGCTGTATCTGAGCAGTCCTTCCGTCAAAAATATAAAACTAACTTTCTACAAGTTGTTTTGAAGTTCAGTCTCTGGTTTATTTTAGCAATTCTCGTTATAATCGGATACATCCGATATAGAAACCGACTAAAAAATTTGTCTGACTGATCATGGCACATTTCTCCTCTCAAAAAAAAGTGGCGGTCAATGAATTTGTGAGACGACAAACCGCTGGTTCGGGAAAAACCTATTCTACTCTCCTCACATTTGAACAGATTGCGGCACATGCCTCTGATCAATTTGACAAAGGGTATTTTTCACAGGGGTATCGAGAAGGTGTCATCATTGTAAATGCAGATCCAGATTATGCTCAACAGTTCACGTGTCCATATGTACAAATAGACAAGGATACAAAATTGAAGGCTGAATTGGTTCGTCGGCGTGAAAATGAAGAACCCTACATTCAGGTGAGAGCACTTAATGGTGAGCCTTTAAAAACAGGAAAAGTAGAATTCGTCCTGTATCGCCATGATGTTTTAGCTGAAAATAATGAACACTCCACAGACGCTGAATGGGAACTAATAAGCATACACGCTTTTCCGGAAGGAATTGAGAAATTGCCTATGGGACCTGTAACTATGATGCGGAATCAACTTGAATTAAAAGGAGGTACCGCTGGAACTTACTCATCGGACGAATGGGCAAATGCAGTAAACTTCTGGCAAAAATATGCTGCCCTTTATCCTAAAAAATAATAGTCAAATGAGGAAATATTTATTTGAATCCAGCCCTGATTTCTGCTGTATTATCGGTCTTTTCTATTGCAGTTTTTTTGCCAGTTTAAATAATTATGTTTCCGAAAACTAAACTGGATCCGAATGAATTTTACTGGCATTTGACTGGAGGTACGATGGAATTCAAATATAAAAAATCAAAACATTTTATTTAATGAAAAAAGTTTCCAAATCTCTTTTCGTCAATTTCCTTGTTTTTATGTTCCTTCCAATCTCATCATTGTCCGGTGTGAACCAATATCCAATCGTTCTGGTTCACGGGTTCATCGGCTGGGGACCTGAGGAAATGGGGGGATACCCTTATTGGGGTGGAGATTTAGACCTGACCGGTTTTTTAGAATCATTTGGATTTGAGGTGTTCACAGTTTCGGTCGGCCCTGTATCCAGCAACTGGGAACGGGCTGTAGAAACATTTTATCAGATCAAAGGAGGACAAGTAGATTATGGAAAAAATCATTCTAATGAATGGGGAATTATTCAAAAACCTGAGGAAAAAAACTACAGCGGTTTGTATCCTGAATGGAATTATGATCATCCAGTACATTTTATCGGGCACAGCATGGGGGGACAAACCATTCGCATGCTCGCCTACCAATTAACCCATTCTTTCCAAACCGATTCAATTTTTGAAGATGTTGAAGAGAGCACCCTTATGAACATTGAACAAAGCGGGTGGATTAAATCAATCACTACTATTTCAACACCACATAATGGAACAACCCTATCAAATCTAGTAACTAAAACCGTTCCTTTTTTGCAAAATTTCATCATTTTGGGTGCTGTGGTAGAGACTGAATTTTATGATTTTGATCTGCAACATTGGGGATTCATTCGGGAAGAAAACGAATCTTGGATTAACTATTTTAAACGCATGCGAAATCACCCTGCTTGGAATACTAAAAATATTTCCAGCTGGGACTTAAGTGTTCAAGGCGCTCAAGAGTTAAATACAATTCTTTTAGCGCAACCTGATATATTTTATTTTTCATTCACCACTAGCACAACTCATAAGAACAAAAAAACAGGTAAACAACAACCTGACAAAAATACGAGTCTGATGCTACGAATTAAATCCCGTCTAATGGGATCTAAAACTGTACAATTTCATGATGGGACAGCTACAGATTCCCTGTGGTTCGAAAACGATGGGGTCGTAAATACCATTTCCCAAAAAGGCCCTACAACTGGCAAAAATGATGCAGACCCATTGGCAGACTATAATTCTTCTGAAACTCTCACCCCTGGTCAATGGTATATCATGGGTAAAATAAAAATGGATCACTGGAAAATTGTAGGACAGGGAAAAATTTCCGGTGAAGAAGAGGAATTTATTCTGTCACTCTATCTGGAACACCTTAAAAGATTATGGAACCTTCCAAACTAATCTTTCTAAATAAAAATTAAATTTTAAAACCATTTTTATCAATTCGTAATATATTTGTAACTTACAAATATGGAATGCGGCGAACTTATTAAGCAATATTTACTCAGTCTCCTGACAGTATTCAGAAAAAAAATCAGGGGGAAAAAGTACACTCTCCCGCAAATCCTTATTTTAGCTACCATCCCCGATAAGGGAATGGATATGACCTCCTTATCAGAAAAGATCGGAGTGGATAACAGCACCGCAACCCGCTTGATTGATGGAATGGTTCGTCTGAATTTGGTCATAAAGAGAAAGAGTCATCTGGATAAACGTATAACAATTGTTTTATTAACAGAGAAAGGTGAGCAAACATCAGAAGAAATTGAAAATAAATTGGATATTATTGGTGAAGAAATCTTTAACCAAATTCCAATGGAACACCAGGATGACATAAAAGAAGCTCTTTTATCTTTTCACTGGACCCTGTTAAAATATAATAATTCCGTTTAATACATGTATCCTACAAATAATATATCCAAACCGCTTTTGCGGTGGTACCAAAAATCGAAACGACCCATGCCGTGGCGTAATACAAAAGAACCGTATAAGATTTGGCTATCGGAGACCATGCTTCAGCAAACTCAGGTTAAAACTGTCATACCTTTTTATAACAGTTGGATAGAAAAATATCCAGATTTTGAATCTGTTGCAGGAGCACGCTTGGATTCCCTTTTAAAAAGTTGGGAAGGATTGGGATATTACAATCGCTGTCATAATTTTCATAAAGCAGTAAAAATAATTGTAAACAAATATAATTCATCCCTCCCGATTAACATAAAAGACTTCATGGTTCTTCCCGGAGTAGGTAGTTATACCTCAGCAGCAGTGTATTCTATTGTTTTTTTACATCCAATCCCTGTTGTGGATGGGAATGTGAACAGGGTGATGTCACGGTTACTGAGGCTACTGCGCTTTACTCCATACAATAAAAAAAGGGTGTTATCCACGTTAATTAGATGGTTAGATAGGTCTCGACCCGGAGATTTTAATCAGGCACTGATGGAGCTGGGCAGTACTGTTTGTCTTCCAAAAAACCCAAAATGTGAAAATTGTCCTCTCAAACTATCCTGTGGCGGCACTTTGTCAGGGAGCCCTGAGTCATATCCATCTCCCAAACCTAAACAATCTTTACCGTGGCAAAACGTACTGACCGGCGTGATATGGAAAAGAGATTCTTTTTTAATTATTAAACGAGCGGGGTATAAACATTTAAATAATCTTTGGGAATTACCGGGTGGGAGAACACTCACAAAAAATAACCCTCATCCACAATTAGAAGAACTATTAAAAAATAAGTTTAAACTTGAAGTGTCCATAAAAAATAAAATAGGTGAAATCAGACACAGATACAGTCATTTTGGAATTACCCTTTCAGGTTTCCACTGCAGACTCATAAATGGTTCAAAGCCAGAAGTGAACCGGCCGTTCCGTTGGATAAGACTGAACGAAATAAACCAATATGCTTTCCCAAAAGCCAATCATAAGTTGTTTAATCTGATGCAGGAGTAATAGATGTATAAAACTATAGCTTCATTGATTATCTGGCCCTTGGCTTCTTTATTATTTTTGATTGTGGTATCCTTTTATTTTCTTGTTGCAATTTTTATTCCTCCTGCAAAACTATATCTGATGGCAGGAATATCATGCCGAATTACTCTTTTTTTTGGAGGACAATGGTTGAAAATTGAAGGAGAAACTCCGCAGAAGGACGGACAGCCTTACCTCTATCTTTTTAACCATGCATCCATGTTCGACGGATTTATGATCGTAGCGGCAATCCCTCATTATATTACGGCAATCGGTGCCAATAAACAATTTTCTTGGCCCATCTGGGGCTGGATCATAAAACTATATGGTGTTATCCCTATAAAACGAAAAAAACTAAAAGAAGCTATACACAGCCTTGACCTGGCGGAGGATGCTATTAGAAGGGGGATTTCTTTCCTCATTTCTCCTGAAGGAACAAGAACCTTAACCGGTAAAATGGGCAACTTCAAAATGGGACCCTTTCATTTAGCAAAAAATACAGGAATTACTATCATACCTGTTGGACTTTCTGGTGCCTTCAAAGCTAAAAGAAAACCGGATTGGAGAATTAAACCCGGAGTCCTAACTTTAACGTTTGGGGACCCCATTGTGGCAAGTGATTACAAAAATCATACCATAGAGGAATTAAGGGATCGAGTTCGGAAGGATATAAGTAAACTCATTAAATATTAAGAGAGAACTATGGTAAATTTATTAGAAATTGAGGGAGATAAGTGAACGAATTAGCAAATAAAGTCTGTGTCCCCTGCCGAGGTGGAATACCACCATTGAAAGGAAAGAAATTAAAAGCGCTGCATAATCAACTGGGAAACGGATGGAGCGTGATTAACGAACATCATCTTGAAAAGGAGTGGAAATTCGACGATTTCCAATCTGCACTATATTTTACAAACAAGATTGGATCCTTAGCTGAAGAACAGGGGCATCACCCTGACATTTATCTTGCCTGGGGAAAGGTTGGTATTAAAATGTGGACTCACAAAATTGACGGGCTTACAGAAAGTGATTTTATTCTATCAGCAAAAATTGACTGTATTGCTTAAGAATTGAAATAAAGCACTGATTGAAGCCAGTGTAAAATAGATTTGTCTTAAAACGTTGTAATATCAATCTCACCCAAATTATCCACTAAATAATCCGGGTTGGCATTTCTTATTTTTTCTCTATAATCAAAATTGCGGCACACAATGATGCTTTTACAACCATATTCCTTTGCCGCCAAGCAATCCTGAACAGTATCCCCAACAATCACTATTTGGTCATAACGAAAGGATTCACCATAAGCCTCCCAGGCCCGTTCCCTTGTTAACCAAGGCATATCAGATTTTAAGTCTGTATCATCTCCGAAAACACCAAACGGAAACGCATCCCAGATCCCAAATTGTTTGAGTTTTGTTTCAGCACAGGATTTCAAATTCCCAGTGATTAATCCAATACAATGTTTATTTTCAATTATCTTTTCAAGTAAGTTCGCAGCATCATCATACAAATGGGGCAAATCGGAATATGAAAACTGCTTTTCAAGTGCTTTTGGGTATTCATCCATAATCAACCAGTAATATTTACTCAAAATCAGATCTTCAAACCCCAGTTTTCTCAGTGAAGTTCGAATGATTGCAGGGTCAGTAAATCCTGCTACATCGGAATAATCCAAATTTGGAGAATCACCTGTGTGTTTCTCAATGACTTGATCTAGAATTTGTCGTGACAGACCACCTGTATTCAAGAGAGTGCCGTCAATGTCAAAAAGAAATAGCATTTCTGTTATGCAGAAGGAGGAGGATTATCTTCTTTCTTGTCCTCATAGGACAATACAATGAATACTAATGGTATAAGTAAACGGCGTTTCATTGTACTAATTTATCCCGCTCCACACCTTTTTACAAAGAGGTGGGTAATGACACAAATTTTATGGGAAAAGGGAATTTTTTTTAATTTATTTTCAATTCACACTACCATTAATACCCCTCCCTTAGAAGAGAGGGGTTAGAGGTAAGTTATTACAGCATCTCTCTCAACGCATAAATTAACAAATCCGCATCCTGCTGATCGTTATAAACCTGAAACGAGTATCTTAAAATATTCTTCTCTCTCCATTCAAAAATGGGGACTTCTATGGAAAATTCTTTCAATAATGTGTTTTTTAATTTTATAGGATCGCTTGTTTTTAACTCAATACTCGCCATTTGACCAAGCCATTCATTGGTATTGGGACACAAGTGAGTCAACTCAAAATATTCATCCAGACGACTCCGGGTTTCCCGCACCAACCACCTGCATCTTTCAGTTATGACATCCCAGTTATTGTTCTGCTGGAATTTTATTGCAGTTGGGACAGTTAAAAACGCGCTCATGTCTCGTGTCCCCTGCCACTGGTTTTCCAGCAAAAAAGAAGAATCGGAAGGATCAGCACCTTCTTTTCCCCAACTAGTAATCAAAGGTCTTATTTTATCCTGGAATGATTTACGTACATATAGAAAGGAAGAACCCTTAGGTGCGCAGAGCCATTTATGGCATGCACCTACATACATATCCGGATCTATTTCTGAAATATTAAGTGGGATATGACCGGGAACATGAGCACCATCTATGATGGTCAGAATTTCTCGTTCCCGGGCTCGCTGGCAAATCTCTTGAACCGGAAAAATCAGTGCAGTGGAACTGGTGATCTGACTTATGAAAATTACCTTAGTTTTATTGGTAACACTTTTCCAAAAATACTCTGTGAATTCTTCATGAGTGGTACAGGGGAGGGATATTTCTCTTTGAATAAAGTGAGCGCCTGTTCTTTTAGTACACGCCTCCCAGCCTCTGATCAGCGCCCCATATTCATGATCCGTTGAAAGAATTTCATCTCCCGGATTTAAAGGTAGACTGTTTACCACTGTTGTAACCCCTGTTGTGGGATTTGGAACAAAGAACAGATCACCACCGTCACATCCAACAAATTTCCCCAAGGTGTCCCGGGCGGTTTTTAGGAGTTGATAAACATCCTCTGCCATGAACTGGACAGGCTGGCGTTCAAGTTCCCTTTGCCAGTCCTGATATTTTTCAAAAACAGGTTTCGGGCAGGCACCAAAAGAACCGTGGTTTAAAAAGGTTACCTCAGGTGATAAAATAAATTTATCCCTCACAAAATTTTAAAACCTTATTTCGCCAACGCCCCCATGGGATCCCATGGGGGTAATTTCACCGGTTCTCTTTCGTAAGTTTCCAATTCTTTATCAGATAAATATTGCTTATGAACCACAACCTCATAATTATATTCATCAAACCATTTATCTGTCATGATATCGTAGCCCTTATCACTCCGTTTACTTCCCCAGCTGTTTTCTACCCGCCATTTTATAGGGTTATTTTTCTTACCTAAATCCACACCAGTAAACAACATGGCGTGAGTCATTTGGCTATCTCCATATTCCAAACGGTCTGCTTTTGTCATTGGGAAATCAGTACCATAAAACAGGTCAAAATCAAATAACTCCATATCCATTACGCCTAACTTCCGGTGGAAATGCTTGCCCACATCACACCCAAACCAGACCGGATTATCACCCTTGATGGAAGCTATAGCTGTTTCCTTTAGGCGTTTAGAAGGTAGATTTAAATATCTAATGTCCTCACCACCTACTACATTTCCCAAATATTCAACAGTATAAACTTGGTTGTATGTTTTATCCGACATAGGACAGTTTATCAAGCACACATAATCCTTCAAATCCAAACCAACATGATCTAAAAAAAATCGTTTTGGCGTAAGGCCTTCAAAGCGGTGAAAATTCTTTTTCCTGTCTCTGACCTGCCAATCAAATATTTCTGGGGGTGTGCCTAAATGAATCGTGAGCAAACGGTAAACAATCCCTAACATATCCGTTTTTATAAAACGAAGCTCTTCCAGGCTTGCTCCTTTCTTGTAAGCATCCCTAAGATTTTTTGAAAATTCCCTCAATTTCCGTGTAATCATTCGGTTCATCCGCATGGATTTACTGCTCTGAAAAGTCTCCGGCATTTCCGATTGAGGGACCACTCCATATTTATTAACGAGATTAATGAACATGTGCCATTGACCCCCATCCTGAATGGGATTTGACACAAGATACATGATAAGCCTCCCATCTCTGGGTTCGTTCAAAGTTGCAATTATGTTTTCAAGAAAATAGTTGGATTTTTCAAACTTATCCCAGAACATAAAATAGCTCTGGCTAAATTCAAATTTCTTAAGGTTATATTTCCTGCCAAGATAGATGCGGAATAAATTCAATCCGGCAAATCCCCAGCACCTGCCGCTGGATTTCTGATTTGTCACAGGCATTTCTCCAGACACCATATCCGAAAATGTATGGTCAATTCTTCGGAATGCTTCCCAGTCCATGGCAAGGTCTTCAATATCACCTCTCATGGAGGCATTTCTCGCTAAACGGAGAGCGGTATCTGAATTGGTTTGTTTTTTGAATTCCTTTGCTTGTTTCAATGTTATGTTTTGATTCATATTTTCCTCGAATATTTTAGATTAGTACAGAATTATTTATAGGTATCTTAAATTTTTCCAACGATTCAATTAATTTTTGCACACCTTCATAAATGACAGCATTCATTCCCAATGTTCTTGCAGCGCTAACATTATCTTCATTGTCATCAATAAACACCACATTCCTCCCGGAAATTCCAATCCTGTCCAATGTTAATGTGTAAATATCCATATCCGGCTTTTGATACCCAACCTCATAAGAATAGATTGCTCCTTTTATCAATTGATGAAACCTGTATTTATTACTCGATTGTAAAAAACCGACATGCCAGGGATTGGTATTGGATAATAACCAGACAGGTATGGTCTTGTAGAGAGATTCCAACAAATCTACAGCGGGTGTTTCATTTCCCAGCAGTAATTTCCATCCATACCAGAAATCCTCCACTGAAATTTTATTATCTTTAGGTAGTAAATTATTTACAGCACTATAAAATTGGGAATCGTCAAGCTTCCCTGTTTCATATAGACTATGTAAATCCCAGGGAATAGATTTCTGTAATTTGTTTAGAGACAACCCTGTAATATTTGCCCAAAATTCAAAGGTTTTTTCAGGATGAATATTTAGTAAAACACCTCCAATATCAAAAATTATGGTTTTTATTGGCGGCATTTTAGAAGTAAATATTTTTTTACAGGACGACTAATTCTCTGGTAGTGGTGTTCAATACTTCACATCCATTTTCTTCGATGATAATATCATCTTCAATACGGACACCGCCCCAGCCGGGGAGGTAAATTCCCGGCTCCACCGTAACCACGTTGTTCACTGCAAGATATTGATCGCTTAACTTGCTCAGGCGGGGCTGAGTGTGAATTTCAAGTCCCAACCCATGCCCTGTTCCATGGTTGAAATATTCACCATATCCATTTTCGTCAATAATATTCCGAGGAATAGCATCCAATTCTTTGCAGGAAGCGCCTGCTTTTGCAGCAGAAACCGCTGTTTCCTGAGCTTCTTTCACAATGCTGTAAATCTCATGATGTTTTTCCGTCGCCTCTCCAAGAACAGGAGTCCGGGTCATATCTGCATGGTATCCGGCATATTTTGCGGCGGCATCAATAACGATAAAATCTCCCTTTCTAAACTCCCGGTCTGATGGAACGGCATGGGGAAGGGCGCTGTTCGGGCCTCCTGCGACGATGGGAGTATAGGCTTCTCCGTCAGCTTCACGGCGATAGAACATGATGAGCTCATTGGCTATTTCCTTCTCAGTAACTCCTTCTTTTATTTTCGGAATTATCTTTTCATAAGTATAATCGGTGATTTCTACGGCGGTACGAATAGCATTTAATTCTGACTTATCCTTCACTGCCTGCAAATCTTCAAGGATTCCTTTTGTGCATATCCAATCCGTTTTTGAAAACAGACCAATCATCGTATTATATTGAGTAACGGAAAGATGTTCTCCCTCAAACCCCAATTTTAATCCATCAGGAATCAAGTTTCTCTTTTTTGCACTTATGAGCTCTAAATGGGATACGTTTTCAATAACGCGTGAAAATCCTAAAACCTGCTCTTTGGATTGTTCTGCGTATCTTCCATCAGAAATGAAGTATTGGTTCTCCGGAAGGATGAGACAGGTTGCAGCGGAACCGGTAAAACCGCAAATATAGCGAATGCTAGTAAGATTTGTAAGAATGATGCCATCCATCCCCTGATCACTGAGTATAGATTTCAGTTTTTCCTGACGAGTCGAATATAGTAAGGGGGTCATTACTTATGAATTGAAAAAAGATTAATTATTTGAGTGAAATTTTTTTATAATCCTGTCTCGGTACTCTTTCAGCTGTTTTTTATCTTCTTTTTTATCTTCAAGCATGTCCAAAATATCAATAGCTTGAGGATATAATCCCTGATTCTCCAATATCTCCGCTAATGTAAATGTCGCCAATTTGGGGCTTACTTTTAAGGGTTTCAACTCGGTGGAAGAGACAGATGGTACTGTTTTTCGTAGATTTGATTTTTCCCTTTTCAGAATTTTCTTTCGTTCCTGAGGCACTAAAACATAATCAAACCGTTCATATATTTTTCTTACTGCTTTTACAGTGTTTGGGGATCGGTTTATTTTTTCCTGAACTTTTGCTAACAGGGTAAGTGCTTCAGGATAGACAGAGTGCAATAATAGTAATCTTTTTAGTGTTTTTTCGGCTTTTTTATAATCTTTCTTTTCCTTTTGGATCTGTGCTAAGACAAACAGCCCGTCTGGATATTCCGGATGATGGTTCAAACCTGTTTTACATATCTCTTCTGCTTCAGAATAATCTCCATCCATTAAATACAGGTCCGCAACCAATGGAAAAAATATTGAGTTTGGATGTTTTTGAATAAAAGCCCCCAAATCTACCCTGTTTGAAAAGTCCATCATCTGCGGTAGGTTTCTACCCATTCAGTAATGTAATCAATTGTATTCTGAACAGGTGTCCCTGGGCCAAATAATTTTCCTACTCCAACTTCATACAATGATTCCATGTCCTTCTTTGGAATAATACCTCCTCCAGTCAATAAAACATCCACTAAACCTTTTTGGTCCATGAGGGTTTTCACTTTTGGGAAAATGGTCATGTGAGCATTATTTAAACTGGACAGAGCTATGACATCTGCATCTTCCTGCAATGCTGCAGAAACAATCATTTCAGGAGTCTGGCGCAGTCCCAGATAAATGACCTCCATTCCTGCATCCCTGTATGCTGAAGCTAAAACTTTAATCCCACGGTCATGACCATCTAAGCCAGGTTTAGCCATAATGATTCTAATTTTACGTTTCATTTAATATTTGTATTTAATTAATCAATAAAATTACAATAGGATTATCCAAAAATAAAAAATAACAAAAATTAAAGATTATCTTAATTTTTACTGTCAAGAACAAAAGTTACCGGTCCCTCATTGACCAAACTAACTGACATAGTAGCTCCAAATTCACCAGAGTCAACAGGAATCCCCATTTCTCTTAAATGATAAATAAATCGCTCATACAAATATTTCCCTTTCTCCGGTGTAGCTGCATGGACAAAACTAGGGCGCCGGCCTTTTTTCCAATCCCCGCAAAGCGTAAATTGACTGATTACTAAAACAGAACCATTAATATCCTTGATGGAAAGATTCATTTTTTCTTCCTCATCATTGAAAATTCTAAATCCCGAAACTTTTTCAGTTAAAAACATAACATCCTTTTCCGTATCATCCTTCATCACACCTAATAAAATAACCAACCCATATCGGATGGCTCCACATATCTTCCCATAAATGGTTACATCTCCTTTTGAAACGCGTTGTAATACTGCAATCATTCAATCCAGATATTCTGTCTGCCGTAGATATTTTTCAGTTTCTTGAAGAACGTGCTATCGGTTGAAACACGAATATTGTGTGCCAATATTTTCTGATGTCTTCCGTTTTTGGGGATATGAAATACTAACTGTGTGTCACCTTTATACTGTTCAGCAATTTTATAGAGTTCATCAATTTCTTTGGTGGAAATAGAATCAGGGTCAATCAATATGTTTAAATGTTTTGATAATTGATCCTCAGCTCGATCTAGGGATACAATATGTTCTGCCAACATTTTCACATACCCCATCTCAGACCTGTTTTCCGGGTTTCCTGATACAAACACAATATTCCCTTCCTGAATAATTTCTTTATACCGTAAAAAAATTTCATTAAAAACAATAATTTCTGCTCTTCCTCCAATACATTCCATTTTTATCCGTGCCCATTCTCTTCCGTTTTTATCAAAATTGCGGTTCATTTCATCAATCATTCCCCCCAGCCTGAATGATTTTTTTGTAGTGGTTGGAATAACATCAGTAAAATCGTACGTAGCATATTTTTCAATAATATCTGCATGTTTTATCAGGTGATGACCGGACACATAAGTTCCCAATACTTCCTTTTCGAAAGTCAGGGATTGCTTTTCACTCCATGGCTCCCTCTCATGCAATTTTGGTTCCTTTATCATCGAATTAGCACCGTCTTTTCCACCAAAGATATCCACCTGATTTCTATTCTGGTTTTCCTGGATACTTTGTCCATATTTCAAAACATCATCGATGGAAATAAACAATTCAGACCTTTTTCCGGGGAGACAATCCAGAGCACCTGCTTTAATTAAACTTTCAATTACTTTTCTGTTTAATGAGGAAGATACAACCCTAGAACAAAAATCGAAGATTGATTTAAACTCCCCCTTTTTTTCTCTTTCATCTATAATGCTTTTCAGTGCAGAGGAACCAACATTTTTTATAGCATTCAGACCATAGGAGATACTTTGATTATCAAGAGGTTGAAAATCAATTTCGGATATATTTATATCCGGAGGATGAACTTGGATGTTTAATTTTCTGCATTCATTAATTAGCCGGACTATTCGATTTGTGTCAGACATAAAACTAGTAAGGTTTGCAGATATGAATTCAATCGGATAATGTGTTTTTAACCACGCGGTTTGATAGGCAATGTGTGCATATGCCGTTGAGTGACTTTTGTTAAAACCATATTCAGCAAATTTTTCAATCAAGGTAAATATAGCCTTTGATTTCCGGGAACTAATATTATTCTTTTCAGCCCCTTCAATAAAATCAGTTTTCATCCGCTGCATGAGTGCTGAATCCTTTTTCCCCATTGCCCTGCGCATCAGATCCGCATTTGCCAGAGAAAACCCTGCAATCCGGTTTGCTATTTGCATGACCTGTTCCTGATAAACAATAATTCCATAGGTTTCCTTTAGAATAGTCTCAAGGTTTTTGTGCATGTAATCAATTGTTTTTTTACCCTGTTTTCGATTGA
>ERZ651768.969-NODE-969-length-21379-cov-12.932354_pt1 | contig 21379 bp, 16 predicted proteins | sample MGYA00514754_ERZ651768 | MGnify/ENA metagenome assembly ERZ651768
TCCCGCCGGCAGCCATCGGGAGTGTGGTGGATCAGCACCAGTTCCTGACGCCATCGCCCGACCGGCACGATCATTCGCCCGCCAGGCTTGAGTTGATCCAACAAGACCTTGGGCAGCTTGGCCGGTGCCGCGGTGATGATGACCTTGTCGAATGGTGCCGCCTCGGGCCAACCCCGGTGGCCGTCGCCCAAGCGCAAGCGGATGTTTTCGTAATCCATTTGATTCAAGATCATCTCCGCCCGTTTGGCCAAGCGCTCGACGTTCTCGACGGTGCGCACCTCGGCAACAAGTTCTGCGAGGACCGCGGTCTGGTATCCCGAGCCGGTTCCGATCTCTAGCACGCGATCGCTTGGCTGTGGCTCGAGCATCTCGGTCATGCAGGCCACGATGTACGGCTGGGAGATTGTCTGGCCCTGGCCGATCGGTACCGGGCCGTCGCGGTAGGCGAACGCCTGGCTGTCTGGCGGGATAAATCGGTGTCGCTCCACTTTACGCATTGCCTCCAGCACGCGCGGGCTTCGGACCCCTCGTGCCTCAATCTGGCTGGAAACCATTTCGAGGCGTTCCTTTGTACGCGCGGGTTTCTGATGACAATCCACGCCAACTTCGGGAGCTTCTTCGGTGGTAAACTTGGGAACGGCCATATCGGGCGATGGCAACTGCTTTCCACAGAGAATGCGGCTGCTGTTATTGGGGGGCAAGATGTTTCATTGCCATTATATGTGCAACGTTGTCTTTGCCCCGACCGTGTTCCAAGCGGGATTTCACTGGAGAAAAATATTTTGCCAGGATTGACCGTTAACAAACTTAAGGAGCACGGAAAGCGGGTCCGCGATGAGTTTACTCGATGAATTGGCCGACGCTTGTGAAAATATGGATTAGACAGTTTGGTTTCAGTAAAATCGTTGACTAATTGATTTTTAAACCACGACTACTTTTAGTCTTGGTTTTACTTGCTTCCAAGACATACCGTCTTTATCTGTCTCTCAAATGAAGTCACGCAATCTAAGGTCATATTCCCTCGATCGACAATTCGGTTTCACCTTGATTGAGTTGTTGGTTGTCATTGCCATTATTGCGATCCTTGCGGCGTTACTATTGCCGGCATTGGCGAAGGCAAAGGAAAAAGCCACGGGCATCAGTTGTATGAACAATGGTCGCCAACTTCAGTTAGCCTGGTTTTATTTTTCCGGAGATAACGATGACTGGATCGTGCCCAGTCGTTCCTGGGTTGCCGGCGGGCTTAATTACGACGGGAACAACTCAATGAACACTGACAAGGCTATCCTAATGAATGAAAAATTGTCCGCCCTGGCCCCTTATACTGAAACACCAGAAATCTACAAATGTCCGGCTGACAAGTCCTTCGTGGTCAAGGGCCGCACCACCATGGCGAGAGTGAGAAGTTTTGCCATGAACAGTTGGCTTGCCGGTGCCTGGCAAGGGAGAAGGGTTACCGGCAGCAACGGCGGCAATCAAGGAGATGGCAAGAGCTATAATGAGTTCTTCAAACAAACTGATTTCAGGGATCCGACCCCGTCTGAGACCTGGTTGTTCGTGGATGAGCATCCGGACGGGATCAACGATGGCTGGCTGGCGGTGCGCATGTATTCCAATGGCCAAGCCTACTGGCGTGATCTGCCTGCCAGTTATCATAATGGAGCCTGTGGGTTCAGTTTTGCTGATGGGCATTCGGAGATCCACAAGTGGATCGGTGTGGAGACCTGTCATCCAGTCGAGCGCCGTTACAACAGCTTCAATTTTTTTGCCCGAACAGAAGAAAGCAAGAGGGACTATGTTTGGTTCAAGGATCATTCAACAGCTCTGACTAAACGATGATCCACGCTTTACTCCGATTGCTGTTAACAGAGTTCCAAAACATTCGCCTTAAACATTGAGCTTGAAACAAATAGATATGAAAAGAATCCCTAAAACCGGCAATCCAGTTCATCGTCGGGATTTTATCAAAAGCTCGCTTCTTGGCGGGGCATCGTTTGTCACCACTTGGCCAGTTCTCGGCGGAGTCACGAGCCAGGAAACAGAAAAGCCCCGGCCGCTGCGTTTTGGAATCATTGCGGACATTCACAAGGATGTGATGCACGATGCGGATGATCGCCTGCGGGTGTTCATTGAGCAGATGGAGCGTGAGAAGGTTGATTTCATCCTTCAACTGGGTGATTTCTGTGTTCCGAAGGAGGAAAACCTTGGTTTCCTCAAGGTATGGAACACCTTCAAGGGGCCCCAGTATCACGTTTTGGGGAACCATGACACGGATGACAATGGACAGGGTCCCACCACCAGGGAACGGACGATGGCGTATTGGAAGATGCCGGCCCGGTTTTATTCCTTTGACCGGGGTGGGGTCCATTTTGTCGTGCTCGATGGTAACGACAGGCCCGCGGATCATAAATCAGGCTATCCCCGGTTTGTTGCCGATGATCAGTTGAAATGGCTCCGGAAGGACTTGGCAGCGACCAAAAAGAGCACCGTGATCTTTGTGCATCAAAGCCCCGAGCGCCCGGATGATGGGGGATTACAGAATGGTGTGGCGGTCCGAGGTGTCCTAGAGGAGGCCAACCGTGACGCCGGTTTCCGTAAGGTGGTTGCCTGTTTTACCGGGCATCATCATCGGGACTATGTCCGCCAGATCAACAACATTGTTTATCCGCAGATCAATAGCGCCTCTTACTACTGGGTGGGTGGCAACTTTCTACGGGTCCGGTATTCCAAGGAGGTTGATGCCCAGTATCCGTACATCAAATACACCGTGCCCTACAGGAACTCCATCTTTGCACTGGCGACCATCGACCCGGGGCGCGGATTCCTGAAGATCGAGGGAAAGCGGAGCGAGTTCGTCGGCCCGGCACCGTGGGAACTGGGCGAAACCAAGGATTACTGGGATGCCAAGACCCTGACAGCCGGTGTTGCCGACTGGAAGATGCCGATATGACGAATTTGCAACCACCTAATGTCCCGTGGCCATGCGGGAGGAAACTTAATCAAAGGGGATTTACCCTGATTGAGCTTCTGGTGGTTATTGCGATTATTGCCATACTAGCCGCACTACTGCTCCCGGCCCTGGCTCAGTCCAAGGAGAAGGCCAAGGCTATCAGTTGCCTGAACAGCAAGCGGCAGCTTGGCATTGCCATGATCCTCTACAAGGATGATAACGATGAGGAATTGATCAACCTGGCGGTCAATGACGTCGACAGTAGGGACAAAGTCGTCACCGACAATCGCTCGGGTGGGATTCGCTGGTGGCCTGACCTGCTTAAGCCGTATTCACAGGATCGGTCGGTCAATCAATGCCCCTCGGTTCAGCGCCAGCATGGTTTTGGAATCGGGTTGAACTATCATGAATTAAGCATCTGGCGCCCCCAGCCGGGGCATGTCATCAAGTACGACGATATTAAACACCCGGTGGATACGGTTCACCTTGCCGACGCCGCCATCATTGAAAATCCAAACGAACGGGATCCGGACAAATGGAGGGTGACCGTTGACCCATCAAAAACATGGACGATCTTCCGGACGGTATTCTTTCGCACTCCCAATGGGGGTGCATACTACTCATTGCCCTCGCGGATTGTGAACCGGCATGCGGGTCGATCCATGATGCTGTTCGTTGACGGGCATGCCTCGTCGATGAAGGCCAGTGAGGTTGGTTTTCAGTATCCCAAGGGCCACGCTTTGGCCTTGTGGGACCGGGACTGAATTAGGTTAACCTCAGGTTTTCCTGCACTTGGCCAGGCGGAGTGATTCAAGCGAGAATCTTGGTCGCGGCTTCGCCGTAGACATCGGTCAGGCGGTAATCCCTGCCGGCATGTTCGAACGTCAACTGGGTGTGGTCCAATCCCATGATGTGTAATAATGTCGCATGCAGATCATGAATGGTCATTCGATCCTCGATGGCATGGTATCCATATTCATCGGTGGCACCGTACCGAAAGCCTCCCCTGACACCTCCGCCCGCCATCCAGACCGTGAAGCCGTCCGGATGATGATCCCGCCCACGCTCACCGTCTCCTGCCTGGGCGGTCGGCGTTCGACCGAATTCACCTCCCCAAAGAACCAGTGTATCTTCAAGCATGCCTAGACGTTTCAAGTCACGAATCAATCCCGTGATCGGCTTGTCGATTTGTCGAACATTAATTGAATGACCTTTTTCCAAGTGGGAATGTTGATCCCATTGCTCGTTATTGAATGGAAGGCTGTGGGCATGGCTGACCTGAATGAAACGAACACCTCGTTCTGCGAAACGCCGCGCGAGCAGGCACATCTGCCCGAAATTTTCCGTCTTTGAGTCGTCCATGCCGTAGAGTTTCCGTGTGATCTCAGATTCTCCGGAGAGATCGGTCACCTCCGGGGCCTGCGTCTGCATGCGAAAGGCCAGTTCGAACGACTGGATTCGGGCCTCCAAGGCTTCGTTAATTGTTGAATTTGACTGGTTCCGTTCGTGCAGTTTACGCAAAAGTTCCAGTTGGAGCTTCTGCTGGCGCGGACTCAAAGAATCATTGCTCATGTAGTTGAACTTGGCATCCTTGGCCAATGTGTTCGGATAGCCAGGTGCGCCCAATGGAACTCCCTGATGGCTTGATGGGAGGAATGCCGCTCCAAAATTATTCACCCCACCATGAAGGGTGGTGGGGCAAATGGTGATAAAGCCGGGCAGGTTGTCACTTTCCGTTCCCAGGCCATAACTGACCCATGAACCCATGCTGGGGCGAAGAAATGCCTCATCGCCGCAGTGAATCTTCATGCAGGCTCCGCCGTGAGCGACATTTGTTTCACACACAGAATTAATGACACACAATTCATCTGAGACTCCCGGGAGATGCTCCCATAACTCGGACATCCATTGACCGGAGGCGCCCACTCTCCGGAAGTCCCAGGGCGGTTTCATGATATTGGCCCGATTTGCAAACTGGACTTCGCGCTCCTTGAACGGAAGTGGTTTGTCGTGCTCCTTGTACAGGCGTGGCTTGTAGTCGAACAGATCCACGTGTGAAGGGCCTCCATGCATGAAGAGAAAAATAACCCGCTTGGCTCTAGCATGAATATGGGGTTGTTTCGGTGCCAGCGGAGAATTTGATGCCATCCCTGTTCGGGTCGCATGGACGGAATTTGGCATCAGTCCCTGCAAGGCGACGCCTCCAAACCCAAGGCACATCTGCTGTAGCAGTGTCCGTCGTGAATAAGGCCGGTTCATTGATGACAAATATTCATTTTGTTTGATGTTATGGAACCTCATAACTAGCCAGTTTAATCACCTCACATGAATAAAATCATTCGACATCACAAGGGTGTGACAAAGGGCGTTCCACGATTCAGTCCTGTGCGGGTCTGAATTTTCAGGCGAAAAATCCTCCAGAAAATCTTTAGCCCACTCCAATTCATCAGGAGTGGGGGAGCGCGTCAGTAAGGCTTCGTAGAGCAGGTTCAGTGAGGGTTTCAAGTCCTTGTCAGTGGCGTTTAACCAATTTTTTGCGATGCTCCGGGATTCATTCATAAGATAATCCCCGTTCATCATTAGAAGCGCCTGGGTTGGCACCGTTGTGGTGACCCTGCTGCCGACCGGTGTCGCCGCATTTGGGAAATCAAGCAGGGTCAAAAGATCATAAACATTGGATCGAACAACCGGAAGATAGACGCTTCGACGATCGCTTTTCTCATAGAAACCCTGGTTATTGGCCAAGTCCTTTGGGGAGGGATCCTGCGATTTAACCCGCATCGGTCCGCCACCCAATGCCCATCGAAGTCGACCGGAGAGGTGAAGCAAGCTATCCCGAAAAACCTCGGCTTCCATCCGGCGCATCTCCCTTTTCCAGAGTAACACATTGCCTGGATCCCGTTCCATTGCGGCTGGATTCTCCACGTTTGATGCCATCTGGTAGGTGCTGGAGTTGAGGATTTCGCGGTGCAGTGACTTAAGTGACCAGCCTGATCGCATGAATTTCGATGCCAAGTGATCCAGTAGCTTAGGGTGTGTGGGTCGTTGCCCCTTTGTACCAAAATTGTTTGGGGTGGCAACAATTCCCCGGCCAAAATGCCACCGCCAGACCCGGTTTACCATCACCCGTGCTGTTAGAGGGTGATCGGAACGAGCCAACCATTTGGCCAGCTGTAATCGGCCACTTTGGTCCTTGGGAATATCCGGGATACCCTGGAAACCAAAGCCAATGGGAGCACCCCTGGGAATCATATTTCCAAGGTCCCGATGACTGCCACGAACATGGAGTTTGATATCCTGAATTTTTCCATCCTTTACTGCCATGACCATTCTTGGTTTTGGCGCGGCCTTTTGCTTCTCGGCCAGTTGCTTGTTCAATTTCCCAATTTCAGCATTCACTATTTCCAATGCGTTTGAATCTCCCTTAAGCGGTGTCAGGCGTATCTGGTCTATATGGGACATCATGGGTTCGGACTCAATTCGCAGCGTAAACTGCTTGGCTGTGATTTTGAAAAGGCCTTCTGAATGCCACTGTTGATGCTCCGGAAGCCATCCGCCGGTCGTGTTTGCGATCGCATTCTCCCTTACTACCTTGCCATTCATCAGAATGCGTCCTGGTCGAGAAGATGCTGCGGCGTAACGAAGTTCCAATTGGAGCAATCCCGGCGTTTTAAAGGTCAGATCGTATTCCGCAAAATTTTTCTGTGATCCGGGGTCGGATATGATCCCGATGTCTTTCCCGTAACTTTCGTTGTCTACGATGACATTACCGCGATCAAATTTTTCCGCCTGCAACTGGATTCGGTTTTCTGAATCAAGGACACCTTCAAGTTTTTTCTCTGCGGCTTTAAGGCGGCCCTTGAGCGTCTCAGACACCTTTTTGAAAACTTTTTTTTCGGCAAGAAACTCTGAGGTTTCTATCGGTTGATCATTCACAATGGTGCTATGCAGGATTCCTGCCAGGGAGTAGTAGTCCTTGCTCGGAATGGGATCGAACTTGTGATCGTGGCAGCGGGCACAGCTTATTGTGAGCCCAAGGATGGCCTTGCTGAATGTATCAATCTGTTCGTCGATGCTGTCCGCCCTTTTTTTCACGGGATCCTGCTCGGCAAGAATCTTGGTCCCGATGGAAAGGAAGCCGGTGGCGGTCAGGGCCGCGCTTCTGGAATCGGAACCTTCCTTGTGGCTGAGGAGATCACCCGCAATTTGCTCGCATAGAAACTCGTCGTAGGGCAGGTCACGATTGAGTGCGCCAATGACATAATTGCGATAATGGTGCGCGTGTGGGTAGGCGTGGTTTTCATCGCTCCCGTTCGAGTCGGCGTAGCGCGCCACATCCAGCCAATGCCGTCCCCACCGTTCCCCGTATGCAGGAAGAGAGAGTAATTTTTCCACAACCCGCTGCCATGCCTGCGGGGATGTATCCTCAAGAAACGCCCTGGCTTCTTTTGGCGTTGGAGGCAGGCCGATCAGGTCGAGATATGCCCGTCTAATCAAGGTGCGTCGACTGGCTCGCCTTGCCGGAGTCAGTTCGACCTGCTCGAGTTTAGCCAGAATAAAGTGGTCCATCGACTGACTTGGCCAAGCGTTATCCCTCACTCTTGGCAGTTGTTGATCGGCCACAGGTTCAAACGCCCAGTGCCGTTGATAGGATGCGCCCTCATCGATCCAGGTTTTGAGCGTTTCGATCTCAACTTCACTCAACTTGGTGCCATTCCCCGGTGGCGGCATACGTTCATCCGGATTTTTGGATGTGATCCGCTGGACCAGGAGGCTTTCAGTGCTGTTCCCGGGAAGAATCGCTGCAGGTTTGGATTTGCGGGGCGAGATTGCCGTATCATAAAGATCCAGGCGCAAACCCGCCTTGCGCTGGTTGGCATCAGGACCGTGGCATTCCAGGCAATGCTTGGAGAGGATGGGACTAATGGTCTGATTGAAATTAACCGGATGCCCATTTGTTGCGTCCGTTGTCGCAAGGCTGTTGAGCGGAAGTGAGAGAATTGCGGCAAGGAACAGCAGCGACACGATCAAGCTGAATGGTTTCCGCTTTAAATGGCCTACAGATTCACGCTTATTTTGCTCAACGCGCATCATCTTTTAAGGGGGGCAAATTAAATCCTAGAAATTGGGATTTCAATTGAAAAGATTGATGGCATCCTAGGGCATCCTGTCTCAAGCGCCATTTCAGGGTTGGAGCCTTGTTTTTGAGTAGTCGTGTGCGTAGCCCCGTTTCATGTATTGCACATCCCTGTTTTCCGGAGGTCGCGCTGACATGCCGTATTGTCCCAGCCCCATGTTTTGGGTGGCCATCTTCAGTGTGCTGGAATCGAGCCAGCCATGGGTTTCGGCATGGCCGTCGCAAAAACCAAGTGTGCTCTTTTTATTGTGCCATATGGCAATCACATCGATCCAGTTGTTGTTTTTGGGGTTGGGATCAATCAAAAAGGAGCCGATATTCCAGCCCCGAAAATCAGCGCGCTCCACGAACACATATTTTAAGCTCGGTCGCTTAATTTGCGTATATTTTTTGATGGCAATGGCGGAGTGCTCGCCGTTCAGGGCGCCGGCAATGGAGTAACTGTCAAAAGCCAGACCCTTGCTGACGCTGTCACGGCGAACCCGGCCATCTCCTGGGCAATGGTAGCAGTCCGCGTTGTTCACGTAGGCAAAGAGTTTGCCGGCACGGATGCCTTCCTTGACACCCTCGATGTATTTCCTGCGGTTGCCATTGGAGTTCCTGGGGGGCATCGACCAGTCAAACGGTCCGCCATGATTGTTTCCTCCCACCATGATGCCGTCGTTGTCACTGGCGTACATGTGCCAACCCAGAGACAACTGCTTTTGGTTTCCCTGACAACGTGCGCCAGTGGCCAGTTCCTTCGCCTTGGCCAGGGCTGGCAACAACAGGGCGGCAAGGATGGCGATGATCGCAATGACAACCAGCAATTCAATTAGGGTAAAACCCAAAGTGCACTGGTGCATAGGTGTCGTGTCTTCAACTTTGTGACGTGGTAGGCGTGGCATCTTCATGCGCATCCATTCAACTCATGCCCGGGAGAAACAGAACAGTACGCGCGCGCATCTTTTTGGCCAAGGCATAATCGATTTAGTCCACCGGGTGGGCTGATGGGCTTGCGCTTGATCAAGCGGTTCAATAGTTTCCCGACGTTATTGTGACACTCAAACTGATCAGTCTATTGGGGATTGTCTCGTTCCTGGGCCTGGCCTGGGCAATGTCGTCCAACCGCCGGCAGGTGCCGTGGCGCGTGGTGGTCTGGGGGATGGGGCTTCAGTTGATCATCGGGTTGGTTGTTTTCAGGACGCCGATTGGTCAGGGGGTGTTTGAGGCAGCCAATGTGGCCATTCGCAAATTGAACGAGTTTGCCGGGGAAGGTGCAAAGCTTGTGTTTGGCGCACTTGGCGACGGGGGAAAAATGCAGGAAATCTTTGGGGGAGGAGTCATTTTTGCCATAGCAATCCCGGCCACGATCATCTTTGTTTCGGCCCTCTCATCGCTGCTCTATCACTGGCGTGTACTGCCGTTGGTGGTGACCGGTATTGCCTGGGTAATGCGCCGGACAATGCGCACCAGCGGCAGCGAGACGCTGGCCACAGCGGCCAATATCTTCATGGGCCAGACCGAAGCGCCGCTGGTGGTGAAGCCTTACCTCGGCGGGATGACTCGCAGCGAGTTGATGGCATTGATGGTTGGCGGGATGGCGACGATCGCCGGCGGTGTGGCGGCCGCCTATGCCTCGTTGGGGATTGATGCCGGCCATTTGCTGACGGCATCCATCTTGAGCGCCCCGGGAACGTTGGTAATCGCCAAGCTGATGTTTCCAGAAATGGATAAGAGCGAGACGGCGGATGAGGAGTGCGAGTTGCCCAAGAGCCGTGCGACCAACAGCATCGATGCGCTGTGCCAGGGGGCATCGGACGGCATGCGATTGTCGATCAACGTCATCGCCATGCTGATTGCCTTTGTTGCCCTGGTCTACATGGCCAATGCCATTCTCGGCTGGGCGCTGTCGTGGACGGCGTGGAACTTCACAATTCAGGAGGCGGTTGGTTGGCTGAATGTGCCGTTCGCCTGGCTGATGAGCGTACCGCCCGACGAGTGTGTGCGGGTGGGTGCGGTGCTCGGCGAGCGCGTGGTGCTCAACGAGTTTATGGGCTACCTGCAACTTACTTCCATGATGGAAGGTGAGGGTGCGCTCAGCCCCCGCACCAGCGCGATCGCGACCTATGCGCTTTGCGGCTTTGCAAACTTTGGCAGTGTGGCCATCCAGATCGGCGGCATCGGCACGCTGGCGCCGGATCGGCGGGCGGACCTGGCAAAGCTTGGCCTGAAGGCGATGGTGGGTGGCGTGTTGGCTTGTTATCTCACAGCGACTGTTGCCGGCTTGCTGATGCCTTAGCTGGATGTCTGTGCCACTTCTGCTTCCGGCTTGATGATGGGCAAGGTGAGGTGAAAATAGGCCCCTTCGCCAGGTTTGCTATCCACCCGGGCGGTGCCGCCGTGGAGTTGGGTGACGTGCTTGACAATGGAAAGGCCGAGACCGGTGCCTCCCATTTCGCGTGAGCGCGCCTTGTCCACGCGGAAGAACCGCTCAAAAATTCGATCGCACACCTCGGCTGGGATTCCGGGGCCATCGTCGTTCACACACAGGTCGAGTTCGCCATTCGCTTGGCTGGCGCAGACGCAGACACACGCGCCACCGTATTTGATTCCATTTTCGACCAGGTTGTTGAGCGCCTGAAACAGCCGCTGGCTGTCGGCAAACAAGCAGGTGTCCTCCGGAACATTGTTTTCCAGGCGCACTTCTTTTTTGTTGGCCATTTCGCGGAGGCCATCCAGCACGCCTTGGACGAGCTGGTGAATGTTCACCTCGCGCCGGTCGAGGCCGGTGTCGCCGGATTCAAGATGAGACAGCGTCAGGATGTCCTCGATCAAAAAGGTCAGCCGGTTGGAGTGGTTCTCGATTTTTTTAAGGAACCGATGGGAGACTGATTCAGTATCCGTCTCGGTATCGAGCAGTGTCTCGACGTAGCCCTTAATGATGGAGAGGGGTGTGCGCAACTCATGGCTGACATTGGCTACAAATTCCTGGCGCAGGTTCTCAAGCCGCCTGAGCTGGGTAAGGTCGTGGAACACGAGAATGGCGCCGCGGTGGCGGCCCTGTTTTTCACGAATTGCCACGCCGTTGACCTGCAGGAAGCGTTCGTTGAGGTTGGGCAGCATGAACTCCTCCTGCACAACACTGTTTTCCTCCCTCAACCGTTCAACCAACTCGTTGGCTTGGTGGATGCGTATGGCCTCCATTACAGTTTTTCCTTTTGGGTCGTCGGCCAGCTCAAACAATTTGCAGAAGGTGGGATTGGCAAACTCGATGACCCCCTTGTGGTCGGTGACCAGCACGCCCTCGGGCATGTTGGTAAACATGTCGGTCATGCGCAGCGCATCGGTCAGCCCGGCCGGTTCGGTTGCTTGTCCAAGTGCGAGCGAGTGATAGCGTCGACGCCACCATAAGTGACCGCCAATGATGCCGAGCAAAAGCAGAATGGATATGCCCCAGCCGATCATTCGTTCGAATCGATTAGACGATAGCCGACGCCTCGAACCGTCTCCAGGTGGCCGGCCGCTTGGCCAAGCTTTGAGCGCAGTCGCTGCATCGTGGTGTCCACAGTGCGGGTGTCCAGTGTGGGTTCGTAGCCCCAAACATCGCGCAGGAGTGTTTCGCGTGTCTGCACCTCGCCGGGGCGACCGGCCAGGAGGCATAGCAACTTGAACTCGGTGGCGGTGATGTTCAGCGTTTGGCCATCGACTATCGCTTGGTGTCGGACGGTGTCCATCTTGAACGGCCCAACCTCGATGAACTGGACTCCATCCGGGCTTTCCTCGCTGAGCCGCAGGAGGTTCTTGACCCGCAAAACCAGCTCGCGCGGGCTGAACGGCTTGGTCACGTAGTCGTGCGCTCCTAGTTCGAGCCCCTTGACGCGATCCTCCTCGGCGGCGCGGGCGGTGAGCATAAGGATGGGTATGTTGCGTGTCTTGGGATCACGCTTGAGTAACCGGCAAATCTCAAGACCGTTGATGCCTGGTAGCATCAGGTCGAGGATCAGCATGCTGGGAAGGTTCTCACGTGCCATCTTGAGTGCCTTGTCACCTGTGTCCGCAACGGCGACCTTGTACTGCTGCTTTTCTAGATGGAAAACGACCAACTCCAGCACATCCGGTTCGTCATCGACCACTAGGATTCGGATGTCGTTTTTCCGGGGCATAAAATCACTCAACGCCTGCGTGGCGAATGTCCTCGTCCTCGTGCAGCATGACGGCGTCCTCGGCGATGTTCTTTGCGTGATCGGCAATCCGCTCAAGGCACTTGCTGATGACGGCCAAGTGACGGCAGCGCCGGATGTTTTCCGTGGATTCCTCCATCAAGCTGGTCAGGTTGTCCTGATAACTTTTGTTCATTTTGTCGATCTGTTTGTCACGGGGAATCACTCCACGGGCGAGCACGGTGTTGCCGCTGACAAAGGCATCGAGGGCATCCTTGAGCATGGCGTTGGCCAGGAAGGTCATCTCGGCGATGTCCAATGGCGTGGAAAGGGGAGGGAGGGCCATGAGCTCGACTGCCCTTCGGGCGATGGTGGTGGCCTCATCACCGACACGCTCGAGTTCACGGGCAATCTTCATGCCGCAGGTGATCTGGCGCAGTTCGAACTTACCCGGGGCTTGTGCCAGCAGGCCAAGCGCGATGCGGTCAATCTGGATTTCGAATTGGTCGATGGTCTCGTCCGTCTCAAGTGCCTGCCTTGCCAGGCCCTCGTCGCGGTCGAGGTGGGCGCGCACTGCACGGCTAACCACACCCTCGGCGTGGCTTGCCATGATGAGGAGCTTTTCCTTGTATTGATCGAGTGTCTGTTGATCGAAGGCCATCATTGAGCCGCAACTGCGCTTGGCCAATGTATCCCCAGTGCTTAATCCAGCGCAAAAACAAAAAAGGCCCGGCCGAGGCCGGACCCTTCTGATTGGTTTAGTTGGTGGTGTGAATTTTATCTCACCGCACGGCCAAACTGTGCCGCCTGGTCTGAAGGGATCGTCAACGGGCTGGTCGCACCCTCGACATCGGCCCACGGGCCGTTCACCGAGGTTGCAGCCTGCAGTTTGCCCTCGAAGGTGATCGTGACTGTGCCATCGTTGTTGATCTTGGCGCTGATGGCGGGTGGTGACCCGCCTCCTTCACCTTCCTCAAGGATCAACCGTCCATAGGTGAACTCCGAATGAGGCCGGCCGCTCCAGTTGAGCTGTGCCTTGCGCGAGCCGTTTTGCCCGTCATCATCGTTGATGGCGATGTTGAAGCCCAGGCTGGCGCCGTCCGCGGGGTTCGACAGGGCGGACTTCTTGATCTTGAATTCGACTTGGTAACCCTTGCCGGTCGTGCTTGTGGCGGCAAACCAGTCACCGCTCTTTCCGAACTTTGGATTGTTGGCTTCGTTGTCGCGCCAGGCGCCGTTGGCGCTCAAAACGTATTGCCCTTCGAACCCTTTGGTTCCCCGCCCCGCGTCGTTGCTGTCGTCCGAATCAAAAAAGATTTCGACGCTGTCATCGTTCCACGTCTGTCCGTCCTCGGTTCCTGCGTCGGCGGAGTCGGTGACGATGATGTCATCCCTGAGATCGACCGCGACATAGACGGCCTCGTAATCATGGGTCACCCAGGCGGAGAAACTGTGATCACTCGAGTCCCATGCATCGTCGCCCGAGGGGAGATCGTAGAGGCCGTTGTGCGGGGTGATATAGGTTTGTTCAGCATCGGCATACTCGTCGGCACCGATCACGCCATCGATGAGCGGGGCGGCTTTTTTCGGGGCGGTGTAGGTTCTGCCTTCAAGGAGCAGGTTGCCATAGCTCGCCTCGGTGTGCGGGATGCCAACCCAGAGAATCTGGCGTTCTGCCGGGCCATCATCATCGTCATCGTTGACGCCGACGGTAAAGCCAATGACATCCCCCGGCTTGGGATTGCCAATGATGTTCAGAGCTATCCGGAATTCTGCCTCGTAACCGGTATCGCCGGTGACAACCAAGGCGTACCAGGGCTCGTCCTCCCCGTAACCGGGGTTTCCTGCTTCCTGATCCCGCATCGCGTTGTTGACCGAAATCACGAACTGGCCGCCGGAACCGACGACGTCGGGGTTTGCCCCGCTGGTATCCCGCGTGGCGAAGTTGCTGTTGTTGCCATCGATAAAAATCTCCACGCTGTCATCCATCCAGGTTTCGCCGTTTTGGGATTCCGCCTCGGCGCTGTCCTCGGAGAGGATGTCATCCTGCACCCGGACAGCGACGTATAGATTGTCCGTGTCATAGCCCGCGAAGATCCGTATGCCCAAATCCTGGCTGTCTTTTGGAGGCGAGCCGTTATCGCCAATGGCGCCGCCCCGGATACCGTCGGCCAGGTTCGCGTCGTATTCAATGCGCCAAAATTCCTCGGCGGCACCGCCAGCCCAGGCCCAGGATTCACCACCGGCCAAGTCAATGATACCGTCAATGACTGGCGGTTCGGGCAGCGGCAGGGCGATTTGAGTCTTGGTTTCATCAAACGGCGGCGGGGTGGGGGGCGGGTTGCCGAAGAAGCTCATCTCATGGCTTCTCCCGTTCGTGTCGGAGAAGGAAACATTCACCTGCACCCAAACACCATCGCCTGGCACCAGGTAAGTCACAGTCGTCATGTCACCATCCTTGATCGGTTCCAGTTTCACGGCCTTGCCGTCTAGTGTGGCTTTGAGCGTGGTTTTATCCAGTTTCGATCCCATGTCCTGAATCGCCAGCGAAAAGCCGTCTGCGGGTCGCCCCCTCGGGGACTTCATGATCTGCTGGAATGCAATGATGCGGGGAGGTGTCGTGTCCCCGTCCGGCAAGATCAAGGATTGCTTGTGCTGCAGAAGGAGCAGCGCTTTTTCCTGCGCGTAAACCTCCCCCCCACCACCTTCCTGCGCGGCACTAACGGTCACCACATCATCTGACTCCAAATCCTCCAGCAGGAACACCAGCGAACCGGAACTGGCGGAGTGGCCGTCAGCATTGCGGATGTAGTGGGCTTTGGACTGTGCACCAGCCACCTTCTTGCCATTGACCTCCACTGTGATCCGTGGGTTGGAACGGGCTGAACCTCCTTCCAGGACGTCGTTGTAGACCAGCAGGTAGCTTCCGCCCTTCCTGATCACGATGCTTTGGCCCTCGTCGTCATTGTGGCCAAACCGGCCCTCGTCGATGATTCGTTCCTCGGACTCCCAGAAAACCGAATCTTCCTCCAGCGGATTCCAGTTGTCGGTATATACCAATGCCTCGGCTGTGCTGAAAAACAGTCCGGATTGGTCATTTACCTTTTCAATGTAGATGGAGGCCTCCTTGTCACCCATGGTGATTTCGCCGGTGGCGGCGAGCTGCAGTGTTTCCACCACCAGATCCTGATTGGCTTCAGTGGTGGTGATCAACCCGGAGAAGTGGATGGAAGACTTGTCATGGTTGCTGACGTTTCGGATGAACCCCTGCTGGGCACGTCCCCCGATCGCGATATCCCCCTCCTCATAGCCGCCCAGCCACAACTGCAGACCCACACTGGCGCGTATCACATTGCCCTGCAGGGGAACATTCACCAGGACCAGGTAACTTCCCCTATCCTTCAGGGTGATGGTTTCCCCGGAGTGCCCAAAGGCATCCCCGGTCCGCCCGGAATTCCAGACCAGTGCAAGTTCACCTGCCTCCACTTCCTCTTCACGGAGGTTGAGCATGGATCCCCCCACCGCCTCGGTGGCTGTTCCGGAAAAAACATTACGCGTGTCTGCCACCCGTTCGACGTAGAGGCTCGCCGTTTCCATGTTGACCGCCACCCTGTTTTGGGTGGCCTTGTAGGTTTTCAATTCAATCTCGTCATTGGCGCTCAATCCCGGCAGCAGGCATGCCAAATGGGCGGAGGATTCATCCTGTCCCGAGTCTACCCGGATATAGGAGCACCGACTGATCGCCCCGGGGACGGCCTGCCCGTTTACGAATACCTCGATGGCCTGCACCGAGCGGACTCCTTTTCCCTCCATCGGCAAAGTCGCCCCGACGAGATAGTCGCCGTCCTTTCTGACAACCAGCTTAGTCGGGTTCGCCAAGGAATGATCGTAGATGGATGGATCGATTGAGGAGTACGCCGCCCATTTGATTCCCATGGGTTCGGTGCTGTTGAGGACGGATGAGCCGTTCTTGAGCGAGGTGCCCTGCAGCCAGGCCACGTTTTTTACGGCAGCCTGGGCCGAGGTCAGGATGACCAGTCCACCAACGGCGATCATCGTGATCAGTAAACGTCTCATCTTGGTTGCTTCCAATTCAGTTTCTAAATCGTTCGGCCCATCCGGCATGGGCTTCGCATGGCCAATGCTTTGGTATCCGGGAATTGACGAACCCAAGCTAAGTCCCAAACCGGTGCCAAGGCAATTCGAAAACCGACGTCAAAGCATGGTCGCTTGGCCAAGCGCTCGGCTGGTAGGTTGCCCGGTAACACAGCGAAACCATAAGAATACACGTCCGTCCGTCCACAGCAGATTCTAAATACCAACATGGGTTTGAGGGCCTTTTTTTTTGAAAAAGGGCCGTTGAGCGCCAATACTGGCTGAGGTCTGAAATAGCAAATTCTTAAACTGATGAGCAAAATAACAAGAAGAGATTTCATCAATGGAACTTTAATGGCGACTGGGACTTCCATGCTTCCATTTAGAGCTACTGGCCAGGCTGTTTTGGACAAACTCGATCCATTGTATTATCCACCGTCACTCACCGGACTTAGGGGTAGTCACGTAGGGTCAAGCACCCACGCACATGCCAGAGCATGGACTAAGAAATCGGATTGGGGGCCAACTACTAAACTGAACGAAAGCTATGACTTGCTTGTTGTTGGCGGAGGGATCAGCGGACTATCGGCTGCATATTTCTACCAGAAAAAGCATGGAAAAGATAAAAAGGTGCTTATCCTAGACAATCATGATGATTTTGGGGGTCATGCCAAACGGAACGAACATGTAATCGATGGCAAAACTCTAATATCCTACGGTGGTTCGCAAACTATAGTAAAACCAAAACATGGAAGTAAAGTTGTACGTGCCCTGCTAAAAGATATAGGTGTAGACATAGAGCGATTTAATACAGCCTATGATCGTGACTTCTATAAAAGGAACAATTTAGGGGCCGTTACCTACTTCAACAAAAAAACATTTGGTGAAGACAAAGTGGTCAGGCACCCTTATTGTAATTATCCAAATTATATAGAAGGACTTATGGCTGGAAAGTTATCCAACGTGGATGCTGCACAAGAAGCTCCTTTAAGCAAGAAAGGCAAAGAACAATTACTTCGGGTGTTAAATGGTGGACTACATGAGATAGATGTGCCCAAAAAGAAGTTGAATAATTACATTCGTTCTCATTCCTACTTCGATTATCTAAAAGACACTTTGGGTGTTGATGATCCCGGGGTATTGAGAATGGCCAGACATTCTGCTTTAGACTGGGCATCCTCAGGAACAGACGTGATGACCATAGGAACTGCCAAGAGCTGCGGAGCCCTGGGTTTTGCTCCTAAAGCTGTATACGATGAAGACAATCCATACATTTATCATTTTCCAGATGGCAATGCTGGCGTTGCACGTGCGTTGGTGAAAAAGATGATTCCTGGTGTAGGAGAGGGAAACAACGCCGAAGAGCTTGTATTATCAAAATTCAAATATGCCGAGTTGGACAAATCCAGTAACGCTGTTCGCATCAGGCTAAACAGTACGGTTGTAAATGTGCGGCATGGTGGCGACCCAAAAAATTCTAGTGAAGTTTTCGTAAATTATATCAATGATAAGAAGTCGCATGAGGTAAAAGCTAAAAGTGTGGTGATGGCCTGTTACAACATGATGATTCCGCATATCGTTTCAGGTCTTCCAGAAGAACAAGCAGCAGCATTGAGACTTCAATCGAAAAGCCCATTGCAATACAGTAGCGTCGGCTTAAGGAACTGGAAGGCAATGAAAGAAATGGAAATTGGATTGGCCATGTCTCCCGGAAATATGCACCAAGCAGTTTTCATGGATTTTCCGGTGAGTATGGGTGGCTATGAGTACACCAAGACCCCAGACAACCCATGTGTTATTCAGATGATAAGCTGTCCGTATGGAGAAACCGTTGGTGCACCACGACTTGAGCAATATCGTGAAGCACGATACAGAATGTTAGGTTTGCAATTCAAAGACTACGAAGAGGAAATCAGATCACATTTAAGTGGTATGCTCCCGAAGAAACTGTTTGATTTCGACAGGGATGTTCAGAGTATTACTGTCAATCGGTGGGGCCACGGTTACACTGTGGGCGGCCCGGAAGGTTCTGTAAAAAAAGGGCGACAACCGTTTGGCCGAATTACCATTGCCAATTGCGACTCCGCCCCTGGTGCTGATGCAAAAACTGCAATCAATATGGCATCAAGAGCTGTGAACGAATTGGGCTATCAGTCGCAACCATCCTGAAACTGCCGACCTCCTCCGCAAACACGGCGGCAAGACGGGTGCAGAATTAAAATCTGAAGGCAAGTGAAACGTAAAAGGATGACGAAAAAAGTTCTAATTCTAATTGGGGCAATTGTTGCAATACAAAGCTTACCACTTGTTGGAGGCCCCATTGAAGAAGGTTCAAGTCCTGAGATAGTCGATATTTCAGTTGAAGGTGATAAAGTCAAAGTCTCTGTGAACTTTCACGAGCCATTTAGGTGGGAAAAAACAAGATATGAATCTATTAAGACATTTCCAATGCGGGGTGGAAGTAGGATGCCGCATACAATTCGATTTGAAGAAAATGGAGGTATGAGTTGGCGTCAAACCGACATTGTTTTTATTGGTAATTATAGAGTATTGGATGAGCATGAACTTGAAGCATCAGTGTCAGGTTACTTAGTCGAGATCATAGGTGTTTTTGATCATAAAACAAATCTAATGAATTTTAACGCATTGGATTACGAGCCATTTTTTCAAGTCCCAAAACTGATAATCGAGGAATCAATAGATTTGAAGCATTGGCGGAAAGTTCCATTATCAGAGTCGCTGCCAATCGAATATCAATGGCCGCAAGAATTGACTTTTGAGTTAAAAGCAGAATTAAAAGACAGCGCGTTCTATAGGATGCAAATTGAGGAAGAATAATTTTCAATGAAACACCTCCTAATCACAACAATCGCCAAATGAAAATCTTATCGAGGCGCGCGTTCACTCTGATGGAATTACTGGTGGTGATCGCCATCATTGCAATATTGGCAAGTATGTTGTTGCCAGCTTTAGCTCGGGCGAAAGGAAAGGCCAACCAGATCAAGTGCCTCAGCAATTTGCGCCAGCTGAACATAGGGCTTCAGATGTATATCGACGATCATGACGACCATTTTCCTCCCCGCATTTCGGGGCGAGGAAGTTGGATATCTTCTCTTAAACCCTACTATGTGGCAGACGCAGTGGTTAAATGTCCATCGGATGGATTCTCTGCTAACCACAGTTTTTTGATAAATGGATTCAATGATTTCTTTGCCACTAGACTTACCAAAGAAGAATTCGAGAAATGGAAATGGCCGATAGGCATGAAGATGTCCCATTTACCTGAACCCTCCAGCACGATCACCTTCGGTGAAAAGCGCAAAGGATCACGCCATGCACACATGGATTATTATCAGGGGGAAGGAAACGATGTGAAGGAAATTGATCAGGCCAAACACGGTGGTGGAAGTTCGGATACAGGTGGTGGTTCCAATTACTCCTTTGCAGATGGCAGCACCCGTTTTATGAAAAATGGCACCACCTTGAGTCCCGAGAATTTATGGGGCGTGACTTACCAGTTTCGGAAAATCCTGCCAAACTTAAACAGGGATGGTGGAGATGGTTGACGGTAGTGACAAAAGCATCACTTTCAAAATAATCAATAAGTCCGAACTTTGGGTAACATGAAACACCTCCTACTCACAACAATCGCAGCCGTGGTGCTGGTGATGTTCAAGAACCATGGTGAGCCTCTCATCCCTAATGCCCATTCATTTTTAATTAATATACTCCCCGCATTTTTACAAAATGTGATTCCGCACATTATTATATCGTGAATAAGCCAGTAAATTTTGAAATTATAAAAGCTAGGTGGTTGCTGCTATCACTAATATGCGCGTTTATTTGCACGGTTTTTATAATAGGCGCATTGTGGCCTAATTACTTCAACCCGGAAAATGTTAGTCCAATCATTACCTCTGTGATGGGCATCTTGCTTTATTTTATTGCTGGTGTTTTTATTTATTGCTCTACATTAAAAAATAATCCTTGGAAGCATTCAATAGCTTTTTGCACTGTCGGAACTTTATTACACATTACAGGATCTGGTCCTGCTATTATTGGTACTATATTTTTAATCGTTGGCTTGGCTCTTTGCGCCAAGGCAAAAGGTCGAAATCCAGCTTGGGGGCTAATGGGATTTTTTTGGCTAATAGGGATTTTGGTCTTAATATTCTTAAAGGATAAAAGAGAAATTCTCGAAAACGAAAGCATAGAGAAAGATTTATTTTCTATTGGGGTGCTGCCTTCAAAAAAAGATATCCGTATGTATGCACTACTAGGAATTCCAATGGTTGGGATAAGTTTGTTTAGTTTAATGATTATTTTTATTCCCTTGTCTTACCTTTATCCAGAATTTGTTAAGTTTTGGCTGTTAGATGAAAGTGATAAAATGATTTATTTGGATGGCGAGTTAGAGTCGACTATCTGCACTATTCTAAATATTTTTCTCATAATAATTATTGCTCCCGTAACTGAAGAACTGTTTTTTAGAGGGTATTTATTAAACAGATGGAAAAATAAGTTTAATGCTATTATAGCTGTAGTACTCACATCATTTCTCTTTGCTCTTTTACATGCTGACTTGCTGGGTTCATTTATTTTTGCTACTATATTGTCGTTAGTTTATTTAAAGACAAAATCAATTTATGGCCCTGTAATTATACACTTTAGCAACAATGCAATCGTATCAATATTTGTATTAATTGAGGAAATTCTACACGAGCAAACTTCAACTGATTTAATGCTTATAGAATTTCAAAACTCATGGTGGATAGGCCTTATTGGAATCATAATTAGCATACCATGGTTAGTGTGGTTTTTAAAAGAAGCTAATATTTTTAGCATCAAGTTATCTTCAAGTGAATAATGAAGACACGAGTGACGAATTAATAGCTAAAGACAAACGAAACACCTCCTACTCACATTCGCCCTTGGTCAAGAGTGAAGGTGAAAAACTTTGTTCATGATTTTCCACTCACCATCGACCTTAAGCAATGAGAGGAAGTCTGTATACTTATGACCAGTCCAGTTGTCACATTCAAGCCGAGCCATAGC
>ERZ651768.970-NODE-970-length-21378-cov-5.729543_pt1 | contig 21378 bp, 15 predicted proteins | sample MGYA00514754_ERZ651768 | MGnify/ENA metagenome assembly ERZ651768
TCTAATAGGTAGTCTTTTGCCGCATCATATGAATTATCGATCTTTCCATCTAAGATGGCTTCTTCTATTGCTTCCTTAATCTCACCAACTTTTTTGCCTTCGGAAATTCCGCATATATCCATTATCTCATGCCCGCGGACTGGTGATTGGAACGCTGTCATAGCATCTTTCTCTACCAAATCATTCATTTTCTGTTGTACTATGTCAAAATTCTTAATGTATCGACTAACCCTTTTAGGATTCTTCGTGGTTATATCAGCTCTGCAAAGGATCATAAGATCATCAAGGACTTTTCCGGAAGCTACTATCAATCGGCGCACTGCCGAGTCTGTTACTTCTTTTTTTACAAGAGCAATAGGACGTAAATGCAGAAGCGTCAATTTCTTAAGGTATTTTGATAGTTTATTTGGCAGTTTCATTCTCTTAGCAACATCATTCAGCATTTGTTCCCCTATTGCGTCATGACCGTGAAAAGTATATCCCTTTTTTTGATCAATACGTCTAGTGTTCGGCTTAGCAATATCATGAACTAATGCAGCAAACCGCAACTCCATTTTATTAGACAGCTTTGCCGCATTATCCACAACCTGAAGGGTGTGAGCAAAGATATCTTTATGATGCCACTCGGAAGTCTGGTCTAAACCATACATGGCATGTATCTCTGGAAAAATAAATTCCATTAATCCCGTTCTCTGCAGGATCATTAGGCCCAAAGATGGTTTGTTCGTGCTTAAGATCTTGATGAATTCATCTCGAATCCTTTCCCATGAAACTATATCTATTCGAACGGCCTGTTTTTTCATAGATCTAATGCATTTGGGTTCTATCTTAAAATCTAGTTTAGATGCAAAATATGCTGCTCGCATCATTCGCAATGGGTCATCCGAAAAAGTTTCATCTGGATCCATAGGAGTCCTTAAGATACCTAAATTCAGATCATTGATCCCTCCAAATGGGTCTGTTAACTCACCAAAATTGTCAGGATGAATAGCCATAGCCATAGCATTAATTGAAAAATCCCTCCTTTTTAGATCTCCGTGTAGATCAGTATAGTTGATCTTCGATGGTTTTCTAGAATCAGGATCATATACTTCCATCCGTGAAGTAGCTACTTCGATCTGAATCGGTTTACTTGGAATAAAAGCTGTACCGAATTTTTCGAATGGTACAATTTTTTTTATACCCAGTTCTGTAGCCAGATTTTGGGCAAATTGAATCCCTTCCCCTTCAACCATAAGATCCAGGTCACTCAGGCTCTTACCCAATAATAGATCTCGTACACATCCCCCCACAGCATAGACTGTTTCACCAGTACTCTGGCTTAACTTTCCTGCAATGGTCAATAATTCCCTGACATGGTGATAATTAGTATTACTTAGTATTTCTTTTATATTAGCCATATAACAAAATTACCGAGAAACCAGATTGGTGAAAATGGGTTAGACAAAGACCTTGTACTGGGAAATCCCTTAACTCTATTTTAGCCCTATGGGAAACCTATGGTCTAATCTTTTTACATTTATTATTCTTTCTTCCCATCTTTTTTCACAGTTTGGATCAGTTGAGATAAGCTTCGATGATCGTCTCCTAAGGAATGATGAGAAACAGGTTCTCCTACCTCTAAAAGAAGATATAAAACGGTTTTTCCTGGCCACATCATGGGATAAAGAATACATTGATCTGGATATTCCTCTATATATTCAGCTAATTTTTCAAGGATCATCTTCAAAAGGGAACGTAAAAACGTTTCTCTGCCAGGCACTTTTTACTAATGGTTCAGACCTACGTTATTTTGATAAGGGAGTACAATTCTATTATAGTGCTGGCACTAATCTCTATTTCGATCTGGTTTTATTCGAGCCGCTTTCTGGTTTCCTAGCATTTTACGCGCAGTTGATCCTTGCCGGAGAAATTGATACCTATGAATTCCGGGGCGGTAATACAGCATTTGAGATCGCTCGTGAAATTGCTTTGCGTGGTTCTGGATCTGAGTACAAGAAGGGTTGGGCCTCACGGACGGCACTTGTAGATGACCTAAGCGGAAATTCTGGTTTAAGAAAGGCGCGTTTGGCATATTATGTTGCTAATGACCTGATGAAGGAAGGAGACGTGGAAGGGGCTATTAAAGAATTTGAGAATATGCTGGACGGTCTGGAACAAACTTATCTTGATTTCGGGCGGGAGCAACAAGCACAATATTTCATGAAGGTTCAATCGGAAAATCTGGTACAGATATTCAGCTCAATAGGCCAAAGGAAATTACTTCAAGATATAAAAGAATTGGACCCAGATCGTTGGGAGCTTTATCAAACAGCCCTTGATTCAATGTCTGAATAAACCTTTATCCTTTTTATAAAATGTTCCATAACAATCGATTTTTTTAACATTTTTTTCATAATATCATTGTCTTTCACTTCACGTAGTTTTTTAAAACGTTTTCGTTTTTGCCATATCCGGTGAGGATGAAATAGCAACCACCAGAAAGCCCTTATTATGCCTGTTACGTGGTTCCAGTCCAATTTGACCATAGCATAGACACAAGCGATCAATTCCAAGATAAAACGGATGAAACCTAAGTAAAGGGCCAGCAGGAGCGAATAATTTCCTAAGAGCATTAGTTGAGCATTGCGGTGGTTCAAATAATATTTCTGGTGAGAATACATTGGCATTGATACAGCATTCTTATGGAAAACTATGGACTCCGGCTCAGACCAGATATCAAGCCCCATAGCATGGAAACGCCAACAAAGATCTATCTCTTCCATATGAGCAAAAAATATCTCATCAAATCCATCTGCCATTTTGAAACTATCTTTTCGAACCATCATGGCTGTTCCGGAAGCCCAAAAACAGGTCCCAGCGGTATCATACTGACCCCTATCCACTTCCTGGTTCAAGAACATTCTACCCCTGGTAAATGGAAAACAAAATATATCCATGTGGCCACCAGTACCACCTGCATAATCAAAAAGATCACGCTGAAAATAGTTAAGTATTTTTGGCTGTATAGCAACTATGTTACTATCAGAATTCATTCTACTCACCAATGGAGTAAGCCAGTTTTGATCCTGAATTGTATCATTGTTTAGAAATACTAAATAATCACCATTAGCTACTTTGGCACCCCGGTTACATCCCCCGGCGTACCCATAGTTCTTATCATTTTGAACCAGTATAATATCTGAATGATCTCTCTTTATCCATTCGACGCTATTATCAGTTGAAGCGTTATCCACAACAATGATCTCATAATCTGAATATTGTGTCTTTTTTAAGGATTCTAAACACTCAGATAAAACATCTATCTTGTTCCAGTGGGGAATAATGATACTAACCATTTATCTGTCCGCAGGCACGGAGACCTGATTTTGGTTAGCCGCTATCGCGGACCTCATCCAAAAGATTTTTGGCGTTCTTATCATTGGGATAGCGTTCGACCCAATCATTAAGAACACTCTCTGCTTCAAGATCGAGGCCTGCAACCCTGTATATATAAACCAAAGATGAAACAATATCTGGATAAGCTTGCTGCCATCTTTTCCACTGGTTAGTGGAAACAGTTTTTTGGCCAAATCCCTTAACCTTTATCATACTCTCTAATTGAAGGAATTCACTTTGTAGGTTTTCTAATATGCTCAACGCCTTAGATGTATCACTCAATTGCTTATAATAGACATTAGCATATTCGACCCTATTCCCCGGACGACCTATAGGTGTAGATGTCAATTCATCCATTATCTGTTTCATGGTCTCTTTACGGTCCAGGTCACCATATAATCTTGCTACCTGATAATGAAGATCTTCAGCGGTTACCATAATAGTAGATTCTGGAATGTTTATTCGCATTTGGTCTAGGACAAGCAATGTCTTTTCCCGAAGATCATTTAAGACACCTTCGTTAGGGTCTTTTTTTCTTGTTTCTTTTTGATGGTCCAGATAATAGGTGACAGCAAGTTGCATGTAAGCACTACGGTAATTTTGTAGCAGGCGGATTATTTGATCATTGAAATAGACTTCATCATTCCCAAGATTGCGAAACATATAGCCTGGTTGATACTCACGGGACCAGTTAAGATAACCCAGATCCTCTTCACGATTGAAATTCTTGGGGGAAAATTCTTTTGACCATTCATCTGGCCCGACGGATGTCATTAAATTAGTATACATTTTTTCTGCATCAACTGCTCTGGTCTTATGGCTCTTCAATTGAAACGTGAGCCCCTGCATATCCAAATAATTATCAAGTCCGATACGGTTTGACTGCGAGACCGTTACAGCAAAATAAATGGGTACACGCCATTTAGCATCATTAATAATGCGCAGGATCATAATATCTTGGACCCTTAGCGCTTGTCCCGCAAACGTTGGTTTGATATTCCATTCTATGAATCCATCAGTATTTTCCGGATCATTTGGAGCGGGAACTCTCACTTTTTGTTCCTCCCATCTCTGAAGATTGGAAGTTATTTTATCTATGAACTCATCTGATAGCCGAATATAGCTTGTGCTATCGGGGCGTGATCCAGCAAGCTGTTTGATATACCATGCAGTATTTAGTAGGCTCAGATTCACCACAGCTACATCCTTCCGGATCTCTTCCACTTCTTGGAGATACCATAGCGGGAATGTATCATTATCACCATTTGTGAATAGAACCCCATTTGGGCCTACGGACTGTAGAATATTATAGCTGTAATCCCAGGCAACATAATTCCCTGAACGATCATGAGAATGGTAGTTCGAACTTAAAATGACTCCTGGAATAAACAGTATCTGAAGAATTAGAGCGACCGCAACCAGGCGGTTAGCTAACTCTTTCTGCTGAATCCACATTTGAATTCTTTCTCCTATCATTGCCGTACCAACACCGATCCATACAGAAAAGGCAAGAAAGCTACCCACATAAGAATAATCTCTCTCCCTGGGCTGGGGATCATCCTGATTCAAATAAATGATCACAGCATAGCCAGTGAGAACAAATAATGATAAAACAGAAAGGGCCATTCGCTGGTCTCGATAACTATGATAGATCATACCGAAAAAGCCAAGAAACAGTGCTAATGGCAGACCGAACTGTGTCCAATCAACTCCATCCTCTCTACTGTTCGCGCCCATTGATGTGACCCCTGGAGCATTCGTAGGACCACGACCAGCGAACTGCCATAAAAAGTAACGGTTATACATTTTTCTGATCTGATAATCCCAGAAAAACTCCCACTGTTTACCAGACTCGACCCCCATATACTCTTTTCGCTGTTTAAAAGTATAAGCTCGGTTTGGCCCTTTAGGATATCCTACCATCTCATGGATCGGCTTTAGTCCCTTGAATCGTCTTGGGAACTGTCCTACACTACCATATTGTTCCCGCTCGAGATAAGAGATCATTGCTTCTACTGTTTCCGGGTCATTTTCATCTATGGTAGGGTCCTGGTTAGAACGAATATAAATGAGAGTATACGTGGAGTATCCTATCAATATTAGCACAACAGAAGTGAGAGCCACGCTGGCTATATGGTTCTTATTCATAATTGACCATACCATACCAGCGAAAACTGCTACAACTAATAATGCAGTACCGGTCACACCTATTTGTCCAGCAGCCATTTTAGGTAGACCCTTGATAATTCCATTATGGATGATGAAAAACACTATAGCTGTGAGACCCACTAAGACTCCAAAAGAGGACCATTCAAATCTATATTTTCGAAAATATATTATAAGAGCAATGAAAGGAAGTGTTAACAGGTTCAATAGGTGCAGTCCGGTAGCAAGTCCCATTATATAGGCTATGATCAAAATATAGCGTTCATGGTCTTTACCATCTGCCTTTTCGCTCCACAGAAGGATCAACCAGACCACTATCGCAGTAAAAAACGTACTGAAAGCATACACTTCCGCTTCTACGGCATTGAACCAATGGCTATCAGTAAATGCAAAGGTCAGCGCACCCATAGCCGCACCACCAAAACCTACCAAACCATCGCCAATGGTGTTGATCTGTCCGCGCCAGTGGGTTACCACTTTCACAATAATAAGATATAGTAGCATTACCGCTATTGCACTGACCAAGGGAGATATAACATTTACCCGGAAGGCTATATCCTCATTGATCGGGAGCATTGAAAAAATACGCCCTAAAAGAAGGAAAAAGGGACTACCTGGTGGATGCGGTACTCCTAATGTATGTGAAACAGCTATGAATTCTCCACAGTCCCAATAGGATACGGTGGCAGCCATTGTATCAAAATAAATAATGAATGAAAAAATAAAAAGAGATCCCGCGAGCATACGATGAAGGCGGATATAATCAGCTTGGATCATAAGTTATTCTTCTTCTCCAGAAGTGTCACCAGATAATTCTTCTGTCTCATGTGCTGGTTCTCCTGATTCGTCTTGTTTCTTTTTCTCTTCGATGTAATTGATCTTCAGCTCACTAACGGTATTGATCAACACTTGTTCCTCATACTCTGTCAGGTTGCCCTCCATTTTCGTCTGCATCATGTCCAAGAGGTCAATATAAAATGATGCTTGCTTTAGATTACGTTCCAATTTATCTGTCAAAGGATTTTTTACCTTGCCCAGAGCCACCCAGGCACTGGACTGAAAGGTACCGACCAAGTACATAAAAAGTTCTCCTTCTTTTGTAGGCGTTCCCTGAGACATATGTATAATTCCTTAAATTATTTCCCCATGCGAATTAGAGCCGCGGAATTTACTTTAGAGCGTTTAGAGACAAAACGAGTAATAATGATCTAGGATATTTTAACCATGTCCAATCTATCTTTATAATCATGCAGGAATTGTTTTCGGATTCCAGTGTGCTGATCATGACGGAGGTCCCGGTCTTCTTTAACTAAATCAAAAGCGGCTTTTCTAGCTTCACGTATGATGGGACCATCGGTCACCATATTAGCGATCCTATATTGAATAAATCCGCTTTGGCGCATACCAAAATAATCACCTGGACCCCGAAGTTTCAAATCTTCATCTGCGATCTGAAAACCATCATTCGTTCTCTCCATGATATCCAGTCTTAAACGTGAATTATCTGATTCATTATGGTGTACTAGTATACAATAACCTTTACCTGATCCACGGCCCACGCGCCCTCGCAACTGGTGTAATTGGGTCAGGCCGAAGCGTTCCGCATGTTCTACCACCATGACCGTTGCATTAGGAATATCCACACCTACTTCAATCACAGTTGTTGATACTAAGAGATTTATCTCATTTGATTCAAACTTTTTCATGATATTATTTTTTTCATCTGTCTTCATGCGACCGTGAACCAGCCCAACATTTAGATCGGCAAATACCTTTTTACTCAGTTTTTGGTATGCTTCCACAGCAGCGGCAAGATCGGTCTTTTCAGACTCTTCCACGAGCGGATAGATCACCATGCATTGCCTTCCAGCTTTAATTTCATCCGTGATAAATGCAAACACTTTAGGCATACGGATCGGTTCTACGATCTTTGTCACCACAGGGGTGCGACCGGCCGGTAATTCATCAATAATCGATAGGTCCATATCACCTAAATAGGTAATGGCCAAGGTTCTGGGAATAGGAGTAGCGGTCATAGCCATGAAATGAGGGTTGTATCCTTTATCAAGTAATTTCCCGCGCTGCAAGACCCCGAACCTATGTTGCTCATCCACAATGACCAGACCTAATTCCTTGAACTTGACATCATCCTGTATCAGAGCATGAGTACCGATCACAACGGGGATCCTTCCTTTTTCTAAACCATTCAGAATAGATCTGCGTTCACTTTTTTTCATTTTCCCGGTAAGAAGACAGATAGGAATCTTGACCTTCTTCAATTCTGAAATAAAAGACCTGTAATGCTGATTGGCTAAAATTTCTGTCGGAGCCATAACAGCAGCTTGAACATTGTTGCCAACCGCTATAACACAAGACAGGATCGCTACAATGGTCTTCCCGGAACCAACATCACCCTGAAGTAGCCGGTTCATTGCCACGGGTTTCTTCATATCTTCATGGATCTCTTTAAGAACATTCTTCTGTGCTCTGGTCAATTCAAACGGCAATGAGTCAGCTATGTTCCTGAAATAGGGACCTATATCTGAAAGCGGACATGTCGCTGTTTGTTTCAAACTGTTCTTGCGGAGCGCCATAAGCAATTGTAGAAAAAAATGTTCATCGAATTTCAGCCTGTGGACAGCGGTTTTTAGTCGATCGATATTCTCTGCGAAGTGAATCTGTTGTAAAGCATCATTCAAAGAAACAATATTATATACTTTTGTAAACGTTTCCGTAAATATATCAGGAATATGTTCGATCGAATTCAATACATCACGAACTATTTTCCGAAGGAAACGCTGGTCAATGCCTGCTGACCTAAGTTCATTCGTGAGAGGATAAAGTGGTATCACCGAGCCTGTACTTAAAGGATCATCATTTTCATCTATTTTATCAAACTCAGGGTGCAGAATGGAGAATCCTTTATACCATTCGATCTTCCCATGGACCGCTAAGCGATCACCAATCTTAAATAAACGTTTCACATACCTGACACCATTGAACCATGTCAGCATCAATAGACCTGTTCCATCCGAAATGATCGCTTGAAATATTTTTCCTCGGCGGATCGGTCTTTCACCGAACGTTTCCACCTGACCAATAATGGAATATGATCTACCACGAACAATATCTTTGATCAGTGTAACCGTGGTCCGGTCTAAATGTCTTCTAGGAAAATAATAGAGCAGGTCTCGTACGGAATCTATGTTATGATCACTCAGAGTCTCCGCGCGTTTAGAACTCACTCCTGATAATACAGAAATATTAGAATCAGGATCAAGTTTAGCCATGGTAATATCTCAGCGGGCAATATCTTTTAGCAGGCCCGCTGAGATTATTTCCATTCTTTGCGATATGTATAGGTCACATATTTTGTTTTTCCAGGATCTAATATGATCGAAAAATGAATAGTGGAGGCATCCTTTTTCTGATAATCGTGTGATTCATTTTTAACGACCCAGTCCCCATTGATATGTTCTACAATTCGGACCCGCACCGGCTCTGAACGAGAATTGGATACCTGCACCTCTATGACAGCTTCTTCGCTTTTTCGCTGACGATCATAGTTTAATACTTTACGCTTGCCTATAATATCGAAAGCATACCCAGATAAAAGTTTAGATGACTGACCCTTGGGCACCTGCCCTATTCGGTCAGCACCTATAAATTCCAAACCCCCAGTGTTTGAATTAGTATACATCTCTACTTTGCCAGCAGGGAGCGGGATGCCTAAACCATTGGATTCAGTATTCTTGATCTCTAATTCTACCTTTAGCGGTTCTTCTTTTTGACGGCGTTCAGAATTTTCGAACACATAGGTTTTGATATATCCGACGGTCAATGGACCATACATTCTGACCGTGAGATTTTCTTTAGCCTGGAGATCATGTTTGGATTTCATGCTATAGATATGATAATCACCTAACTCTGACTGTTCCATAGCTGGTTTTGATTCAGTCCGTGCGGCCATACTCATGGCATGGTCGGGACGAGGACGAAGCATTTTTGGTTTATTCAGATTGCCTTCCACTAACTGAACCTGAGTATTTCTATAGTCCAGGTCCGAACCATTTGAGATAATTGCCTCAGCTATCAGTTCACCATTGCTCTGTCCATTCATTACCAACCTGTAAACAGTGCTCCAAGAAAAATTCGTTGATTTATATACTAATTCTCCATTGACATCCCCAGATCTTTCTGTTTTAATATCCCAAGCAATAAATGGCTTCAAGATAGGATCTTTTATTTTGTCCTCACTCTCCAGATACTCAATATTCTCATTTTTAAATGTGCGCACTCCGCCTTTATGCTGGATCGTAACGGTCCCGGTCGATATCTCCAACAGTTGCCCTTTAATTACCCGTTCATTTTTAGGTTTAAGATTCACATAGCTACCTTCTTTGTCTACAAAATAATCTATGCTTGAGAACACTTTACTATTAAATCTTTGGGACAATATCTGAGCATCGGTCAGATTTAAGAACGGGGTATCCCGATGAACACCATCGGGCAATTCCTTATAAACAATATAGTTATTCCCTTTTGGTACATTTTCCCATGAAACAGGTTGTTTTACGAGTGCGGTACCATCTTTATAAATAGTAATGGTCGCACTCTCAGAGTCAGCGATCAGAAAGCTTAGTGATAAGATGAAAAATATTTTTCTCATTCTAATTCTTTTAGGTTCGTATCTACCTTTAGAAGTTCATCGTTGAGATCTTTCAATTTTTGACGCTCTCTGAGTACAATTTCTTCTGGGGCACGATCAATGAAATTCTCATTGGCTAATTTATTCTCAATACCAGATAACAATGATTCTATTTTTTCTTTCCGTTTATTCATCTGTGATTTTTCTTGCATCAAATCTACCAATCCTCCCAATGGAATATAAAGTTCCATTCCATGGACAACAGCGGTAGCAGATCTTGGCGGTTTTTCTATGGCAGGCCCCAGAGAAAGGTCATCTATATTGGCCAAGGATCGGAGCAATGGTTCATAAGATTGAATAAATGTGCCCTGTCCGGTGGTGCATCGGACCAATAGGTTTGAACTTTTAGATGGTGGCACGTTCATTCTGCTTCTCACACTTCGAATAGCTGTGATAACATCTTGCACTATTTTCATATCCTTCTCGATCGTGTCACTGATCCTGCTATCTTCATGGTCTGGCCAGGGAGTTATTATCAGATCTGGTTCACCGGTCTTTTTAAAATGAGACCATAATTCTTCGGTAATGAATGGTGCATAAGGATGAAAAAGACATAAGATGGTGCGGATACACTTGATGGTTATATTTCGAGTGATATCTTTTGCCATTTCATTGTCAGAATGAAACCTTGTTTTTGCAATTTCCAGGTACCAATCACAAAGATCATTCCACGTAAAATCATAGATCACTTTAGCCGCTTCATTAAAGTGGAACCGGTCTAACTGTCGATCATATTCGCGGATAGTGCGGCCCAGCCTGCTCAGGATCCATAGATCCGGCATGTCCAATTCTATTTTATCTATATCAAGTATATCATCTTTTTCATTTGAAAGGTTCATATCTATGAATCGGCAGGCATTCCATAATTTGTTCATGAAATTTCGACCTATATTCAACCTTGTCTTCGAGAAAAGGACATCCAGGCCCTGGGGGGCCATAAGCATGATACCAAATCGAACAGCATCCGTACCATACTCATCAAAAAGAGCATGTGGGTCCGGAGAGTTGCCTAAGGATTTACTTAATTTTTGGCCTTCCTCATCCCTCAATATTGATGTGAAATACACATCCTTGAATGGTCTCTTGTTCATGAATTCATATCCTGTAATGATCATGCGAGCCACCCAGAAAAAAATAATATCGGGTCCGGTCACCAGTGTATCGGTAGGATAAAATTTGTTTAGATTTTTATCCTGGTCAGGCCAAGCATGCACTGCCATTGGCCATAGCCATGAGCTGGCCCAAGTATCCAGAACATCTGGGTCTTGCTCCCAATTTTCAGGATCAATGGGCCCTTCTACTGAAACATGCGTTTTTGATCTATCATCCTTATGATACCAAACCGGGATCTGGTGACCCCACCAGAGCTGGCGGCTTACACACCAGTCCTTGATATTTTCCATCCAATGATTGTATGTCTTGATCCAGTGCCCAGGATGAAAGGTAATATGGCCATTATTCACTGCATCCAGTGCAGGTTTGACCAGCTCATCCATTTTAACGAACCATTGCTCAGAAATATAGAATTCAATTGGTACGTGTCCTCGTTCTGAATATCCGACCTTATTTGTATGGTCCTCTGTTTTTTCCAATAGGCCTGCCAACTCCAGATCAGCGACTATTGCCTCTCGGGCATCCTCTCGAGTTAGACCTACATATTTCTCAGGCACACTATTATTCAAGGAAGCATCATCATTCATCACATTGATAATTTTCAGACCATGACGCTCTCCCATAGAAAAATCGTTCGGATCATGGGCCGGGGTCACCTTGATGCAGCCTGTTCCAAACTCCGGGTCCACATAATCATCTATTATTATCGGGATCTCTCGTCCTACCAGTGGAAGAGTGACCTGTTTCCCATGTAAGTGCTGGTACCGGTCATCCTTAGGATGGACAGCTACTGCTGTGTCTCCCAGCATTGTCTCCGGGCGTGTCGTGGCAACCACCATATACTCATCCGAATCCGTGATAGGGTACCGAAAGTGCCACAGGTGTCCGTTCACTTCCTTATGAATCACCTCTTCGTCACTTATAGCGGACCTTGAAACAGGGCACCAGTTCACCAGCCGAAATCCTTTATAGACCAATCCTTTTTCATATAGTTTAACAAAAGCGGTCAATACTGACCGAGAATACTCATCTTCCATGGTGAAACGTTCCCGCTCCCAGTCACAGGAACAGCCCAATTTTTTCAGCTGTTGTATGATGATACCACCATATTTTTCCTTCCACTGCCATGCATGATCTAAAAATTCTTCTCTGGAAAGGTCATTCTTGTTTACACCTTTATTTTCAAGCATTGTCACCACTTTCGCTTCTGTGGCAATAGAAGCATGGTCCGTCCCCGGGATCCAGCAGGCTTCTTTTCCTTCCATCCTGGCCTTGCGAATAAGTATATCCTGGATCGTATTATTGAGCACATGGCCCATGGTAAGCATTCCGGTCACATTTGGCGGTGGGATAACGATAGTGTATGGTTCTTTATCTGAACTGGCATTGGCATGAAAATAATTCTTATCCAGCCAGTGCTGATACCAGCGGTCCTCTACCTTGCTCGGGTCATAGGCTTTTAATAGATCAGCTTTTGGCATAGGATACCTGGAACTTTCCTCAGAATAAACGATCAAATAAAGTTTTGGATTTTACAACAGTTAATAACGGGTTTCCCAATACTCCCATCGCCACCAGTAGCCATCTATTACATTTATTCCCTACTTTTAGCCATCCTTTAAGAACGTACTTAAAAATAAAGATGAGACCATGGCAGGAAAAGTTCTACAAATCAATGTGAAATCACAGGTTCCTGGGGAGCGAGGGCTTCCCAAATATTCGGTTAACCATTGTTTTGCCACAGAGCACGGCCTGGATGGGGATCATAATGTATTCCGGCAGACAAAGAAAAAGGGGAACAGGGATATGGCTATTCTTGTGTATCCTATGGAAACGATAGAAGAAATGAACCAGGAAGGCTGGCCCATTAAGCCTGGTGATGTTGGTGAGAACCTCACTATAAAAGGGTACTCACACGATACGTTCAAGGTTGGACAACAGTATGAGGCTGGGAATGCAATGATAGAAATATCCCTGGAGTGTGACCCCTGTAATAATCTATCATTACTCCCCTATGTCGGTCAGGCAAAGGTGAAAACCTTTATGAATAAAATCATGCACAGGCGTGGATGGTACGCTCGCATAATCAAAGAGGGAGAAATAAGACCGGGTGACCCGTTCAGACTGATACAATGATCCAAATGATCAATAATTATTGAGCTATTCAATAGAGACAAAAAGATAAGATCTATGCAAACGGCCGAATTCAAGATCACTGGAATGACATGCGATGGATGTGTTGAGACTGTGGGCAGGCATCTTCGGAACCTAAAAGATGTATCAAAGGTTGATGTATCATTAGCAGATGAATCAGTAAAGATAGAGATGATAGAGCCCATCCATACCAATGTTCTACAGCAGGCACTGCCAGATGACTATACACTTATTGACCAAACAAAAAATATTGATTCCGTTACAAAGGAAAAAAACAACACAACCCCAAAACAGCTTTTTCCACTTTTTCTAGTTTTCTTTTATATCGCCATAATATCGTTCGTGTTGAACAGGAACGCCGGTACTGTGTCCGGATTCATGCTGGATTTCATGGGAGTTTTCTATATCGTATTCAGTTTTTTCAAATTCCTGGATTATAAGAACTTTCCAGGCGTATTTGGCATGTATGATCCATTGGCAAGGGTTATCCCGATATATGGTTGGGTCTACCCCTTCATTGAGACAGGACTCGGTCTGTTGTTCCTGTTTCGTTTAGAGATCAAAATAGCCTTGATCAGTACACTTATCATTCTCGGGTCGACAACCATAGGTGTAGTGAGAACAATGATCAGCAAGAGCACCATTCAGTGTGCATGCCTTGGAACCGCACTGAGATTACCCATGACAAAGGCCACGCTTATTGAGAATGGAATAATGCTGATAATGGCTGTTTGGATGCTTATTATCTAATATTCGGTCTGTTTTGCGTTACATATTCTTTATTTTATTGTTCCTTATAGAGCCCAACACAGTTTCATCACAGCCAGTTTCTGTGAAGGGACAGTTATGGGCCAGTGGTCTGACCGGGAACGATCCTTCCACAGACCGATCCTCCTTTGAATCGCAATTAGGATATATTTCCACACTTTCCTTGTCACGCGATATTGACAAGAACAGTTTCATGGATCTGGAGTGGGGCTACCGTTTAGAAAGAATGTATAGTGGTGACTCATTGATCTATAATGCTGAAAAACCTTATCGTTTGTGGGCCCGCTATTCAGGCGAGCGGGTTGAAGCACGAATAGGGCTGCAAAAGGTATCCTTTGGACCGGCCATGATCCTGCGTACCCTTGCCTGGTTCGATACGATCGATCCGAAGGATCCAACGGGCCAGACGGATGGGGTAGAATCGTTTCGCCTACGGATCTTCCCAACGAACTCATTAGCCATTTGGGGCTGGATCATGAACAGCGAGCAGGACACATTATCCTATGGTGGTCGGGCAGAAGTGTCCAACGATCTCGGGGAATGGGGCCTGACATACCACTGGGACCCTTCCAAAGCTCCACAGCTTGTAGGACAATTCCCCGTGCTGATCGGTGGACCGCACCAGCGGGCTGCCATAGATTACCGGTTTGACGGCTACCTCGGATTCTGGTTTGAGGGAGCAGCGTTCTTTGGTGAGGACCAGCACAATGTTATCATGGACCGTTATCTACTGCTGACCCTGGGCGCCGACCACACCATTCCCATCGGGTCAGGCCTACTGATCATGTCAGAGACCATGCGCATCCAGGGCTGGTCATCCAATGATACTGATAACAGTGAGCAGACCTATACAGCGTTCATGGCAAGTCTGCCGATTAACATGCTGAACCAACTTATGCTTATTTCTCAGGTTGATTGGGACAATGAACGCATATATAATTATCTAAGATGGAGTATCACTTTTGACCATTTAAGTTTTAATTTTATTTTATCAATCAATCCCAAACGTGACGAGTATAGTTTTCCACAAGAATACTTGCCCGAAACGGTGGCGGGTTTTGGAACCGGCTTACAATTCATGCTTATTTTCAATCATTAAGGATAAAAGATGGAAAACACCGCTGTCATTACCATAAATGCCCTGATAAAACGTTTCCCCGTTGGAGGTGATTTCTTTACTGCACTGAAGGATGTGGATCTCACCCTGGGGACAGGAGAGTTCACTGGGTTGGTGGGACCATCCGGTTCCGGAAAGACCACCTTGCTGAATATTATCGGGGGTCTGGATTCTCCCAGCGAAGGACAGGTGAGTGTCCTGGGACAGTCCCTTAATGATACATCCCATAAAGAACGGGCCCTGCTCCGGCGTAAACATATGGGCTTTATTTTCCAGAGCTATAACCTGCTCCCAGTTTACACGGTCTTTGAGAATGTGGAGCTCCCTCTGATCCTGAACAAGATAGGTCCAGGGGAACGGGATAAAAGGGTCGCTCAGGCAATAGATTGGGTCGGGCTCAGTGATAAGAGAGACTCTCGTCCAGCAATGCTCAGCGGCGGTGAGTGTCAGAGGACCGCCATCGCCCGGGCGATCGTCCACCAGCCGGAACTGATACTGGCAGATGAGCCCACTGCCAACCTGGACGCGGAGAATTCTCACCACATCATGAAGATCATGGTACGCCTGAACAAAGAACTATCTACATCTTTTATCTTTGCCACTCACGATGAAAAGATCATGGCCTACCTACGGCGCATCATTCATTTAGATGATGGAAAGATCATGAATGATGAAAAGATCGATCAGTCTGATTCTGGCGATTAGAGATGCTGTTCAAGATCGCCCTGAAAAATCTTCTTGGTGCTAAGCTGCGCACCTGGCTAAATGTCTTTGTAACTGCACTTTCTTTTTTCATGATCATCCTTTTTTCCGCTATGTACGACGGCATGCGGGAGCATGCCAAACAGGTCACTATTGATACGGAGATCGCTGGTGGTGCCTACTGGCACCCAGAGTATGATCCCCTGGACCCCATGAGCTTTGAAGATGCTCATGCCATACCCCCAAACACAGTAAAAGCACTAATAGATCAGAAAAAAGCTGTCCCGGTACTTGTGAGCCAGGCCTCCATCTACCCCAATGGGCGCATGTTGCCGGTGATCATGAAGGGGATCACTCCAGAACAGAATATTGTTAACATGCCCACACAAATGCTTGCAGGGCATGAAGAGGTCACCATTCCAGTGCTGATCGGACGCAGCATGGCCAGAGATGCCAAGCTGGAAGTGGGCGATGTCTTTACCATACGCTGGCTGGATGCTGACCGCACCTATGATGCAGATGAGGGAACAGTGGTGCATATTATGGACACAGAGAACTTTAAGCTGGACATGGGTCATATCTGGTTACCACTGGAAAAGGCTCAGACCATGCTGGCCATGGAAGAAGAAGCGACCTATGTGACCTATGCTAAAGGATTATCAATTGTAGAGAATAAGGGTGACTGGATCCCCCGCGATATAAAGTACCTGATCCGGGACATGGAAGCCCTGATCAAAGCAGATGAGCCCAATGCCGCAATAATGTATATTATTCTTCTTTGTTTTGCGGGCATGGGAATTTTTAACGCTCAGGTGTTATCTATATTCCGCCGGGGCAGAGAGATCGGAACACTCATGGCCCTGGGAATGACCCGGGCCCGGGTGGTGGGACTCTTCACCCTGGAAGGCGGTCTAAATGCCTTCCTTGCCGCTATCATGACCATGGTCCTTTTCGGCCCATTGCTCTGGTATTTTGGAGCTAACGGGATTTTTCTTGGGGTGGATTATTCTGATGGATCAATGGGTTTAATAATCGAGAAATACCTGATTCCAGTGTATTCTGTCGGCTTGGTTGTAACAACGATCATCGTTGTATCCATCATCGTACTCATCGTGAGCTACCTGCCGTCCCGCCGAATTGCCCGGATGAAACCTACTGATGCCTTACGGGGTAAGGTAACCATATGATCAAATTCTTAACCAAAGGTATAGTCCGAGACCGATCCAGGAGCCTTTTCCCGGTTCTTGTGGTAACATTAGCTGTGACCATGATCATTTTTTTTCAGGGGTTCATGGATGGTGTTATGAACGGTATGTTTCTTGATTCTGCCGTGGTATCCACGGGCCATGTGAAGGTCGTGACCAGAGCTTATAAAGAAGAGAGTCAGCTTCTACCTAATGACCTGGCCCTGTTGGAAACAGGTCAGCTGGTAAATGAACTGAGCCAAGATCATCCCGATCATTTCTGGACGCCGCGAATCATGTTTGGTGGGCTCCTGGATGTCCCCGATGAAAATGGCGAGACCCAGTCACAGGGCCCTGTTATTGCACTGGGGATCGATCTTCTTTCAAAGGATTCCCGCCAGATCGAGATCTGGAAACTTGAACGGTGCCTCATGGATGGAAGGCTGCCGGAAAATGCAAATGAAGCGTTGCTCAGTACCAGGTTGGCTGGGCAGCTTGGGCTCTCTCCAGGTGAGACCGTAACCTTGATCGGATCCACCATGTACAATGCCTTTACCACCTACAACTTTACCGTTGTCGGTACCTTTAAACTGAACATGGGCCCGGTGGACAGGCAAATGATGCTGGTGGATATATCAGGTGCCCGGCTGGCACTGGACATGGAAGATGCCGCTTCTGAGATCCTGGGATATACCAATTCACTTTTTTACGATGATACAGCTGCTGTCGCCCTACGGCAGAAGTATAATGAGATCAACAGTGACACCACTGATATTTTCAGTCCTATCATGATGGCCCTTCGTGATACGAACCAGATGGGCACCATGGTGGATTTTATGAGTGCAGCTACTGGTGTAATAGTGGGTATTTTCCTGGTCATTGCTATGATCGTGCTCTGGAACATGGGTCTAATGAATGGTCTGCGTCGCTATGGTGAGATCGGTATGCGCCTGGCCATAGGGGAATCAAAGGGTCAGGTCTATCGTTCTATGATCGTAGAGTCGGTCATCATCGGTTGTATTGGTACCCTTTTTGGTACGGTCCTGGGAATCGGTCTTACCTATTATATGCAGGAAGTGGGCCTAGATTATTCGGCAGCTTTGGAAAGTCTGGGCTCAACCGAAATGATTTTTTCCAATGTTTTCTATGCTCAGGTGACCCCGGGACTTTATTATATCGGTATCATACCCGGTGTCTTGGCCACTGTATTGGGAACCATGCTTGCCGGGCGCGCCATATATAAACGGGAAATGGCACAATTATTCAAGGAACTGGAAACATGATCAAGATAATCACTTTCTTTCTATCTTTAACCTTCTTACTGGGCCAACCAGATGATATGTCCGTTCAGGATATTATCAAGGCCATGGACAACAACCTGAACGCAAAAAGCCGGGTCCTGACCAGCAGAATGATCGTTCACGGGCGACGGTCAAGCCGTACCATTGAGTCTCGCAATTGGGTCATAGGCACCGATCAGGCGTTCACAGAATATCTTTCTCCACCCCGGGAAGCGGGTACTAAAATGCTGAAGCTGGGTGATAAGCTATGGACCTACTCGCCCCAGACAGACCGCGTGATCCAGATCTCGGGCCATATGCTGCGTCAATCGGTCATGGGCTCGGATATGTCCTACAATGATATGATGGAGGACCGTCCCATGGAAGAGTTGTACAAAGCCACCCTGGAAGGATCTGTTATGATCGATGGCCGAAGCCACTGGATCATGGTACTGGAGGCCCGGGTCAAAGGTTTATCCTACCCCAAGCGTCGGGCGTGGATCGATAAAGAATACCTTTTGCCTACGAAGGAAGAGCTCTATGCCAAAAGTGGTAAGTTGTTAAAGACATCTACTATGGAAGGGATCAAAAAGGTCCAGGGTCGATGGTTCCCATCCCGGTTCGTTTTCAAGGATGAGCTCAAGCGCAATAGTAAGGGTACGGAATGGGTGATAGATGATATCAAATTTGATGTCGATATCCCTGATTCGCGATTTTCGAAGTCGAAGCTTCGAAAATGATCTTACCCGGTCTTGCCCAAAATATCATATTACACACCCTTCCAATAAAAGGCCTATCTATAGTATAGATAGAATCTGTTCTGAAAGATCTCTTCAGGATCATATTTCAGTTTCAGCCTAAAGAACTCATCACTCTGTGGATACATTTTCTTAAAAAGGGTCTTATCAACGTGCAGCCTGTATGGAAGATAATAGGTCCCATCCAGGCTATGGGTCAATCGAGCTAAACTGTTCGAGAGTGCTCTCATTTCTATTTCATGTTCTGGGTCGATCCTCTGGTTGAAGAGCATTACAAAAGCGAACATTTCTTCATCAGCATACCGTAAAAAACTATCGGTATCAGGATAGACATTCCTTATGGTTATATTCAATAGATCAATTTTTTCATTTGGCAGTATCTGTTTTAATCCTTCTATATATTGATCAAGGTTCCGCCTGGGGATAAAGTATTCGTGTAAGATATCTGTGGATGTTGAATCATTATTTTTTACAATGGAGACATTGTCATTCAATACCTGGTTCCGTGTGAACGTAAGTTTCGAGCTAAGCTCACGTAAATTGTTCTCCAGGTTCCATCTTAACCTTTTACCATATTCACTATTAACTGTACTCCTGAATACCAGCCTTTTCAGCTGGACCGATCTCTCATCTTCTGTTATTCTGCCTTGGTGATCTACATCTTCTACGGAAGATCGAAAAATATTCAATGTTGCTTCTTGAAGAAATTTTTTATTCGAGATATTCAATCTGCCAAACACGAGCTGAACGGATGGGTCATTGTCAACATACTCTTCGAAATGATCTATATATTCATCTGAGCGAAATTTGTAGCTCTTAAATGTTAAACTCCTGTTATTCACGACTCTTAGCTTTATATCCAGGATGATTCCGAATAGTCCATACCCGCCTATGGCCAGACCGAATAGTTCTCTATTTTCCTCTCTATCACATTCAAGGACCTGGCCATCCGCTTTCATAATTGAGAATGAAACAATAGTAGATGATACAGGCGGCGCATTATGCTGCCATCCATGACCATTAACACTGATCGAACCTCCTATCGAGAATGAGCTGAAAGCCTGCATCACAGAGACAGACCTGTCATATTTGTTCAAATATTGTAGGGCGTCGCTCCAAAGCGCTCCAGAACCAATCGTTAGAATATTATTCACAGTATCTAAGCTCATGGAATTATATGGTCTCATATTCAAGAGTATCCCATCCGGGTATATCGTGTGTCCACCCATGCTGTGTTTTGCTCCTGCTATAGAAACCCTTTTATTATTTTTTTCCGCGTACTCTAAAATATTGCGTAATTGGAGAACAATGTCATCCTTATGGGATGGGACCTGTATGATCGAGTGTACCTTTGTCAGGTTCAAACCGCTCGCATCATCAGTGTAGCCCTCGGGGGTAAATCTTATTACACTATCTTCTTTGAAATAGGTTCTTAATAAATGAAACACGGGGACCATTAAAAACCCAACAGTAATGCAAACAATAATTATTATGATACGCTTATTCTTCATTCAAGAAATATATACTGTATACAGTGATGTTTTGCCTATTTTATTTTTAATCCAAAGAACAGAAATAGTCGGCCCCAAAGTTAGTTCAGAATTAATTCAAAAAGGAGTTTTAGCTATAATCACTGCAGTGAGTTTAATGCTTTTTTATATATGGATTAGGTTTGAATGGCAGTTTTCTTTGGGAGCTGTGTTGGCTCTTATACACGATGTTACAATTACTATAGGCTTGTTCTCACTTTTTGGAATTGAATTTAATTTATCTATAATAGCGGCATTACTGACCATTATTGGTTATTCAATGAACGATACTGTTGTGGTATATGATCGCATCAGAGAAAACTTAAGAAAATATAAACAAATGGACTTGTTTGAGCTTATTAATAATTCCATTAATGACACATTGTCCAGAACAACGCTTACATCAGTTACTACTCTTTTAGCATTGTTTTCTTTATATTTTCTTGGTGGAGAGGTTATTAGAGGATTTACTTTGGCCATGATAATAGGTGTTTTTATTGGAACATATTCATCAATATTTA